>Ga0209916_1002153_pt1 | contig 11150 bp, 10 predicted proteins | sample ThiBio_1000_plan_FD_183956 | JGI IMG/M metagenome (GOLD analysis project Ga0209916, IMG submission 183956) | Wastewater bioreactor microbial communities from Cape Town, South Africa - Thiocy_solids_2 (SPAdes) | ecosystem: Engineered > Bioreactor > Thiocyanate-remediating > Anaerobic-Aerobic ... | reverse complement strand
GGTTGCGGTTGGGTTCGAGGAGGCAGGACCGGGTCGTGAGGCAGACGCCCGCGCCGTTGATCTCGAGCGCGCCCCCCTCCATGATGGCGGGCACCGCGAAGCGCTTCATGCCGATGCGCGAAGCAACCGTGGCGGGCGCCCGGTCGTCGTCCTGCCACGGGGCGTACTTCTCGCCCCAGGCGTTGAAGCCCCAGTCGGTGAGGGCCACGCGGCCGGGCTGGCCGTTCTCGGCGGGGAGTTGCACGAAGAGTGGGCCGTTGTCGCGGAACCACACGTCGTTCAGCGGCATGAGGTTGTAACGCAGCTTACCGAGGGCCGCATCGGCGCCGGCGCCGTGCAGCTTGGCGGCCGCGGCCCCGATGCGGGCACGCGCGTCGGTCTCCGACTCCTGGTCCCTCACGTTCAGTACCACGGGCTCGAAACGCAAGATGGTGGCTACCAGGTCGGCGAACTCGCGCCTGACACCCTCCAGGTGGCCGACCCAGAGCTCGTCGTCGAACGGCCATGACGTCCAGGTGGCGGCGTGGGGTGCCCACTCGGGGGGCATGCGGTAGCCAAGCGAGGCTGGGGTGGGGTACGAAGTCGTAGCCATGCTCCTGCCAGTTTAGGCCGGAGAGGAGGGCGCGGAGGTTCGTGTGAGGGCGGGCGCCCGAGTCACGCGTAGGACAGACTTCGAGAGAGTCATTTTCTCCAATTTCGACATCGATTGATTCCGCGTACTAGGCAGAGACGCTCGCCAAGAATCAGTCAGAGGGGGAGACCCACATGCTCCGAACTAGGCAGCCACTGCCATTGAGGTTGCTTTGTACACCGATTGCGCTTACGTTTCTGGCGGCTTTGAAGGAACTCCCTTATCGTTCTCTTATCGTTCTCTTATCGTTCTCGGTTTCGCTAGCCCCACGGCTCTTCGACCTAAAATTGCGCAGCGCCGGCCGATCGTGGGAGCAGGACACTCTGGCACCACTTTGGCCTGCATGTGGTGCCCCGAACTTGCAAACTTCCTGTGTACTGATGTAGAACGCAGGACATTTGAGTCGATCCCGCGTCAAGTAGACTTCGGGAAATTCGGATCTGCAATTTAGGGCTCGGGGGGTCGCGTGAAAAGGACTAGGTTGGCATCAGCGCTTATCGTATTTCTGGCGATTGGAGCGCGAGTCGCTTGGCTCAATTCCGATGTCAAAGATCGCGTGACTGAGGTTATCGTCCATCAGAAGCATGTCAATGCGCAGTACTTTTCCGACAGGCTTACGCAGTCTTAGCTCCTTGAGCGCGCCCGTTTAGTGGCCCGCCTAATAGAAATAGCTAGGGAAGGGGGAGGGTATGGCCCATCGGTAGGGCATAGAATTTCAAGCGGACAGGCGGATGCGCTTAGTGCTTCGCGTCAGCCGTACATTCTCGTTACTGGGTATGCCACCTGTCAGACTTGTCGAGCATTTATCGATGCCTTTTGGCCGTTAGCGGCCGCCATTGGCGTTGAATTGATCTATTATGCTAGTGAACTGGAAGGTAGCCCGACTGTCGCAGATCCGCCCGGGGTTCGCACCATTACTTACCCACAACTGGAGCCTCTGGGCATGTCGCCGCTCGGTACCATCCCGTTTATTCCATCCGTGTTCTTAATCCGTGAGAATGTGGTGCAATACTCCGCTCACGGGGCTATAATTCAGACCGATATGGTCCAGGCGGATATTGTGCGGTTTCTAGGTTCGGAGTCGAATCCGGCGAGCCATTTAGGTCCTCAAGAAGGAAGTGTCCCACAGATTGCTTCGACAGGAAGGTCAAGTGTGGTCGTGAATGAAGCTGGGTTGGGTGACATCAGCACTGGTGTAGATGTTGTATTTGTGTTTGATGATGATTGTCCGCAGACACCCTTTGTGTATGGCCCCCTTATGGAGTCGTTGCGGTCAGCACAGCCCGATATTGAAGTCTGGGTATTCGTAGTTGGTAGCGATAGCGCCGAATCTGTGGTTGAGTACACTAGGACCGCATTCCCTTGGATACACGTTAGTCAAGTTGCTTCCGTGCGGCACCCTCGTTCAATGAGCGACACGGCTGACTACGCGTCTGTTGTGCGTCCCGAGGTTTGGTACTACAGGGACGGACATTTTGTCACGAGCCTATTCGGGCAACTGGTCGGCTGGCAATCTGTTCCCGGGCACTTAGATGCGTGGGCGTTTGCTGAGGCAAGTCTGCAGGTCGCGAACTGTGTGGTGATGGGCGATATCGACTCACTTAGCGGAGAACTAACATGTGAGGGTTAGAGAATCGTGCGAATGATGGCAGTCCGCCACTCAGTTACACACTTTGGGAGGTCCTAAATGAAGTCGTCAATCATAGGGGCTGCGGTGTTATTAGCCGGATTTCTCGTTGCTATACCCGCGCCTACTTCGGCCCATAACTACAGCGAGGATCACGTTGCCGGATGGGATTGTAACCTGTGCAGCTCGAGCTACGGACGCATAGTCGAAGAGGTGGTAACCACATATTATGCGGAAACGAATAGCATGCCGGGCCATGATCATAAGATTGACGGCGTTCAAACAACATTCTACGTGTATCCGTGTGATACCTGTGGACTTACCCTAAGCGGCCCGACCCCAATTGGAGGCGAGTGACGCCCAAGGCCATGGGCGAGTTGGTTTCTGTTAGTGGAGATGGATTCGGGTCCGAATTGGCGAACGTTGGAGCCTAGTTCTATTGTGTTACTAGGGTTTGTGGCTTGCCCACTGTCACGACGCCTTCGCTTGAAGGGCCTGGCCGCCGTGCTTCTAGTACTTTCCGGAACGGCATTCGCCTGCCCCGAACAAGGCTCACAAGGGTGTCTTGGTGAGCTTCAAGTAACCGGTGGAGGAGATCAAGCGAGGCGTCAAGTAATTGCAGTGGCGACGACGGTGATGGACCGATTAAAACACGCGTTCAAGACATCAAGCTTTGACATTAGAGTCGGCTTAGAGGCGCCCTTGGAAGCCGAAGCCTGTCCCGCGCGCGCCTTCGCCGCTTTTGTGCGGGGTCGAGGGCTCGTTGGGATCCACTTCGACGATGATTGGTCGGAGGCGACGCTCGCGCGTATAGTTGCTCATGAAATTGCTCATTTGTTTCACTTTGACCAGATTAAATCTTCCGAAGGCCCAAGTGGTGACGCCATCTTGAAAGAGGGATTGGCCACTTGGTTAGCCGAACCCGAATGGCTTGCAGGTATTGGGTATGAGAGTTTTCAACAGGCCGTGAACGTTTATCGCGAAGATGGCAGATATCTGGGGCTCGCAGAGTACTACGACATTAGCGCGCACACGCTGATGGATACGCAAGAAGCGTGCTATGCGCTTCGCGATATGCAGTATACGCAGTGGGCCGGGTTTGTTGGATTCTTGATAGAGCACTACGGCATGGACGCGGTAATCGCGGCTTCTGCGCAGCCGCGGATTCTACTGCCGGGGGCGGTCGGCAGTGACCAATTTGAGCCAGTTGATTACCTAGAGGCGTTTGGCGCTAGCATTAGTGAGCTCGAAACAAGATGGCTGCTTGAACTTTCTCAAGGCGATCAATTAGGTGAATAGCAATTGCGTAGCAGTTGCGAGTCCATCCATCTTCGCTCCAAGAGCTCGTCGTCGAACGGCCATGACGTCCAGGTGGCGGCGTGGGGTGCCCACTCGGGGGGCATGCGGTAGCCAAGCGAGGCTGGGGTGGGGTACGAGGTCGTAGTCATGCTCTTGCCAGTTTAGGCCGGAGAGGAGGGCGCGGCGGTTCGTGTGAGGCTGCCTTGCCACGCGCTGGTGCGCTTGAGGGCTTCGACGCTCGTTATCCGCCGCGATGATGCCGGCACGGTGCTGTCGGGACTACGGCCGCGTCAAGACGAAATTCCGCACGTGGAAGTGCTAGCGTAGTCCGTTCGGCGAGGTACGCGCTCCAAGAGACAGCGCTCGCGTTCCCACCGAACCCCAAGCCGTGCCCGTCCGTCGGCCGCGCGGCCCGAAGTAGCACGGCGGAGCGCCTCGCCAAGTGGAGGACGATGAAGTGACCAGACCCACCCTCGACCCAGGTTTCAGCATCTCAGACGCCGACGAGCTCTACAGCATCAAGGCGTGGTCGGCCGGGTTCTTCGGGGTGTCTAAAGAGGGTCAGCTCACGGTGTCGCTCAAGGGTTCGCCTGCGGTTGCCCTCACGAGCATCGTCGACGGGCTCCTTGACGAGGGGCACGCGCTTCCTCTGATCCTGCGTTTCCCTGACATCCTGGAGGACAGGCTCGACCGCATCAACGACGCCTTCGCTGCGGCGATAAGAGAGGCGGGCTACCAGAACCGCTACCAGGGTGTGTACCCCATCAAGGTCAACCAGCGGCGCGTGGTCGTCGAGACCATCGCGTCTTACGGCGCCAAGTACCGCACGGGCCTCGAAGCTGGCAGCAAGGCAGAGCTGGCCCTGTGCCTCGCTCACGACACGCACGACGACGCCCTCATCTGCTGCAACGGCTTCAAGGACGACGACTTCATCCGCCTGGCGTTGTGGGGCCGCAAGCTGGGCCGCAACACCATCATCACGCTGGAGAAGGCAGGCGAGCTCGAGCGCGTGCTGCGCATCAGCAAGGAAGTGGGGGTAGAGCCGCTGCTCGGCGTGCGCTTCAAGCTTCACGCGCGGGGCAGCGGGCAGTGGGAGGCCTCAGGCGGCGACGACGCCAAGTTCGGCCTCACCGCCTCCGAACTCATCCACGTCGCGCAGCGCGTGCAGGAAGAGGGCCTGGGCCACGCGCTCGTACTGCTGCACTGCCATGTTGGCAGCCAGCTGACCGACATCAGGCGCATCAGGTCCGCGGTCCGCGAAGCGGCGCAGGCGTACGTCGAGTTGGCCGAGATGGGCGTCGGCGTCAAGTACCTCGACGTTGGTGGCGGCCTCGCGGTCGATTACGACGGTTCCAAGACGACCTACTACACCTCCGCCAACTACGGCCTGCGCGAGTACGCAGACACGGTCGTCTACACCATCATGGAGTCGTGCCAGGAGTGGGAGGTCGCGCACCCGATCATCGTCACCGAGTCGGGGCGTGCGTTGACTGCGCACCACTCCGTGATCGTCGTGCCCGTCGTGGACGCGCTCGGGCCAACGCGCGAGCCCGTCAACCTGCCGCCCCTCACCGGCGAGGTCAACGCGCTGCTGCGTGACATGCAGGAACTCGACAGCGCCATTACCGTCAAGACCTACCGCGAGGTCTTCAACGAGGCCGTGAGCAACAAGGAGACCATGCACAGCCTCTTCGATCTGGGCTACCTGAGCCTCCTCGAGAGGGCGCACTTCGAGCAGCACTACAACCGCATCCTCGAGCGCGTAGCCAAGGTCGTCAGCGGCCTCGATTACGCGCCTGAGGAGTTCGAACTCCTCCCCCAGATGCTGGCCGACAAGTACGTCGTCAACTTCTCGCTGTTCCAGAGCCTGCCCGACCACTGGGCCATCAAGACGCTCTTCCCGATCGTGCCGTTGCAGCGCCTCGCCGAGCGGCCGACGCGCAACGCTACGCTCGTAGACATAACGTGCGACTCGGACGGCAAGATCGAGAGGTTCATCGACTTGCGCGACGTGCGCTCCACGCTGCCGGTGCACGATCTGCGGCAGGGTGAGCCGTACTACCTCGGTGTCTTCCTAACCGGCGCCTATCAGGACGTGCTGGCGAACGCCCACAACCTCTTCGGGCGCGTCAACGAGGCACACGTGCGTCTCGGTTCAGACGGCGCCGAACTCGAGCTTTACATCGAGGGGCAGAAGGCAAGGCGCGTGATCCACAACATGGGTTACGAGACGCCGGAACTTCACGCGGCGGTGCAGCGCCAAGCTGAGGAGTTGAGGGCAGCGGGGGCCATCTCGGCAGAGGAAGTCAAGGAGTTCCTCGAGATGTACGACCGCGAGCTCGTCGGCTACACATACCTAGAAGCCTTGTGAGCGCGTTTCCCGAGCCCGAACACCGGCTGCCTGACGGGCGTCGCGCCTTGGCCGGAGCAGTGCTACTCCACCCCGACGGGCGCGTCCTCCTGCAGCTGCGGGACGATAAACCGGGAATAGATGCCCCTGACCAGTGGTCGCTGTTCGGCGGTGGCATGGACGCAGGCGAGTCGCCGGAGGCGGGCATGCTGCGCGAGGTGGCTGAAGAGATCGGCTTCACGGTGCGCCACTACCGTCCCCTGCTCGTGTTCGACGGCTGGCGCGGACGCTTCCACATCTACCTCGCGGCCATCGATGAGCCGCTAGAGCGCCTGACGCTTACGGAGGGCGCCGGGTTCGACTACTGGCGGGTGCCTGACATCTTGGCTGAGACGCGGGTGTCAGACTTACTGCGATTGAGCCTCACGGCGTTGGAGGCGTTGCAGCGGCAACGCGCCGCGGCTAACCCTGGCGCCGAACTAATACCGGGCGCGGGCTACTAGCACGCGGCGTCCGCCCGCGAGGTCCTAGAAGTAGAGGTCCTAGAAGTAGTAGACGGCCCCGTCGCGCCCGAGTTCCGTGGCGGGGAACAGCTCGCGGGCGCTTGCGAGCGTTGCCTCGCCGTCGTCCGGCATCGGCGGCAAGTGAACCAGCACGAGGCGCTCGACTCGCGCCGCCGCTGCTACCTTGGCGGCGTCCGCGGCGCTGGAGTGGCCGGGGTGAGCTCCGCTCGCCTCGTGCAGCAGCAGGTCCGAGCCAAGGGCCGCCTCGACCACTCGCTCGGAGCGCGCGGAGTCCGCTGAGTAGGTGAGCACCCCGTCGCTGCCGAGGTCCGTCACCCTGATGCCGCATGACGGCACCGAGTGGTCGCCAGGGACTGCCGTGATCGAGAAGTCGGGCGTGGTCACGACCTTGGCTCCTGAAACGAGCGGCACTGAGTGGTAAACGATGTTCGGGTAGCCGGGCCAGGTCGAGGTGTCGAAGGCGTCGTGAACCCTGCGAGCCTGGTCCAACGCCGGCTGAATGCCGTAGACGTGAAAGTCGCCCTTGTGGCCCGCCAGCCACAGGCGCTCCATCAGAAGTGCGAAACCGCCGACGTGGTCCGCGTGCTCGTGCGTGACGATCAACCCGGTGACCTTCGTGAGGTCGAGGTCCTGCGCCAGCAGCCTTTGCGCGGCGTCGCCGCCGCAGTCGACTATTAGCAGCGTGGCGTCGCCCTCGAGGGCAAGCATGGTCGTCGTCCTCTCCTTGCCGGATAGGGCCGCGCCCGTGCCGAGTAGATGTACTCTGCCCACCTGGACCTCCTGGTCGCGACTATACGGCTGCCACGCAGTTAGCGTGCGGCGAGCGGCACAACCGGAAACACAACGCGCGCGTTAGTCTTGCCGCGCCCCGATCATCGTTCTCGCTCGTCCGCGGCGGCTTGTGCGGCCGCGAAGCGCTCCCGCAGCCGCGCGAAGCCGCGCTCGAGCACACTGGTTGGCACGACTACCTGGACGGTGGTGCCCTCCCCGACGACGTCGCCTAGCTCGTTGACGGCGACGCAGGTGGCGTGAACCCGGTTGCCTGTCACGTGCTCGCAGCGCGCCGTTAGCGTCACGCGCATGCCTGGCAGGGCGGACGCCAAGTGGCGCACGCTGACAGCGTGGCCGATGCCGTCCTCACCCTCCTCGAGGAACGGCAGGATGAGCTTGCGGCTCGTCAACTCCATGTGCTTGACCAGCCAGTAGGTGGCGTAAACCGCGTGGAGCTGCCCGAGGCGCGCGTCCGTGCGGTCCTCGAAATCGACGGTCATGGCGGGGGTCACGAGGATCTCGTGGCTAGCCTCGAAGCCTGGCGGTAGCGGCCGCATGTCAGCCGCCCAGCGGGCTTGTGCCGTGGGTCACATGCCGCCGCAGGAGCGAGCTAGGTGCGTAGCGCTCCATCCCGAACTCACGCTGCAGGGCGCTGAGCCCAGCCATCACGTCTGCCAAGCCCAACTCGACCGCCCACGCTAGCGGTCCTTCCGGGTAGTTCACGCCGAGGCGCATGGCGAGGTCGAGCGTGGCGGCGTCGGCCAGGCCTTCCGCTAGGGCGATGAACGCCTCATTGATGAGCCCAGCGACCAGCCGGAACGCCACCCCGCCAGGCTGATCCGGGACCACGAGCGTGACGAGTCCGGCGGCGTTGAGCAACCCACGTACCCGCTCGCCAGTTGGCCCGGTGGGCGCGAGGAGCTCGACGGTCGTACTCTCGGCAGCTAGGCGTGCGGGCGGCGGCACGACGCTGAAACCTACGCCCTCCGCCGGCGCCGTCCTTGCCCAGCACAGGGTGAGGTCGGGCGTGCGCTCAGCGGTGGTCGAGTCCGCTGCAACGCGAGCGTCGATCACTAGGTCAGCTGCGGCAGAGGGCGGCACGGCGAGGAAGCGCGTGCGTAGCCACGCGGCAACCGGCCCGGAGCCGAGCACGTGCGCGCTCGGGAGCCTGGCGGCGGGCGCCGTCAGGGCCGCCGCGCCCGGCTCCGACCTCGCGGGCGCAACGGGTTCTCCGGCCTCGTAGCGGTAGAACCCCCACCCCGTCTTGCGCCCGAGCCTGCCCGCCGCCACCAGCGCGCGCTGCATGGGGTGCGGGCGGTAGCGCGGCTCCTGATAGAACCCTTCGTAAACGCTGGTGCTGGCGGCCAAGTTCACGTCGAGCCCGATGAGGTCAAGGAGCTCGAATGGCCCCATGCGGAAGCCCGTTGCTCGCATGGCCGCGTCGACGGTGGCGACGTCTGCGCCCTCCGCGGCCAACCGGATGGCCTCGAGGTAGAAAGGCCGCGCGAGGCGGTTGACGATGAAGCCCGGCCGGTCCTGCGCCACGACCGGGCTGCGCCCGAGGCTGCGCGCCATGGCGACCGCCGCCGCCGTCAGCTCCGGCGGCGTATGCGCGCCAGGCACGACCTCGACGAGCTGCATGAGCGGGGCCGGGTTGAAGAAGTGCACGCCGACGACGCGCTCGGGCCGCTTGCATGCCGCGGCCACGGCGGTCACGGAGAGAGTCGACGTGTTCGTAGCGAGGTAAGCGCTTGGCGCGCGCCGCTCCACCTCGGCGAACAGGGCGCGCTTGATGGCGAGGTCCTCTGGGGCCGCCTCGAACACCCACTCCGCACGGTTGCCGTGCGGCAACTCCTCGGCAACCGCTAGCCACTCCAGGAGTCGCTCTGGGCGTTCCTCAAGCCGCCCCTTCGCGTGGAGCTTGGAGAACGTCTCTTCGAGGCTCGCCTTAGCCGCGGTGGCCGCGTCAGGCAGAGGGTCGACAAGCAACACCGGCGCCCCGGCCTGCAAGAGTAGCTGCACGATGCCGCGGCCCATCGTGCCGCCGCCAAGGACGACCGCACCACCTGCGCTCCAACGCCCGCTCATGTGATGCGACTATAGCCCCTGCAGTTCGCGGCGCTGCGCGCGGCCTATTCGTGCGCCACGTAGCGCGTGGCCAGCCACAGGCGCGCTAGGTTCTTCGGGCTCGAGAGTGGCGCGCCGACTAGCTCCTCGATGCGCTTCAGGCGGTAACGCAGCGTGTTCACGTGCAAGCCGAGCTGTGCGGCGAGGGCGTTCAAGTCGTTCGGGGCGGCGAGGTAGGCGGTGAGGGTGGCGAGGAGCTTGCCGTGGTGATCGGCTTCGAGCAGCGGGGCGAGGATGCGCCGTTGCAGTGGCCCGAGCCCGGGTTGTTGCCGTGAGAGCAGTACGTCGATCGGGTCAACGTCGTCGAACGAGAAGAGGCCGCCGCTTGGCGGCGCACCCTCCAGGGCGAGGCGCGCCTGCTCGTTGGCCTCTGCCACCTCCGCGAGGGTCGAGTGGACCTGGCTCAGGCCGATGCGCGCGCCGCCTGCCGTTCCTAGCGCGGCGTTGGCGGCTTCGATCAGCGCTTCGGCCTGCTCGTGGCTTGGTTGGCCGCCTGGGACACTGAAGGCGAACGTTGCCACGCCGCCTTGGCTGCCTGCCAGCACGGCGACGCCGCGCTGCTGGAAGTAGTCCTCTCCCGCCTCGCGTATCAGCGCGGCGGCGCGGTGGCTGGCGCCGCCGTCAGCTAAGGCCACCTGATACGGCGTGCCAGCGCTGAACCCGGCGGCCGCGAGGCGCGGCGCTAGCGCGGTGATGCTCGGCGCTGCCAGCCACGCTGTTAGGAGGACCTCGCCCGCCGCCGCGACTGCTCTCACTTCCGACGCGGTAACCGCCGCCGCGGCGGTTAGGAAGCTGCGCGTGAGTTCCAGCCACGGGCGCGCCGCCTCCGGCGCCTCGAACGCGAGCAGTACGCCCTGGAGCCTGCCGCCAACCTCGACGCGGTAGAGGTGGGCTGGGCGCCCCCCGAGGCGCACCGCGCCCTCCTGCCAAGTCGTAACGGGCGCCGCGCTGGCCTTGGGCGCTTGCGGCCGCCATGCGCCCGTCCCCGCGCGCGCCAGGACCTCACCCCATGGGCTGACGAGCACCAGGTCAAGGCCGGTGAGGCGGTTGAGGCGGTCGAGGAGGTCGCGCTCGGGCTTGGCCGCCGCCATGCCAGCAAGCAAGTAGGACTGCGGCGCGGCCAGCGCGGGCCCAACGCCCGCCGTTAGCGCGACGAGCCCGCGCAACGCCGCTACCTCGACGATTCCAGGCGCCACGTCGGGCGGGGCCGTGACGAGCGCGGCGCCGGCTGCCGCGACCCTGCTGGCCAGCTGACCTGGGAGAGTGCGGCCTGTTGGGGTGAGGGCGTAGACGATGACGGCCGGCGCGGCGCGTAGCAAGTTGTCGTGCGAGGCCGCGCCAACCGCTTCGTCTGCTAGCGCGATCCTGAGGTCGCCTGGCGCCAACCACGCCCTGTCTGGCAGGCGCTCTGCCCACCTAACGGAGCGGTAGCGGGCGTCCGCCGGTCCGGCCACCAGGGTGAGACCGAGTTCCGCCTGCGCGAGCAGCTCGGATAGCGGCGACCCCGTGGGAAACACGCCGTTATTGTAGCGGCCTACAAGTGCAGCCGTGAGATTGTGCGAACCTACGATTCCCAAGACTTCCGTGGCTAGTTACGCTAGGCGGCAGTGAACGCGACTACCTCCCACATCGACCACCGCACCTACCGTGACGCCCTCGGTCGCTTCGCCACCGGCATCACGGTCGTGACGACAAGCGTCCCGCGCCAACCCGACGCGCCGATGACCGAACTCGACCCGCTCTTCCACGACCGCGAGACCCTCGGGATCACCGTCAGCTCCTTCATGGCCGTATCGTTGGACCCGCCCCTGGTGGTCGTGT
>Ga0209916_1002151_pt1 | contig 11154 bp, 12 predicted proteins | sample ThiBio_1000_plan_FD_183956 | JGI IMG/M metagenome (GOLD analysis project Ga0209916, IMG submission 183956) | Wastewater bioreactor microbial communities from Cape Town, South Africa - Thiocy_solids_2 (SPAdes) | ecosystem: Engineered > Bioreactor > Thiocyanate-remediating > Anaerobic-Aerobic ... | reverse complement strand
AAATGCCTGAGCCAGCGCCTGAAATTCACCATGAGCCCGAGGCGCCTCCCCCGCCGAAACCGCCGCCCCCTCCACCCCAGGAACCCCCGCTGCCGCCGCCCCATCCCCCTCCACCGCTCGACCAGCCGCCGCCGTGGCGAAACCCCGAGGCCACGCCGGCAAACACGAACACCGCGATGAACAGCAACAAGGGCGTGAATCCTAGTAGCAGCGCACCGGCCACGCCGCTGCCCAGTGCAGCGATACCGCCTGCCGCCGGGCGGCCGATCAGGGCCGAGAGCAGCCAGCCCACGACCAGCCCGCCGACGATCAGCATGACGAATGCGCCATCCCCTTCATCCCCGGACGGGGCGGATGCGCTGGGCGGCGGCAAGGATTCACCCTCGATCAGCCGCATCACCTGCTCCACCCCCGCCTCGATGCCGCCATTGAAATCGCCCGCCTTGAAATAAGGCGTGATGGTTTCCGCGATCACGCGCTTGGCGATCGCATCGGGGATCGCGCCTTCGAGTCCATAGCCGACTTCCAGCCGTAACGTGCGATCATCCTTGGCGACAAGCAGGATCACGCCATCGTCGATTTTCCTGCGGCCGATCTTCCATTGATCCGCCACGCGGATACCGAACTGGGCAATGTCTTCCGGCTGTGTCGTGGGCACGATCAGCACCGCGATCTGACTGCCCTTCCGTGCCTCGAACGCGGCAAGTTTATTTTCAAGCGTGGCGACTTGCCCGCTACTCAAGGTAGCGGTCAGGTCGGTGACATGACGCGTCAGCGCGGGCACCGCCAGCTGCGCCCAGGCGCACAGCCCCCATCCCGCCAGCAGCAGGCCGAACGCCCAGCGCGCCCGGAGCAGTCGGGTCATGCGCGGATCAGTTGCCGCCCGCAGGCGCCGCCGCAGGGGTGCCGAAATCAACCTTTGGCGGCACCGCGAGGGCCTTTTCGTTTTCCACCGTGAAGGTTGGCTTGGGTTTGTAACCCAGCGCCATCGCGGTCAGGTTCGAAGGGAAGGAGCGCACCGTGACGTTGTACGCCTTCACCGCGGCGATATAGCGGTTGCGCGCGACCGTGATGCGGTTCTCGGTGCCTTCGAGCTGCGCCTGCAGATCACGGAACAGGCCATCGGCCTTGAGCTGCGGATAGTTCTCGGCAACGAGCAGCAAGCGCGAGAGCGCGCCGGTCAGCTCGCCCTGCGCCGCGATGAACTTCTGGAACGCGGCTTCGTCGTTGACCAGGTCGGGCGTCGCCTGGATCGACCCGACGCGGGCACGGGCCTCGGTGACGCTGATGAATACATCCTTCTCGTGTGCCGCGTAGCCTTTCACCACGTTGACCAGGTTCGGCACCAGGTCGGCACGGCGCTGGTACTGGTTCAACACTTCGGCCCAGGTGGCCTTGATTTCTTCATCGGAGCTTTGCAACGTGTTGTAGCCGCAGCCGGACAAGACCAGCGCCAGGCATCCTGTCAGCATCCATTTGAACGCATTGAGCCATTTGAACATTGTCGTCTCCCTGATTGATGGTTGTTTCAACAGTTGCAGTCTACGCCACGCCCCATATGGCAAACAGGGGGTCGGATTCTGTCAGCTTGTCGGCATAGCGGTCGTCCCTGGGGCGCTTGAATCCGCGCTCGACATAGGTTTCCACTTTCTTGAAGCCGGCCTGCTTGATCAGCGTGCCGACCCAGGCCATGCGCTCCATCGGGTGCAGCTGTGTCCACATCCTGATCACCTTCGGCGGGAAATACCGGTGCGACAGGATGACCACGAACATGCCGCCCGGTTTCAGTATTCTTCTGGCTTCGGCGACGATGCGGCGCGGCTGCGTAAGATACTCGAACGATACCGTGCATACCACGGCATCGAAGCTGGCATCGGGAAATGGAAGCATGGGATCGGTATTGAGGTCGTGCAGGATGCGCTCGGCAAGCTGCGGATTGTCGGCCAGTTCCTCGGCATTCAGCCCCAGGCCGACTGCCGACTGTACCGTATCCGGAAGGTACGAGCGCCAGCCGGCCATCAGGTCAAGCACCCGCGCGTGCTCCGGCAGCACGGTCCGGTACAGCGCCCGGATACGGTTCGCGCACACGGCATCGACGTGGGCAAGCTTGCGGGCAACCGAGTAGAACTCGGCATCGGGACGCTCGTCCTCCCGCACAAATGCATCCTCCCCTTCAAAATCGGTCGGCATCTGCTTCTGCGTTTCCATGCCGCTCCATTCAAGCAATTGCTCCACTTTTCCGATCGGCTCGGACGAGACATCGCTGTGGCCGCTGTCGATACTGAAGATGCGGTCCTGCAGCGGATGGCTGAAGTTGGCGATGAAGCTGGTTTCATTCAGTTTCATTACACGAAACATCGGCCCCGGCGCATGATCGGCGTGAAGCAATTGCGACGGATAGAAACGACCCAGCTTGAGCGGCGCGATGTCGCTGCGGAAGACATCGTTCGGAACCTCATGCTCGATCTTCGGGCCGACATCCATCTGGGCGTCGACCGGCGGCGTGTCTCCCGGCGTCCATACCACCATCTGATGACGCCCCAGATCGGAAAAATAATTGACGCGAAAACGCAGCGCAGAATGCAGAAGTTTCATTGTGGGTGAGTGGTGAGTGGTGAGTGGTGAGTGGTGAGTGGTGAGTGGTGAGTGGTGAGTGGTGAGTGGTGAGTGGTGAGTGGTGAGCGGTGAGCGGTGAGCGGTGAGCGGTGAGCGGTTAAGCTGCGGCGAGGGCCTGCATCGTGCGTCGGGCCAGACACAGGTCTTCCCACGCACGCGCCTTGTCGGGCAGGTTGCGCAGCAGGTAGGCCGGATGATAGGTCACCACCAGCGGCACATCGCGGAACTGGTGAACCCGCCCGCGCAGGCGACTGATCGATTCGTCCGTGTCGAGCAGGCTCTGTGCGGCAAAGCGTCCCAGCGTCAGGATGAGCCGGGGCCGGATGAGTTCGATCTGCGCGAGCAGATAGGGCCGGCATGCGGCCACCTCGCCCGGCTCGGGGTTGCGGTTGCCCGGGGGACGCGATTTCAGCACATTGGTGATGTAGACGTTGTCGCCGCGCTGGAGGCCGATCGCCGCCAGCATGGCGTCGAGCAGTTTGCCCGCCTGGCCGACGAACGGCTCGCCGCGCACGTCTTCCTCTGCGCCAGGCGCCTCGCCGATGACCAGCCAGTCGGCATTGCGATCGCCCATCCCGAGCACGCCCTGAGTGCGCGAGGTGTGCAACCCGCAGGCCGAGCAATGGGCCACCGCGTCGGCGAGTTGATCCCAGGAATACGCGGAGACCTGGGGGACAGGCGACGCATGGTCCTGCCTGTCGCGTTGCCGCCAGACGGGACCGATGCCAAGCTCGGCAAAGACCTCGGCGCGGCTCAACACCTCAGTTCCTTTTTCATGATGAGCGCATCCTCGCGGCCCGTGCGCGCCGGATAGTAGCCCCGACGTACCGCCAGATCGACGAAACCGCTGCTGCGATACAGCGCGATGGCAATGGCATTGGACATACGCACTTCAAGAAACAGGCTGTCAGCCCGGTGGTCGCAGGCGCATGCCTGGCTGTGTTCGAGCAGGTCACGGCCGAGACCATGGCGACGCCATATCGGCGCAATGGTGAGATTCAGCAGATGGGCTTCCCCCGCCGCCGTCATCAGCGCGTAGTAGCCGATGATTTCGCCTTCGGCCTCGCGTACCCACATGCTGTAGCCCGCATTCAGCGAATCAGAGAAATTGCCCAGGCTCCATGGATACTCATAACTTGCCAGCTCGATCCGGTGGATGCGCGGCAAATCCGCCTCGGCCATCGGGCGCAGATGATGGGCGATTTCGAAGACGGCGCTCATGCAGGGCGCCCCGCACGACGTTCGTCCATCGTCAGCGCCACCTTGTCGCGCAGATAAATCGGTGCGGCAAGCGCGGCGTCCAGGCCTTCGCCCCGCATGAACGCACGCGCGGCAAGCGGCGCCATCGCAGCGGCATCGGGCATCAGCGTGTCGTCAATGCGCATCAATTGTGCCGACAGGCGTGGGCGCAACACGTCGCCCAGCGCGGCGAACCCATTGCCCGCGCCGACCCAGTCACCCGTTCCGGGAATGGCGACCGACTCGGGTAACGCAAGTTGCGGGGGCGTCAGGGCGTGCCATCCCGTATCGTCACGTTCGTACGCGGCCCAATAGACCTCGGCCATGCGCGCGTCGAGCACGGTCAGCACCCTGTCCGCGCCCGCTTGCTCCGCGATGGATTCCAGCGTGGAGACGCCAACCACCGGCAGATCGGCACCGAACGCCAGGCCCTGCGTGACCGCACAGGCAATGCGCAGGCCGGTAAACGAGCCAGGCCCCAGTCCGTAGCCGATCCCGTCGAATTGATGCAGGCTGATGGCCGCCTCGCGCAGCAGTTCATCCACCATCGGCAGCAACAGACTGCTGTGCCGCTGTTCAGCCAGCACCCGCTTCGCCTGGATGCGGCCATCCAGCCACAACGCAGCCGAACACCATTCGGTGGAGGTATCGAGAACGAGCAGTTTCATCCGTGCGATTTTACCGGTTGCCACAGACATTCATCCGTTTCAGGGTGCGTCCTGCCCAGCGGGTTGCACGGGGATCAGGATCTCGAACCGCACCCGCGACCACGGGTCACGCACATCGGACAAACGGATAATGCGCGCATCTAGCGCCTGTCCCCGGTCGAGCAGGCGCGCCACATCGGAATTCTCGCGGCGCGGCACGTAGCCGATCACGTGGCCCCGCCATTCCACCCGCACCGCTTTGGCATCATGGATATTGTCCGGCTCGCGTATCAGCGCCAGCGCATCGCCTGTCTGCATCCGCGACCACACCTGCTTGCCCGCATGGTATTGGAATCCGGCGAGCGGAGAATCCTGCAGCAGGATATGCGCGGTCACCTGGGCACAGAGCGGCTGCGCCCAGGCCCAGACCAGCAGAAGCCAGCAGGCGGGCGCGAAATGGCCCGGACGGATCGTACGGGTACCCTGGCTGTGGGGGAGTGCGTGCATCTTGCCTTTTTCGTGGCCCGAACCGGAAGCCGAATATTCTACTGAGAAATCCGCCGCCAAATCCGCACTGCCGGGCGGGATTCCGGCCTGGTTTCATGACTGACAAGCCGGCTTCGGCTTGATGTAGGATGACTACCTTTCCATCCCTGATATCGTCAACGATTCCGTATATGCCGAGAAAAGCCGCGACCAAGACCAAGCTGTTCGTACTGGATACCAATGTGCTGATGCACGACCCCACCAGTCTGTTCCGCTTCGAAGAACACGATATCTATGTGCCGATCGCCACCCTGGAAGAACTCGATCAGCACAAGAAAGGCATGAACGAGGTTTCGCGCAACGCCCGCCAGGCCAGCCGTTTCCTCGACGAGATCGTCAGCAAGCTCGACAGCATCGAGGAAGGCGTGCCGCTCGCGCCACACAGCCATAACGCCGCCACCGGCAGACTATTTCTGCAGACCCAGGCGATCACCGGCGACATTCCGTTGAGCCTGCCGACCAGCAAGGTCGATAACCAGATCCTCGGCGTCGTGCTGTTTTTGTCCCACCATTACCCGAAGCGCCAGGTCATCCTGGTGTCGAAAGACATCAACATGCGCATCAAGGCGCGTGCGCTGGGCCTGCCCGCGGAGGATTACTTCAACGACAAGGTGCTGGAAGACACCGACCTGCTGTACGCCGGCCTGCGTGAACTACCGGCCGATTTCTGGGACACGCACGGCAAGGGCATGGAGTCGTGGCAGTCCAACGGCCAGACCCACTACCGCATCCAGGGGCCGCTGGTCGCCAGCCTGCTGCCAAACGAATTCGTCTTTCAGGAAGGGCCCAATCCGCTCCATGCCATGGTACTGAAGGTCGAGGGCAAGCAGGCGGAGATCGTGACGGTGCGCGACTTCAGCCACCACAAGAACAACGTCTGGGGCATCACCGCGCGCAATCGCGAGCAGAATTTTGCCCTGAACGTGCTGATGGATCCCGAGATCGACTTCGTCACCCTGCTCGGCCAGGCCGGCACCGGCAAGACCCTGCTCACGCTGGCCGCCGGCCTGGCACAGGTGCTCGACCAGAAGATCTATTCCGAAATCATCATGACCCGCGTCACCGTCCCGGTCGGCGAGGATATCGGTTTTCTGCCCGGTACCGAAGAGGAAAAGATGACCCCGTGGATGGGGGCGCTGGAAGACAACCTGGATGTGCTGAACAAGAGCGACGACGATGCCGGCGAATGGGGGCGCGCCGCCACGCAGGACCTGATCCGTTCCCGCATCAAGATCAAGTCGCTGAACTTCATGCGTGGCCGCACCTTCCTCAACAAGTTCCTCATCATCGACGAGGCGCAGAATCTCACGCCCAAGCAGATGAAGACCCTGATCACCCGCGCAGGCCCCGGCACCAAGGTGGTGTGCCTGGGCAATATTTCCCAGATCGATACCCCTTACCTCACCGAAGGCAGTTCCGGCCTCACCTACGTGGTCGACCATTTCAAAGGCTGGCCGCACAACGGCCACGTCACGCTGCAGCGGGGCGAACGTTCGCGTCTGGCGGACTATGCTGCAGAAGTGCTGTAGCCGGAACCTCAAAGGAGCCATACCATGACTGCTTCCATTTCAGGACGCTGGATGATCCTCGCCACCGGCCTTGCCCTGGCCCTGCCTGTGCATGCATTCAATCTGGGCGACATGCTGAAGGGTGCGATCGGCAACCCTGCCGGCCAGCCGTCTTCCAGCAGTGTCGATGATCTCTCCAACGCCGACATCAACGCCGGATTGAAGGAGGCGCTGACCCGCGGCGCCGACGCCGCCGTCGCCCAGCTTGGCCAGAAAGACGGTTTCTTCGGTAACGCCGCGCTGAAAATCCCGCTGCCGCCCAGCCTGCAGAAAGCCGAAAAGGCCATGCACCTGCTCGGCATGGGCAAACAGGCGGACGAACTGGTGCTGTCGATGAACCGCGCGGCGGAAGCCGCGGTGCCGGAGGCCAGGACACTTTTTGTGGGGGCCGTGAAGGAGATGACGCTGGAGGATGCCAAGGGCATCCTGACGGGCGGCCAGACCTCGGCCACCGACTTCTTCCGCAGGAAGACGGAGGCCAATCTCGCCGAACGCTTCGAACCCATCGTCAAGGCGAATACCGACAAGGTCGGCCTGGCCCAGCAGTACAACCAGTACGCCGGCATGGCCGCACAATTCAGCCTGATTGACAAGAAACAGGCCAATATCGAGCAGTATGTCACGCAGCAGGCGCTCGACCGGCTCTATACCCTGATCGGGGAAAAAGAGTCCGCCATCCGCGCCAATCCCTTGCAGGCAGGCAGCGACTTGTTGAAAAAGGTCTTTGGCGCCGTCAGCGGCAAGTGACGCATCCGTGCCGCAATTTGTTACCGTGACAGCCCACTCCGCTCCCTGCGTGCATGCCATGACGATCAGAACGCAAGCCTGCTGCCTGCTTGTCGGCCTGCTGTTCGGCCTGCCCGCCCAGGCATGGGAAATCGGCGAATTCAGGAACGGCATGAGTCGCGGCGATGTCGAACAGGCCCTCAAGACCTGGAATTTCGACAAGACCCTGCCGGTCGGCAACGACGGCCTGCTTGCCTACGATCTGTCCGGCAACCCGACCGGCCGTCGTTTCCTGTTCACCTTCTGCCAGGACAAGCTGGTGGCGTTCGACCAGGAAATCGCGCCGGACTTCCGTCACTTCGTCACGATCGCGTCGAACTACTCCAACCTCTACGGCAACCCGCTCAAGGTCATTCCCTACACCAGCGTCATCGCCAGCGGAGAGGAAAACCTGCTGGCGATGTTCTGGCGTAAAGGGTCGGATTTTCTCGGACTCAAATATGTGCTGTACCCCAACAGCGAACAACTCTCCATGACCGTCCAGGTCGGCAACAACTGCTGGCAGGCGCCCCGTTGAATCATGACGGTCCGGGCGGTCCGGGCCGTTCCGTCAGCAAGCCCTGGCGCGCAAACAGCCATACCATCCGGTGTGTCATGGCCTGGACGCTTTCCAGCGTCTGCCCGCCTGCCGCATCGGCCAGCTCGTCGCGCAGAATACCCGTGAGCTCGTCCAGCGTGCGGCTGCCATCCAGCAGGCCCAGCAGCCTGCGTCCGGGCGCATCCAGGTCCAGTGCCACATGGCGCGCACCGCTCACCGTCCAGCTGGATGACTTCGCCTGCAATCGCGCCAGGGCGTGCGCACAGGGACGATCGGCCGGTTCGGCCGCATACGGCATCGTATCCACGCCGGGTATCACGCCATGCGCCATCACCAACGGAAACAAGGCCTCCCTGAAAACCGCCTCGTCGAAATTTCCGGCGGCGTCATAATCGGCCATCGCGTGTTGGGTGGCCGCCAGCAGGTCTGGATAGGTCAGCGCAGCAGGGTAGGCGGCCGACAGAATCATCGCCGCAGCCTTCATGGCAGGATGGACGACAGGGAAAGTACCGCCTGCCGGATCGACAAACACCTGTTCATTCGCCGTCTCGAGATCGATTTCGTCATCACTGCGCAGATCCGCGTAGAACGCCAGTCCTGCCAGCGCGTCGCTCTGCGGCGGTTGGGCGCACGGCGCATCGGCACGCGCGATCAGCGCCCTGCGGAAACGGACGGCATGCGCCTCGTCGAGTGCCGCTTCGGCGTCCAGCCAGCGGCCGGTCATGCTTTCGGGAATCAGCCCCCAGGCATCTTCAAGCTCGACCACCGCGTGACGCGGCCCGGCCTCACCGAGGTAGCGCAGGTCATGATCGTCGAGCTGCGCGGCGAATTCGGCAAACCGCATCGGCGTGTTGCATGCGGCAAGATACTCATGAAACAGGTAGGACGGCGCGGCTGATTTCAGATAGGCGATTTCCTTCAGCAGCAGCGGATCGGTCCATTCGGTTTCCAGTTCGTCCAGTACGCGCCGGGCTTCCGCACAACGCTCCGGCGCGGACAGGCCGCCGGCAGTACGCTCGATCAGCGCCGTGCGCAGGGGCAGCAGCCGTGCCCAGCCCGCCGTGACGTTGAAGCTGATATAGGCCACGCCGTGCGGCGCCAGATGGCGTCGGCACACGTCGAGCAAGGCACGCTGAATCGTCGGCGGCACCCAGGAAAACACGCCATGTGCGAGGATGTAATCGAATTCACCCAGACCGGCAGGCAGCACGGCAAGATCGCCATGCACGATGCGGGCGTTGAAGAGGCCCAGGCGGCGAATGAAATCCGTCCCCGCTTCCGCCTGCACACGCGACAGTTCCACGCCCACGCATTCAGCCCCCGGCCAACGCCACGCCAGGGGAATCAGGTTGCCGCCGGCGGCGCAGCCGAGTTCGAGAATGCGTGCCTGCGCCGGGTCGGGGGCATCGAAGCCATGCAGCTTCGCCACCGCAGCGAGGACATCCGGCTGGGTTTCAGGCAGGGGCAGGCTGTCGTAGGGCAGTTCGTCGTAGCTGGCGAGCGTATCCATGGCGACGATTGTCCCCGCCCGGCTCAAGCCGCTCAAGCCCGATCAATGCCCGCGTGAACCGGGTTTGGCCGAGAACAGGGCTGCCTGCGGACGCGGTTTGCGCGGCTGCGACGGATGATTCGGTGCGGGCCGGTTGGGCGCGGACCGAGTGGCAGGTTTTGCGTGGCCCGTTGCAGGCGTTCCCTGCGGGGCGCGGCCCGGCGCACTGCGGTTACCTGGTTGCGCCTGCCTGGCGCTCTGGCCGGGGCGCTGTCCGGCGGTCTGTCCCTGGCGTTGCCCGCCGCGTCCCTGCGGCGGGCGCGGCGGCCGTTCGTCGGACATCAATTCGGATTTAGGCGGTGGGGTAAAGCCTTCGACTTCGACGCGCACGATCGAACGCTTGATCAGTTTCTCGATGTCGCGCAGATAACCGATTTCCTCGTCGTCCACCAGCGACAATGCCGAGCCGGTAGTGCCGGCGCGGCCGGTGCGGCCGATGCGATGCACGTAGTCTTCCGGCACGTTGGGCAGCTCGAAATTCACCACCTGCGGCAGCTGGTCGATGTCGATGCCGCGTGCGGCGATGTCGGTGGCGACCAGCACACGCACGCTGCCGCCCTTGAAACTCGCCAACGCCTTGGTGCGCGCCGCCTGGCTCTTGTTGCCGTGGATTGCGGCGGCAGTAATGCCGTCCCTGGCCAGCTTTTCGGCCAGCTTGTTGGCGCCGTGCTTGGTGCGGGTGAACACCAGCACCTGCTGCCAGTCGTGGTGCCTGATCAGATGCGCCAGCAGGTCGCGCTTGTGTGCCTGCGGCACCCGATGCATCGATTGTTCGATGATCTCCACCGTGGTGTTGCGGCGCGCGACTTCGACGCTCTTCGGGTTGTGCAGGAGGCCGTTGGCCAGTGTGCGGATCTCGTCGGAAAAGGTCGCCGAGAACAAGAGATTCTGGCGCTGGCGCGGCAGCACCGCGAGCACTTTCCTGATGTCGCGGATGAAGCCCATGTCGAGCATGCGGTCGGCTTCGTCGAGCACCAGGATGTCGACGCCGGAGAGATCCACCGTCTTCTGCCCCAGGTGGTCAAGCAGGCGGCCCGGGGTGGCGACGAGGATGTCGACGCGCGACTTCAGTGCCTTGAATTGCGGGTTGATGTTGACCCCGCCGAACATCACCATCGAGGTGAGCGAGAGGTATTTGCCGTAGGTCTTGACCGATTCCTCGACCTGCGCCGCGAGTTCACGCGTCGGCACCAGGATCAGGCAGCGTGGGCGGCCCGGCTTCGCGGCCTGCACGGCGCGGGTCGACAGATGATGCAGGATCGGCAGGGTGAAGCCGGCGGTTTTCCCCGTTCCGGTTTGCGCCGCGGCGAGCAGGTCGCCGCCGGCCAGCACCTGCGGAATCGCCTGCGCCTGGATCGGGGTGGGCGTAGTGTAGCCGGCGTCATGAATCGCACGCAAAATGGGTTCGGCCAGACCAAGCTCGACAAAAGCCGGGCTGGCTGCGGATGTTTCAGTAGTCATGGTGGTTTCCTGCGACGGCCTGTTGCGCTTGCGGCAACACCAATCGAGGCAGACGGACAGTGATCGCGAGATCAATGGAAAACCCGCATCGATTGGTGGAAGCGGGCGGCCTGGCTTGGCAGCCAGACGGGAAATGTTCGGGTGGTGGGCAGTACAGGGTTTGAACCTGTGACCCCCGCCGTGTGAAGGCGATGCTCTACCGCT
>Ga0209916_1002150_pt1 | contig 11167 bp, 10 predicted proteins | sample ThiBio_1000_plan_FD_183956 | JGI IMG/M metagenome (GOLD analysis project Ga0209916, IMG submission 183956) | Wastewater bioreactor microbial communities from Cape Town, South Africa - Thiocy_solids_2 (SPAdes) | ecosystem: Engineered > Bioreactor > Thiocyanate-remediating > Anaerobic-Aerobic ... | reverse complement strand
GCTCGTAGGCCGCGGCGAGGCTCTTGATGTAGTCGACCGGGTGGTAGTAGCTGATGTACTGCAGTGCGTCGGCGACGGACTGGATCAGGTCTGCTTGCTTGATGGTGGTCATGGCGGATCTGGCTGGGAGATGAGGACGCCGACGACGACAAACGCCGGGCACAACCGGCCTATTGTGCCGCAAGCGGCCGGTCGCTGGCGCCGGCCGGTGCGGACGGCGCCGCTTGCCGCTGCGGCGGACCGATGCGATGGTGACCACCCGCCCGCGATTGTCCGATGCCATGCCCACGCCACGCCGCTTCCTGCAACTGGACGTTTTCGCCAGCCGCCTGCTCGAGGGCAACCCGCTGGCCGTGGTGGTCGACGCCGAGGGGCTGGACGAAGCGACCATGCAGCGCATCGCGCGCTGGACCAACCTGTCCGAAACCGCCTTCCTGCTGCCGCCAAGCAACCCCGCGGCGGACTACCGCGTGCGCATCTTCACCCCGCGCCAGGAGCTGCCGTTCGCCGGCCATCCCAGCGTGGGCAGCGCGTACGCCGCAATCGAATCCGGCCTGATCGCCGCCGGCAAGCATGCGCTGGTGCAGGAATGCGCGGCCGGGCTGCTGCCGGTGCGGGTCGAAGGCGACGGCGGCGCGAGACTCATCCACGTGCAGGCGCCGCCGGCCACGCTGCGCGCGGTCACCGCGGCCCAGCGCGCCGGGCTCGGCCGGGCCGTGCACGCCGAGCTGGCGGAAGAGCAGTCGTGCCTGATCGACAACGGCCCGCTGTGGTTCGTCTGCGACCTGCGCGAGGAAGCCGCGGTGCGCCAGCTCCAGCCGGATCTGGCGGCGATCGGCGGGCTGTGCGAAGCCGCTGGCGCGGTCGGCGTCAGCGTGTTCGGCCGGCAGCGCTCGAGCGGGGCGAGCATGGCGGTGCGTGCGTTCTGCCCGGCCGACGGCATTCCCGAAGATCCGGTCACCGGCAGCGCCAACGCGGCGATCATGGCATGGCTGGGCGAGCGCGGCGGGCGCGACGGCTACGGCCCGCGCTATCGCGCCAGCCAGGGTCGCGAGGTCGGCCGCGACGGCTACGTCGAGGTCGCGCGCGATCCGGCCAGCGGCGCCGTCACCATCGGCGGCAACTGCGCGATCGGCGTGCGCGGCGAACTGCAGCTGGCCTGACGTCAGCCTTGCCGGCCACGTCACCGGCCGCCATGCTGTCGCGTCCCCGCTGCCGACCTTGACCATGCCGCCCTCTCCCGCCGAGACCTACGTGCGCAGCCTGCGTCCCTGGGACGCCGCCCTGATCGTGGTCGGCGGGGTGATCGGCGGCGGCATCTTCCTCAACCCCGGCATCGTGGCGCAGCGCACCGAGTCGGGGCTGGCGCTGCTGGCGATGTGGGTGGGTGCGGGGCTGCTCACCCTGGTCGGCGCGCTGTGCTATGCCGAGCTGGGCGCGCGCCGGCCACGCGCGGGCGGCAGCTACGTGTACCTGCGCGAAGCGTTCGGGCCGCTGGCCGGCTTCCTGTTCGGCTGGACCATGCTGCTGGTGATCTACTCCGGCTCCACCGCGGCAGTGGCGATCATCTTCGCCCGCTACGCCGCGGCGCTGTTCGGGCTGCCGGCGACGTGGGCCTTGCCGCTCGCCGTCGGCGCGCTGGTGTTCGTCAGCGGCATCAACCTGTTCGGCATCCGCCTCGGCGCGCAGGTGCAGAACCTGTTCGCCCTGCTCAAGCTGCTGGCGGTGGCGGCGCTGGTGGCGTGCGGGCTCGCCCTGGCCGGCGCCGGCCACGGCCAGGTGCTGGCGGCCGACCCGGCGCGCGAGGGCGTCGGTTTCCTCGGCGCGGCGCTGCCGGTGCTGTTCGCCTATTCCGGCTTCACCTACCTCAACAACCTCGCCGGCGAAGTGCGCGAGCCGCAGCGCACCCTGCCGCGCGCGCTGGCGCTGGGCATGGGGCTGGTGATCGGTGCCTACGCGCTGGTCAACGTGGCCTACCTGGCGGTGCTCGGCCACGCCGGCCTGGCCGCCAGCAGCGCGCCGGCGGCGGAGGTGATGCAGCGCGTGCTCGGTCCGCTTGGCGCGAAGCTGATGGCGCTGGGCGTGGCGATCTCCACCCTGGGCTTCTGCAACATCACCCTGGTCGCCGGCGCGCGGGTGCTGCAGGTGATGGGCGAGGATGGCCTGTTCTTCCGCGCGGTGGCGCGGCTGCACCCGCGCTGGCGCACGCCGAACACCGCGCTGCTGCTGCTCGCCGGCTGGGCCATCGTGCTGGCGCTGTCCGGCAGCTACGGCCAGTTGCTGGACTACGCCACCTTCGGCGACTGGCTGGCCTGCGCGGCCGGCGTGGCCACGCTGTTCTGGTACCGCCGCCGCGATGCCGGCGCCGCGGGCTTCCGCGTGCCGGGTTACCCGTGGCTGCCGCTGCTGTTCGTCGCGGCGGTGGCGCTGGTGGTGCTGACCTCGCTGCGCGACAACCCGCGCAACACCGGCATCGGCCTGCTGATCATGCTCGCCGGCGTGCCGGTCTACGCGCTCTGGCGCGGCCTGTTCAGCCGCCTGCGTCCCTAGTCCGCAACAGCAATGCCACAATGCGCGGATCGACCCCGAGGAGATGATGGATGGCGCGCGTGCAAGCCCAGGTTCTGTCGACCGCCCAGGAAAGCGGCGTGGTGCCGGAGAAGGTCCGCGACGGCATCGACCTCATGGTCAACGGCGAGCGCTTCCGCCACACCGGCGATCCGCAGATGCCGCTGCTGTGGTACCTGCGTGACGTGCTGCGGCTGACCGGCACCAAGTACGGCGGCGAAGCCGGCGAGAACGGTGCCGACCTGGTGCTGGTCGACGGCAAGGCGGTGTCCGCGATCATGCAGCCGCTGGCCAGGCTGGCCGGCAAGGCGGTGACCACGGTGGAAGGCCTGGCCGGCAACGACGGCAGCCTGCATCCGCTGCAGCAGGCCTTCATCGACGAGGACGCGATCGGTTGCGGCTACTGCACGCCGGGCTGGCTGATCGCCGGCATCGACCTGCTGCGGCGCAAGCCCCAGCCGGACGACGGCGACATCGACCAGCTGCCGAACCTGTGCCGCTGCGGCTGCCAGACCCGCGTGCGCCGCGCGATCAAGCGCGCGGCCGCCGGCAAGGTGGCGCGCGCATGAGCGGCCACGGCATCCGGCTCTCGCGCCGCCGCTTCCTGCAGGTGCTCGCCGGCGGCGCCGGCGCGCTGGTGGTGGGCATCCGCGTCGCCGAGGCCGCCGACGCGCCGCTGCCGCCGGCCATGCTCGGCGACAACCTCTACGACCTCGGCGCCTACGTGCGCATCGACGCCAGCGGCAACGTGCTGATCGGCGCGCGCGACCCGGACACCGGCAGCGGCGTCGCCACCGCGCTGCCGCGGATCATCGCCGACGAACTGGACGCGGACTGGACCCGCGTCGGCGTGGTGCCGCTCGGGCTCGGCGTGGAAAATGACAACGGCAAGCCGCGCTGGACCTACGGCCGTCAGCTCGGCGGCGTCGGCGGCTCGATCCCCGCCGCGTGGAACGACCTGCGCCAGGTCGGCGCGGTGGCGCGCTGGCTGTTGCTGCAGGCGGCGGCGCGCCGGCTCGGCGTACCGGCCAGCCGCCTGCGCTGCGAGGCCGGCACGGTGATCGCGCCGGACGGCCGCCGCTTCGGCTACGGCAGCCTGGCCGCCGACGCCGGCAAGATCGCCCTGCCCTCCAGCGTGCCGCCGCTGAAGCATGCCGCGGACTACCGCCTGATCGGCCAGAGCGCCGGCGACGTCGACGCCCGCGCCATCGTCACCGGCGCCGCCCTCTACGCCATCGACCACTACTACGGCGACGCGCTGGTCGCCGTGCTGGCGCACTGCCCGTGGCCGGACGGCACGCTGGCGCGCATCGACACCACCGACACGCTCGCCGTGAAAGGCGTGCTGAAGGTCGTCCAGCTCAAGCCCGAACCCGGCCAGCCGCTGGGCAGCACGGTGATCGCCCCGGCGGTGGCGGTGCTGGCCGAAAACACCTGGGCTGCCCTGCAGGGCCGCGCCAAGCTCAAGCTCGAATGGAAACCCGGCGCCGGCAGCGGCGAAAACAGCGCCGCGCTGGAGCAGCAGGCCACCGCCCTGCTCGCCGGCGACGCGCTGCCCACCAGCCGCGTGCGCAACGATGGCGACGTCGAGGCCGCCGGCCGGAAGGCCGCGCGCCGCCTCGACGCCACCTACGTGCAGCCGTGGCTGGCGCACGCCACCGCCGAGCCGATGAACTGCCTGGTGCGGCTGGACAAGGACCGCGCCAGCCTGGTGGTGCCGACCCAGGCGCCGCAGCAAGCCTGGGCCGTGGTGCAGCGCCTGACCGGCCTGGCGCCCGAGCGCATCGACATCCGCGTGCCGCGCGTCGGCGGCGGCTACGGCCGCCGGCTCGACCACGACTACGTCGCCGAGGCAGTGTTGCTGGCCAAGGCCGCCGGCAAGCCGGTGCGCCTGCTGTGGACGCGCGACGAGGATTTCGGTCACGACTACTACCGGGCCGGCAGCGTGCACCGGATCAGCGCGATCATCGACCGCAAGCGCCAGCTGCTGGCCTGGCACCAGCGCATGGCCAGCGCCTCCGCGCTGGCGCGTCGCGGCACGCCGGACGACCGCCTGTGGAGCTCCGAGCTGCAGGTCGACCAGTTGCCCGCCGCGCTGGTGCCGAACTACCGCAGCGACTGGTACGCGCTGGAGTCGACGCTACCGCGCGGCCCGATGCGCGGCATGCCGCACCTCAGCAACGCGTTCGCGGTGGAAAGCTTCCTCGACGAGATCGCGCACCAGATGCGCGAGGACCCGCTGAAAACCCGCCTGCGCATCCTCGGCGAGCCGCGCGCGCTGCCGTTGAGCAGCGGCGGCACGCTGGACACCGGCCGCCTGGTGAACGTGCTCAAGCTGGTCGCCGACCGCATCGAATGGAAGAACTGGCTGCGCACCGTCAACGGCCTCGGCATCGCCTGCTGGCACGTCGACGGCGCCTACGTGGCGCATGCAGTGGAGGCGGCGATGCAGGGCGAGACGCTGGTCATCCAGCGCGTCGTCTGCGCGGTCGACGTCGGCCGCGTGATCAATCCGCTGGGCCTGCAGGGCCAGGTGGCCGGCGCCACGCTGGACGCGCTGTCCATCGCGCTGAATGCGGCCATCACCGTCAAGGACGGCCAGGTGCAGCAGCACGGCTACAAGGATTACCCGCTGGCCAGCATGGCGCAGCTGCCGAACGACGTCGAAGTGATCACCGTGCCCGGCGACCGCGCGCCGGCCGGCGCCAGCTTCCTGGCCATGCCCACCGCCGCCCCCGCCTTGGCCAACGCGGTGTTCCGCGCCAGCGCGGTGCGCGTGCGCCGGCTGCCGCTGATGAAGGAGCTGTTGCGCCTGCTGTGAGTGGCGGCATCGGGCGATACGCGCGCGGTGTCGCGGCCCCTGGCCGCGCTCAGAACGCCGCGTGCGGCGGGCTGCTCTCCATGTGGAAGACTTGCCAGGTCTGCCGGCCCCAGTCGGTGGCGATCTTCTTCGCCTTGATGTAGCAGCCCTGCTTCCTGGCCCAGCTGGCCGGATCGGTGCCGGCCTGCGCCTGCACCACGGCGCCGAGGCGGGCCGGGCCGAAGTCCCACTTCAGCACGGCCTCGTCGTTGACCGCCTTGGCCAGCGGGTCGCCGCGCTTCCAGCCGGTCGGCTTCTCGTGCGCCTGGATCGACTGCACCACCACGCTTTCGAACTCGGCCTTGGCACCCAGTTCAGCACGATGAAAGTGGTCCGTGCGGTCTTCATCCCGGCCAGCGGGTCCGCGGTGGGCTTGCCCACCGCGATCCGGCTGGCGGCGAAGGCGGTGACGAACTTCGTGCAGGGGCAGCCGGGCTGGCTGCAGGCGTTGCCGCCGGGGTGGCGGTTGAACAGGTGGCCGCAGGTGCAGGCGTTGGCGACGTTGCGGTTGTCCGCGGTCGTCCTCATCTTCTCGTTCATGAACTTGTGCTCGGCGCGCTGCCAGTTCTCGCCGGCGCCGCGGGTCTTGCCCGAGTTCAGCCATTCGAAGTAGGCCTCCTTCTCGGTGCGTTCGCGGTCCTTGGAGAAGGTGGCCAGGTGCTTCTTGGAGAAGTTCTTGTCGAAACGGATGGTGTAGACCTCGCCGCCCCAGTCGCTGACGACCCACTCCTCGCTCGCGGTCGCGACCCGGCTCAGCCGTTCGAGTCCGCTGGTGGACTCGATGTACTTCTCGTAGGAGAGAAGATCCGCTGCCGTCCATGTATCCAGATGCTCAGGCATCACTGCGCTCTCTTGGCCACTCCGGCCCACGCGTTGACGTCAAACTCCAAGGCAAAGCGAAGCCGCCGGGTGGCGGCTCCGCTTCGTGCAACTTGCCGGGCGCCGGCCGGAACGACCGGACGGCGCGCCGGCTCACAGCTTACATGCAACCCGGGAATTTGAACGACGCGATGCGCGTGTTCCAGTTGAATGCGCCGGTGCTCTTCAGGTACTCGGTGGTGTACCAGAAGGTGCAGTCGTCGACCGGGTCGACCGTCATCGCGCTGTAGTCGCCCCAGCGCGACAGGTTGTAGCCGCTCTGCGAGCCCAGGCCTTCGATGATGCTGTTCTCGGCCTGCATGGTGCTCGGCGCGTCGGTGCTCAGCCGGCCGGTGTAGCGGATCGCCGGGTGCAGCGTGCTGCTGGACACGCTGTAGCCCAGCGCCATGTCGCCCAGCTTGTCCATCGCCACCGAACCCATCCAGCGATAGCTGGTGTCCGGCGAGAAGGTGGACTGCTGGTACACCACCGGCGTGGTGCCCGGGCTGCGGATCTCGTACCAGCGCACGCCGGTGTACGGGTTCTTGTGCGTGGTGCCGACCTGCACCGAATGGCTCACCACCAGCGACTCGTGATCGCCGAAGTTGCGGTAGGCCAGGCGGAACATCAGGCGGTCGGCCAGCGAGTCGAGCTTCTGGCTGACGCCTGCCTGCGGAATGCAGGTGCCGCCGCCGCAGGCCGCGGCGAACGAGGCCACCGGAATGCTGATCGGCCCGGTCAGTGTGGTGTTGGCGGTGTTCGCCCAGTCCACATGGAACTTCCACAGGTTCAGCTTGCTCGCGCCGAAGTTCATCAGGTAGTTCGGCGAACCGGCCGGCGGCGCGGTGGCGCCGTCGAGGTCGGCCGGCAGCACGCCGCCGAAGCTGCTGGACAGCTGGAAGCACTGCTGCGTAGCCGCGGCGCCGCTCAGCATCGCGCTGCGGTCATAGGCGCACAGCTTCGCCCCGGAGAACGTGTTGCCGCTGAACATGTTGAACGTCTCGTAATAGGCATCCGGCCAGACGCCCATCTTCGGGTAGTCTGGGAACACGCTGCCGTAGGGGAACGCGTAGCGGTAATAGGCGCCGGTGGCGTCGCTGGTCGCCGAGACCGCCACGCACTGGTAGTAAGGCGCGGCGGTCACCGCGAACTGGGAGATGACCCAGCGGCCGGCCGCCTTGTCGTAGACCACAGTGGCGTCGCCGTCGTTGTCGGCTTCGCACGGACCACCGAAGCCGGCCCACAGCGTGTTCGTCGTCACCGGGCCGTAGGTCACCGCCTTGGTCGACTTGTCGAACACCGCGAATGCGCTGTTGACGATCTGCACGTACTGGGTGGCGCCCACCGCGCCGTTCGTATCCGGCGGCGCGCTGTTGACGGTGAACGTGCCCTGCGGGCCGCTGAAGCCCTGGCCGACGCCGTCGAAACCGGCGCCGAGTGCCGGCGCGAAACTGCCGGTGGGGCTGCTCTGCACGGCGCCGTCGGTCTGGTTGCCCGGGCCGTCGATGAAGGGCAGCGGATGGGCCGGATGCGCATGCGAGTTCTTGACGAAATCATCCGGACGCGGCATCACGCCGCGCAACGAATGCAGGGTGTCGTGCTGCACCGCCGGCGTGACCTCGGGCCCGGTGGTGGTGGCGGCCTGGGTGTTTCCAGCGATGGCAAGACCGATGGCGGCACTCAGCGCGAGGCTGAGGCCGCCGGACGTTGACAATGACATGGATTTCTCCCTCCAGAAAAACAGCATTGGCTTGCTCTGGACCGGATGGGGACGCCAGCGACGGGGCCTGTGGTGGCCGCGCCGCGAGTCCACATCGGCGACGCCTTTCCGTACCGCGGCATGCGATGCCGCGCCCCCGCGGAAAGGTGTCGGCATCTGGCGCCCGGCAACTTCCGGCAACCTTTCAATCCGGCGCAATTCCCTGCGAACGCGTGACCGACTTCGCGTTTCCGCATGACGGTCAGGAAAATGGCACACGCCACGCCGCGACGCCGCCCTTCCACCAGCTGCGGTGCCGCCGGGAGACGGCCGCGCCAGACGCGCCGACGTCGGGGTGGTCACCTCCCGCGCGCGCCGCATCCCCCAACGGAATCCTCATGCGCGGTACGCGATGCTGGGCCACCAACCATGCCGGAGCTTCCGATGGCCGCCGCGCCTTCCAGCCCCTACACGTTTGGAATGGAGGAGGAATTCTTCCTGGTCAGTCCCGCCACGCGCCGCGCGCCCGCGCGCGTGCCCAAGGCGTTCCTGCAACGCTGCCGGCAACGTTTCGGGTCGTGCATCGGCAGCGAACTGCTGCAGTCGCAGATCGAGCTCAGCTCCCCCGTCTTCGACCATCTGGCCGCGGCACGCACGCAGATGGCGCGGTTGCGCCGTGGCCTGGCCGAGCTGGCCGGCAGCGCCGGCTTGTGCATCGTCGCCGCCGGCACGCACCCGCTCAGCGCCTGGCATCAGCAGACGCACACGGACCGATCGCGCTACGCGCAGATCATCGACGACTTCCAGATGATCGGTCGCCGCAGCCAGCTGTGCGGCTTGCATGTGCACGTGGCGCCCCCGGCCGGCGTCGATCGCGTGGCGCTGATGAACCGCCTGATGCGATGGCTGCCGCTGTTCCTCGCGCTGTCCGCCTCGTCGCCGTTCTGGAACCGGCGCTACACCGGCCTGCTCAGCTACCGCCAGTCCGCGTACGACGAATGGCCGCGCTCCGGCGTCCCCGACTTCTTCGCCGACGAGGCCGAGTACCGCGCCTTCTGCGAGCTGCTGACGCGCGCCGGCGCCATCACGGACGCGAGTTTCCTGTGGTGGGCGATCCGCCCCGCGCACCGCTACCCCACGCTCGAACTGCGCATCGCCGATGCGTGCACCCACCTCGAGGACGCCCTTGCGCTGGCCGCCCTGTTCCGCTGCCTGGTGCGCGCCCATGTGCGCCGGCCCGAACTGGGCCTGGCGCGCACCGCCCTCACCCGCCGGATCATCGACGAGAACCGCTGGCGCGCGAAACGCTTCGGTCCGGAAGCGAGCTTCATCGACGAAGCCGGCGGCGAGGCGGTCGCGTGCGCGCGCGTGCTCGACGCCGCCATCGAGCTGGTCGCGGAAGATGCGCACGAGCTGAACTGCGCGGCAGCCCTGCGCCATCTGCGCACGATCGTCACCCGCGGCACCAGTGCGCAGCAGCAGCTCGCGCCCTACCACCGCCTGCGCAGCGCAGGATCAGGCAACACCGAAGCACTCCGCGCGGTGATCGACTGGTTGGTCGACGCCAGCATCGCCGTGGCGGATTGAGCCGAAGGGAAAGCGCAAAACCCGGATGCCCTGGTTTCCGCCCGGGAAAACCGCCCGGACGAACCGTCAGGCGCCATGCCCCGGCAGCACCATGCTCGGCGTGGGATGCACCCCCAAACCGAAGCCCGCATCGGCCTCTATCGCCGGATCGCTGGTGCCCAGCGCGTCGGCACCCGCGCCCTTCTGCAGGCGGCCGATCGCAATGCCAGGACCCCTGGCACCTCCATCAGTCGACGATGAATAGCTTTGCCCCAACCTCTGTTGAGGAACGATGTGGTTCCGCATCGTCACCGACTTGATACGTCATGCCTGGCTTGAGGATGAAGCTGCGACCATCTTCAAGTTCGGTTCGGAGTTCTCCGTCGATGCAGAAAAGCACATGGCCTTTGACACACCAGTGGTCGGCAAGATAACCCGGCGTGTACTCAACCATCCGAACACGGATACTCCCGAAATTCCGAGTGCGCCAGTAGGCCAGCCCACTCTCACCTTTGTGCTCGGTCCGTTCGACCTTCGACCAGTCGGTTGTGCCAAACGGAATTTCGTGGATTTTCACAATGGATCCTTTTGCGGCAAGTGCCTAACGCTGGAGTTAAGCGGCGGCGTAGCGTCCGCCTTGAACGAAATGTTAGACATTTAATGGTTAACTATGCGCATTGGCGAGCATTAAAGAGGCCTTGCGTGTTTAGCTTCGAAAGCTGCGTAGTTATCCTTCATGAGAGTGCCAACCTCATCGAAGCCAAGACTTAGGGACCTTGTCACAATCGTAACCGGACTTGGTCCGAGTTTCATAGATAAGCGCAATAATGATCTTTTTATAAAACTACATGTAGAAATATATTTCTCAGGACTGCGTAGTAACACGTATAAGAGCTTTTGGTTTCTGGCGGTTTCACGCACCTCAAACCCAGTCACGTCATCCCAAGCGATATATCCTAGCGAAAACATGTTTGTGTTGTCGATAAATCCGCTTTCGATAAACTGCAATCCCGGTGAATTATCAAAAATCTTCCTTAGCATCCACAGCGCAAAGGCGCCGAGAAGCACAAAAGAGAAAAGTCCGAAGGCATGAACAAATTTCGGATTGTTAAAAATCAGAGATTGAATCTGAACATCATCTAGATTGAACAGCCACCACCCCATCCACGCAAACGCAGAGCAAGCTATGAGGCCCACCAAGAGCTTTGGTTTGCTGAGGGGAACAGAGATGAGATTGGTCATAGTTTGTCTAACGCCTGAGCTAAGCGGCGGCGAAGCCGTCCGCCTTGAACGATGTGTTAGACGACCCCGAAAGGCAACCGATAGCGGTTTTTGACTGCGTGTCTTCCATGAGCACGTAGCGAGCGCCGTTGAGCGCGTGAACGTACCAAGCAGTGATTGTGGCCTCGGGGCGTTGACTGAGGCGGCCAATCAGAAACTCAAGGTCTTCGACAGCTTGGGCCCGCTGCTCTGTCTGGTCAGCTGAGACTGTAATGACCTAGCGGTTTCTGCTCAGGTCAGGCCGCTAAAGCATAAGCCTCAGCGGGTGTCTTCATGCCCAGCGCCTGATGCGGACGCCGGTGGTTGTAGAACTGGATCCAGTCGCCGATCACGCG
>Ga0209916_1002143_pt1 | contig 11227 bp, 7 predicted proteins | sample ThiBio_1000_plan_FD_183956 | JGI IMG/M metagenome (GOLD analysis project Ga0209916, IMG submission 183956) | Wastewater bioreactor microbial communities from Cape Town, South Africa - Thiocy_solids_2 (SPAdes) | ecosystem: Engineered > Bioreactor > Thiocyanate-remediating > Anaerobic-Aerobic ... | reverse complement strand
CGCCGCGGGGGAGGATCTACCCGCCGACCTCGAGCAGACCGTCCTGGCGGGGCTCTACGGGCTGCTCTACGAGGCGCTCCTCACCGGCAAGCCGAAGCGGATCGGACAATTGCGGCCGGCCCTGGTGGAGTTCGCGCTGCTGCCTTTCCGCGGGCCCGCCGCCGCCTGACAGCGCTCGAAGAAAGCCGGCCAAGCCAATATCGTTGCCTGTCGTGCCGAGCGAGCCACCCGGAGAGAGGCCCGATCAGCCCGATGAGCTGGCGCGGCTTCCGCATGGCCGCCACGGGCTGCCCCCCGAGTTCGTCGCCCAGAACCAGAGCCGCCGCCTACTGGTGGCGCTGATCCGGATCATCGCCGAGCACGGCTACAACGCGGCGACGATCACCGGCATCGCCGAAACCGCCGGCGTCACCACCCGCACCTTCTACAAATACTTCAAGTCCGTGGAGGACTGCTACCTGGCCGCCTTCGAGGCTGCCGTCGACCTCCTCGCGGGGCGCCTCACCGAGGCCTACGAATCCGAGGAGGACTGGCCGCTCAAGGTGCGCGCCGCCCTCGCCGCCGCGCTCGACTTCTTCGCCGCGTCCCCGGAGCTCGCCCGCCTCCTCCTGACCGAGCCCTTTGTCGCCGGCGCCGCGGTCTCCCGCCGCTACCAAGAGCAGATCGCCCGCCTCGCCCCCTTCCTTGCCGCCGGCCGCAATCTCTCCCCCCAGGGCGCCACCTTCCCGGCCACCACCGAGCGAGGCCTGATCGGCTCGATCGCCTCCCAGGTCGGCCGCAAGGCCGGCGCCGGCCAGGCGGAGAGCCTCCCCGCCCTCCTGCCGGACCTCGCCCAGTTCGCCCTGACGCCCTACCTCGGCGCCGCCGAGGCGCGGCGGGTGGCGGTCAGCGGGTAGGCGGCTCGGGCCTGGCCCGGCGGGCGGCGGGCCAGGCCCCTACCCGCCCGGCCCCGTACCCGCCAGGGCGCGTTCGCAGAAATGACCGGATAGCGAACAGAAATGCGAACGCGCCCGGGTCGGCCTCCTTCCGGCCCCGTCCGTTGGTCGTCCCAAAGCCCGCATCCCAGGCCGATTTCCGGCTCTCTCCGTCCCCTCCTACCGGATCGGAACCATTGACTTGTCTTGATCTGTCCTAGAACTTGTGCATAGAATCCCGACAGCTTCCGACAGGAGGCCAAGGGAACACAGACCGCGATCCGCGGACGCAGGGGAAGAGCCATCCGGGGCTGGGAGCCCGGAGAGGTCCTGGGCCGTCGATCGCCAAGCGCAAGGAGAGATGTGTGACGGCAGAGGCTCCAACGATCGTTTCGTCGCCGGGCAGGTCCGCCCCGGTGGCGCCGTGCGGCGCGCGAGGTAGGCGGCCCGGACTTTGGCGATCCACCTCGGTCCGGACCGTCTACCTGGGCGCCGTCGCGTCCACCGATCTTCTCGACTTCACCGTCGTGGCGCCCTCTGCCGCGGCGGTGGAACGGCGTTCGCCCGTACTCCCTGTGCGGGCGACGCCCGGTGCCCTCGGACTCCCTGGCCGGGGCACCTCGGCAGTGCAACAAGGCGTCAGGCTTGCTGACCCTGGGAAGCGACGCCGGGTCCGGTACCGGGCGGAAGGTCGCAGTCGCGATGGGGCCGCATCCCGGCCCCGCGGCCGTGACCTTCCGCCCGCACCCGCCCAAGCAGCGCCGCGGGTTCAGGCGCCGGCCGCAAGCAACGGAGCAACCGGTTCGCCGACGGCAAACCAAGGACAAGGAGAAGCGCATCGTGAGAGCTGAACGCACGGCTGGGTCCACGGCCTGGGCCATCGCCATGATCCGTCGGCCGCAGGAGCACCTGCGTCTGGCCTTGGCCGGGCTGCTGGCGGTGGCCGCGATCGCGGTTCTCGCCTCCGCCCCCACGGCCGACGCCGCCGCCTGCGCCAACGAAGGCTTCCGCGCGGGGCCCAGCGCGCAGCTGCCCGACTGCCGCGCCTACGAGATGGTCTCACCGCCCGACATGAACGGCAACGGGATCAGCATCGTCTACGCGATCCGCGGCGACGGCGACGCGATCGCCTACGACACGATCAACGCCTTCGGCGACGAAGCCGCCTCGAGCATCATGGGCCAGTGGCTGGCCCACCGTGGCGCCGACGGCTGGACCACCACCTCGATCAACCCGCCGACCCCGGGACGCGTCCCCAGCCCCTACGACCAGCCGGTCCCGCTGGGCGTCGCGAGCGACCTTTCGAGCATCCTCTTCGGGACCCGCTACCCGTACAACCAGCTCGACCAGGCGCCGTACCAGAACATCAGCCAGTCGGGTAACGGCGACCTCTACCGGTTCATGCCGGGCCCCAGCGCGGAATGGATCAGCCACGGGCCGAACCTGCCCCAGACCGCTCGGATCGACAGCGCCTTCGGCGGTGCCTCGGCCGACCTCTCGCGGGTCTTCTTCGAAACCACCCAGTCGCTCGCCCCGCTGACCGCCGGCTCGACGGCGCCGAACATCTACGAACGCCACAACGGCGAACTGAGGGTCGTCAACGTCGACTCCGAAGGCAACCTGATCCCCGGTGGCGCCGGGACCGGTCGCTCCGAATCGGCGGCCGCCGCCTTCTACTCGGAATTCGGCGGGCCATACCCCTACGCCAACGGCCTCTTCAACCAGGGCCACGCGGTGGACCAGACGGCGGTCTCGGCCAACGGCCAGGTCGCGTACTTCTCCGCCCCGCGCGTCGGGACGCGCCAGATCTACGTGCGCGTCGACGGCTCGACCACGGTCGACGTCTCGCGCTGCCAGTTCGGCGCCTGCGCCGGCGAAGGCGCCCCGACCGGCGCCACCTTCATCGCCGCCACGCCGGACGGCAGCTCGGTGATCTTCTCCAGCACCTCGCGGCTGCTGGCGGCGGCGCCGGAAGGGGGCGGCGTCTACCGCTTCGACCTCGGCACCAAGTTGCTCTCGTTCGTCACTCCGCTGAACGAAGGGAAGGTGTACGCCACGACGAGCGACCTGACGTCGCTCTACATCTGCGGCCAGAACGGCTTCGGCCTCTTCCAGGGGGGCTCCATGCACCCGATCGCGCCGATCGCCTGTGAAGGGATGGGCTCCTCGCGGAACGGTGAACCGCGGATCACGCCGAGCACCGGATACCTGTTCACGACCAAGGCCGGGCCGCGCGAAATCCCGGCCGGCGAAGCCCAGGTGGCGTCTGGCGAAGCGCGGATCGTGCAGGGAGAAGAAATGGTCGCCAACGGCGAAACGGCCAACGGCGAAGCGACGATCAAATTCGGCGAACGCGAAATCGGCACCGGCGAAAAGAAGATCACCGCCGGGCACCTGTTCGGCGGCTACGAAAACGCGGGCCTCTCGGAGGTCTACCGCTATGACCCGGCGAGCGGCAAGTTCTACTGCCTCTCCTGCCGGCCCGACGGCAGCTCTCCCGAAGGCGAATCCGCCCTCCACCTGGGTGGCGGTTCCGGAACCCGCTTCGACCCGGCGTCGGGTGAAGGCGTCGAAATCCGCAACCTGTCCGACGATGGCACGCGGGCCGTCTTCGCGTCCGAAGACGCGCTGGTACCCGCGGACGTCAACGGCAAGATCGACGTCTACGAGTGGGAGCTCGCCGGCACCGGCAGCTGCACGACGGCGAGCTCGACCTACAGCGCCCGCTCGGGTGGCTGCGTGTTCCTCGTCTCCTCCGGCACCGACCCCGTCGGTGCCGTGCTGGAGGGTATGTCGGCGGACGGCAGCGACGTCTTCTTCGCCAGCGAAGTGGCGCTGCTGCCGATCGACACCAGCACCGAATTGCAGGTCTACGACGCCCGCATCGACGGCGGCATCGCCTCCCAGCAGGAGACCGCCCAGTCGAGCTGCGAGGGCACGGGCTGCCGCGGCTCGGAAGCCTCGCCGTCGACCACGCCCCAGGCGACGACCAACTCCTATGCCGGTGAAGGGAACGTGAAGCCGGCCGCTCGCTGCGTGAAGCCGCACAAGCCCAAGAAGAAGGCACGGCACCACGGCCGCCGCGCCCACCACAAGTCTGCCCGGACGCAGAGCGCGCGGGCGGCACAGGTGCGGAATCGGCGGGCGGCAAAGAAGCACGCCAAGAAGGCGCCGAAGCCGCATTGCACCGCCGGCACCAACCGGAGGGCCGGCAAGTGAGGCGGCTGCTGGGCAGGGCAGGGACGGAACCGACGACCAGGAGCAGAGGGGACGAGCAGATGACGAGTAAGTTCGCGGGGCGGAGTGGGGCGCGCCGGGCGCTGGCGATGGTCGTGGCGATGGCCACCGCGCTCGGGTGCCTGCTGGCCGGGACCGGCACGGCGGCGGCCGCCCTCGTGCCGGGGGCGCCCGGCGGCCCGAGCTGGGTCACCTCGATGTCGAGCATGCCGACCAACTTCAAGCCGGGGGAGGAAAACGACAGCTTCCTGGCCTTGGCGACCAACGTCGGCGGCGCCCCCACGACCGGGACCACCACGGTGACGGTCGAACTTCCGCCCGAAGCCGCGGTCACCTTCCTCCAGGCCTCGATCAAGGTCGGCCTGTCTCCGGCCGGATCCTGCGCCCAGGCGGGAACCACCGTCACCTGCACCAGCACCACGGCGCTGAAACCGGGTGAACAGTTCGTCATCCAGGTCTTCGTCGACGTCTCCGCGACCGCCGGCGGCACGCTGGCCAGTCGGGTGACGGTCGCCGGCGGCGGGGCGCCGGAAACGGTCGCCGGCGCGGCGCAGACGCCGGTCGGTGGGGACGCCGCCCCGGGCGTCGTGCCCGGCAGCTTCTTCTCGGCCACCTCGACCAACCAGGCGGGCGCCCATCCGAACGCCACCGCAGGCTTCCAGCTGAACACCGTGCGCCGCACCGAACCGGGCGGCCCCGAACTGGTCGAACCCGCAGGCAGCTCGCTGCGCGAGATCGAAATCGAAACCCCGCCGGGGCTGATCGGCTCGACGATGGCAGCCCGCACCTGCAGCATCGGCCTCTTCAACTCGGGCCAATGCCCGGCGGACACGATCGTCGGCACCGAGAACATCCAGATGGCGATCGCGGGCCCCTACAACCCCGCCTTCGCGTACCTGCCGCTGTTCTTCAACCTGCCGGTCTACAACCTGGCGGTGCCGGACGGCGTGCCCGCCCAGTTCGGCTTCAAGGTGCTGACCGTCAACGTGATCCTGCGGGCGAAGGTCCGCAGCGGTGGCGACTACGGGCTGACGGTCGCGGTCGGCCCCAACTCGCAGGCCGGGCTGATCTTCAGCTCGGAGACGATGTTCTACGGCGTGCCGGCTGACAACAACGAATCGGGCTCGGCGCGGCTCCCGTTCATCGACAACCCGACCACCTGCGGCTCGCCGCTCACCTCGAGCGCCACCGGCGGCTTCTGGCAGCGGCCGGGCCTCCAGTTCACGGCGCTCTCGGCGCCGACCACCTGGACCGGTTGTGAACGGGTGCCGTTCTCGCCCTCGCTCTCGCTGCGGCCGCAGACGACCGAAGCCGACAGCCCGACCGGGCTCGACGTCGACCTCCACCTGCCGCAGAACACCGACCCCGAAGGTCTCGTGTCGGGGGCGCTGAAGGAAGCGCGGGTGCAGTTGCCGCCCGGGCTGGTCGTCAACCCGGCGAGCGCCGCCGGGCTCGGCGCCTGCAGCGAAGCGCAGGTCGGCCTCGGCGATCCGAGCCCGGCCGGCTGTCCCGACAACGCCAAGATCGGCACGGTGGAAATCGAATCGCCGCTGCTCGACCACCCGATGCCGGGCTCGATCTACGTCGCCACGCCGCACAGCAACCCGTTCGGGACGCTGCTGGCGATGTACGTGGCGGTCAACGACCCGAAGACCGGGATCACGATCAAGCTCCCCGGGCGGATCGACACCGATCCGAACACCGGTCAGCTGACCGTGAGCGTCCGTGAAAACCCGCAGCTGCCGTTCGAAGACGTGCGGATGCGGTTCTTCGGCGGCCCGCAGGCGGCGCTGAAGACGCCGCAGGCCTGCGGCAGCTACACGACCGCGGCGCAGTTGGTGCCGTGGGGCTCGCCGGCGATTCCGGACGCGAACGTCGTCGACTCCTTCGCCGTCGACCGCGGCGCGGGTGGCGGCGGTTGCGCCGGCGGCGAAGCGAGTGAACCCAACCAGCCGCAGTTCGAAGCGGGCAGCGTCCTCACCGAAGCCGGCGCCGAATCGCCGATGGTGGTGCGGATCTCCCGCCAGGACGGCTCGCAGCGCTTCGGTGCGCTGAACGTCGACCTGCCCAAGGGCCTGCTGGCGCGGCTCGCCGGCGTCCCCTATTGCTCCGATGCGGCGATCGCCGCGGCGGCGAACAAGAGCGGGCGCGCCGAGCAGGCGAGCCCGAGCTGTCCGTCCGCCTCGCGGATCGGCACCGTGCAGGTCGCCGCCGGCGCCGGCTCGCAGCCGTACCAGGTCAGCGGCAACGCCTACCTGGCCGGCCCCTACAAGGGCGCGCCGATCTCGCTGGTGGTCGTCACGCCGGCTGTGGCCGGACCATTCGACCTCGGCACCGTCGTCGTCAGGACGGCGCTGAACGTCGATCCGATCACGACGCAGGTGAGCGCGAAGAGCGACCGGCTGCCGACGATCCTCGACGGCATCCCGCTCGACCTGCGCGAGGTGAAGGTCAGCCTCGACCGGCCGAGCTTCACCCGCAACCCGACCAACTGCGAACCGACCTCGATCGGGGGCACCGTGTTCTCCGCCCTCGGCGGGGCGGCCTCGGTGTCCAACCGCTTCCAGGTCGGCTCCTGCAAGGCGCTCGCCTTCCAGCCGAAGCTGAAGCTGCAGCTGAAGGGCTCGACCAAGCGCACCGGCCACCCGGCGCTGAAGGCGGTCGTGACCTACCCGAAGGAAGGCAAGTACGCCAACATCGCGCGGGCCCAGGTCGGCCTGCCGCACTCGGAGTTCCTCGACCAGGGCAACCTCAACAAGACCTGCACCAAGCCGGTCCTGCTGGCGGGCAACTGCCCGAAGAGCTCGGTCTACGGCTACGCCAAGGCCTGGACGCCGCTGCTCGACAAGCCCCTGGAGGGCAACGTCTACCTGGTCGGCGGCTACGGCTACAAGCTGCCCGCCCTGGTCGCCGAACTCAATGGCCAGTTCCGCGTCCTCCTGGTGGGCCGGGTCGACTCCGGCAAGAACAAGGGCGTCCGCAACACCTTCGAAGTGGTGCCCGACGCCCCGGTCAGCCGCTTCGAACTCCGGATGAAGGGCGGCAAGAAGTACGGCCTGCTCATCAACTCCGAAAACTCCTGCCGCAAGAAGCAGCAGGCCAGCGCCCTGTTCACCGCCCAGAACGGCGACCAACTCCACCTGCGGCCGCAGATCACCAACGGCTGCGGCAACAAGAAGGCGCACAAGAACAAGGGGCACCGCGCCGGGAAGTAGTCGGCGGGACGGCGCACCGCGGGCCTTGCGGCCGCGGTGCGCCGGGGGCTGTCCGAGGTGGCGGGTGCGGGTGTCCTGGGCTCCTCATGGGGGTCCTGGCAGGCTGTGACCCCCATGAGGAGCCCAGTCGGCGTTGGGCAACACGGGAGGAAGCGTGGAGTTCCCGGCATCTCCGTCACGGATCCGGCGGCCAGGAGCTCGCGTGGTTCGAAATCCACCTCATACGTGGATTTCGAACCACGCTAGGCCGGTCGGGGATCCGCGTGGTTGGAAACCCCCGCCATACGCGGATTTCCAACCGGGGAGATTCCTGACCGTTCGAGCCCCCGGCCTCGGCGCCCATCGGTGACGGCGCCGGCGCACTTCGGACGCACTCCCGTGACGCTCCCGCGCGCCATCCTCCACACCTTCCGCACACCCGCCCCTCTCGCCACGGCCACAGCCTGCCCGGGCCGTGGCGAGAGGGGCGGGTCCCTGACCGGGCGCCAGCTTGCGGGGCATCAGCCCTCCCGGGCGACAGCCTGCGAGCCCCCATCCCTCCCGGGCGCAGCCAGCGAGGGCCCCGCCCCTTCACCCCCGGGCCCCCTAGTGCCGAAAGTGCCGGTGGTGCGTGAAGACCATCGCTACGCCGAGGGCATCGCACGCCGCGACCACTTCGTCGTCGCGGATCGAGCCGCCGGGTTGGATCACGGCGGTGGCGCCGGCTTGGATGCCGAGCTCGGGGCCGTCGGCGAAGGGGAAGAAGGCGTCGGAGGCGAGGCTGGAGGCGGCGAGGAGGTCGTCGGCCTCGGTGCCGCGGGCCTCGCGACACTTCTCGACCGCTAGGCGGACGGAGTCGACGCGGCTCATTTGGCCGGCGCCGATGCCGAGGGTGGCGCCGTCCTTGGCGATCACGATCGCGTTGGAGCGGACGCGCCGGCAGACGGTCCAGGCGAAGAGCATGTCGTCCCACTGGGCGTCGGCCGGCTTGGTCTGGGTGACCGCCTCCATCGACTCGCGCAGGTCGGGCTGGTCGTCGAGCTCCTGGACGAGGACGCCGCCGAGGACCTTCTTGTAGTCGCGTTCGCCGGGCGGCGTGCGGCGCGGCTCCTCTTCGCTGAGGATCCGGACCGGCTCCTTCTGTTGCATGATCGCGAGGCCCTCGTCGTCGTAGCCGGGCGCGATCACGACCTCGACGAAGGTGGCGTGGAGTTCCTCGGCGACCTCCTTGTCGATCGGCCGGTTGAAGGCGAGGACGCCGCCGTAGGCCGAGGTCGGGTCGCACGCGCGCGCCTTGCGGTGCGCCTCAGCGAGGGTCGCGCCGATCGCCACCCCGCACGGGTTGTTGTGCTTGACGATCACGCAGGCGGGCGGCTCGAAGTCGGCACAAAGCGAGCGCGCCGCGTCGAGGTCCAGCACGTTGTTGAAGGACAGCGCCTTGCCGTGCAGCTTCTGCACCCCCGAGAGGATGTGGCTGCGCGCCCCCGCCTCCGAGTAGAGCGCCGCGCGCTGGTGCGGGTTCTCGCCGTAGGAGAGGTCGAGCACCTTCTCGTAGGCGACCGCGAGGTGTTCGGGGAAGTCCTCGTCCTCATAGGAGGTGGAGAACCAGCGGCTGATCGCGGCGTCGTAACGCGCGGTCTGGGCGAAGGCCTCGTTGGCGAGCCAGTGGCGGGTCGTCGCCGAGATCTCCCCGCCCGACTCCTCGAGCTCGGCGCAGACCGCGTCGTAGGCCTCCGGCTTGACCACGACCGCGACGCCTTCGTGGTTCTTCGCCGCCGCGCGGATCATCGTCGGCCCGCCGATGTCGATGTTCTCGATCGCGGTGCGCGGGTCGACGTCGTCGGCGGCGACGGTCTGCTCGAAGGGGTAGAGGTTGACCGCGACGAGGTCGATCGGCTCGATCGCCTCGGCCGCCAGCACGTCCATGTGCGCGGGCTCGTCGCGCCGCGCCAAGAGCGCCGCGTGGAGGCGCGGGTGCAGCGTCTTCACGCGCCCGTCGAGGATCTCCTCCTGCCCGGTGAACGCGGAGACGTCGGTGACCTCGACCCCCGCCTCGCGCAGCGCCGTCGCGGTGCCGCCGGTGGAGAGGATCTCGACCCCGAGCGCCGCCAGCGCCTTGCCGAAGTCGGCCACGCCGGTCTTGTCGGAGACCGAGATCAGGGCGCGCCGGACGCGGATCGCGCCGTTCCCGCCCGCGGCGCCGTTGGTCGCGGCGGCGGTGTCGCTGGAGGTGTCGGCGGCGGTGTCGCTCATCGATCGGCCCCCGTGCGCGGGGAGCCGGCACCGATCCTAGCCTTGCCCCCGGCAAGCGTGCGTATCGCCTCCGGAAACAGCTCGTGCTCGACCGCATGGAGCGCCTTTTCGAGCTCCTCGCGATCGCGGCTCGGCGGCACCGGGACCTCGCGCTGAAGGATCGGTGCGCCGGTGTCGACGCCCTCGTCGACGAAGTGGACGGTGACGCCGGTGACCTCGACGCCCGCCGCGAGCGCCTGCCCGACCGCGTCGAGCCCGGGGAAGGCGGGCAGCAGCGCGGGGTGGACGTTGACGATCCGGTCGCGGAAGCGCCCCACGAACCCGGCGCTCAGCAGCTGCATATAGCCGGCGAGCACCACGAGGTCCGGCCGCAGCCCCTCCACCCAGTCGCCCATCGCCAAGTCCCGCGCTCCCCGGTCGGCGAACTCCTCGCGCGGGAACACGGCGGTCTCGACCTCCGCCTCGCGCGCCCGCCGCAGCGCCCGCGCCTCGCGCTTGTCGGAGCCCACCCCGACGACCACGAACCCGTCGCGTCCGTGCAGCTGGTCGAGGATCGCCTGCAGGTTGGTGCCGTTGCCGGAGGCCAGCACGACGATGCGAAATCCACTCACCCGGTGATCTTCGCGCACATCGTTAGGGTGCGGGAGCGTGACCGACGGCTGGCGCGTAGTCCTCTACCTCCACCTGCTCTCGATGGCGTTCTTCGTCGGCGGGCAGCTCGTCTTCGGCCTCGCCGTCGTCCCGCTCCTGCGCGGGGACGACGACCGCGACCGCGACCGCCTCCGCGCGGTGGCGCGCCGCTTCGGCTACGGATCGATAGCCGCCCTCGTCGTCCTCATCATCACCGGCTGGGCGATGGCCTCCCACTTCCAGCTCTGGGACAGCTCCACGCTCCAGTGGAAGCTGGCCCTGGTCGCCCTCGTCATCGTCCTAGTCCTGGTCCACCTGCGCTGGTCGAAACTCCACGCCCTCCAAGGCGCGATCCTGATCGCCTCCCTGGTGATCGTCTGGCTGGGCCTGCGCCTGGCGACGGGTGGCGCTTAGCTGGGTGGTTCGTGGGTCCGGGGGCCGCAGGCTGGGGCCCCGGGAGGGACGGGGCCCGCAGGCTGGCGCCCCGGAAGGGCTCATATCCCGCAAGCTGGCGCCCGAGGATAGGGACGCGCCACTCTCGCCACGGCCCGGGCAGGCTGTGGCCGTGGCGAGAGTGGCGGGTATGAAAGGCGTGGAGGGGGCGCGCGGGAGCCTCACGGGAGTGCGACGGGAGGGTCACGGAACCGTGACGGAGGTCGGACCTCGTCACAGAGAGCGTGAGAACTCCACTCTTTCTCCCGTGTTGTGCAACACCGACCTACGCGCTGCGTGTATTGACCGTGCTAGAGCAAGGTCAAAGTACGCAGCGCGTTTCCGGGCCTCGATTTCGGGCCCGGAAAGGGCCTCCGAGGGCCGGAAAGTGTGACGTTCCCGGCATCTCCGTCACGGATCCGGCCGAGGTGTGGAAGCTCTCCGACACGATCGTCACGTAAGTCCGACTTCGCAACGTCCCTGTGACGCCTCTCCCACGCACCCCTCACGTCCTGGGCTCCTCATGGGGGTCACAGCCTGCCAGGACCCCCATGAGGAGCCCAGGAC
>Ga0209916_1002142_pt1 | contig 11232 bp, 7 predicted proteins | sample ThiBio_1000_plan_FD_183956 | JGI IMG/M metagenome (GOLD analysis project Ga0209916, IMG submission 183956) | Wastewater bioreactor microbial communities from Cape Town, South Africa - Thiocy_solids_2 (SPAdes) | ecosystem: Engineered > Bioreactor > Thiocyanate-remediating > Anaerobic-Aerobic ... | reverse complement strand
TTATTATATTAATCTAATTTAACTTTAACAGGTGCTGCCTGCTAAGATCAGTTATATTGTTAAATGAGATGTATTGTGATCAATTGGTAAAATTATAAAGGTTTTAAAATAAGAAATTTAATTGAATTCTGCATATAAAATATAAATTAGTCTGCCCTCAATCTCTTGCTCTGCTAAATTATAAGGCTGCTATAATATCCGTTGTAACGTCCTTGCATCTAATAGTTTTCTGCTTTCGTTTTCTTGATATTATAAATACTTGAGAATGTTATCAATGAAAAAATATGTATATTGCTGTTGTCCTTTTACTTATAGCTACCTTCATTTTTTATTTACACTAATAAGTTTAGAGATTTTTGTTCTATTCCTTATCTATTACTATCGTCCCAGTTTAATAATGAAACAGTACAGTTATAGAAATCGTAATTTGGTAGCTTATATTACACTGTTAAGCTTTTGCTTTTTGCAAAGCTGTACTACTAAGATTAAGCAGGTAGCTACTACCACAGTTAAAGTTAGTACATCAACACAATCTACTCATGGTGATAATGAGTACCCAGTACCAACATTGATTACAACAAAAAGCCAGCAACAGACAGTAATAAAAGAATCGGTAGAAGGCATTGATGTTTTGACGGATCATCAAGGACGGAAAGAAGAAGTGAGTTGTGAAGGCAAGTATGTAAAATCTAAGTATAAAGTATTAGTTCAGCATAATACAAACCACGCGTTAGCTCTAACCACAAGGCAACGATCTTTAAAAAACATAAGTTTACATAGTGCTTTGCAGCAAGAACGGAATAAGCTTATAACAAATAATATAAACAATTTAATTATAAATAAAGCCCCTCATGGGCAGATTCTTATACAAGCCATACAACAAGCATTAAAAACTACTACCAAGGACACCTTGCTGTTTAAACGGTTAGATTTACAAGAACAAGACTTTATTCAATTGGCATATCATCCTTTTTTTAAAGAAAAATGTAAAAAACTAATTTGTTTTGAGTCTCCTATTCCGATGCAGAAATCCACACTGAATGCACTGAGTAGAAGTCTACAAGGGACCCAGATAGAGGAAGTGCATTTGGTGGGTACTTATATATATAGTAGCGCAATAGTAGCTTTTTTGAATAATTTAAAATATACCAAGGTCCGTGTACTTAACTTGAGTAATAATGGTTTATTATGTAATATGGTAGAACTTTCTAATGCGTTAATAGGCACAAATGTATATACACTTGATTTAAGTAATAATTTTATATCTATACCTATGGAATGCGCCAACTTAGTTGGTAGAAATCTCTATCGTACGCAGATACGATACCTTGATTTAATGGCAAATCCTATTGAAAGTAAAGTACAGCAGTTCTTGATGCAAAATTTTAATATCATTCATTGGAAATTCTTACAACTTATCTTTTTAGAACTTTTTTAGAAAACAAAGTTCTAATTTTAATAAGTTGTTATAGTTAAAGCAGTATACTCTAAAAATTGGTTGGTGATATAAGCATTTATTTTAAAGACGATTTGTAAGCAGATATAATAAAATATACGCTTATGTTAATCATTTTATTGATTCATATTCAAAGTAAATGTATTCCAAGCGATGCTATTTTTAAATTGTCTGGACTTATTATATGGCTCCTGATAATGATATGCATTTTAAGATAGTTCTGGATATTTGTCTGGATTGTCTAAGTAGTAAGTAATGCTTGGATTATCTATTTCCATTTCAACGAATTCACTATAAATACGTGTTTCAAAACCACCTTTTTCTATCTTCTTCTTGCATCTCGCAGTTTCTATTTCTTCATAAGATAGTTCATGCGCTAGGCATATGGCATGAATTACTTCTAGCAGATCAGCAAGCTCTTCTTGGAAGTCAGCTTTGCTGGTTACTCTGATAGCTTCCTGTGCTTCTTCCAACAGTTTATCCTTTAGCCGTTCTACATATTCAGCTTCTTCCATCATTCTTGTACAGACTTCAATATTCTTAGCTTGTAAACGAGCTGGTAATTTATCTCGAATTAGCTTGTCAATTTTAAAAATACGTTTAGTAGACATATTGATTGTAAGTTTTTAAAGCTTTCTATCAAAAAATGTAGTTGTATTAGACTACGCAAACTTAAGCTAAAATTGCCTGATATATACCCGCTATATCATGTTACTTATTGATTATAAAACTATCTAACTAATAAGGCGTTACCTAGTTATAAGAAATTATTAGAGCATATCTAAATTCCCTGAATAAAAATCAGGAAAAGATAAAGAGCGCTTACAGGCTGATGAAAATATAATGTGTTACTTAGAAGTTGATATACTGTAGTTAATTAATGTGATCGGTACAATCCTTTTATTAATAAAAACATCTCTCTGAACATATGCATATTGATGTTTTTAAACATATATTTGCCCTCAATGTTCTAATTATAAGCTACTATTTACTAGCAAAGCATGAGCTGTCTCTTACAAGCGTAAAGAGAAGAAAATCTTATTATACTTAAATTATATAATTTAAACATATGGCCTATCAAGTAAACCCCAATCGATACACCATTACAGCTGCACTGCCGTATGCCAATGGCCCTATTCATATCGGACATTTAGCAGGTGTATATATCCCTGCAGACATCTATGCGCGTTACCTACGTAGTAAAAAAAAAGAGGTGCTCTTTATCAGTGGCTCTGATGAGCATGGAGTTCCTATAACTATTCGTGCTCAGCAAGAAGGTATTACTCCTCAACAAATTGTGGACAAATACCATCACTTAAACAAGCAGAATTTAAAGGGTTTAGGCATTAGCTTTGATGTTTTTTCTAGAACTTCTTCTACAACACATTACGAAACAGCCTCTGATTTTTTTACCACACTTTACAATAAAGAAATATTAACTGCCAAAGAAACTGAGCAATATTATGATCCGGCTAGTCATCAATTTTTAGCAGACCGGTACATACGTGGTACTTGTCCTAAATGTGGATATACCGATGCCTATGGTGACCAATGTGAGGTTTGTGGTACAACGCTTAGCCCAGAAGAATTAATTGACCCACGGTCTGCATTGAGTGGCGAAACACCTATATTAAAAGCTACCAAACATTGGTACCTTCCGCTAGATAAATATGAAAATTGGCTTAAACATTGGATTTTAGAAACCCATACAGATTGGAAATCTAACGTATATGGGCAATGTAAATCTTGGCTTGAGCAAGGGTTACAGCCTCGTGCTGTGACACGTGATTTAGACTGGGGGGTCCCTGTTCCGTTGCCAGAAGCTTACCATAAAGTACTGTATGTGTGGTTTGATGCGCCTATCGGCTATATTAGTGCTACTAAAGAGTGGGCAACTGAAAACAATCAAAATTGGGAACCCTTTTGGAAAGATTCAACCACCAAGCTAGTGCATTTTGTGGGCAAAGATAATATTGTATTCCATTGCATTATTTTCCCAGTAATGCTTCAAGCCCATGGAGACTATATTTTGCCAGAACAAGTTCCTGCCAATGAATTTATGAACCTAGCAGGAGGGAAGATATCTACTTCTCGTAACCATGCTGTATGGCTGCATGAGTACTTAGAAAATTTCAAAGGTCAACAAGATGTGTTGCGGTATGTGCTATGTGTTAATGCCCCTGAAACCAAAGACAGCGACTTTACTTGGCAAGATTTTCAAGCTAAAAATAATAATGAATTAGTAGCCACGTTGGGCAATTTTGTTAATAGAACTTTAGTACTCATCCAAAAATATTATGCAGGTATTGTTCCTGAAATGATAAGCCTTACAGCCACAGACCAAGCCATCATTGTACAAATGCAAGAAGCAGCCGATTCAATAGGGCAATCCATCGAGAAATATAGGTTTAAAGAGGCTATTCAGAAATGGATGGACCTAGCTAGAGCAGGTAATAAATATTTAGCTGATACAGCACCTTGGCATTTGATCAAAACCATGCCAGAGCAGGTACAAACAATTCTTAATATTAGTTTACAGTTAACAGCGCATATTGCTATTTTGGGAGCACCCTTTTTGCCTTTTACCAGCCAGAAGCTTAGCCAAATGCTTTTACTAGATAAGCTCGATTGGGATAATGCAGGTAGTATGGATATTGTTAAGTCAGGAACTTTATTGCCGCCTCCAACTTTGCTGTTTGAGCGTCTTGAAGATGAAAAGTTAGCACAGGAACAAAGCCGCTAGAAAAACAGGCATGTATAAGATTACATTTTGAATGGTCTTGTACATGCTAATTCTATTACTACTACAAATTCTAATAATCGTATAATCTCCTAGTCTTAATAAGGGGGCATATCAGGTGAAAAATTGCCATAGCTATGCTATGTATTAACCTATACCTTATATTTGTCATATTTAATCAAACTAACCTCCTTATCATGAAATTCATAAAAATCCCCAAAAAATACCAACTATTAGCTTATTTAAAACTTGTTGTGTGTAGTTTATTATACTCATTTAGTATTTCTTCTATAGCTGCGCAACAAATTCCTATACCATACTTCCTACTCGCAAGTTGGTTGATAACTCAACAAAGTTCTTTAAATAACACTCAAAGTGAGCAAGAATCTAACCAAGAGGCTTCTACTACAGATCCTGCTAAAAAACTAAACGAACTTATCGAAAGGGCAGAGAAGGGGGATGCAAAAGCACAGTACGAAGCGGGTAGAAAATATTATCAAGGAAAGAAAATCTCTCAAGATTACAAGCAAGCTTTTAAGTGGTTTACTAAAGCTGGAGTTCAGGGTAATGTAGATGCACAGGTAGGGATTGCTAGCATGTATTACGACGGAAAGGGTGTGCAACAAAACTATGCTGAAGCTCTTAAATGGTTTACTAAAGCAGCAAAGCAGGGATATGTAAACGCTCAGCATAACTTAGCTGTTATGTATTATCAGGGCCAAGGTACTAAAAAAGATCTTAAGAAAGCATTCGAGTGGTTTAAAAAAGCAGCAGAGAAAGGGAAAGCAGATTCACAAGAAATTCTTGGTACTATGTATCATAATGGAGATGGGATAAGTAAAAACTATAAAAAAGCTGTTAGCTGGTTTGAAAAAGCTGCAATACAGGGAAATGCAGATGCTCAATTTAAGCTTGGAATGGCTTATGTTAACGGAGAGGGTATTAAACACAATAACTCACAAGCGTTTAAATGGTTTGAAAAAGGAGCTAAACAAGACAATGCCAAGGCACAAGCGTATTTAGGCGATATGTATTATTACGGTAAGGGGGTAGGAAAAAATGTTGTACAGGCCGTTAAATGGTATAAGAAAGCAGCAGAGCAAGGTATAGTAGAAACACAATTTTTGCTTGGTATATTATACCATCAGGGATATGAAATAGAGCAAGATCATATAGAAGCTTGTAAATGGTTTACAAAGGCAGCAGAAGAGGGAGATGCTATTGCATAAACTCAGTTAGGGGTTATATATTATTATGGTGAAGGTGTACCGCAGAATTATGCAAAGGCTTTTAATTGGTTTAAAAAAGCTGCAGAAGAAGGAAATTTAACTGCACAGTATAACCTAGCTCAGATGTATGTAGATGGTAGAGGTACTGAAGCAAATTTCCAGGAAGCTATTAAATGGTATAAAAAAATTGGTGAACAAGGTGATGATGAGGTGCAGCTAAATTTAGGAACTATATATTATACAGGTGATGGGGTAGAGCAGGATTATACAGAAGCTGTAAAATGGTTTACTATGGCAGCAGAACAAGGAAATATATCAGCACAAAATAATCTGGGGCTAATGTATCGAAATGGAGAAGGTGTTAAACAAGATTATCAATTGGCGCTTAAGTATTTTAAGCCACTAGCAGAAAAAGGTATAGCCGCTTCACAAACCAACGTAGGGCTTATGTATAGGATGGGGCAAGGTGTAGCAAAAGACATATCTGAAGCCATTAAATGGTACAAAAAAGCAGTTGAGCAAGGTTATGTAACTGCCCAGTATTATCTAGCTTCTATCTATTATTGGGGAGAAGAAACCCAACAAAATTATACAGAAGCTGCCAAGTGGTATGAAAAAGCTGCAGAACAAGGGCATGAGGATGCTCAACTGAAACTTGGCTTTATGTATAGTGAGGGGCAAGGTATTTCTCAAGATTTTACAGCAGCGTTGAAGTGGTATAAAAAAGCCGCAGAGCAAGGTAATGTTGCTGCACAAAACAATATAGGGGGCATGTATTACGCTGGCCAAGGCGTACCACAAGATTTTAATGAAGCATTCAAATGGCTTAAACAAGCTGCATTGCAAGGAGATCCGTATGCTCCAAATACCCTAGGACGTATGTATGAGAAAGGAGAAGGCGTAAAGCAAGATTACATTGAAGCTATTAAATGGTACAAACAAGGAGCCGCACTCGGCAATATGGATGCTCAATATAGCTTAGGGCTTATGTATGAACATGGTAAAGGAGTCCAGCAAGATATGGCTGAAGCGGTTAAGTGGTATAAAAAAGCAGCAGAACAAGGGCCCTCAGAATTTCAATATACGATTGGGCTTATCTATTATGATGGCAGGGGAGTACAACAAGACTATGCTCAATCTTTCAATTGGTTCAAACAAGCTGCAGATCAAGGACATATAGGGTCGCAAAATAACCTAGGCTTTATGTATGGAAAAGGAGAAGGGTTAAAGCAAGATCATGTAAAAGCCTTTACCTGGTTTAAAAAGGCTGCGGAGCAAGGTGATGAAACAGCTAGCTATAACGTAAGTATGATGTATTACCGTGGCGAAGGCGTAAAGAAGAATATTGCCGAAGCACTAAAATGGCTTATAAAAGCAGCTGAGCAAGGAAATCCTTCTATCCAATACGAGATAGGTACTCTATATTATCAGGGCGAAGAGATTGGACAGAATTATACAGAAGCGTTTAAATGGTTTGAGAAAGCAGCAAAACAGGGTAGTCCAGAAGCACAATTTGAACTTGCTGGTATGTATTATCAAGGCGAAGGAATAGCACAAAACTATGATGAGGCTTTGAAATGGTACCGAAAAGCTGCAGAACAAGGCTTCTCAATAGCTATCTATAATTTAGGTTTTATTTATAAAGATGGCCGAGGAGTCCAACAAGATTACACAGAGGCCTTTAAATGGTTTTCAAAAGCTGCAGAACAAGGTATGGAAGGTGCAGAATATAATTTAGGGTATCTATATTACTATGGAGAAGGTATTGAAAAAAATTACAGTGAAGCTTTTAAATGGTTTAAAAGAGTAGCAGATAAGGGTGGTGCAGATGGTCAATATAGCTTAGGTATTATGTATGAATTTGGAGAAGGTGTAGATCAGAATTACGCTGAAGCTTTAAAATGGTATCAAAAAGCTGCTCAACAACATAATGCAAATGCTGAAGTAAAATTAGGTGACCTGTCTAAAGAAGGAAAAGGAGTTAATCAGAATTATGTAGAAGCTTTCAAGTGGTATAAGAAAGCAGCAGAGCAAAATTATTTTTTAGGACAACTTAATCTAGGATACCTGTATAGGGATGGCAAAGGGATAAAACAAGATTATCACCAGGCCTTTAAATGGTTCAAACTAGCAGCAGAACAAGGAAATGCAGAAGCGTAATATGCTTTAGGACTAGCGTATAAAGAAGGACAAGGAATAGCCTTGGATGATAAAGAAGCTTTTAAATGGTTTGTAAGCGCTGCAATGCAAGGGCATAAATTAGCTCATGCTGAAATAGGAAATATACCTATACGTATTGTCGATGTACAACAAGAATTTAATAAATTGGCTAAAAAAGAGTACTAAAGAAGCATCCAAGTGACTTAGCTAAGGTAAGGAACTAGTAAAGTTAGTTGATTGTAATATAAACTTGTATAATTAAAACTGAGGAACGAAAGATGCGAGTGCTAAAAACAAGCTATATTACTTCAACTGTTATGAGAAATTAGCAACAGATTTAGTATAGCGGTAGCATTGTTGATAAACTAATCTTATTTCTGCTGAGCTTTTATGAATATTAATGAATATTGGCTATTTATCAAGACTTATCAAGTTTCTTCAATTCCCCATAATAAAGATTCACAACCTTAGGCCGTTTCCATAAATTCAAATATTATGTTCTTAATGAAAAAAGCAAAGAGTGATTTTTTAATAAATTTTAATTTAAAAACACAATTCTTAATTCTATCTCTTCTCCTTAACATTGTTGCCTGTGATAGCTGTAATAACAAACAAGTCAATAAGCCTACAGTTAAAAAACCATATACCGAAAATTTAAATACTGATCGCTTATCTAAAATAGCTTTAAAGCCTGCAGACGATGTTGATCTTTCTCAACTTGCTATAGCCGAAGTAGATAGCTCCATCCAAATCCCCCTTACGGTTGAGAATACGGAGTGGAGATTATTGTATAAGGAAACATTAGAAAAAGTTGTTATCAAAATAAGTAATTTAGAAAATGTAGATAAAATTGAGTATACATCTCAAAGACATTTTGATAGTGATAGCAGGCTTAGTGATGCAGAATGTGCGGAAATAGAAAATGAAACTACCACTTTAGAGGATTTACTTCAAGGATGTGGTTTTAAAACATTAGGTCCTAACCAAGAAATATCTCTTTCTCTATACTTATTTCCAATTGATAATCAAAAAGAGGCTAAATGTACTATAGAATTAGTGGGCAGTAAAACTCTCCAAAATAAAGTAAATGTGGTAACCAAGCCTCTTATATTAAAAATTTTGAGCGGACAAGACGCACATCTTTTTGATCTTCAAGGAGAACTACCTTTGTATGGTGATCGCCGCATAAAAATATTATTTCAAAATTTAAAGAAAAATGATTTAGATCAGGCCTTACTAGAAAGTATCCAGGTTATATTTAGTGATGCCAAAAACATAAGTAATGCGGACATTTATTATAGCATTGATGAAGATCATCATTCACGAGATATTCCTATGAATACTACGTATTCTATAACATTATGGGAATTGATTAAAGGACTAAATCCACAAGGCATTGTAGCAAACGAAACAGGGACAGCAGTATTATGGATGAGGCCTGAAAATATAAACAGGGAGGCTAGATTTAAAATAGTATTAGTGAATAATGAAGGTATTATAATTGGTAAAGAAAATATAGTATGGAGGCCGTAATATATTTACTAAACCAATAGTCTACTTTATGCAGGCCTTTGTAAATTCTTGTTTATCAATCAAGTGAATAGTAAAAAAGTAACTAATATATAATTTGTTTTGCCTATACAGATTTTAAACAGTTTCAACTAAAGAATATACTATATTATGAAAAAGCTAATCTTTACATCATTGTTTATTTTAACTATCACTATCAATTTATGTTATGGTCTAACTATTAAATTTGTTCCTAGTGAATTTGCGGGCTTTACACATTTTTTATATGAGCATCGGTATGAAGGATCAAATAGTAAATTAGCTAATCTAACTTTTAAAGAATATACTCTTAAACAACGTGATTTAAAATTATATGTGCCAAGATCAGGTTCCCCTAAACAAACCGAATTTTTTTATCAGTTAACTCACCTGAATGGCATTAATAATATAGAGCATCTCCTTGCCAATATTCAAGATATCCCACAAAAAGAAGCTTTACTACCTACTATAAAGGCTAATTATGATAACTACGTAAAGAAAGTGCACAAGAAGATTAATACTCAAGCTTATGCTTCTGCTGCTAATAAGTTGGTAAAGAATAATGATAAATTGATAAATGAATTTGTAGAAAGTATTTTAAAATTTTACGGTACAAAAAGCTTGCCGTATGATGAAATAGTTGTATATGTTTTTCCTGTAGAAGAACAGTTAAAAACAGTTAGTGCTTATAGATTTTATAATACCATTCTTTTACCAGTTAGCAATAAAGGCCAATCAAATATAAAAGTTGATTTGGGCATAGTTATGCAAGAAATAGCCCATATAATTTATGAAAATCAAGAACCATCCTTGCAATATGCTATGGAAGACTTCTTCTTTCATGAGCCTTCTCAGTACGCATATATAGCTTATAAGAATTTAAATGAGGCTATGACTACTATTCTAGGCAAGAGTTTATTTGTAGAAAAATTGAAAGGAAAGCCTAGTATAAATTGTACTAATGAGTATGCACAAGGATTTTCTGAATCGCTTTATACGGATATAAAAACTTATTTAAATAGCAAAGTTAGTATTAACGAGAATTTTTTGAAGCAAGCTGTTGCCCGATTTGCTGAGACTTTCCCTGATGCTAAGCGAGATCTTGAAGCAGTGTTAGTTAGAAGTGTTATGTTAGTAAAACATTTCTCACCTGAAGAAACTATTGGTATTTTAGCCAATAATTTTCCAATAAGTACTGGTTTCTGTTCTTTGATAGATGACAAAGAAGAAATAGAAAAAGATATAAAAAGTAGAGGATATGACCATAATGCTCCTGTAATTTTTGTGTTAACCCCACAAGAAGCAGAAAATGCTACCCAATTTATTGATACTAATCCATATCTCAAGGGTATACCAAAAGCAAAGTTAGAAAAGCTACCTAAACGTGGTGCCTATTGCTATAAAAATGAGATTGATAGACTACATATGTTTTTTGTTGTTAATGATTATCAAGATTTTAATCGAATGTTGCAAGCATTAAAAAAGCAACCCTACCTGCCTACTTATAATGATATTTATATAATGCCTAGAGGGGGGCAAAGATTCGGAGATTAGATTTAAAGAAGTAAGTAACAGATGCTTACATGCTACCATGTTATGCTTAAATAAATTATAAAATAAGATTACTTGTCTTGTATTTGCTCATAACTAGCATGTATAAATGCTATGGCTAATTTGATCTCCATGCTCTGTTAAAAATTGCTGCTGTTAGAGAGGTGCTATGGAATAATCTATAATATCTACACTTTATCTATTCTCTTGTACGAGTATAAGCATAAATTAACTTCTCAATATTGTATTAACCCTAATTATTACAAGTAATAAACTATATATTCTTGCTGGAAAAGTACCTTAAGGATTTGTAAAATAAATGTAATAATTTGGTAGCTAAATTAGAGTGTATGGCCTTTATTATATTAGCTAGCTATAGGTAAAGTGAGGAAGGAAGCGTTATCATCATTTTAATTTTCTTCATATGCTTCTAGAAATCAATAAGATCCGGGTATTAACTATATTTTTATTTAGCATAACTTCTGTTACATATTATAATAGCATTACAGCTGCAGACAAAACACATAACAGTATTGCTGTAGAGAAAG
>Ga0209916_1002141_pt1 | contig 11288 bp, 16 predicted proteins | sample ThiBio_1000_plan_FD_183956 | JGI IMG/M metagenome (GOLD analysis project Ga0209916, IMG submission 183956) | Wastewater bioreactor microbial communities from Cape Town, South Africa - Thiocy_solids_2 (SPAdes) | ecosystem: Engineered > Bioreactor > Thiocyanate-remediating > Anaerobic-Aerobic ... | reverse complement strand
CCCTCTGGTAGACTACGCTTCGCTTCGCCTGCCCAGGCACCGGAGCGCGTGTTCGGCGGTAGCTCAGCGGCAGAGCGATCGGCTGTTAACCGATTGGTCGTAGGTTCAAATCCTACCCGCCGAGCCAGTCAGTTTCTACCCGTCCTAGACGGGATTCTTGAGCGAGCGGACTTCCTTCCCGGGTGGCCGCTCGCTCGCTTTGTGTGCGCCCAGTGTGCGCACACGCGGATGAGCTAGTTTACGTGCGCCTCCTCCTTCGCGCCACCGGCGCCATAGATCAGGTTCGCCAACTGCTCGCCGGCTTGCTCCTGCATGTGTGGTGTGACGTGAGAGTACGTGTCGAGCGTTTGCTTCGTCGTGGCGTGCCCGAGGCGCTCACTCACGATCTTCGGGTGCATGGCCGTCATCATGGCCAGGGTTGCCATGGTGTGCCTAAGGTCGTATAGCCGCACTTCGTGAGGCAGACCCGCTGCGTTCAAGGCGCCCTTGAAGTCGCGCTTGCTCCAGTTGTTCGGGTGAATCAAGCCACCGTCGATGGTGGGGAAGACTAGGCCGAGCGGATTATCTATCGAAGCCGTGGCGTCTCGATGCTCGCTGAGCACCTGGGCGAGCTCGGTTGTGAAGGTGATTCGCCGAGTGCGCTTAGTCTTCGGGGTGCTGATGATCGGCACCTTGCCGGCGCCGTAGGTGACGGCCTGGCATACGAGGAGCTCACACTTGGCTAGGTTGACGTTCTCCCAGGTGAGCGCGAACACCTCTCCGGGCCGCATGCCGGTGTTGAGCATCAGGTGGTAGACCGCTCTCCAGGGGCTGTCTGCAACGGCTGCGAGGAAGCGCTCTACCTGTTCGCGGGTGAGGGCGCGGTGCTTCTGGGTGCGGTCAATCTGCGGAAGGTCAACGCTGTCGGCGGGGTTACTCGGGAGCATGCGCCACTTCACGGCTTGCTTGAGGGCGTTCTTGAGCACGACGTGGGCGTGCCTAATGGTGTTTGCGCTTAGGCCACGCTCGGCCATGTCGGCGTAGAGCCCTTGGATCTCCCACGCCGTAAGTGTCGTGATGCGCTTCTCACCGAAGCGCGGCAACACGTAACGCCGTAGGTCGTTGCTGTACGTGATGAAGGTCCGGGGGGAGACGCGGCCCTTGAGCGCCTTTTCCTTCCACTGCTCCACGTACTCGTTGAGGGTGAGGCGACTTGGTTTGAGGAGGGCGCCGGTGTCGCGCTCGACCAGCAGCTTGTTGAGCATGGCTTGGGCGTCTCGCTTGGCGCCGTGAACTGTGTAGTTGAGGTACTGGCGTTTGCCGCTCACGCGGCCGTTGTAGATGCGAATGGTCCAGCTTCGAGGGCTTCTCTGAATCAGTTGGCCGGCCATGTCATGCCTCCTTGTCGCTCTGCTTGGGGCGGATGGTGAGCTCCAGGTCCAGGCTGTCGAGCAGCTTCTCCCAGGCTGTGGGGAGCTTGCCTCGGTGGCCGGTAAGTAGGTGGTTTATGTGCTGGCGGCTGAGGCCCGTCTTCTCGGCGAGCTCGGTTTGGCTGACGCGTTGGCGGATCATGGCAACGCGTACTTCTTCGCGGATGTGCTCGGTCATGGTCTGCATGTTGACATGTTATAGCGAGTGTGCTGATAATGCAAGCAACCTGCTAGCGAAACATCCCACGGCGCTAGCTGGTAATCAATACGAAGGCCCCCGCGTGAAAGCCTGGACAGCACACGCGGGGGCCGAGGAACGGAGTCCTCATGGACAAGGATAGCAACGCCTCCACCTGCATTGCTTGCGGCCGGTGCCGTGATAGGCGCTCACTGCGGCCCTTCGCGCACGACAAGCTAGGGCGAGTGAGCGCATGGGTCTGCCCCGCGTGCGCTGGCCCGGAGCGACTGGTAGGCAAGCCTCACCTGGCCTGGGCCACCGTCGCCAGGGCGGAGCGACTGGCGGCCAACGGCGGCGGCTGGAGCGTCGATCACGTCATGCGGCAGGCGCTCGACTTGCTGGAGCAGCGCGTTATGGGAGGTGCCAAGTGAGGTTAGAGCTCTCCGTCGATTCTGCCGACGCCATGACCGTCTACGCCCCGTCGCCTCGCGGGCTGCTGCTCGCGGGGAGCGTGTGGCGCCGCAAGGACGGCGATTGGGATGCGCTTACCGTGACCGACGTTCCGACGGTGGCGCGGTTGTTCCCGCGGGCGTCCTCGCCGTTCGCTGCGGCCGCGGCCATCCGCGGGCCACGGTTGCTTTGCAGACTCGATGAGGTCATGGCGCCGGTGGCGGTCACGCGAGCCGCCGGGCCGGCCAGGGACCACACCATCAGGGCGGGCCACGGCACGTGGCGCCTCACCAGTGACGCGATCGGGTCACGTGGGGGGCTGACGCGGTACGGGCGTGGCGACATGCGGTGCTTCACGTGGTCCTTGGTCGGCGACGGTGACGAGGCTACCGTGCTTCTCGCCCCAGTCGAGCCGGCAGCCGCACTCATGGACCTGCCTCGCGCAGTGCTGGAGGGCGTCAGGTACTGGTGCTTACCGAGTGGGGATAAGTGATGCCTGAGGTTCTGTTCACTGTGTGGCATGAGGATGCGCCGCTCTCGGCCATGCTCGAAGTGCTCGGCAGCTTCGACCGGCGCATCTACGAAGGCGAGGTGCAAGCCCACGGCCTGGAGGCGGTGGCTCGCGAGGAATGGGAGAACATGTGCGAGCCACGCTCCGGTTGGGCCACGACCTACGAAGAAGCCGAAGAGCACACCGGCCCGCTCGCTGGCCGGCACGTGGTCGAGGTGACACCAGAGACGCTCGAAGCGGCCCTGGTCGAGTGGCTGGGGCTGGATCGAGAGAGCGGCGCGGGGCGCCGAGAAGGAGGCAGCGACATGCAGCTAGTCACGAGTGAGGTTCAGAGGTCCGAGGTGAGGCCCCGGCAGGCGTCGTGTGATGGTTGCGGCGCGACGGAGGCGGTCCAGTACATGCCTTGGCGGGGTGAGACGCTCTGCCCGAAGTGTTCCAGGATGTACGCGACCACCAACGAGGCGGTGGCGAGCCTCGCTGACCTGCTCGGTGAGATCGTGCCGGGCTGGGTCGAGCACTGGACGGCGGCAGGAGCCGAACGCGGCATGCTCGCCGATATACTGAAGGAGATCTCGAACTCCATGAAGCACGTGTCTGACCCTAACGGTGGCTGGGCGCGCTTCGAGACGATCTGCTCGCACACCTTGGGCGAGGAGAACACGGCGCAGTAACACGGCCGCGTTGACGCCAAGCGGGCGCCGGGGTTCACTCCTCGGCGCCCTACTCTTGCTTGCTAATCGCACACAATCGGCACACGCACTGGAGAGACGTTCGGTTTCATCGGGTGTTCTGGGCGTCCTGCTCATCCGCAGTGTGCCGACAAGACGGCGCCCGGCTGGTCGAGAGCCGGGCGCCACTGTCGGTTAGGGGGCCGGACAGTACGACTAGGTTACTGCATGGCGCCTACCAGAGCCCAAGGGCGCGTATCGCCTCCATCGAGGCGACCTGGGGGCCGCGCTCGCCCGCCCACGCGGCCAGGGCCACGGCTAACACCAGGTCGTCGTGGTCGTTCTCCCGCCAGTCGTTGCCGTAGGTGTCGTGACCCGTCTTCGAGAAGGTGACGCGGAACGCCAGGAGTTCCTTGGTGAGCGTCTGAGCGTGCGGCAGGGCCGACGCGACGGTGAGCCGGCCAGTCTGGAGGAGCACCTGGACTATGGCTACGAGCTCGCGTTTCGGCACGCGGTGGTCGAGTCCGTCGCGGGTGCTGGTGTCGCCACCGTGGATGGTAACGGCGGTCAGGTGGCGGTGGCCGGCGCTCCTGAGCATGTCCACTACGGGGCGGCCCACGCCGGTCTGATCGACCACTAGGCGCGGGGCGCGGGGCGCGGGTTCCCTGGCTATCCAAGGGTCGCGCTTCGTTGCCTCATTGCGGTCAGCGCGCTGCTGCGCCTCGACAAGTTCCAAAGTGCGCGTGACCACCTCGACTTGCTGCGGGTACGGGGTGCCGAGCGGCAGGCGGTCGAGGTGCCTGACTTGGTAGGAGCGTTCCGCGCTCCTACCGGCGCCGGTCGTATGGACTTCGAGGACGGCGAGGGCGGTGTAGTCGTTGGCTTGCCCGAGGTCTACGCCGAGGATGTACTCAGGTTGCATGTTGGCCTCCGAAGAGTGGGAGCACGTCGTCTCTCAGTGCGGCCATGACGTGCTCGTAGGCGAAGACGGCTTCCGTGGATTCGGCGAAGTCGCACATGTACTCCTGCCGGTAGACGTGCGCGGGGAGCTCGCGCTGCTCCTGGGCGAGGAACGCGGTGCTGATGCGCGGAACCTGGTCGGCTGGTACGCGGGTCTTCTCCCAGCCTTGCCCCTGATCCCAGACTTCCCAGTAGTGCCCGCGCTTGCCCCACGGGGTGCTGGCCAGGATGAGGCGGCCGTTCTTCACGGCGAGCATGGGCCTGATCGCCTGGTAGAGAGCATCGTCAACGCGGGCGGCTTCGTCCTCGATGAGCAGCGTCACGGCGCTTACGCCTCTGATGGTGGCCTCGCTGCCCGGCAGGCTGAGCACGCGGCCACCGCCAGCCACGTTCATGCTCAGGCGGTTGTCCTCCAGGAGGGGCGGGGGTGTCGGCAGCAGGTTACGGAGATCCACGACCTTGCGGAAGAGCTCGCTTGATTGGCGTTGGCTGGGGCTGATGAGCACCGTCACGCTGCTTGGTTGGTAGAGGGCCTCGTGCAGGGCGAGGAGAGCCGCGACGGTGCTCTTACCGGCTTGCCTGGAGCAGTTGAGTATGTCGCGCTTGCTGTCGCTCTGGAGCAGCTCGGCTTGCCAGGGGTCGAGGTCCAGACCGAGGGCGTAAGCGAACGCCACGCGGTCGGTGGCGTGGTCGTCAGTTGACCGGAGGCGCTGCGCTGCGGTCAGTTGCGCCCGCAGGTCGGCTAAGCGTCGTTCTAAGGTCATGGAGGTCTTTCTGCATGGCTTCCACCTCGGCTTCGAGGGTGTGCGCCTTGGTGAGGTTGCCGTAGGCGCCGCAAGCGGTGCTCAGGGCGCTGATCGCCTTGAGTTTCGTGTCCGTGTCGTCCTGGTCGAGGAGTCCGGAGGCTTCTACGATCGCCCACCAGAGCCGCAAGCGCACTTGGCGGATGCTCCCCGGCCTGGTGCCTCGCGTAGTCGTCTTAGTGGCGTTGTGGCGGGGGTTGGGGGCCTCGCCCCCTCCCCCCTTGCCTTTGCCACTCACGCTACGCCCCAGGTGGCCTGATGCAGGACGGCTAGCAGGACACCGAAGCGCCAATGCGCGAGGCTCATTAGGCGCCTGGGTAACGGTCGCTGCGTCGGTTGGCGCTGGATTAGTCGGCGCCGCGTCATTGGCTGCTCGCGTCTTGCATGACTTCGGTTAGGTACTTGTCGTCCATTGAGGCGCCGTGCTTCACGAGGGCGTCGATCTGCTCCCCGCTCCTGCCTTCCAGCGCGTCGAGGGCGGCGAGGCTGCGTCTCGCGTCGTCGCTTGGGTGTAGTTCTTGCAGTAGGGCGGTGCGTTCGCTAGCCCAGGTCACGGCGTCTAGTTGGCCTTCTTCGAGGCTGGGCCAGAGCACGCGCTCGGCGTACTTCTCGCCGAGAATGAGCTCACGCATGGCGTCGGTGCCGTTGCGGACGGCGAACGCTAACCGTTGGGCGCGGTGAGCTGGCGGCACGTTGGCGAGCAACGCTTGAAGGTCGGTGCGGGCGTTGGCGAGTCTGGCTTCCCGGTCGGCGTCGGTGCCGGCGCTGCGGGGCCAGGCGGTGCGGGTGCGGTGGTAGTCGGCTTCGGCCCTGACCGCTTGCTCAATCAACTGCTTGGCCTGCTCCAGGGCGTTTCTGGCGTCACTCGCGAGCTTGTCGGCGCGGACGCGTTTCCCTTCCCGGGAGAGGTCGCGGTCGTTCTTGAGCGCACTCATCTGGTTGGCGGCGCCCTCCACGGCATCCTGGGCGTGTTGCACGGCGCCGGCGATAGTGTTTCGGGTGGCGGCGGTTACGTTGGCTTTCGCGAGCTCAACCAAGCGCGGTTCGATGAGGGGCCAGATCATGCCGGCGTTGCGTGTGGGGTGAATAGTCATGCCTTCATTCTCCGGTTTCGTCGTCCTGGGCGCGAATCTCGCCAGGTCTGCCGGGGTTGCCGAGCAGGTCGCGTCTTACGGGAATGCCTAGGGCTTCCAGGCTGCTGATGGTTCGGTCGTTGAGTAGTCGCTTCTCGTTCGGTTGGCCCTGCCAGAAGTAGATGCGGCCGCGGTCGAGGAGATCGCGGATGGTGCGCTCTGGTAGGCCGGTAGCTCGCGCCAAGTCAGCTTGTGAGTACCAGCGTGGCGCGGTGTCGGCTAACGGGTAATCCGTCAAGCGGCTGTGAGGCCCGGTGGTACCGGGCTCTCTTGGGGCTGTGTGCCGTTTTGTGCGCTTGAGGCTTGGGGAGCGCGTCATGTGGGCGCTCCGGGTGGGAGTGTGCGGGGGGTCGGGGCGGTCGCGTGGTCCCTGAGGGCGGCTACGGCGTTGCGGGCCGCCTGGAGGTAGGGGCTCGTGGCGCCGTTCGTTCCGGCTTCCTGGTCCTCGCCGAGCATGACGGTGGCGATCACGACGGGGAGGAGGTCCGTCCGGGCGGTGGTGCGCCACCAGGTGGGGGCGGCGGTGGCCGTCTCCAGGGCGACTTCGAGCTTGATGGTGAGCTTTTCGGGTGAGAGTTTGATCCAGCGTTCGGCGAAGTGCGCGGCGCGGCGGGTGAGGTCGCCCTCTCTTGCCTGCGTGAACGGAACCTCCGGAACCTTTGAGATTGTCTCGTGTTCATCGGATGTTTGAGGTTCCGCTTGGTCGGAGGGTTCCGGAACCTGTGGAACCTGTGGAACTGTGTCGCCTGAGGGCTGCGTGAACGGAACCTCCGGAACCTTTGCCGCCGAGCCGTTCACGGCGTGGCTCTTCGAGGACGTGTCGGGCGGGGTTCCTCGGCTGCGGGTCGGTTCCGTTGGTTCCGGAGGTTCCCCAGCGCGTTCTGGCCTGTGGAACCCTACGGGTGCCTCACTCGTGCCGGTGTGAACGGGATTATCTGAGCGGCTGGCGGTAGGTTCCGGAGGTTCCGGCTGTGCGGGTGTGAAGGTGGGGGCGTAGCGCTCCCAGGCTTCCCAGAGGTCTTCGCGCCGGTACCCTTGCAGGGCGCGGCCGTCCACCTTCACCTTGGTGCTCTTCACCTCGTACTGCTTGAGCATGCGGGCGAGGTTGCGGGCTTGCAGCGGCTTGCCGTACAGGTCGCCCCACGGTGCCTCATCGAGGCGGTGGAGCTCTTCGAGGACGGCAGTGGTGGTCATGGCGTCGTCCTCTCCGAAGACCGTCCTTAGGTCGATGAGGAGGCGCACGCCTAGGCTCACGTCGCGTTCCTCTGCCACCTTGAGGAGCTCGGCGCATGCGGCCCTGACCGTCTCGGGCCAGTGGCCTCCGGCAGCGTCGGCCACGGCTATGAGTGGCTCCCAGAGTTCAGCGGCGCGGTCCTCCACGCCGGGTGGGAGTTTGGGCCAGGCGGCCCCCACTTCCGGCCCGACGGCTTCCCCCCAGGACTTGAGGCGCTCGGCGAGGGGTTGCGCTTGAGGTTCGTGCACACGGAGTCGGAACGATTCGACTCGTTCACTGCGGAGCCGGCGCCGCATACGGATGATGATCGAGCGACTCATGAGGGTGTCCGGAAGGTCGCCCAGACCAGCGAGGGCCGCGGCGGCGTACACCGCGAAGTTCTGAACCTCGTGGCGCGGCCCGACGCACCTTGGGATGGTGGCGCCGCGCCGGTAGCCGCTATTCAGTAAGGCCCGGAGGTCTTCGTTGCTGTCGCCGTCCTTGCCGCGCTTACTCCAGATGGCGTCCACCTCGTCGAAGAGGAGGGTCCTTGGTTCTAATGCGAGGGTGCGGAAGATCGCGGCGGGGCTCGCGTTGAGGGCGAGCATGGGGAGTCTCACCAGCAGCGCCAGAACCTCCAGAACCCGCGTCTTACCAGAACCAGGTTCTGGACTGAGGAGCGCCAAGCGCGGCGTGGCGTGCAGGTACTCGACCATGTAAGTCATGACCGCCCAGAGGGTCACGGCCACCAGGGCGGCGTCTGATGGGAAGGCGACGAAGCGACCGATGAACGCCCGCACGTCGTCCAGGAGTTCAGCGCCGTTGGTGTCGGAGCCCATCAGTGGCCGCCTTCGCGCTGCCCAGCGGTAAGGCCGGAGGCTAAGGTGCGTTCGGCTTCGCGCTGCGGCAGTCCAGCGTCGAGGGCGGCCGCCAAGAGTTCGTGCTCGGCGGTTGCCTCGTCCAGCTCGCCGGCGGCAATCATCAGTCCGGCTATGAACGCGCTGCGGTTCAAGTTCACGTTCCGCGCCGTGTCCGGTGGCGTGCGCCTGACGATCTCAGCGAGGCGCTGAAGTTGCTCAACGCGGTGGGCCTGCCCCGCTCCTTGGGGAGGCTTGCGGTGTTGCCGGCGCGGAGGCGGACTCAGGTACTTGAGTAGGCCCGGCGAGGCCACCGGGAGCTCCTCGATGTGCACCAGGGGCCTGAGGGCGGTGTAGGCGCCGGTGGGCGTTGTGCTTGGCGGCAGGACCACGTAGGCGCAGGCCATGCCCCTGAGCTCGCCGTAGGTACGCTCAGCGCCTCGCGGCCAAGCGCCCGTGACGAGGCGCGGTGCGCCCACCGGCAAACGTAGGAACACGTGATAACCGCCAGACGGGGTGCCGTGAAGCGGAGCGTCGGCCACCTCATGGAAAGCGTCCTCCATCATCCGAAGCACCTGCCTGGTATCGGCGCGGCGCTGCGCTAAAGGTATGCGCTCGTCCTTGCTCACGTCGAAGTCGATGATCAGGACGGACGCAGTGCCGGGCGTGCCGAGGTTGTGGCCGGCGCGGAACAGTTCGCGGATGCGACCGGCGTCCGACGTAGCGTCGCGGAACCCATGCGAGGTGGCGGGCTCCTTTGAGCCGCGCTTGCATGGGAAGACGGGATAGCCGAGCTCGGCAGATGCCAATGCGTCGATTCGCGGGTGGGGTTTCATGTCCGCACCTGCCAGTTGGTGATGTGGCCACTGCTGAGGTGCGACTCGATGCGCGGCATGAGCTTGCCCGCATGCGTCAGCACCGTCACGCTGCAATCGAGGCAGAGGAGGAAGGCCACTCGTTGCTTACCGCCGGTGGTAGTTCCGAAACTCATCACGGGCCGGCGAGCGGTGAAGCGGCGATCACAGCTGGCACACCTTGTTGTGAGCATCACTCCGGTGGCGCCAGTCGAGCGCATGAACCGCATGAGCGCTGGACCGGTGCGCGGGTCAAGGCGATCGAGCAGCACAGCGGCTCTCACGACTCGTCCTCCGCATGACTCCGGGCGTGGGCCGCGTCGAGCTCGGCTTGCCAGTCGGCGCGGGTCAGCGCCTGTCCGCACAGCAGGCACAACGTTGCTTGGGGGTAGCCGGTGGCGTCGGCGAGGGTGATGTGCTGATCCAGACACGGCCAGGGGAAGTGCGGGCCGCTGTCGGCACATACGTTGTTTGCAGGTCTTGTATTCGACTCGGTACGGGCGGGTTGTCTGTGAGCTTGTGTGCCGGAATGGTGCGGTTCGGGGGCCGTTCTCCCTGCTATACTGCGCTCAGTCCACCTCTCAAGGGATTGCCCCGCCCGGCCGGCGGGGCTTCTCATTGCGCCTCGCCCGGGTACCCGGTGCCGCCTTTGGAGGCCCACGCTTCGAGGTCGGCTCGGTTGAAGCGCACCTGCCGCCCGACGCGAACGCAAGGCAGTATGCCTTCCCTGGCGAGGATGTAAACGCGCTTGAGCTCAATATCGAGGAGCTCTGCTACCGCGTCGGCGCGGAGCATGCGGCCCGCCATAAGCGGGGTGGGGGTGCTGCGGTCTACTACGATGTTATCGGCCATTGCCGACTCCCTTCATGGGGCGTCTGGTGGTCTGTGGCCCTGGGCGCGGTCTCTCTTGGCGGATTGGGCCGCGCTCGGGCATTTCAGTTGCCCTGTATGTAAGTCTGGGTTCGTTGGTCTAGAGAAGCGAGCACGCTTCAAGTAAGTTGAAACGGCGCAGGTTGATTACGTTCGGGGATTGCTCAGCATCCCTTGTCGCGGCTCGATATCGACCGATCTCAAGGCTTCGAGAATCCTCTTCCTCAGAAGGCGGGGGTCGCGCTCTTCTCCATCAGGGCGGCGCTCGATGTTGAGGAAGTCTTCCCAATCCTGCCCGAGCACCTGCCACCTTGCGGCGAGCGCTAGGTACTTTCCCCCCGCCGTCCGTTTCTCAGGTAAAGGAACGAAGCGGAACGCCCTCAGGGCGGCTTCTACCTCTTCAATATGCGCCCTGAGGGCCTTGTCCACTGCGTCGCTAGTCCGTCCGTACCAGTCTGCGGCCGATTCTGAAGCGTCCCAGGCGTGCGTACCGAGCTCCACTGCGGGAACGTCGGGAGCGCGGGGTGGCGTGTACAGGTACACGCCGGCAGTGATTGTAGGGCCAGGTGTTCGCAGGTTCGTTAGGGCCGCGTCCAATACCCAGTCGGAGGCGTTGACGCCCGAGACGTCGAAGGTGGGCGTAGCCCGCAGGCAGTAGTGCGCCCGCCACCCGACTAGGGCATGGTGAAGCTCGATCAGAAGTGGTTGTGCGGCAGGTGTGAGGGGTGAATGGTCCGGCCCCACCAGGGTGATTACTTGGACCTCGGCTTCAATCTGAGCCCATGTAAGGCGTCCTGCTCCGAGAGCCGTCTCGACTACTGCCATGAGGGGAGCGAGCTCGTGCAAGGCATGCACGAGGGAAGGGCGAGCCACAGAAGCGGCTTGTAGGAAGCGACTGCGTTTGAGAAACGTCTCCCACGCTCCGTAGCCGTCCTTAGTCCAGCCGGGCGCACGACTGAGTTTCGGCGCATTGCGGGGCTTCTCGTGTGCCATTCCTTGTGCCAACCTAGCAGACCCACGCGGTAATGCATGGGTTCTGACGGCACCTAGAGGTAAATGTGAAGTGGCTACTCTCGCGTGCTGCTCGACCATATCGGCCCCCTAAGGCCAAGGACCGGGGGAGATAACCGATTGGTCGTAGGTTCAAATCCTACCCGCCGAGCCAATCGAGAAGCCCGACCCAGACGAGAGATCGCGGGGTCGGGCTTCTTCGGTTCCCTGGCGCGGGCGTCACGACGCGCAACCTGGGGCACCGTGGGCGGCGCTCCAGGTAATAAGTCCCTGCTCGGCTCACGTAACCTTGAGTCAAGGAGTGTGACGGTATGAGAGACAAAGTTGCATTGGTGACGGGCTCAGGGTCAGGTATCGGCCGGGCGGTGGCG
>Ga0209916_1002140_pt1 | contig 11293 bp, 10 predicted proteins | sample ThiBio_1000_plan_FD_183956 | JGI IMG/M metagenome (GOLD analysis project Ga0209916, IMG submission 183956) | Wastewater bioreactor microbial communities from Cape Town, South Africa - Thiocy_solids_2 (SPAdes) | ecosystem: Engineered > Bioreactor > Thiocyanate-remediating > Anaerobic-Aerobic ... | reverse complement strand
CCTCCGTATCAGCTAGACGATGGCGGTTACGGCACGAGCGCGGCGCCTATCTATCAGTTGTTCGTTGAGAAGGCGTTGGCCCTAGATCCACGCTACGCCGTGTTCGTCACGCCGTCACGCTGGATGGCGGGTGGGAAAGGGCTAGACAAGTACAGGCAGCAGATGCTCTCCGACAAGCGGCTGCGGAGCATCGTGGACTTCCCGAAACTCTACGAGGCCTTCCCCGGCGTAAAGATTCGCGGCGGCATCTCCTACTTCCTGTGGGACCAGGAGCACAACGGCCTTTGCGAGGTACAGACGATTTGGGACGGAAAGCCGACGGGGCCAGCAGTTGCTCGCCAGTTGGATGCTTACGACATCTTGGTGCGCCGCAACGAAGCCATCCCCATACTTGAGAAGGTGCGGGCAAAGGGCGAGCCAACGCTTGACGCGCGCGTATCAAGCAGGAAGCCATTCGGCCTGCCGACGTTCTTCCATGGAGCAGAACAGCCTACGGGCCTGAATGAGCCCGTCCGGCTTTTCGGTTCCCAGAGGCTGAGCTGGGTCGACAGAAGCAACATCCCGGCCAACGCCGACTGGATTGACGAGTGGAAAGTACTCATGACGGCAGTGCAGGGTACAAGCGCTGCCATCGAGACCAAGTTCCTAAGTAAGCCAATCATCGCCGGGCCCGGAACTGCCTGCACCGAAACCTACCTCGTCGCCGGGCATTTCGATAACGAACAAGACGCTAATATCTACGCTGGCTACTTGCGTACGCGGTTTGTCCGCTTCCTAGTCTCCCTCCGCAAGACGACACAGCACGCTACGCGAGACGTTTACGCTTTCGTACCCGACCTACCCCTTGATGAAGAATGGACCGACGCCAAACTCTTCGGGCGTTACGACTTGACCGGGGCCGAGGTGGCCTTCATAGAGTCACAAGTCGCGGAACATAACGACGTGACCCACGATGAAATTGCCACGGCCAGTGACGATGACGACTAACCCCACCATCAACGAGGTCCTCCCCCCGAAACCTGCGGCCAACCCGCGCATCTACGCCTACTCCATCGCCGACGACGCGCACCGCGGCCTGCTCAAGGTTGGCCAGACCACGCGTAACGTCAGGCAGCGCGTGGCGGAGCAACTAAGAACGGCCGCCATCGAAAACTATTGCATCGAACTCGACGCGCCAGCGGTGCGCGACGACGGCACGGTCTTCACTGACCACCACGTGCGCGCGGCGCTGGCCAGCAAGGGCTTCGAGAACACCCAACTCGAGTGGGTGCGCTGCACGGTCGAGGACCTCAAGACCGTGATCGTGGAGTTGCGAAGAGGCAAGGAGGTAAGCGGCAAGCGGCATGAAACCTTCGTCATGCGCGCCGAGCAGCGCGATGCCGTTAACAAGACCCACGCCTACTTCCACTCCATCTGGGCCGAGGACATGCACGCCGTGCCGCGCTTCCTGTGGAACGCCAAGATGCGCTTCGGTAAAACGTTTACCGCTTACCAGTTAGCCAAGAAGTTAGGCGCCAAGCGCGTGCTGGTGGTCACGTTCAAACCAGCGGTTGAGGACGCTTGGCAGACGGACCTCGAGAGCCACGTCGATTTCGACGGTTGGCAGTACCTCTCCCGCCACTCGAGCACCGATCCGTCGCGCGCGTCGGCAAAGCAACCGCTCGTGTACTTCGGCTCCTTCCAGGACCTGCTCGGCCGCGATACCGCAGGCAACATCAAACCCCGCAACGAGTGGTTGCACCTCGTGAACTGGGACTTGGTGATCTTCGACGAGTACCACTTCGGCGCCTGGCGCGAGACGGCCAAGGAGCTGTTCGAGGGCGAGGACGACGCCGTGGCCAAGCGCGAGGCCAAGCTCGAGTATGGCGCCGGGCTGGAAGACGTGAACGAGGACCTCAGCGAACTCTCCAGCAAAGAAGTTGAGTTCCTGCCCATTACCACCAAGGCGTACCTCTACCTGTCCGGCACTCCGTTCAGGGCCTTAGGCACGGGCGAGTTCATCGAGGAGCAGATCTTCAACTGGACGTACACGGACGAGCAGCGCGCCAAGCACGAGTTCGAGGCCGCGCACGCAGGCGCACGCAACCCATACGCGGCACTGCCGCAAATGCGCCTGCTCACATACCAGATGCCGGATGAGCTGCTGGCGACCGCCAGCGAGGGCGAGTACGACGAGTTCGACCTCAATGAGTTCTTCTCCGCGACCGGTCGGGGCAACGACGCGAAGTTCGAGCACAAGAACGACGTGCAGAAGTGGCTCGACATCATCCGTGGTTCCTACATGCCGCGCGCCACGGAGTTCCTCAAGACCGGCACCAAGCCGCCGTTCCCGTACTCCGACGTGAGGCTGTTGCCCTACCTGCAGCATTCGTTCTGGTTCTTGCCAGACGTGGCCGCCTGCCACGCCATGGCCAACCTGCTTGAGGAGAAGCACAACGTCTTCTGGCACGATTACCGGGTGGTGGTGGCTGCTGGCACCAGCGCGGGTATCGGGCTGAACGCCCTCCCACCCGTCAGGCGCGCGATCGGCGGTGGGTTCGAGAGCAAGACCATCACCCTGTCGTGCGGCAAGCTCACTACCGGCGTGACCGTGCCGCAATGGTCGTCCATGCTAATGCTGCGTAACCTGAAGTCGCCAGAAACCTACTTCCAGGCGGCGTTTCGCGTGCAATCGCCTTGGTCGATCACCAACCCCAATGGCGACGACCCTAACGAGGTCGAGATCCTCAAGCCCGTCTGCTTCGTCTTCGACTTCGCGCCCACGAGGGCGCTGCGGCAGCTCTCCGAGTACGGCATCGGCCTCTCACCCAACGAGCCCAACCCGGAGAACGCCGTCAAGGAACTCGTGTCGTTCCTCCCAGTCCTGGCTTACGACGGTGCCAACATGACGCAGATAGACGCCGCTGGCATCCTCGACATCGCCATGGCTGGCACCTCTGCCACACTTCTGGCTCGCAAGTGGGAGAGTGCGCTGCTCGTGAACGTGGATAACGACACGCTGCGCCGCATCCTCAACAATCCCGAGGCAATGGCCGCCGTCGAGCGCATCGAGGGCTGGCGGGCGCTGGGCGATAACGTCATCGAGACCATCATCAACAAGAGCGACAAGGTCAAGGACCTGAAGTCCAAGGCGCGAACTGGCGAGTTGAGCGCTGGCGAGAAGCAGGAACTCTCCGCCGAGGAGAAAGAGTACAAGTCCAAGCGCAAGCTCGTGCAGGAGAAGCTCATCAAGTTCGCCACGCGCATCCCGGCGTTCATGTACCTGACCGACTTCCGCGAGAACACGCTGCAGGACGTGATAACCAAGCTCGAGCCCGAGTTGTTCAGAACGGTCACCGGCCTCGAGGTCAAAGACTTCCACCTCCTCGTACGGCTGCGGGTCTTCAATACCGAGCAGATGAACCAGGCCGTGTTCGCGTTCCGGCGTTACGAAGACGCTTCACTGCGGTACACGGGCATCGAGAGCCATGAGGGGCTCACTAGTTACGGGCTTTACGACACGGTGGTGGCGCGAGATTACGGGCGGTAGCGGTTGGCCGAACCGCGCAGTTGCGGCTTCTCGGCCTGGTATCCCGGGGCTTCCATCAACTACCCACAGCGTTACTTCGACTCATGCGGGAGCCCCATAAATCCAGTGCGCCTTCGCCTCAACCGCGACGCCCACGCCGACCCACGCGCCAAGCTCTACGACATAGCAGAACTGCAAGCCGGCTACTTCACCGCCACCCAGGCCCTGGAAGCCGGCTACAGTCGCGCCTCCCAGCACTACCACCAGAAGGCCGGGAACTGGCGCCCCGAAGGCCACGGTCTCTACCGACTCGACCGCTTCCCCCACACACCAGACGAGCATTACGTGCGGCTCATGCTGTGGAGCCGCGACCGCGCCGGCAACATCCAGGCCACCGTGTCGCACGAGACCGCCCTACAGGCTTACGAACTGAGCGACGTAATGCCCGCCAAGATCCACCTGAGCGTCCCGAAGGGTTTCCGGAAACAACCACCCGCTAGCGTGAAGCTGAACCACCAGGACCTGCCCGCCTACAAAGCGCTCAACTGAGCAAGGTCTTCACTGTCGGCATCGGCAAGTAGAGGTGACGCGCGTCGTCGGCGAACGGCAGGAAGCCGTACCGTCGGTAGAACGCGGCCGCTCGATCGTTCAGGGCGTCGACCACCACCGCGAACGACGCCACGCGATCGCTGTTCTCGAACGCCCTCGTCAGCGCTTCCAACAAGAGGAGTTCGCCCAGTCCGTCCCCTCTCTGGGCCTCGTCCCGAGCTAGTCGCCCGATAAGCGTCGTGGGAAACCGATCATGGCGCGGAAGGCGCCCAGCCAACTCCTCGGGAAGCTCACTCCCCAGCACTGCGTATGCCGACAAGGTGAAATACCCAGCCGCACGCGTGGGCTCACCACGCGGCGCGAGCACGTACGTAACTGCCAAGCGACGCTTCAGGTCCTGGCCGGCGCGCCGCCTGAGGTACTCATCGAGCGACGCCTCGCCGCACGAGAAAGCAGCTCGATCATGAAACTTCGAATCGAGCAGCGCAACCGTGAACTTAGGATCAGTAGCCAGCATGCAGCGCTAGCGTTCCACCTCAGCCGCATGCCGGTCCCGGGCCTTGCTAAGCGCCTCGCTGGGTGCAGGCGGGTTGATCAGCGCCTCCGCGAATGCACGGCTGTCGCGCGCGCTCAACTCCAGTTGCCCGTGCGCCTGCAGAGTCTTGTTCGCCTGCTCCAAGGCCGTCGAAATGATGAAGTCGCTGAGGCTGACGCCCTGCACGGCCGCCGCCCGCTCCAGCACGTCCTTCGCGCGCTTCGTCGCACGCGCCTGAATGCGCTCGGACCGGTTCTCCTGCCGCGTATTCAAGGCCATTTGGGTCTCCCTCCTTAGAGCCGGCAGCCAGTCGACTGCCGTACTAAAGATGTACGCCGAACTGACTCACAGGGTCAAATGGCCGCGAATGCGGTAAACCCGGGGCGTAGCGTGACTCATTTAGGTGGTCCGATAACATTCTCAGTGAAGGGATGTCATGCGATACAGTTCGCACTTGGCGCCCACTCTCATCGGCTACGCCCGCTGCTCCACCGACAAGCAGGACCTCGCCGCCACAGAGGACGCCGGGCGTAGCAGCGCCTCGCGGCCCGAAACGGTCAGCGCGGCACCGCCGGGGGGCGAGCGAGGCGAAGCCGTCGGGGCGGGACCGGGCGTCGGCGGAGCTGCTCGTGGGTGAGGGCCGCAGCGTGCCCAGCAGTTGATTAACGATGCGTTTCTTCGTCCTTGATGCTCAACGCCATGCTGAACCCCATCTTAGGTGGCGGAAACCTCCCCTCAGCTCTACCTGGCTATCTGGCGGTAGCATTCGGCAGCAACGAGACCGAGTTGGAGGACGAGAACATGAACTCCCCCGTTAGCAACCGCCGCGCCGGTGTACGAAGACGCGCGTGAGCCAATCACTACAGGGCGTGGCCAGCATCGCCGACCTGCGCCGCAAGGCGCAGCGCCGCCTACCGCGCATGGCGTTCGACTACCTAGACGGCGGCGCGGACGCGGAGCGCACCCTGCGCGCCAACGTCGCGGCGTTCGACGACATCGTGTGGCGCCCACGTGGCGCCGTCAAGTTCGATAACGTCGACCTCAGCACTACGGTCCTCGGCCAGCGCCTGCCCTTCCCGATGGTCCTCGCGCCCGTCGGCTCTTCGCGCATGTTCTGGCCCCACGGCGAGGAGGCGGCAGCGGCGGCGGCCGGTGAGGCCGGCACCATCTACACGTTGTCTACCCTGTCTGGCACGCGCCTCGAGGACGTGCGGGCGGCGCACCAGGGCACGTGCTGGTACCAGCTCTACCTCTGTGGAGGGCGCGACGTGGCAGCGGCCGCCATCCGGCGGGCCAAGGCCGCGGGGTACGCGGCGCTAGTGGTGACGATAGATACTGCCGTGGCAGGCATGCGCGAGCGCGACATCCGCGACGGCGCACCCCAACTCATCGAGCGCAAGCTCCCTGACATGCTCCCTTACCTGCCGCAGGTCCTCGCCCGGCCCCGCTGGCTCCTCGAGTTCTTCCGTGAGGGCGGCATCATGAACTTCCCTAACGTGGTGCTGCCGGACGGGCCCATGAAGTACGGCAACATCGGCACCCAACTCGCCGCGGCGGCCGTGACCTGGGCAGACCTCAATTGGATCCGCGAGCTGTGGGACGGCCCGATCATCGTCAAGGGCGTGCACGTTGCAGACGACGCGCGCCGCGCCGTAGACGCAGGTGCGGCCGCGGTCGTCGTCTCCAACCACGGCGGCAGGCAGCTCGACGGCGTAGCCCCCTCGCTCTACGCCCTGCCAGAGGTAGTGCGTGCGGTAGGCAATCAAATTGACGTCCTAATGGACGGCGGGATCAGGCGCGGCGCCGACGTTGCCACTGCGCTCGCCGTCGGCGCTCGGGCCGTGCTCGTCGGCCGGGCGTACGCTTATGGCCTTGCCGCCGGGGGCAAGCATGGGGTGGCAACGGCCATCGAGATCCTGCGCTCTGGTCTCGAGCGCACGTTCAGGCTGCTCGGCTGTTCATCGCTCGAGGAACTCACGGATGAGCTCTACAGCCTGCCTGCCGGTTGGCCGGCTGGTTGGCCGGGGACTACCGCGAGCTCCAGCGAGGCCTAGCGCGTGGTGGCGCCTGGATAGGATGGACGCATGCGCGCGATCGTACTAGACGCAGCCAGGGCCCAACCCAAAGTACTGAACGTACCCGAGCCCGCCGTGCCCGACAACGGCGTGGTCGTGCAGGTGGTCGCCACCGGCCTGTGCCGCAGCGACTGGCACGGGTGGGCGGGCCACGAGGACATCCGGTTCCCGCACGTCCCCGGCCACGAACTGGCCGGAGTCGTCGTCGAGACTGGGAGAGACGTGAAACACTGGCAACCCGGCGACCGGGTAACCGTGCCGTTCGTGTGCGGCTGCGGTCACTGCGAGTGGTGCGATTCAGGCAACGCGCAAGTCTGCCCCAGCCAAGAACAGCCGGGGTTCACCCATTGGGGTTCGTTCGCAGAGTACGTGGCGTTACGCGCCGCAGACACGAACCTCGTGGCCATCCCGGAGAGCGTCGAGTTCGCCACGGCTGCCAGTCTCGGGTGCCGCTTCGCGACGGCCTTCCGCGCCGTTTCTGCTCGGGCAAACGTGCGTGCGGGCGAGTGGGTGACCGTCGTCGGCGTCGGCGGGGTTGGCCTGAGCGCCGTGATGATCGCTAAGGCTTTGGGAGCAAGAGTGATAGCCGTCGACCGCAACGCCGAGGCCCTGGAGGTGGCCAGGCAGGTGGGCGCCGAACACGTGCTACTTGCAGACAGCGCCAACGTCCCGGCCGCCGTGTTCGAGCTAACGGGCGGTGGTGCCCACGTAACGGTGGACGCCATCGGCAACGAGCAGGCTTGTTCTGACGCCATCATGAGCCTGCGCCGGCGCGGCAGGCACGTCCAGGTCGGCTTGCTGCCGCCCGTCACCGGCCACCCACGGGTGCCGATGGCACGGGCAATAGCCTGGGAACTCGACTTGCTCGGCAGTCACGGCATGGCCGCCGTTGACTACCCGCGGATGCTCGAACTCATCCAGCGCGGCGCTCTGCAGCCGCAGCGGTTGATCGAACGCACCATCGGCCTGGAGGAGGCCGCCGAGTTGCTGCCGCGGTTCGACCGAGCCAAGGTCGCAGGGATGACGATCATCGATCCGGCACGCTGAGGACGAAGTTGCGCCCTTCAACTTTGGCGAACTAGCTTGTCAACCACGGGCGCCGGTCCGAGGTGGCAAGATTGAGCATGAACGTGAGCCGCCGATGATCTACTTCGCAGTGCGCCTGCTGGTCTACACCCTAGCGGCAGCGGTCGTGCTAAACGTCGTTCCCGGCCTGCTCGCGCGCGGCACGGAGGCGCCAGCAGCCAACCTCGCGCCACTCCTCGCCTACCTGGTCGTCGGTCTGGTGTTCGGGGCGCTGCACTCCTTCGTGCGCCCGATAATGCTCTTCTTCACCGGTCGCTTGTACATCTGGTCGCTCGGCCTGGTGGCCATGGTCGTCGACGTGCTCATCTTCCTTGGGCTCAGCTACTTATCGCAGGAGGGCTGGGCTGACCCGTTGCGACGGCTGTTGACGGCAACTGCTGGCGCCGTGCTGATGGGAGTACTGGTGTCCGCAATGGACGCCATCGTCGGCTTCGACAGCCCGCGCCAACCCGGCGACACGCGCGCCTCGCCCGCCTACTGGCGGTGGCTCGAGCGCTTGCCGGGGCGGGAGCGCAACCGTTTCGCCGAGAGCCTGCGCACCGTGCAGCTCATCTCCATCTTGCGCTCGTACCTCGTCGACATTGCACTTGGGTACACGTTCATCGCCCCCGTTCGCAACTTCATGAAACGCGCCTTGTACCGCGTTAGGCCGCGCCTGGTCGAGGCCGACCCGGCCGTGAAGGTGCGCCTCATGCTGCAGGAGTTGGGCCCCACATTCGTGAAGTTCGGGCAGTTGGTGGCGGGGCGCATAGAGGTGCTGCCGGCCTCGTGGCGTACGGAGCTCGAGCAGTTGCAGGATCACGTGCGGCCGTTCACTTTCGCCGAGGCGTCAGATGTCATCGAGCGCGAGTTGAAGCTGCCGCTTGCGCAGGCGTTCGGAAGCTTCGACCCGGTGCCGTTGGCTGCCGCCTCGATGGGTCAGGTGCACGCGGCGACGCTGCCAGACGGCACCTCGGTGGTGGTCAAGGTTCAACGCCCCAACATCGACTTGCTCGTACGCAGTGACCTCAACGTTCTGAGGGACCTGATCGCTACCCTGGAAGCGCGCCTCGGCCGCGTGCGCCGCCTCGGGCTGTCGCCGCTGTTCGATGAGTTCGCCGACATGGTCGTCGCGGAACTCGACTTCGATAACGAGGCCTACCAGGCCGAACAGTTGAAGCACAACATGCAGGAGTTCCCGTTCGTGCACGTGCCTGCCGTGTTCCCCGAGTGGTCTGGGCGCCGCGTCTTGACGCTCGAGCGCGTGACCGGCGTGAAGATAACCGACATCTCCGCGCTCGGGCTAAGCGACCGCGGTCGGCGCGCCCTCGCGCTGCGCTTCTTCCAGGCACTACTGCAGCAGGTCGTGTTCGACGGTTTCTTTCACGCTGACTTGCACGGCGGCAACGTCTGGTACGACCGCGAGCGGCGGCAGATCGTGTTCCTCGACATGGGGCAAGTAGGTCAACTCTCGCGCGCTGACCGCGTGCGCCTCGGCCAGCTCATCTGGGCGCTACACGACCGTGCGGCAGGGCCGACGGCGCAGGTGCTCCTCGCCCTCTGCCAACCGCACCCGCTAGTTGACCGGCCGACTCTCGAGCGCAACGTTCGCCGCCTCCTCAACCACCACCTCGTGCTGCGCAAAGCGAACCCGGACGTTGGTGAGTTGCTCAGTGAGCTCGTAACGCTACTGGTACGCAGCGGTCTGCGGTTGCGGCGCGAGTTCACGCTCGCGTTCAAGGCCATGGGGCAGGGCGAAGCCGTCATGCGCAGCCTCATGGGCGACGAGGGCGCAGACGAGGTCGTCGACATCGCGTTCCGCACGTTGCGCGACATCGCGCTCAAGCGCCTTGACCCACGCAGGTTCGCGCCTGAAGTCGTCGGCCCCCTCACCCGCGAGGCGCTCGGCCGCCTGCCGAACCTAGCTGGCGCGGCCCTCGACCTACTTGACGACTTCGAGCATGGGCGCACGGCCGCTCAGATCGACGCAAGTTCGTTCTCGCGCCGCCTAGCCTCCGTAGAGCGCGGGTTCGAGCACGGCTTCAGGCGCATGGTGCTAAGCATCTCGCTAGTAGGCCTCATGCTCGCGTCCGCCCTCGTGCTGGTAGCACCTCTAACGGAGATCGTCGAGCCGACGGAGCGCATCATCATCAGGTTGGCCGCCATCGTTGCCGTGTCCATCAGCTCGGCCTCGACGGTCGTGGTGCTAGCTGGCGTGATGCTGCCGCGGCGCAACCAGGACGAGGGCTGAACTCAGGCTGCAGGGCTGGCGACCGCCGCCAGGGTGATGAGTACGGCGGCTGGCGCAGTCGAGTCGTTGCGCGGGCTGACCATGAGTTCACCGGAGAAGCAGACCAGCTCGTGCTCCTTGAGCGGGTGGGGTACGCCGTCGAGGAACACCGTCGCTTCACCGACCATCCCCTGGATGGTGACGTTGCAGCCGGGGTGGTTATGCAGCGGCATGCCTTGGCCGCCCTCCATGGTGAGGTAGAGCATGGTGAGGCCGGGTTCCTTGACTAAGAAGCGCTTGCTTGGGCCGGAGCTGTCCGGGACGAAGCAAGCGCTGAGGTCGTGACGAGAGAGTGACATGCAGGCCAGCATCTCATCTCGGCCGGCACCGCGCATTGACTCAGGTTAGGTCAGGTCGGACTAGCCTGCCGAGACTCTGCGCCCCGCCCGCACGGCGAAGTCGTCTAGAACGCCTGTGACTTCGTTGGCGACCCACATGCGCGAGCGCGCCTTGCCAGTGAACTCGCGAACGATACTTGCCTCCTCGAGTTGGCCAAGCGCCCTAAGCGCAGATACGGCTGAAACGCCAAAGTTCCGCTCGACGAATGCCGAGTTGACCACCGGTTGACTCGGTAAGGCGTCAAGTAACCGCCAGGCAACGGAGTCCCTCCGCGCCACCAATCGTTCGGTCCAGTTGGCGCGCATGGTCACGAGTTCGCCCAGCAACCACCTTCCGTTGCTCGTGGCAGAAAAGACGGCGTCGGTTAGGGCGAAGACGATTGCGTCGAGGTCTCCGCGGCGGTAGGCGTCTAACGCCGCGAAGTAACCACGCGTGTCCGTCAGGAGGCCGGCGGATACGGGCACCGTTACTGCCCTGACCAAGCCGCGGCCTCTCAGCAGCGCGTGGAGGAGTGCTCTGCCCGTTCGGCCGTTACCGTCAGGAAACGGGTGAATCGTCTCGAACTGGGCGTGCGCAACGGCGGCCTGGACGATGACGGGCAGGTCGTCCCGCGCCATGAACGCCACCAGGTCGCTCATTGCCTCGGCAACGCGGTCTGGGTGCGGCGGCACGAAGTCGGCCATGTGCGGCCCGGCTCCATGCCCACCGATCCAGACCTGCTCGCTCCGCCACGCGTGTACTGCTGAGTCTCCTAGCAGAGCCTCTTGCATTGCGATAATGGCTGCTGCGTCAAGCGTCTCAGACAGCGCCAAGGCTGCCTCCATGGCGCGCACGTTGGCGGCTATCAAGCCTGCGTTCTTCGTTGCGCTCTCGCCCAACGTTGCGACGGCTACTTGGCGCGCGCCTGACGTCAAGTTCTCGATCTGCGACGA
>Ga0209916_1002139_pt1 | contig 11299 bp, 13 predicted proteins | sample ThiBio_1000_plan_FD_183956 | JGI IMG/M metagenome (GOLD analysis project Ga0209916, IMG submission 183956) | Wastewater bioreactor microbial communities from Cape Town, South Africa - Thiocy_solids_2 (SPAdes) | ecosystem: Engineered > Bioreactor > Thiocyanate-remediating > Anaerobic-Aerobic ... | reverse complement strand
CAGGCTGCCCTTCACGCCGTCGGCTCGGCGGCGGACGACGACGAGCGGGGCGGCGAAGCCGAGCACCTCGAAGTCCTCCTGGAGCTGAGCGGTGTCCCAAATTTGGCCGTGCTCGTGCTCCAGGTGCATCCGGCTGCCAGGAGTGGCGTTGATCTCGGCGAGCATCTCACGGCGGATGTCCTCGGTCGGGTCGGTCATGGTGGTCGGTCCTCGGTTGTCGGAAGGTGGTTCGGAACACCCGACCCGCCGGTGTCAGGCGGGTCGAGTCGGGGAGATGGTGGATCAATACTCGTCGGGCAGGAGCAGGCAGGTGGAGGCCCGCCGCCCGTCGTCGCCGATGGCCTCGGTGACGATCCACAGACGCTCGCCCCGGAGCGTCCGATAGGCCGAGAGGAGCCGTGAGCCGTCGATCAGGGCCTCGTCGTTGAGGAGCCGGTCCTCCTCGTCGAGTTCTCCACCCCAATACCCTTCGAGGTGGGCGGCCAGAAAGGTCTCGGGGCTCTGGCCGCTGGCCCGGACGGCTTCGAGGGCTCCGGGGGTGGCGACGATCCTGCCGGGGTGGAACTTGGCCGCCTTGGTCGTGTGCTGCGTCATGATTCGTCTCCGTTCGTGATGTCGTTTCGACCAACGGCCTTCCCGATGGTGTCGCCCCGTGCCGGTGGAACGTCCGGCTCGGGGCGTGGATCTGCGGCGTTTCACTCGCCGCAGCCGAGGCAGAGCCAGAGCTGTTCGCCCGTCTCGGGGTGCTCGGCCCAGAGGTCCACGGTGGGATCGGGGTCTCCGCAGCCGTCGCAGGGGCGGTCGGCGATGAGTCGATGGGCCGGGCGGCCTCGTCCGGCGGGCGTCTCGAACGTCGTCCCGCCGAGGATGTCGCCGAGGTGGAGATGGGAGCCGGAACTGGTCCGGCTCGATGGTTGGTCGTGGGTCCGCATGTTGGTCCTCCCGTCGTGGGGTTGGTGATCTCGACGGGAGGACTGTTGGTGTCGGTCCAAGGTGCGGCTACCGACGGGTCGGCGGACCGGGCCTGTCTCGCCCGTCGTCGGCGTCTCCGCTCCCTGGCACGGGGGCGTCGGGTCGTGGTCCTGCGGGCGGGATCGGTGCGGTGTTCGCTCATGGCATGGCCTCGATGGGTTCCAACTTTTGCACTTCGAGTTGGGCTCGCCGGGACGTGCGGCCCCGGCGAGCCCTCGGGTGGCGTCAGCCCTCGTCGTCGGGCAGGTGGCGGGTCAGGACGGACGAAGGGACGTGCGTGGTGCCGCCGCCCTCGCCGAGGTCGTCGAAGCGGAAGGAGCGGTCGGCCCGGCGGACCTCGGCGAGGGCGGCTCGGGCCTCCTCCCACGTCTCCCACTGTTCGACGAACAGCCGTCGAGGACGCCCCGCCAGTACGGAGCTGCGTTCGTAGGTCGAGTGGGCGTAGAGCACCGGCCTGCGGTGCGAGTAGGTCTCGCCCCGGCCCGACTCCAGCGTGAAGCTCGGGCGTGGGCGGACGGAGTTGCGGGCCTCACGGATGCGGTCGATCAGGTCGTTCACGGCGGGCCTCCGAAGGGGACGTTCTTGGTCAACGCCCCTCCCGGAGGTGTCGCTGGGCGTCCCCGCCTTGCGGTCAGTTGAACTGCCAGGCGGCGAAGCGTCGGGGGTCGAAGGCTGTGGGCTCGTCCCCCACGTGGTACTTAACCGAGTACGGCAGGTCGCCGCCCTCCCGCCCGTGGATCGCCACCCAGTCGAGGTCGATCACCCGGCCCGATCCGTCGTAACGGCGGTCGTCCTCGGGATAGTCGCCGAGGTCTTCGTCGGGGACGTGGATCTGCGGCCCGTATGTCGGGTCGTCGCTCAACTCGTCGATGGCGTCGGACACGTCGTCGGCCTCGACGACCAGGAACAGCGGCGAGTAGGAGCCGCCGATCTCCACCAGCCACGCCTTGCCGAACCAGCCGCCGGGGTTGATGACGGGGATGTCGGTCAGGTCGTGGCCGTTGAGCGAGCAAGAGGCGGTGATCTTCATCAGGGCGTTCTCCACCGGGGTGAGGGTTCGTCACGCCCACCCCGGTGGTGTCAGTCAACGCATCAACAAATCCATTGCGTGAGCGCCGCCTCGCCCGTGCGGCGGTCGATCACCCGGAACGTCTCGTCGGGGTTGTTCACGACGAAGGCCATCGCAGAATCGAGGGCCGTGAAGCCTCGGTGGAGGCGTCGGGCCGAGGTATGCCCGTCGATCGTCGCTTCGCCCTCCCACGAGACCTCGAAGCAGGGATGGGCCGACTCCCGCCGCCGGACCCACTCTCGACACGACCGCTCGAACTCGGGGTCGTCCTCCCGGCCCGCACCGTACACCACGTCCAGCACGGCCCGCCCGAGGACGTTGAACGACTCGGCGGCGACCTCCAGGGCGTAGTCGGCGTGGTAGAGGTAGAGGCTCGGAACGGCCTTGATGTTGCGGCTGCGGAGGTACTGGCTATGCTCGCATCCGAACATGTGCCCGTCCCGCCACATCCGCTTCTTGATGAGGTCGCAGCCCCGCCGATCGAGGATCTTCCGAACATGATGAAGCAGGCGGGACTCGGCGGCGCACCACCCCGGCGGCGACCACGAGTTGCGGCTGCGGTTGGGCCGCAACACGGGGTCGCCGGGTTCACGATAGACGTAGCAGCGGGAATCGACGATCGACACGATCATGACCGGTCTCCGAAGGGGGTTGTTGTTCACGCCCCCTCCGGCGGTGTCGATCCATCCCGACGTGGCCGCCTCCGAACGTCCGATCGTGAAGGCGTCAATCGTCCGTCGGGTCGGCGGCGGGCCGACCGATGAGGAGTTCGCCCCGCTCGCCGTCGTAGTCGTAGACGACCGAGGCGGGCCTGAAGGCGTGGGGGCCGAGTTCCTGGGCCTTGGCGTCGATATCTCCGACCGTTGCGTGCGAGCAGAAGACGCCTCCGGAGAACTCGACCGTGGCGAAGCCGTCGCCGTGGTCGTCCAGGTCGGCCGTGATTTCACGGGCCAGGTCGTCGAACTCGGCGATGATCCGCTCGACCTCGGGGGTCGTGCGGACCTCGACCGTACCGTGGAGGCCGTACCAGACGCTCATGCTCGATCTCCTTCTTCATGAGGTTCCCCATCACGCACCGCCTCGCCAACCGTCCGCTTGCAACGTGCGAAGTAGGTTCCGAAGCCGGGGACGAGGCAGACTTCGTGGTCCTCGACATCGCCCCCGCACACGTCGCAGAAGTGGAACTCGAACAACGTGTTGATCCATTCGTCCGGCGTCTCGATCATCGTCGTCGCTCCGGGAAAGGGCGTGGTCGTCACGCCCCTCCCGGCGGTGTCGATCGTCATCCGGCCAGCGGCAGGAGTCGCTGGATCGAGTCGAAGCGGGGGATGTCGGCGCAGGCCCCCTCCACGAACCGGAAGGCCGCATGGTGTTCGACCTCCGCCGCCGCCGTCTCGGGCGTCAGGTCGTGCGACAGCATCACGATCAGGGCGTAGAGTTTCCGCAACGTCCGGTAGTCCATCGCCGGGAACGTCCGGTCCCAGTCCCGCCATGCGTCCGTGCCGCTCCGATGCGGGTTGCCCCGGAAGACCTCGTGCCAGTAGTCCCGGCCCACGTCCGCCGAGAAGTCGAAGCCCTCGAACTCTCCGATTCCGACGTACCCGCCGGAGCGGCCCATCCAGAGGTACTCCACATCGACAGTCGTGCCGTCATACAAGTGGTTGTAGCAGTCCGAATCGGTGACGAGGCGGGAGGCGTCCTCCACGCCCCAGTCGAAGAGGTGTCGCTCGACCACTTCATAAATCACACGGGCTTGCTCCAGCCACTCGGGGTTGTCGAGCCAGGTCTCGTCGTCGCCGTAATAGCCGCCGTTGCGGTGGACCTCGATCAGGCGCTCGAAGTCGATCCGAGCGCCGTGGCACTTGACGTTGAAGGCGAGGTAGCTGCGACCTTGCCGACCGTGGGTCGAGTAATAACCGCCGACCGAGGCGAGGTGGTCGGCGATGCCGCTGCGGGACCGGAGCGGCGTGCGGTAATAATCGGGCTTCGTCGTGTTGCGAGGCATTATCAAGACTCCGAAGGGGGTGTTGGTCACGCCCCCTCCGTCGGTGTCGGCCCGTCACTCGACCCGCTGATAGCCGAGCGCCTCGAAGGCGTCTCGGAGGTCGCTCTCCTCGGGATATCCGCCCTGATCGTCCCGGTTCTCGACGGCCCGTTGGCGGTGTTCGTCGAACCACGAGAAGGCTTCGTCTTCCCAGCCCTCGGGCAGGTCGTAATCGTCCTTGATCCTCCAGGCGGCGTCGGCGATGTTCTCCAGGGTCGCCTCATACTCACGCCGGCCGTAGTCCTCTTCGTCGAGGATCGGGTAGTCGGCGAGCCGCTCGGCGAGGTCGTGATAGGTTTGGAATGCGTCCGTGATCCCGCCGTCCCGGTAGACCCGGATGCTGAAGCCGTCCACATGGCCGACCGCCCAGTGGTTGTGGCTCTCCATCACCACGTCGGGGTCGTCGCCCTCCGTGAATGGCTCCATCGCCTTGGCGACGGCCTGGGCGTTGCTCAGGTCGAGCAGACGGCTGTCCCGGTTGTTGGTGTAGATGATCGCCCAGTTTTCGGGGGCGGCGACATCATCGCCCCGGAACCAGACGAAGGAGTCGAACCGCATCCAGTTGCCCGCCGCCCGCCTTGCGGCCTCTTCGAGCGTCATCTCGCCGATCGTGAGCATTGCGACCTCCATCGGAAGGTGTGTTCTTATCAACACCCACTCCGATGGTGTCGGCGGGCGGCGTTCATCCCGCCGCCCGCCGGGTCGTTTATCCAACCAAGAGCGCCTCGGGCTCGTCCGCTCCGGCTTCCTCATGGCGGCTGAAGGCGAGGAGATAGTCGGCGGCACGACTGGCCTGGGCCGACGCCTGGAAGATGAACCTCGGGTCGTACCTCATCGCCTTGAGCCAGTGCCCCAGGTAGGCGACGTGGTTCGACAACCCCTCGGAGGCCGGCACGCCCAGCTCTCGGGCCATGTAGCACGCCCCGATCTCGGCCACGAGTTCCCCCATGGCGTAGGAGTTCTCCTTCTCCTTTCGAGACCAGTTGAGCCGGCTCGGGTGCTCGGTGGCGTGGACGAGTTCGTGAAAGACCGTCTCGTAATACTCGTCCGACTCGGAGAACGACGCCCTCGGCGGCATCTGGACGTAATCTTCACTCGGCGCATAAAACGCCCTGATCCCGCCGTGACGGATGATGATCCCGGTTGCGGCGATGGCCGCCTCGGCGGGCTGGTAGTCGATGACGACCTCACCGGCGGTGTCATCCTCCTCCCGACCAGCCCGAAGGTGGTCGAGGCGGTCGCCCTCGACCTGATCAACGTTGAAGACGGTGTAGGCCCGCATGACGAAGAAGCGGTCCTCCTCGTCCTCGCCCCGATCGTTGGTCACGGCCTTGGTGATCGGGCTCCAGAAGACGATCTGCGTCCCCCACCGGCCCGGCGGCACGTGCGACGGCCGGGGCATGACCCTGCCGCCCAACTGCTTCCACTGGTTGAACGTGCCCCACCAGCGGGACGACATCTCGTGCCTCTCGGAGGCGAGTTCCAACAAAAGCGGATTGATCCCTCGATATGCCTTGCGGCTGACGACGTTGGCGGGGAGCCCGGCGTTGGGACCGACCCGCCAGGGCCGTCGCCAGGGCGGGGTGTCGCCGCTCTCCAGGGCGGCGGCGATCTGCTCGGTGATGGACTGCCGAAGTTGCTGCTGGCTGGACATGACTCGCCTCCGGGTCGGTCGTGGTTGGTTGTCAACGACCATCCCGGCGGTGTCACGACAGACGCAGGTTTCATGAGGGGTTGCCGGCCGAGGGAGGGTGCCGGATTCCGAAATAGATAGCCGGCGGGCAAGTTAGCGGGAGATCGCTCGACGTGCGACACCGGCCAAGCCGGGGGCATGCCGGATGGTGACGACCCTGGGCGTCAAGCACCGTTGACAGGCTGGCACCAGCGCTCATGCTTACTACTCCCTTGTCGGGGGAATCAGGGCGATCCTCCGCTGTATCAGGTGTTCATGCCTCCGCCAGTTCGTCAAAGAGAAGCGCCTGTCCGCCGCCCCAACCATCGGTGACCTAAGCTGGTTTCATAGGGGGTAACCAGCCATGATCGATCTGGGTCACGCCCGGAAGATAGCCGAGGAACTGCTCGACGGCCTGGACTCGCAGGCTTTTCACGACGACGAGCAATGCCGCTCCTTGATCTGCCAGCAACGGGAGGCCCTCCAGCGAGCCATTGAGGAGTCCTCCACGCCGGAACGGTACAAGGTCGCAGTGGTCGGCTCGTTCAAGGTCGGCAAGTCCTCTTTTGTAAACGCCCTCTGCGGTCAGAAGGTGCTCGCCCCCGTCGATAGCAACCCGGAGACGGCGGCGATCACGGTCATCAAATACGCCGAACAGCCGTGTGCCGAGGCGTGCATGATCCGTGACGATCAGTGGCGGGAGATGAAGAGCGCTTTCGACACCGACCCGGACGACGTTCGTGCGGCCCGCTACCACAAGCTGATGGATCTGGCGAAGGGCGAAGACGGGACGCATCTGCGAGAACTTGAGCGGGAACTCGTCTCGACGAAAGGCGTCGTCAGGGCGACCGTGTGCGAGGACTGGGCTGACAAGGAAAAGCGTAGGGGATTTAATAGTTGGATCAAGCAATTCGTCTCACGCCGTGACCCCCGACACTACTTCGTCGATCACCTCGTGATCCAGGTGCCGGCACCGATCCTCCGAGATGGGATCGAACTGATCGACACGCCCGGATTGAACGACACGGATCGCTACCGGGTGCTCGTGACCGAGGATTATATCAAGGATGTGGATGTCATCCTGTTCTTGACCCAATCCGGGAGTTCCTACTCCCAGCCCGATAAGGACTTCATCGTCCGTCAGCTTCGCCGCAAGACGATCAAGCACCTCCGATTAATCATCACGAAATGCGACGAGACGTTCAGTAATGCCGTGAGGGACGCCGAGGCCCACGACGAGGAACCCCCAACGTTCGAGGAACACCTTGCTCGTGAGGAGGCCCGTGTCCGAGTCGAACTTGACAAGACGTTGGACGAGATCCTGCGCCCCCAGGACGTTGACGAGGACGGCCGGGCCTACTTCCGTGAGCAACTCTCCGAGATCCCCATCGATTTCATCTCTTCCCGCTATTATCACGAGGGCCGGTCGTCCGAGTCCGGGATCGACTCATTGCGAACCGGCTTGCAGGCGATGCTCCAGAAGAGCGAACGGATCGCCAAGGCCCGCAAGACCCTGGTTGACGCCATCAATCGGGTGTCTGACCGCACGACTCACGCCATCGGCGCACGGCTCGAAGCCGTGACAACCGACTACAGCGCAGAGCGGGTCAGGCACCAGTTGCACCAAGTCTCCGAGCAGGTCGGCAAATCCCTGGCGTGCTTCGAGCGGAAGGTCAAGAGGGAGGTCAGGACGCTCAAGGACGGGAACGAGAAGGACGAGGAGCTTGTTGAGGCGAAAATCGAAGTGATGCTCCTCCGTTGCGACGGTGCCGTGGATCGCTTCGCCCGGCAGGATGTCGGCAAGCACTGGCGAACTCGGCGGGCGGGCTACTGGGGCTCGCTGGACGACATCCAGCGGCACGTAGCCGACTCGATCTTCCCGCACGTCGAGTTGCTGCTGCGGCGGTACGTCCAGCGATTCGTCGAGGCTGTGGGCCGAATCCAGGGGCAGATCGACCTCCTTCAGGCGAGTTTGGCCACGATCGAGCAGGACACCCGCATCGACGGCAAGCTGCAACCTCTTGCGCTCTCCGAGCGGTTCGGCACGTCGTGCAAAGCGTTCCTGTCCGATGTCGGGCAACTCGTGGACGACCAGAAGGATCTGATCGTCAGACACCTCGACACCTTCGTCTCCGACGAGTTGGGCGAGACGATCGAGGATGCTCGTTCGACGGTGAGGCGGGTGTGCGGCCAGGGGACGACCTGGAGGCAGACGGCCGCAGTCGAGAACTTCTACGAGGGCCTCAAGTCCTCAATGCGAGGCTCATTGGAGGAATACCTGCGACATCAGGTCGGTCGGTTCTCACAGATCCTCGTGAACCGGGCGGAATCCGTCCACACCAACATCCAACACGAGATGGGCCTGCTGATCGAGGACCGGCTCAATGCCATCCATTCCAACCTAAGCCAGTTGAACGAGTCGCAGAAGGCGACCATGATCCGGGCCTACAAGCACGTCATCCGGGGCTGCGAGAAGGCACGCAAGCGGATCGATCCGGCCACCTCGCCGCTCTAACCGGGCCGATCCGTCCCGCTTGCACGGCTATTTGCCAGGCCGTCGTCCCCGAAAGGATGCTCCCTCCTATATAGTGCGTGCTTTGGCCCGTGGCGGATGCGACAGGCCGTTGCCGCCTCGATCGCCACGGTCCGCAGGAACTTGAGGGGCTGCTTGCTCATTCGGGCTCGTCCCCGAGGTCTTCGAGGATCTTGTCCAGCCGCTCGTCGTCGAGGGAGGCGAGCTTTCGAAACACGTCGGGCCGCTGGATCACCCGCTTCCTGACGGACTCGGGGATCTTTTGGGCGAGCAGCAGCAACTCGTCGGCGTCGGCCTCCAACGCTTTGGCTAGCTTGAGGATGAGTTCCTCGCTGGGGTAGTCGCCGAAGTCGAGCCGTCCGTTTTCCACCTTGCTGAGGTAGGTGAACCCAACGCCGACCCTCGGGGCGAGGTCTCGCAGGGTCAGGCCCTTGGCCCGGCGCAGTTGGCGGACTCGTCGCCCGAGCGTCATGGGCAGCCTCCCGAGTGGATGGTTGCTGGCGACTCTGCGGCATCTTATGATAGTTGCACTTCCGAGGCAACAGGGCGAAATGACGACGTTGGATCTGACCGTGGAGGGGTCATGGCGACGGTGGTGATCCCCGAGCAGGGCCAGCTCGTCCAGGTGCGGTCACGGAGGTGGGTGGTCAACGGGGTGAAACCCAGCGGACTGCCCGCCCCGGCGATGCAATTGCCGGTCGCCCGCCCTCAACATCTTCTAACGCTCGCCTCCGTCGAGGATGACGGTTTGGGCGAGGAGTTGCAGGTCGTCTGGGAAGTCGAGCCGGGGGCCAGGGTGATCGAGAAAGTGGCCTTGCCCGAGGGGGCCGGGCTCGACGAGCCGAGGACGCTCGACGCCTTCCTGGACGCCGTGCGTTGGGGGGCCGCCTCGACGGCCGACCACAAGAACATCCAGTCCCCGTTCCGCAGCGGCATCGAGATCGAGGATTACCAGCTCGACCCCGTGGTCCGGGCGATCCAGATGCCCAGGGTCAACCTCCTGATCGCCGACGACGTGGGCCTCGGCAAGACGATCGAGGCCGGGATGGTGGCCCTGGAGCTGATGATCCGTCATCGGGCCAGGAAGATCCTGGTCGTCTGCCCGTCCGCTCTGCAAATCCAGTGGCGGGACCAGATGCGGGACAAGTTCGGCCTCGACTTCCGCATCGTCGATGCGGAGCTGATGCGAGACCTGCGCAGACGAAGAGGCATCCACGTCAACCCCTGGGCGCACTTCCCTCGGCTGATCACGAGCATCGACTTTCTCAAGCGGGAGCGCCCGCTCCGCCTCTTTCGGGAGACTTTGCCCGCACCTGGCGAACCGGTCTACCCTCGTCGGTACGACCTGCTGATCTGCGACGAAGCCCACAACTGCGCCCCGTCCGGGATCGGCCGCTACGCCGCCGACTCGCTTCGGACGCAGGCGCTCCGGGAGCTGACCCCGCACTTCGAGCACAAGCTCTTCCTGACGGCCACGCCGCACAACGGCTACAAGGAGAGCTTCGGGGCGCTGCTGGAACTGCTCGACAACCAGCGGTTCTCTCGGGGAACCCCGCCGGATCGGAAGCAACTGGAGGCGGTGATGGTCCGTCGCCTCAAGAGCGATCCCGGCTTCGCCTTCAACCACCTGGGCATCCGCCGTTTCCCGCCTCGCATCCTGGAGCCGATCGAGGTTCCCTACACCGACGAGGAGCGGGAGGTCCACGCCGTTCTCCGGCGCTACACCAAGCTGCGGACGGATCGGGCGGAGGGAGCCGCCGAGCGGTTCGCCTCGGAGTTCGTGCTGAAGACGCTCAAGAAGCGGCTCTTCTCCTGCCCGGCGGCGTTCCTCACCACGCTGGAGCAGCACGAGAAGTCACTCCACACGTCACGCAAGCGGGCCGCTGGGCCGAGCTATCGGACCCTTCAGCTCGAACTGGACCGGCTGGACGAGGACTATTTCGACGACTCGGAATACGACGAGGCCGCCGCCGACGCCCTGGACACGGCCACCCGGCTCTTCGCCGAGTCTACCGAGGAGGAGCAAGCTCTTCTCCGGCGAATGAAGGAATGGGCCAGGAAAGCCCGTGGTCAGCGGGATTCCAAGGCCAGGCAGCTCGTGGCGTGGTTAAAGGAGCATCTCAAGCCCGGCGGGAAGTGGTCGAACGAGCGGGTCATCATCTTCACCGAGTATCGGGCGACTCAGAACTGGCTCCAGGAAGTCATGGCGGTCGAGGGCTTCACCGACGGCGACCGGCTCCTGACGATGTACGGCGGGATGGACCCGGAGAAGCGGGAGGAGGTCAAGGCGGCCTTCCAGACCTCGCCCGAGGCAAGCCCCGTCCGCATCCTGCTGGCGACCGACGCCGCCAGCGAGGGCCTGGACTTCCAGAACTTCTGCCACCGACTGATCCACTACGAGATCCCCTGGAACCCGAACCGTATGGAGCAGCGCAACGGGCGGGTGGACCGGCACGGCCAGAAATCGGATCAGGTGCTCGTCTACCACTTCGTCGGCCAGGGTTACAGCGAGCGGGCCAGGCGTCAGTTTAGCGAACACGTCGCCGATCTGGATGCCGATCTGGAGTTCCTCATGCGGGTGGCGCTGAAGGTGGAGACCATCCGGGAAGACCTGGGCAAGGTCGGCATGGTCATCGCCGAGCAGGTCGAGGAGGCCATGCTCGGGCGGCGGACGACTCTGAGCACGGAGCGGGCCGAGAAGGAGTCGGAACCGATCCGCCGAATGCTCAAATTCGAGCGGGACTTGCAGAAGCAGGTCCAGGCCCTCATGCAGCAGTACCGGGAGACCCGCAAGGAACTCCGGCTCTCGCCCGAGAACGTCCAGAAGGTCGTCGAGGTCGGCCTGGCGTTGGCGGGCCAGCCACCGATGGCCCCGGCCAGGACCGAGGACGGCAAGCCATGCTTCCGGCTCCCGCCGCTGAAAGGGAGCTGGGCGGCCTGCACCGAGGGGCTGGAGCATCCGTTCAAGAAGGAGATTCGACCCGTCACGTTCGACGAGTCGGTCTCTCG
>Ga0209916_1002138_pt1 | contig 11320 bp, 10 predicted proteins | sample ThiBio_1000_plan_FD_183956 | JGI IMG/M metagenome (GOLD analysis project Ga0209916, IMG submission 183956) | Wastewater bioreactor microbial communities from Cape Town, South Africa - Thiocy_solids_2 (SPAdes) | ecosystem: Engineered > Bioreactor > Thiocyanate-remediating > Anaerobic-Aerobic ... | reverse complement strand
CGGGGTGCGTATCTACGTCACGGGCTCGAAGCCAAAGGAGCGCATCGGCATCACCCGGTTCCCCCGATGATCTGTCGGGAATGCTCGACCCTGACAGGTCCAACATCAAGACCTAAGGAGCGCACCCTGTGCGCGATGCCCTTCGTCACGTGACGGAAAGCATCGCGCACAGGGTGCGCTCCTACACGGTCCGTGCGGCAGGGGAGCGGCGGGCAGTGCCCGCCCTACACCGGCGAGGCGGGTTTTCGCTTTGCGCTCCGCCCGTACCCTCACCCCAACCCCTCTCCCGGAGGGAGAGGGGCCAGAAGCGCGACGCTCCGCCGCGAATTCGATTCCCTATTCCCTATTCCCCATTCCCTGCCTCAGAAGCTGTACACCAGATTCGTCGTCGTCAGCGTGTCGGTTTGCTTCACGCCCGGCTGCACGTCGCTGTTGTAGCGGACCTGGAAGCCCACTTTCAGGGCCAGCTTCCTGGTCATGCTGACGGCCAGGCCGGCGTCGTTCTGCAGGTAGGTGTTCTTGGAGCCCGCTTCGGTGAGGAACGTGTCCTCGAAGGCGGTGTTGGCGCTGAGCTTGAACTTGTAATTGATCAGGCCGCGGGCCACCAGTTCGCCCTCGGTGGATTGGCGCTGCATGACCGGCACGCCGCCGACCAGCACTTCGGTGTCGGCCGGGCGATAGCGCTTGTAACCGGGGCCGATTTCGAAGGACAGCTCATTGCGCTCGTCCTTCAGCGCGATGTAGCCGTAGCCAAGCGAGACCGTGCCCTGCCACAGGTTGGCGCCGAAGTCGTCGTGCTCGTAGCGGGCCGCGCCGACGATATAGCTGCGCGTGTCGAGCTTGAGGCCGACCGAGGCGCCGGCGTCGTAGCGGTTGGCCGTGGTGTTGAACTGCTCGATGGTGTTGCCGGCGCTGTCGACGATCTTCTGCTGGCTCTTGGAGCGCAGGGCATCAACGAAGAAGTTGTTCTTCCACTGGTCGTTTTCCTGGCTCAGGCCGAGCTTGGCGTTGATGTTCTCCGAGCGCGAGTTGCCGGTGGAGGAGGCGAAACCGAATTCGCCCGAACCGCTCCAGCCGCCGCGGTTCTCCACGTCCTGGGCGTGGGCGGCGAAACTGGCGAAGCCGGCCAGCAGCAGGGCGGCGATCAGGGTCTTGTTCATGCGGAAAGGCTCGTTTGTTAAAGATTGGTAACAGCGTACCTTAACGCGCCGGTTTGAACTCGCGGTGAATCTTGCAGCCGCCCGCGGCCGCCACCATGCTAGATAGAGCCTTGCCCGAGACGCCCCGAATGGATCGCTACGAACGGATACTGACCCTGCATCGCCTGCTGAAATCGGCGCACTATCCGGTGCCATTGTCGCGGCTGATGGGCGAACTGGAATGCTCGCGCGCCACGCTGTACCGCGACATCGCCTTCCTGCGCGACGCGCTGGGCGCGCCGATCGAGAGCGCCGGCACCGACCAGGCGGCGTTCCGCTACGAAGCCGGCGAAGGCGAGAAATTCGAGCTGCCGGGCCTGTGGCTGACCTCCGACGAACTGGCCTCGCTGCTGGCGCTCAACGAACTGATCAGCCGCTCCGGCCCCGGCGTGCTGGCCGGCACGCTGGCGCCGTTCAAGGCGCGCATCGAGGGTCTGCTGTCGCACCAGGGCAGCGGCAAGGCGCTGCCGATCGAGCGTATCCGGGTGATCCCGTGGGGTGAGCGCAAGCTCGACCAGCAGGTGTTCCGCGTGGTCGCCGGCGCGGTGCTGGAACGGCGCCAGCTGCGCTTCCGTTACCGCGCGCGCACCACCAATGCCGACAGCCGCCGGCTGGTCTCGCCGCAGCGCCTGACCCACTACCGCGACAACTGGTACCTCGACGTGTGGGACCACGACCGCGAGGCATTGCGCAGCTTCGCGGTGGACCGCATCGCCGAGGCGCAGGCGCAGGACGCCCCGGCGCGCGACGTCACCGACAGCGAGCTCAACGAGCTGCTCGCCTCCAGCTACGGCATCTTCGCCGGCAAGCCCAAGGCCTGGGCCACCATCCGCTTCTCCGCCCACGCCGCGCGCTGGGTCTCCGACGAGCACTGGCACTCGCAGCAGCAGGGCACCTGGCTCCCCGACGGCCGCTACGAACTGAAACTGCCCTACTCCAACTCCAAGGAGTTGCTGATGGACGTGCTCAAGTACGGCCCCGACGCCGAAGTAGTCGCCCCGCTGCCGCTGCGCGAGGAAATGAAGATCCTGTTGCGCTTGGCGCTCTCAGGCTATGCCTGAGGGCTGGGAATAGGGAATGGGGAATAGGGAATCGGAGAAGCAACAGCGCCCTGCGATCGACCGCTCTTCCGATTCCCTATTCCCTATTCCCTATTCCCAGCCCTAAAACGGCCAAAACCGCGGAATCAGCCACATCGACAGCGCGCAGAAGATGGCGATCAGCGGGATGCCGACCTTCATGAAGTCGGTGAAGCGATAGCCGCCGGCGTAGTAGACCATGGTGTTGGTGGGGTAGCCGACCGGGGTGGCGAACGAGGTGGCGGCGGCGAAGGCGACCGCGACGACGAACGGGCGCGGGTCCACGTGCAGGGCGTGGGCGACCGACACCGCGATGCCGACCATCAGCACTACCGAGGGGTTGTGGCCCATCAGCTCGGTGAGCAGGGCGGTCAGCAGGTAGACCATCAGCAGGCCGGCCAGCGGGCCGTGCTCGCCGACCACGCCCAGACCCATCTGCACCAGCGTTTCCGACAGGCCGCTGCGCTCGATCGCGATGCCCAGCGGCAGGATCGCGCCGAGCAGGATGATGATCTTCCAGTCCACGCCTTCGTAGACGTCCTTGCGGCCGAAGCAGCCGGTGAGCGCCATCGCCACCGCGCCGCAGATCGCCGCAATCGGGATCGGCAACCAGTGCAAGCCGGAAGCCACCACCACGCCGGCCATGATCGCGGCGGCATACAACGCCTTGCGCGGCGTGCGGTGGGCTTCCTCGCGCTCGCTCAGCACGATGAAGGCCTCATCGTTGCGCAGGTTGGACAGCGCCTCGTCGTCGATCAGCACCAGCAACACGTCGCCCACCGCCAGGCTGACGTCGCTGAGCTTGTCGCGCAGCAACTGGCCGCGGCGGTGGATCGCCAGCACCACCGCGTCGTAGCGCCAGTGCAGGCCGGTTTCCTCCAGCTGGCGGCCCTCCATCGGGCTGGCCGGCGCGATCATCAGCTCCACCATCACCCGTGAGCGGGCGTCACCGGTGGCGTAGCGGCGGTCCGGCGCGTTGCGCAGGCCGGCGCGGCGCTGGAAATCCTCGATCTTCTCCCAGTCGCCGCGCACCAGCAGCACGTCGCCGACGGCGATCTCCTGGCTGCGCGGCGACCACATGCGCCGCTCGCCGCGCAGCAGCTCCAGCGGATAGACGCCATAACGCTCGCCCAGCTTCGCGTCGGCGATGCTGCCGCCGACCAGCGCGGACTGCTCGGTCACCTCCAGCTCGGTGACGTACTTGCCGATCTCCTCCTGCACCGGCATCTGCGCGTCGATCTCGCGCGGCAGCAGCCAGCGGCCGACCAGCATCAGGTAGACGATGCCGACCACCGCCAGGATCGCGCCCATGCGGGTGAACTCGAACACGCCGAACGCAGCCAGCCCGTGCTGCTGCGCCAGCGTGTCGGTGAGCAGGTTGGAGGAGGTGCCGATCAGCGTGCACACGCCGCCCATCTGCGCGGCGTAGGCCATCGGCATCAGCACGCGCCCGGGCGAGGTGTTCGTGCGCTGGCATACGCGCAGCGCCAGTGGCAGGAAGGTGGCCACCAGCGCGATGTTCTTGACGAAGGCGCCCAGCGGCGCGATCGCCAGCATCAACGCCAGGGTCAGCAGCCACGGCCGCTTGATCCGCATCAGCAGGCGAGTCAGCGGCTCCAGCGCGCCGGAGCGCTCGATACCCAGGCTGAGCGCGAACATCGCCGCCACGGTCACCGTCGCCTCGTTGCTGAAACCGCTCAGCGCCTCCACCGGCGTGACGATGCCCAGGATCACCAGGGTCGCCAGCACCAGCAGCGCGATCAGGTCGATGCGCAGCTTCTCGCTGGCGAACAGCGCCATCGCCAGCACGATCACCGCGACCGTGGCCCATGCCTGCCAGCTCATGCAGCGCGCCCCGGCGCGGGCAGGCGGGCAGGGCTTGGCGTCGCGGTGGGTCGGGATGGGGCCATGCGGGTTTCCGTGGAATGTCGCCGCCGGCTCGCCGCCACGGCCCTGGTCATACTAACCCGCGCAGCCGCGGCGACGGCGCCGATTCGTGATTGAATGTCGGCATGAATACCCACGAAGCCAACGCACCGGACGAGCCGCTGGAACCCGCCGGCGAACGCCAGCCCACCGTGGCGCTGGCGCTCGGCGCCGGCGGCGCCAAGGGGCTGGCGCACATCGGCGTGATCGAGGAGATCGAGGCGCAGGGTTTCCGCATCGTGGCGATCGCCGGCACCTCGATGGGCGCGCTGATCGGCGGCATCCACGCCACCGGCAAGCTCGATGTGTACCGCGACTGGGTCTGCGCGCTGGCCAAGCTCGACGTGCTCAAGCTGGTCGACTGGACGCTCTCCGGCGGCGGCCTGATCAAGGGCGAGAAGATCATCGACACCATGCGCGGACTGGTCGGCGATGCGCAGATCGAGGAGCTGCCGCTGTCGTTCACCGCGGTGGCCACCGACATCGAACGCGGCCGCGAGGTGTGGCTGAGCCGCGGCGGCCTGTTCGACGCGATCCGCGCCTCGTTCGCGATCCCCACCGTGTTCCGCCCGCACACCATCGATGGCCGCCGGCTGGTCGACGGCGCCCTGCTCAACCCGGTACCGGTGACCCCACTGATCCGCGAGCGCGCCGACTATCTCATCGCGGTCAGCGTGGACGGCCCGACGACGGCGACCAAACCACCGGAACCGCCGATTCAGCCGACGGCCACCGAGGACGGCTATCGCCAGCGCATCGGCGAGTTCATCGGAAGGATGATCCCGCGCGGCGAGAGCCGCCCGCGCGAGCCGGGCACGTTCGAGCTGCTGACCCAGGCGATGGACCTGATGCAGGCGAACCTGTCGCGCCTGCGCCTGGCCGCCTATGCGCCGGACCTGCTGATCCAGCTGCCGCACGACATGGCGCTCGGCTACGAGTTCTACCGCGCGCGCGAACTGATCGAGCTGGGCCGCCGGGAGGCGCGCGCGATGCTGGCGAACTGGCCGCACACCGGCACGCCGCTGCGCTCGGCCTGAGCCGGCAAGGCGCTGCCAGCGGACCGTCGCCTCAGCGCGGCCCGTGCGTGTGCAGCCAGTGCTGCAGGTAGTCGCGCAGCACGAGGGCGCCGTTGTGCTCCTCGTCATGGGCGCTGTAGATCAGAGTGACCTTGTGTCTTGCCGAACGCTCGGCCAGCGGCTGCCAGTATTCGGCCAGTTCGTCGAGTTCGCTGGCGTAGCGGTGGCGGAAGCCGTCCCAGCGCGCCGGATCATGGCCGAACCATTTGCGCAGCGCCGTGGAGGGCGCCAGCTCCTTGGCCCACTGGTCCAGCGGCACCTCTTCCTTCTTCTTGCCGCGCGGCCACAGCCGCTCCACCAGCACGCGATAACCGTCGTCCTTCGCGGGCGCCTCATACGCACGCTTGATCGCGAGGCTCATGGCGTTCTCCTGCAACGAAACCGCCCAAGCATACGACCGTCGCGGCAAGCCGGCGTGATCGAGGTCAGAGTTCCTCGACTTGGGTCACCTTGCCGCGGCGCATCAGCCACGCCACGCCGCGCAGGTCGGCCAGGCCCACCCACAGCCGGTCCAGCATGCCGTACTTGGACACGCCGGCGGTGCGCGGGCGATGGCCCACCGGCACGCTGGTGCTCTGGAAACCGGCGCGCTTGACCAGCGCCGGCAGGTAGCGGTGCATGTGGTCGAAGTAGGGCAGGCGCAGGAACACCTCGCGCTCGAACAGCTTCAGGCCGCAGCCGGTGTCCGGGGTGGCGTCGCGCAGCATGCGCGAGCGCACCGCATTGGCGATCTTCGAGGAGATGCGCTTGTTGAAACTGTCGCGGCGCGTGGTGCGCCAACCGGCGAACAGCTTCACCTCGGCCGCGGCGGCGTCGCGCGCGGCGAGCAGTTTCGGGATGTCGCCCGGATCGTTCTGGCCGTCGCCGTCCAGCGTGGCGATCCAGCTGCCACGCGCCGCGCGCACGCCATTCCACACCGCCGTGCTCTGCCCGCTGCGGGTGACGTGGTGCAGCACGCGCAGCTCCGGGTGCTGCGCCTTCTGCGCCTCGAGCACCGCGCGGCTGTCGTCGGACGAATCGTCGTCGACGTAGATCACCTCGTAGTCGACCGTGCCGCGCAGCGCGGCGGCAATCTCGGCGAGCAGCGGCGGAATGTTGTCGCGCTCGTTGAACACGGGGACGACGACGGAGAGTGATGGCATGGGGCAGGCCTGACTGTTTGCGTAACGTGGGACGTGTAGGGCGGGCACCGCCCGCCGCCTAGGCGCGATGTGCCGGAATGCGGCGGGCAATGCCCGCCCTACGCAGCAAGCTCAGCGAATCTTGCCGAGGATGCCGTCGAGTTCGTCGTTGCTGTGGTAGTGGATCACCAGCTTGCCGCGGCCGCCCTTGCCCTGGGCCAGTTCGACGCGGGTGGCGAAGCGCTCGCCCAGCTCGCGTTCCAGCGCGCTGATGTTGGGGTCGCGCGCGGGCGCGTGGCGAGCCTTGCCCTTCGGTGCGGTCTGCGCGCGGCGGGCGGCCTCCTCCAGCTCGCGCACGCTCCAGCCGAGGGTGACGGCCTGGCGCGCCAGCGGCACGGCGATGGATTCCTCCAGGGTCAGCAGGCAGCGCGCGTGGCCCATCTCCAGCTTGCCGTCGTCGAGCAGTTTCTTGATCGCCTCGGGCAGCTCGGTGAGCCGCAGCAGGTTGGACACCGCGGCGCGCGAGCGGCCCACCGCGTCGGCGGCCTGCTGGTGGGTGAGTTCGAAATCCTCGATCAGGCGCTTGAGCGCGTCGGCCTCTTCCAGCGGAGTGAGGTCCTGGCGCTGGATGTTCTCGATCAGCGCCATCGCCGGCACGGCCTGCTCGGCCACCTGCTTGATCAGCGCGGGAATCTCGCCCAGCTGCGCGCGCTGCGCGGCGCGCCAGCGACGTTCGCCGGCGATCAACTCGTAGCGGTGCTTGCCAAGCTCGCGCACCACCACCGGCTGGATCAGGCCCTGCGCCTTGATCGAGGCGGCCAACTCGTCCAGCGCCTCGTCGTTCCAGTGTCGCCGCGGCTGGTATTTGCCGGGCTGGATCTGCTCGATCGGCAGCGTGCGCAGCTCGCCCTCCTGCGCCAGCACCGCCGGCGTGCCTTCGCCGTCGCCGCCGAGCAGGGCGTCCAGCCCGCGTCCCAAACCTCGTTTCTTCGCTGCCATGCCTCAGTCCTGGTGGTTGGCGGCGGGTGCCTTGAGCAGCACGCCGTGGTGGTCGTCGTGCGCGGCGGAGTCGGCCTCGTCGGCCGGCTCGGCGCGCGGCGGCAGCCCGCGTTCGCGCCGGATCACCTCGCCGGCCAGGCCGATGTAGGCGATCGCGCCACGCGAGCTGCGGTCGTACAGGTGGATCGGCTGGCCGTGGCTCGGCGCCTCGGCCAGGCGCACGTTGCGCGGGATGATCGAGCGCAGCACCTTGTCGCCGAAGTGCTGGGTGAGCTGGGCGGAGACCTCGTTGCCGAGGTTGTTGCGCACGTCGTACATGGTGCGCAGCAGGCCCTCGATCTCCAGTTTCGGATTGAGCCGGTGGCGCACCGCCTTGACCGTGTCGAGCAGGCTGGACAGGCCCTCCAGCGCGAAGTACTCGCACTGCACCGGGATCAGCACGCCGTCGGCGGCGGTCAGCGCGTTGAGGGTGAGCAGGTTCAGCGAGGGCGGGCAGTCGATCAGGATGGTGTGGTACTTGTCCGCGACCTTGGCCAGCACGTCCTTGAGCCGGTGCTCGCGCGCCAGCGCGTCCATCAGCTTGAGCTCGGCGGCGGTGAGGTCGCCGTTGCCGGGCAGCACGTCGTAGTGCGCATCGGTGGGCACGATCGCCGCGCCGATCTCCACTTCCTCCAGCAGCACCTCGCAGCCGCTCGCGGCGATCGTGCGCTTGTCGATGCCCGAGGCCATGGTGGCGTTGCCCTGCGGGTCGAGATCCACCAGCAATACCTTGCGCTTGGCCGCCGCCAGCGCGGCGGCCAGGTTGACGGCCGTGGTGGTCTTGCCGACGCCGCCCTTCTGGTTGGCGACAGCGATGATGCGGGCCATGGATCGAAGGCTTTCCGTTCGCGAAGGACGGCTAGATTAGCATTGCCGCCCGGCCTTGCCTGCCCCGGCCGGGCCGGTCTGCCGCCGCGTGCGGCGGGGATCACGCTCCGGGCCGGGCGCGCCTCAGCCGCCGATCCGCACGCCGCCGGCGCCGTCGAACAGGTGCAGGTGCGGCGGCGACAGGCCCAGCGCGACCAGGCTGCCGGGCTCGGGCAGGGCGCGTGGCGGCACCCGTGCCACCAGCGCCTGGTCGCCGAAGCGCAGGTTCAGGAAGATCTCGTTGCCGACCGGCTCGACCACTTCCAGCCGCGCCTGCAGGGCTGCGCCGCCGGGGGCCGGCTGCAGGTGCTCCGGGCGCACGCCGAGCACCACCTCGCGGTCGCGCCAGGCCGCCCAGGCCGGATCGGGCAGCGCGTCGCCCAGCGCCAGCTCGCCCGCGGCGCAGGCCAGTCGCCAGCCTTCGCGCTGGCGCAGCGTGCCGCGCAGCAGGTTCATCGCCGGGCTGCCAAGGAAGCCGGCCACGAACACGTTGGCGGGCCGGTCGTACAGCGCCATCGGCGTGTCGATCTGCTGGATCACGCCGCCGTCCAGCACCACGATGCGCTGGCCCAGGGTCATCGCTTCGATCTGGTCGTGGGTCACGTAGACCATGGTGGCGCCGAGCTGGCGGTGCAGCCGCGCGATCTCCACCCGCATCGACAGGCGCAGCCGGGCGTCGAGGTTGGACAGCGGCTCGTCGAGCAGGAACACCCGCGGCTCGCGCACCAGCGCCCGGCCCAGCGCCACCCGCTGGCGCTGGCCGCCGGAGAGCGCGGCCGGGCGCGCCGCCAGCCGCGACTGCAGCCCCAGCGACTCGGCCACCATGGCCACCTTCCGCGCGATCTCCGCCCGCGGCCGGCCGCGCAGCTTGAGCCCGAAGCCCAGATTTTCGGCCACCGTCATGTGCGGGTACAGCGCATAGTTCTGGAACACCATCGCGATGTCGCGATCCTTCGGCGCCACCTCGTTGACCACGCGGCCCCCGATGCGCAGCGTGCCGTCGCTGATCGGCTCCAGCCCGGCGATCATGCGCAGCAAGGTGGTCTTGCCGCAGCCGGACGGCCCCACCAGCACCAGCAATTCGCCGTCGGCGACGGTGAAGCTGGCGCCGGCCACCGCGACGTGGCCGTCGGGGTAGACCTTGCGCAGGCGATCGAGCTGGACCTCGGCCATCGGCATCTCCACAGCGGTGGCCGGTACGGCCGCGCCACCGGAACCCTTCGCAGGCCGGTGGGCATTGGGCTATTCTGCCCATGTAAGCGTTTACATCAAAGCGTGGGCCTCAGAGCTTGTGAAGAAAACCACTTCCTGTGGTTTTCTTCTATCGCGAGTCCGGTACACGCCCGGACTCGCTCACGCGAATCAGGCACTTGCGTGCCCGATCCGCGTCCGGCCATCCATGGCCGGGCTTCGAGGTTGAAAGAGCACAACCTCTCAGGGAACCCCATGACCGCACCCCGATTCGTTTTCCCCGACGGTTTCCACTGGGGCGCCGCCACCTCCGCCTACCAGATCGAAGGCTCGCCGCTGGCCGACGGCGCCGGCCCCAGCATCTGGCAGCGCTTCGCGCACACGCCGGGGATGATGGCCAACGGCGACACCGGCGACGTCGCCTGCGACCACTACCGTCGTTACCGCGAAGACGTGCAGTTGATGAAGGCGCTGGGCCTCGACGGCTATCGCTTCAGCATCAACTGGGCGCGCGTGCTGCCCGAGGGCACCGGCCGGGTCAATCCGAAGGGGCTGGATTTCTACTCGCGGCTGGTCGACGAGCTGCTGGAACACGGCATCGTGCCGAACGCCACGCTGTTCCACTGGGACCTGCCGGCGGCGCTGGACGATCGCGGCGGCTGGCTCAACCGCGACAGCGCGCACTGGTTCGCCGACTACGCCGAGGTCATGTTCAAGGCGCTGGACGATCGCGTGCCGCGCTGGAGCACCCTCAACGAGCCATGGGTGGTCACCGACGGCGGCTACCTGCACGGCGCACTGGCGCCGGGGCACCGCAACAAGTACGAGGCGCCGATCGCCGCGCACAACCTGATGCGCGCCAGCGGTGCCGGCATCCAGGCGTATCGCGCGCACGGCAAGCACCAGATTGGCGTGGTGTTCAACATCGAGCCGAAGTACCCGTACTCGGAGGGCGCCGAAGACATGGCCGCCACTACCCGCGCGCACGCCTACATGAACCGGCAGTTCGCCGACCCCGCGCTGCTGGGCAGCTATCCGGAGCAGCTCAAGGAGATCTTCGGCGAGGCGTGGCCGGACTTCCCGGCGGAGGACTTCGCGCTGACCCGCCAGCGCGTCGATTTCGTCGGCATCAACTACTACACCCGCGCGGTGGTCCGCCACGACGCGGACGCCTATCCGCTGCGCGCGGTGTCGGTGCCCCAGCGCAACCGCACCCATACCGAGACCGGCTGGGAAGTCTACGCGCAGGGCTTGACCGATACCCTGGTCTGGTTCAAGCAGCGCTACGGCGACATCCCGCTGTACATCACCGAGAACGGTTCGGCGTTCTACGACCCACCGGTCGCCGAAGGCGGCGCGGTGGACGACCCGCTGCGCTGCGACTACCTGCGCAAACACCTGCGCGCGCTGCACGCAGCGATCGCCGCGGGCGTGGACGTGCGCGGCTATTACGCCTGGTCGCTGCTGGACAACCTGGAGTGGTCGCTCGGTTTCTCCAAGCGCTTCGGCCTCTACCACGTCGACTTCGCCACCCAGCAGCGCACGGCCAAGGCCAGCGCGAAGCTGTATGCGCAGGTGATCGCGAGCAACGGCGCGGTGCTGGACGCATAGCGCCCGACGAAGATCGGCGAAGCCCCCGTAGGAGCGCACCCTGTGCGCGATGCTTTCCGTCACGTGACGAAGGGCATCGCGCACAGGGTGCGCTCCTTAGGTCTTGATGTTGGACCTGTCAGGGTCGAGCATTCCCGACAGATCATCGGGGGAACCGGGTGATGCCGATGCGCTCCTTTGGCTTCGAGCCCGTGACGTAGATACGCACCCCG
>Ga0209916_1002133_pt1 | contig 11360 bp, 10 predicted proteins | sample ThiBio_1000_plan_FD_183956 | JGI IMG/M metagenome (GOLD analysis project Ga0209916, IMG submission 183956) | Wastewater bioreactor microbial communities from Cape Town, South Africa - Thiocy_solids_2 (SPAdes) | ecosystem: Engineered > Bioreactor > Thiocyanate-remediating > Anaerobic-Aerobic ... | reverse complement strand
TATCAGAGTGGATCCTCTAAAAGCTTCGCCCAAAAGCCAATCATGCCGATGGCTGCCGATGAGGTCGCGACGCCTGCAGCTATCGGAATCGATCTTTATCTCGTTGGAACTCGGAAAGCAGCCCCGTTGGTGATGTTACTGTTGCAGATAACCGACGAGCTATTCCGAATTCCCTCGGGCGGCGCCAACTGCGGCGGAAGGACGCTGGCGAGCCAACGGGCAGCTTGCCCGCGGAACTTGAACTTGACCTCGATGAGATCATAGTGGGCTCGCTTCGAGCTGCTCAGTTTTGCCTACGCCGAAATGACCCGCCTGGCCGGAGGGGAAGCCATGATAATCGATTCTTCCAATCAGGTGGCAAGAACGACCCTGCTCAAACGCTTTCCCGTACCAAAGAACTTCGGTGTTTCTCCGGAGTCGCGCATCAGCAAGGGCAAGACCTGGCCTGCGTCGGTCGGTGCGGTGAACGTCAAGGCCTTCGAGATTTATCGCTATGATCCCGACAGCGAGGCGAATCCTCGGCTCGACACTTTCGAGGTCGATCTGGACGATTGCGGGCCGATGGTCCTGGATGCGCTAATCTGGATCAAGAGCAAGGTCGATTCCACACTGACCTTCCGGCGCTCCTGCCGCGAAGGGGTGTGCGGCTCCTGTGCCATGAATATTGATGGGACAAACTGGCTTGCCTGCACACGCTTCATCAGCGACACGGCAACGCCCGCGACGATCTATCCGCTCGCCAATTTGCGCATCATCAAGGATCTCGTGCCCGACCTGACGCATCTTTATGCGCAGTACGAGATGATTGAGCCATGGTTACATGCCAAGACCATTGAGCCGGAGAAGGAGCGGCTGCAGTCACCGCAGGAGCGGGCTGAACTCGATGGCGCCTACGAATGTATCTTGTGCTTCTGCTGCACGTCCGGCTGCCCGAGCCATTGGTGGAATGGCGAGCGCTTCCTTGGCCCTGCGGTATTGCTGCAGGCCTATCGCTGGCTCATCGACAGCCGCGACGAAGCGACCGCCAAACGCCTCGACGGGCTGGAGGATCCGTTTCGCCTGTACCGCTGCCACACCATTCTGAACTGCACCCGCACCTGCCCCAAGCAACTCAATCCCGGCAAGCTCATTGCCGAAATCAAGAAAATGATGGTCGAGCGCCAAGCTTGAGCCGGAAGGATCGATGATGTCACGCCCCACGCAAGGACGCATCCGGCCACTGTCTCCCAACGTACAGATCTATCGGCCGCAACTGACATCCGTGCTGTCGATCGCCAATCGGATCACTGGTATTGTCTTGAGCATCTTCGGTGTCGGCTTGGTGACCTGGCTGGTCGCAGCAGCGGCCGGCCCCGAAGTTTACTCCGCCTTCCACGATATCATGGCGTCGTGGCCGGGCCAGATCGTACTGTTCGGCGGTAGCTTCGCCTTCTTCCTGCACCTCACGGGCGGCATCCGGCATCTGGTCTGGGATAGCGGGCGCGGCTTCCAGCTCGGAACGATCTATCGCTCGGGCTGGCTGGTGATTGTCGCGAGCGTCGCTCTCACGGTCGCCGCCTGGATCGCCAGCCGTTTTATGCTAGGGGTGCATTGATGGCGCGCCGATATACCGGGACAGGCAAGCCCGCACCGGATAACCGTTCTCCATTTGCGCGCGCGACGGGGCTGGGCTCGGCGAAGACCGGCGTCGAGCACTGGTGGGCGCAGCGTGCATCGGCCATTGCGCTGGTACCGTTGACGCTATGGTTTATTGCAATGCTGATGGTGCATGTCGGCAGCGACTACGCTACCGCCACCGCCTGGCTGAGGACACTTCCCGCGGCTACGCTTATGATCCTGCTCCTAGCCATGCTGTTCTACCACGCGGCGCTCGGCCTCCAGGTCGTCATCGAGGATTATGTTCATTCCAGCATGAAATTTGCAGCTATTGTTTTGATCCGTTTGGTGTGCTTGGTGCTCGCTCTTGCCGGCATCGTTGCTGTCTTTCGTATCGCTCTTATCCGCTGAGATAGGGCTGCGGAACACCGACCAGTCCACCAGACATGCAATTGGCTCTGCGTGGCGCCTTGGATGCGGAGTGATGAGGAGATAAGGATGCTCGTCGAAGTTCTGTTGCCCGCCGCGCGTGAGCATCTCGCCACGGTCTCGGAAAGCGCACCGCTGATTGAGGCGGCCCGACTGCTGAGTCCCGGTCTGGACCTCATCGCGGTGTGCGACGCCGACGGGTCGATTGTCGGGGTCGTCACCAAGACGGATGTCGTCGACCAGATCAGCCACTGCCAGGGCGCCAGTTGCACCTGCGCGATTGCCTCGATGATGACGCGTGATATCCTGCTCTGCCATGCGGATGATAGGCTATCTGACCTGTGGCTGCAGATGAAGGCGCGCCGGCTCAAGAATGTCCCGCTTGTAGATCAGCAACGCCAACCGCTGGGCGTTGTCACCGCGAACGACGCGCTGCAGGTGCTCCTCCAGATGTCTAAAAATGAAGAGGAGTTGCTGCGGGATTACGTCCTGGGCTTCGGCTATCGCTAGCATCTGATGGAGGATGGATATGATTATTCACCCGCAGACAGCCCAGTCTTCATCGGGCGAGCAACATGACATTGCGCGCTGGGAAAACGAGGGCGGCGCGTGCTCTCGGACTTCACAAGAATGCGCTGCACGCAATGAAAGACAAGCCAGTCTCCTCTTCTTGAACAATACGCAACCAAACCGGTTTGCCATCCGCACAGGACAAGACGACAGGACATCGTGACCAGATGCCGGGCACGCCAGCACGATAAGTCTGAGCATTTGTGGGCAGATGAGTGTGACAGGCCGGCTAACGCGAAGCGCTGTTTTCGATGTTTCGCCACCAAGCGTCCACGCGTTCAACTTCGGCCGGCAGGACCACAAACATAGGTTCGGCGAACAAAGCCCAGGCTTGTTCGAAGGCTGGCGACACGGAGGTCAGCACGGGCAGTTCCGCCTCCATTGCCGCGACAAAAGCTGGCACGAGGCCTTCCCGTGCTGCTTCGAGCTTACCGAATTTGCTCAGGATGACGAGATCGCAGCCCGCCGCAATATCCTTCTGCACCGCCTCGGTGGCACTTAGCGCCCCCGATCCGTCGAGATGGCAGGCATCGGCGCCCGGGCCGAGATCCTGGAAGATCGGATAGGGCAAGCCACTGATGATACTGCGCAGGTAGCCCGCATGACATTTTCGGTTGGGAAGGCCGTGGTCTTCCTCAACAACACCAACGATCCGAGACGATGGTTGCCAGCGTGCAACCAGTTCGCGAAACATCGCTTGAACGGTCGCGCTCGGCGCACCTTGCACGACGGCAATCTTCTTCATGGTCGCGCCCATCTCAGTGCCTCGTCCTGTTAGGGTGAAGATAATATAACGCCCGCCGTGCAAACAGTTTGCGCATGGACAAATTCGACGCGCTGCAATCCGCTAAGGTTTGCACGCTGGATGACCCCCCCCCTTCCCGGGGGGCTCCGGCAGAATATGAGCATGACAAGGCGAAGCGAAAACGCGGTCAGGCCAGCCGGAGTTCAAGACCATGAATAGCCCCCCGCTTTTCCAGCACGCTTTCCGCGCTTGCTTCCTTTTTGCCGCAGTCTGGGCCGTAGCAGCGGTTCCGCTCTGGCTTCTTTCCTATTCCGGCTTTCTGAATCTCTCGGCAATTTATGGCGACGTGAACTGGCATGCCCATGAAATGGTCTTTGGCTATGCGGCGCTCGTCATCTGCGGCTTCCTGTTCACAGCCATTCCCAACTGGACCGGCCGGCTTCCGGTCAAAGGCTTGCCGCTACTCGCCCTGATGCTGTTCTGGGCCGCAGGGCGAGCAGCAATGCTGCTCGCCGACAAGTTGCCAAGTGGCGCGGTAGCGGTGCTTGATCTGCTCTTTCTCGTCGCGGTGCTGATCGTGGCCTTCCGCGAAATCATCGCCGGCAAGAACTGGCGCAACTTGCGCGTCCTCGCAATCATTACCTGGTTGATGCTCGCAAATCTCTGGTTCCATATTGCTACACTGACAAGCCAGCCCCCAGCCATGAGCCTTCGGGCGGCAGTCGGCGCACTGATTGCATTGATTATCCTGGTCGGCGGGCGGCTGACGCCGAGTTTCACGCGCAACTGGCTGGTCAAGCGCGGTGCGGCCAACCTGCCGGCCCCCTTCGGCTATTTTGACGCGCTCGCCATTGCGACCGGCACGATCGGCGCGATTGCCTGGGTATTTGCCCCTGACAGTCGCATCTCTGCCCTCGTCGCCGGGTTTGCAGCGATACTGCTGTCCAGCCGCCTGCTGCGGTGGCGCGGTTGGGCGACATGGCCCGAGCCGCTGCTCTTGGTTCTGCATCTTGGTTATGCGTTCATTCCACTTGGATTCGCCTGCATGGCCGTATCAGTGCTACGGCCTGACCTGCTGCCGGCAACGGTCGTAACCCATACCTGGACGGTCGGTGCCATCGGCACCATGACGCTGGCGGTAATGACGCGGGCGAGCCTCGGCCATACCGGCCACGCCCTGACCGCCAGCCGTGCCACAGTGGCGATCTACCTCGCGATCATGCTGGCCGCTGCCCTGCGCATCGCAGCCCCGCTTGCTGGCGGGCTCACCTTGCCATTGCTTGTTCTCTCCGGGCTTGCCTGGACATCCGCCTTCGTTGGCTTCGTCGCCGCTTATGGGCCGATCCTGACCGCGCCGCGTTGGGAGCCTTGACGTACTCCGCTACTGCACAAGCGGTGACTGGCTGCCGGCCAGATCGACGCCGTCGATATCCGCCTGCCCTGCCAGGACGCTGACATACTGGCGCAAGGCTCTTTGCTCGACGGTGGCGCGCAGCCGCTCGGCGATTTGCTCGCGTGCGATCTCGAACGGCAGCTTCTTCCCGGGAATGCGCTTGTCTATCGCCACGATATGAAAGCCATGGCGCGTCTTGACGAGATCACGCATCACACCGGGGGGACCCGGCTTGAACAGCGCCTTCTCGAACTCCGGCACGGTATCACCGCGCCCGATCTGGCCGAGATTGCCGCCCTGCTGGCCGGACGGGCAATTCGAGAACTCACGCGCCACAGCCTCAAAACGATCCGGCTCGCGCAGCAATGTGTTTAGCGTCTCCTCGGCGCGGTCGCGCATCTGCGGCACGTTCACATGCGCTGTCACCTGGAACAGGATGTGGCGAGCATGTATCAGGTCGCCGGCCTGGAACTCGCGCGGGTGCTGTTCATAATAGCGCCGGCACTCCTCTTCGCTGGCCGCCGGAGTGGTCACCTCCTGCGCGAGGAGTTTCTCGATAGCGGCGTCGACCTGCGCTTCTTCTTTGCTACACGCATCCAGAAAACCCACGGTAATCGCCCGTTGCCGCAGCAATTCGCGCACGGCCGCGAACTCCGCCGCGCCCTCGCCTTCTAACACCACGGCGACGCCGTTGACGGAGACGGTCATGAGCGAACAGGCTCCTTCGCCCGTGTTTTCGGCGTGCGCACGATCTGGTAGGGCCGGAACAGGTAGGCCAAGGCGCCTCCCCCACTCCAGATATGGATCATGCGCGTGAACGGCGAAACCAGGAACAGAGTGAAGCCGAGCAGGATATGCAGCTTGTAGGTGAGCGGAACATCGACCATAAGCGCTGCTGCCCCGGCATCGAGCGTGACGATCCCCTTGACGTAGCTCGTCAGCGTTTCGAACAGCCCGCCATCCATGTGGAAGGCCGAGAGCGGCACCGTAAGCAGACCCAAGGCGAGTTGCAGCCAAAGCATCAGCGTGATGGCGATATCCCATTTCCGGCTGTTGAGGCGGATACGCGGATCAGTGAGCCGGCGATAGATGAGGATGGTCAGGCCAATAATGGCGACGATGCCGGCGATACCGCCGACCACCATTGCTAGAATCTGATGCGCGACAGGGGAAAGAGCCCAATCGACGGCCCAATGCGGCGCGAGGAAGCCTGCGAAATGCCCGAGGATCACGATTATCACGCCATAATGGAAGAGGTTCGACCCAAGCCGAAGCTGGCCCTTGCGCAGCATCTGCGAGGAATCACTCTTCCAAGTGTAGGGCTCGCGATCAAAGCGGATCAGGCTGCCGATCAGTAGGACGACGAGGCAGATATAAGGGTACACCCCGAACAGCAGCGTGTTCACATAAGCGTTGGACAGCATGGCTCAGGCCCTCCTTCAGGCGGTGGAAGCGTCGGTTGCCGGATCGGATGCTGCAGGCGTTCTCCCAAAAGCGGGTTGCTCGGCCCAGTCACGGTCGAGCGCCTCGATCCGCTCCTTCACCGGAGGCACCTTTTCGATATCGATCGGGCTCTCCCCAGCAATGAGGAGTAAAGCTTGCAGCACGGCGGCGTAGCGGCTGCGGCGTGCCACCAGCGAGCGGCCGATCGTCATAAGGATCTGCGCGCAGTCCGCCAGCATCTCACGCGCTTCGGTGAGTTCGCGGCAGCTCAGATATTCCAACACGACCGGGAGATAATCCGGCAACTCGCGCGCGGTGAGTTCGAACCCCGCCTGCTCATAAAGCTGCTTGAGTTCGACCATCGCCTCGCCACGGTCGCGGCTCTCGCCGTGCAGATGTTCGAACAGGTGCAGGGAGAGCGCGCGGCCACGGTCGAAAAGATCGACATAGCGCTCTTCGACCGCTAGCAACTCGCCATGCCCGAGATCGTCGATCAATGCGACGAGGTCGCTGCGCCGCTGCAGATCGAGGAGAGGCGTCGCCCTGACGACCTCGGCGATCTCTGGCAGCGCCTGGCGCATGTCATGCGAGGGATAGGACAACAGCACGCTGAGAGCCTTGAAGATCAGCATGTTGCTCTCCTCAGGTATCGAGCGGACGCACGGTGCTGAGCTTGCGGCGGCCCATCTTGCCGCCGAACAGCGTCGAGTGCGGCGGGCCGAAATCGCAACCATTGCCGAATGTGAAGCCGCACGAGCCTTTCAGCCCATAAGCGTCGTCGGCCTGCTCGCGGTGGCTGGTCGGAATAACGAAGCGATCCTCATAATTGGCGATGGCGAGATAACGATGCATCTCCTCAACCTGCGCGACAGTGATCCCGGCCTGATCAAGGACCGATTGCCCACCACCCTCGCCGAGCTGGCGCCGGCGGAAATAGATGCGCATCGCCAGCATCCGTTCGAGTGCGGTGACGACCGGCTCCTCGGCACCGGCCGTCAACAGATTGGCAAGATAGCGCACCGGAATGCGCAGCGAACGCACGTCCGGAATTTCTCCATTCGCCTCGATCGCACCGGCATTCGCATGCGATTGGATAGGCGAGAGCGGTGGCACGTACCAGACCATCGGCAGGGTGCGATATTCCGGATGCAGCGGGAAGGCGATCTTCCAGTCGACGGCCATCTTGTAGGCTGGCGAGCGCTTCGCCGCCTCGATCCAGTTGTCGGCAATGCCATCGGCACGTGCCTGCGCCTCGACCGCCGGGTCGTTCGGATCGAGGAACAGCTTGAGTTGCGCTTCGTAGAGGTCCCGTTCGTCCTCAACGGAGGCGGCACTCTGGATGCCGTCGGCGTCGTAGAGCAGTACGCCGAGATAGCGGATACGGCCGACACAGGTTTCCGAGCATACGGTCGGCTGTCCGGCTTCGATACGCGGATAGCAGAAGATGCATTTCTCCGCCTTGCCGGACGTCCAGTTGTAATAAATCTTCTTATAGGGGCAGCCCGACACGCACATACGCCAGCCACGGCACTTGTCCTGGTCGATCAGGACGATGCCATCTTCCTCGCGCTTGTAGATCGAGCCAGACGGACAGGATGCGACGCAACTCGGATTGAGGCAGTGCTCGCACAGCCGCGGCAGATACATCATGAAGGTATTTTCGAACTGGCCGTAAATATCCTTCTGCACGGCTTCGAAATTGTAGTCCTTGGAACGTTTGTCGAACTCGCCACCGAGAATTTCTTCCCAGTTCGGTCCCCATTCGATCTTCTCCATCGGCTTGCCCGTGACAAGCGACAGCGGTCGCGCCACCGGCGCCGTCTTCAACTCCGGAGCCTTCTGCAAATGCTCGTAGTCGAAGGTGAAGGGCTCGTAATAGTCGTCGATCTCGGGCAGGTGCGGATTGGCGAAGATCTTGGCGAGGATCGACAGGCGACCGCCCTGTTTGGGGACGATCTTGCCATTCTTCCGGCGCTCCCAGCCACCCTTCCAGCGTTCCTGGTTCTCCCAGTCCTTCGGGTAGCCGATGCCGGGCTTGGTCTCGACATTGTTGAACCAAGCGTATTCCATGCCCTGGCGTGAGGTCCAGACCTGCTTGCAGGTCACCGAGCAGGTATGACATCCGATGCACTTATCGAGGTTCATCACCATCGCGATTTGGGCGCGGATCTTCATGATGCAACCTCCTCGGTGGCACGATCGACAGGGTTGGAATGGTCGAGCCAGTCGACCTTGCTGAGCTTGCGCACGATGACGAACTCGTCGCGGTTCGAGCCGACGGTGCCGTAATAGTTGAAGCCGTAGGAGAGTTGAGCGTAACCGCCGACCATATGCGTCGGCTTGAGTACAGTGCGGGTGACCGAGTTATGGATGCCACCGCGCAGGCCGGTGATCTGCGAGCCCGGCACGTTCACGATCTTCTCCTGGGCGTGGTACATCATGCACATGCCGACATGGACGCGCTGGCTCACCACGGCGCGCGCTGCAATGGCACCGTTCAGGTTGAAGACTTCGATCCAATCATTATCGACGATACCGGCCTGTTTAGCGTCGGTTTCCGAGAACCAGACAATCGGGCCGCCACGCGACAGCGTCAGCATCAGCAGGTTGTCGGTATAGGTCGAATGGATGCCCCATTTCTGATGCGGTGTGATGAAATTGAGCACGATCTCCTTCTCGCCATTGCTGTGCTTGCCCAGCATTTCCGCGACAGTGCGCGTATCGATTGGCGGCCGGTAGACCGCAAGGCTCTCGCCAAAGTCCCGGAACCAACGATGGTCCTGATAAAACTGCTGGCGCCCGCTCAAGGTGCGCCACGGGATCAGTTCATGCACGTTGGTATAGCCGGCGGTGTAACTGACATGCTCGCTCTCGATGCCGGACCAGGTTGGCGACGAGATGATCTTGCGCGGCTGCGCCTGGATATCGCGGAAGCGGATTTTCTCGTCCTCGCGCATCCGGGCCAGATGCGTGTGATCGCGGCCCGTGATCGCACCAAGCGCCTTCCAGGCCTTGACCGCCACCTCGCCGTTTGTTTCGGGAGCCAGATACATAACAACTTCCGCCGCATCGATATCCGTCTCGATGCGGGGCCGGCCCTGCGTCGCGCCGCCGTCATTGACGCGGTTGTTGAGGTCGCCGAGTCCCTTTACTTCGTGCTCGGTATTCCAGCCGATGCCTTTACCGCCATTTCCGAGCTTGTCGGCAAGCGGCCCGAGTGCGGTAAAACGGCGATAGGTGTTGGGATAGTCGCGCTCGACCACCGCGATCTGCGGCGCGGTGACACCGGGAATAAGATCGCACTCACCCTTCTTCCAATCCTTCACATCAAAGGGCTGCGCCAGTTCGCCCGGTGTGTCGTGCTGGATCGGGGTCAGCACAACATCGCGTTCAACACCGAGATGGCCCTCGGCCAGTTCCGAGAAGCGCTTGGCGATCGTCTTGTAGGTTTCCCAGTCGCTGCGCGATTCCCAGACGGGATCCACCGCCGTCGAAAGCGGATGAATGAACGGATGCATGTCGGAAGTGTTGAGATCATTCTTCTCGTACCAGGTCGCGGTCGGCAGCACGATGTCGGAGTAGAGGCAGCTTGTCGACATCCTGAAATCAAGCGTGACGACGAGATCGAGCTTTCCTTCCGGCACGGGATCACGCCAGGCGACCTCTTCCGGCTTCACGCCGTCCATTTCGCCGAGGTCTTTGCCCTGCAGGCCGTGGCGCGTACCGAGGAAGTGACGCAGGAAATATTCATGCCCCTTGCCGGATGAGCCGAACAGGTTCGAACGCCAGATGAACAGGTTGCGCGGGAAATTGACCGGGTTATCCGGGTCTTCACAGGACATCTGCAAGCTCCCCGATTTGAGCCCGGCAACGACGTGGTCCTTGACCGTGACACCCGCCTTGGCGGCCTCGGCTGCCAAGGTCAGCGGATTAACCGCAAGCTGCGGCGCGGAGGGCAGCCAGCCCATACGTTCCGCTCGCACGTTGAGATCAATCATGCTGCCGCGATAAGACGCCGGATTGGCGAGAGGCGAAAGCAGTTCAGCCACGTCGAGCTTCTCGTAACGCCACTGATCACTATGCGCATAGAAGAACGACGTGCCGTTCATCTGGCGTGGCGGGCGCACCCAGTCGAGTGCAAAGGCGAGCATCGTCCAGCCGGTCTGCGGCCTCAGCTTCTCTTGGCCGACATAATGCGCCCAGCCACCGCCCGAGACGCCGATGGTGCCGCACATCATCAAGACGTTGATGATGCTGCGGTAACCCATGTCCTGGTGATACCAATGATTCATGCCGGCGCCGATGATCACCATCGAGCGGCCCTTCGTCTTCTCGGCATTATCAGCAAAGCCGCGCGCCAGCGCGATCGCATGATCGGCACTGACGCCCGTGACCTTCTCCTGCCAGGCCGGCGTATAAGGGACATCGTCGTCGAACGAGATCGCGCAGGCGCCGCCAAGGCCCCGGTCGAGCCCGTAATTGGCGCAAAGCAGGTCGAATACGGTGGAGACATGTGCCTCTCCATCCTCAAGCGCGACACGGCGCACCGGAACATGGCGCAGCAGCACATCGCTGCCCTGGTCGTTCTCCGGGAAATGCTCATGCAACTTGCCGCCGAAATACGGAAACGCCACCGGCACGACATCGTCGCGGTGCTCGATCAGGCTCAGCGCGAGGCGGACATCCTCGCCTGTCTCGCCGTCCTTCGGTTCGAGGTTCCAGCGCCCTTTCACCTCGCCCTCGCCCGGCCAGCGATAACCGATCGAACCCTGCGGCACCACGAGATCGCCGCTCTCCTCGGCCATTGCAACTGTCTTCCAGGCGGCGCGATCCGACTTCGGCGCATCGACGAGGTCGCTCTGGCGAAGGTAACGATCAGGTACGAAGCGGTCGCCATCGCGCCGCAGCCTGACAAGCATCGGCATGTCGGTATAGCGCCGGGTATAATCCTGGAAATAAGGCACCTGCCGGTCGAGGAAGAACTCGCGCAGGATGACATGTCCCATCGCCATGGCGAGCGCCGCATCGGTGCCCTGCTTGGGGTGGAGCCAGAGATCGGAAAGCTTGGCGACCTCGGCATAATCGGGCGTGATCGCTACGACCTTGGTGCCATTATAGCGCGCCTCGACGAAGAAATGCGCGTCGGGCGTGCGCGTCTGTGGCACATTCGAGCCCCAGGCGATG
>Ga0209916_1002130_pt1 | contig 11366 bp, 8 predicted proteins | sample ThiBio_1000_plan_FD_183956 | JGI IMG/M metagenome (GOLD analysis project Ga0209916, IMG submission 183956) | Wastewater bioreactor microbial communities from Cape Town, South Africa - Thiocy_solids_2 (SPAdes) | ecosystem: Engineered > Bioreactor > Thiocyanate-remediating > Anaerobic-Aerobic ... | reverse complement strand
GTCGTGGGGGACCAGCCCCATGTCGAGCACGGCGTGGATCACCAGGTCGTGAACGCCCCTGGAGCCCACCTTGCCCGAAAGGAGGATCTCCCCCGACTTCCCCGTGTCGACGCGCACCGGGTAAGGCGCGATCCGCGGGTCGGCGCGGAGGGCGTCCACGACCGCCTGCTCCGGGCTGACCGGCGCCTGGGCCGTCGCCAACGCGGCGAGCGTCGCCAGAACGACCGACGGAAGGCGTCCAGACATGATCCGATCCTTTCCCGCGGTTCGTCCGCCCCGGGCGCTGGACTTGCGAAGATGGAACCCGGAGGAGGGAGAAGGCGTCGAAGTTCGTGACGGCTTTGGAAATTTTCTGACCGTCACGGATTTTGGGGGTGGTGGACATAACGGCCTTCCCCCCTCGCGGGGGAAGGTGGCCCGAAGGGCCGGATGAGGGGGGGCGAGCCCAAACGCCATCGACGTCCAGCGCCTCCCGGACGGGTTTTCGCGAATCGCGACGGTCGCCTCGCGCGTCGTCCCCCTCATCTGACCGCTTCGCGGTCTGTCTTCCCCCGCGAGGGGGGAAGATTCGTTCAGGCCCCCAAAATCCGTGACGGTCAGGAAATTTTATCCGGAATTCTGAAATCGCAAGCGTCGTTCCGCGGATCATGCGGACGACCGATCATGCCGACGCTTCTTTGACAATGCGGTGGAGGGTGGAGCGAGGTCCGGTGATCGAGCCTCGATGAAAGGCCGTCGCGGTTGGAACCCGGAGGCCCCGCCCGTGGACGTCCCGGCGCGGGCCGCGCGACGACCCGGAAGGCGATCGTGAACGACGGGTATCGAAAACCACATTCGAAAGCGACGAACGAACCCGCCTGGTTTTCGAGTTCAAATCGTTCCGTGCAATGGATTTACGATTTACGGTAAGCCGCCGTCGCGACGACGAGCGAAGCCGATCCGGCGGTTCGCGGACGACGTCGGCCCCGGCGACGCGCGCCGGGGCCGACGAGGGGGGCGTCGCTGGAGGATCAGCGACTTTGGAGATAGCCGAAGGGGGCGTGGGGGGGGAGGATCACGGAGTCGTGATCGTGGACCCCCGGGGCCAGTTCGCGGGCGTTGTTGAGGAAGACGTCGCGGTCGTCGGGGCCGACGACGCGGGAGCGATGCCAGCGGACGCCGCCGTCGCTGTACAGGACGTTCTGGCCGGCGCCGTAGTGGTTGGGGCTGTTGCGGTCGAGGTCGCCGGCGAGGACGTCGTCGGGGGGTTGGTCGGCGACCACGGCGATCAGCGACGCCGGCCGGGCCGAGATCGGGCCGATCCGACCCGAGGCGTGGCGGTAGCCGGGGTTGTAGCCGTAGTCCCAGGAGACCATCTTGCCGTAGAGGTCCGGGTCGGTTCGTCGCAGCGTGTCGGCCTGCTCGAACGAGTCGAGCCGGCGGGTCTCGGCGATGTGGTCGTTGCGACCGTTGTAGGGGCAGTCGAGCACCGCGACGTCCGGGAGCAGTCCCGCGCCGCGGAGCATGGCGGCGAACAGGCCGCTGTCGGCGTCGGCCCGGTCGCCCGGAGGCGCCGGGTACGACGGGTGGATCGTGGCGTATTGCCCCAGGCTCTCGCCGATCTGCTTGAGGTTGAAGACGCACCCCGCCTGGTTCATCCGTTCCCGAGAGCGCTGGACCGCCGGCATCAGGGTGAGCAGGCCGGCGATGAAGATGCTGGCGGCGACGGCGAAATCGGCCCAACGAAAGGGGACGCGGGGGGGGACGTATTCAAGGATCGAGGGCGACGCGGCGGGCGTTTGGGCGACGAAGGCGATGGCGCGGTCGGCCAGGCCGGCGGGGGGGGCGTAGGCCAGGCCGTCGTCGCACAGGTCGTCGACGACGCGGCGGACGCCGCGGATGCGCGCGGCCAACTCCGGGTCGGATCGGGCGTCCTCCTCGAGGGCCCGCCGCCTCGGATCCTCAAGCTGGCCGAGGGCGAGGTCGAGCAGTTCGTCGGCGTTCATGGCGTCATTCTTCTTTCCCGTCCCGTTTGTCGGCCCTGGCCATCTGCTGAAGCTTGGCCAGGGCCGCGTGGAGTCGCGACTTCACGGTGCCCACCGGGATCTTGAGGATCTCGGCGATCTCCCGATACTTCAAGTCCTGGTGGTAGGCCAGGATCAGGGTCTGCCGCAGGGCGTCCGGCAGCTTCTCCACGCTGGCGCGGACCCACTCCTGACGCTCCCGGTCCTGAAGCCCGGCCAGGGGACCGGCGTCGTCGTTGACGAGCATGTCCAGCAGCGAGCCCGAATCGGCCTCCCCCGAGGAGGCCGAGAGCCGTTGGTCCAAACTGACGGTCGGCCGGCGGCCGGCCTTCCGCAGCGCGTCGACCGCCTGGTGCGTGGCGATCGCGTACAACCAGGGGCGGAACGGCCGCCCGTCCTCGTACAGGCCACGCTTCAAATGGACCTGGAGGAACGCGTTCTGGAAGACGTCCTCCGCCATCGTCGGGTCGCCCAGGTAGCGGGCGAGATAGCGGTACAGCTCGCGCTCGTAACGATGGACCAGCTCGTTGTAGACCTTCTCGTCACCGGCTTCGCGATACCGGCGCATGAGGTCCTCGTCCGTTTCCCGGGCGAGGCCCTGCTCCGATCCGGTTCCGATGACCTTGACCATGATTACGCACCGTCGCGATCCAAGGTTCGATCCGTTCGCCGAGAACTCCTCGACCCGCGGGATCCCCGCCCTCGGCGAGGGGGGACGAACCGTCGGGAACGCCGTGGTCAGTATATCCAGCGAACCGCCTCGACGTTAGGCCTAGCCGGCAGGACCAGGTCCCGACTCACGCGAACCGCCGGCCAAACCGGCTGGAAATGGGGCCAGTAAACCGTGAACGCCCGGCCGATCACCAGCGACCGCGGCACCTCCCAGCTTTCGCGGCCGGAGTCGTCCCAGCCGCGGTCGGGGGCCGTCGGCGTCGTCTGATCGACCCGGGTCCAGGCCCGGCCGTCCCGGCTCCAGGAACTATTATCGCCCAGCATCATGTAACGGCCCGGCTCGATCGGATATTCCCGCGGCTTCCGCCATCGTAGCCCGGCGTATCGGGCCGGGTCCGCCAGCAGGTCGAAGAGGGCGCCGGGAGGTTTGAGGCGGTATTCCAGCAGGTCGTCGGAGTCGGGCTCGGCGGGGTCCAAGGTGTAGTAGACGTCTCGCTTGAGGACCAGCCGGCTTACGACGGCCGACGTCCCGCGGATCGCCACCCGCGCCGGCGCCAGGTCGTCGGCGGTCGGCGGCGGCGGCTCCTCGAACCGGGTCTCGTAGGCGAGGCCGTCACCGAAGGGGAGGACGCCATCGACCCAGAGGGTCAGTCGGTCGTCGATGTTGGCGAAGGTCAGATCGACGGCCGCGCCGGGCTTGATCGCGACGGCGGCCTCGCCGAGCTTCGCGCCGTCGCGCGAGAGGATCGCCCGGCCGGCGGCGTCGATCTCGCAGCGGTTGACGACCCCCCCCTCGATCAGGTCGATCCGAACCGCGCCGGTCGCCTCGGCGAGTTCCAGCCGCAGCGACAACGCCAGGTCGCCGACCCAGTGGGGCTGGAACCACGGCCGGGTCGCGACCCGGACGTCGTCGAGCTTCTGGGGGGCCAGGTCGGTGTTGAACGCGCAGAAGTCGGTGACGAGGCTGGCGCGGGGCGCGCCGGGGAGCCTTCCCTCGGCGACGGCCTCGACTTGCTCGGGGGAGGGGACCAGGTGGCGGTAGCGCAACTCGCGCCAGTCGTCGTCGGCGGCCGCGCGATAGGTACCCGGCGCGGGTTCGTTCCAGCCGGTCCAGCGTCGCCAGCGGGGGTCGCCGGCGAGGCTTCGGGGTCGGAAGCCGTCGTCGTATACGGGGATGTTCACCTGGAGCGACTGTCGCGGGGGTCGGCGGAGGATGACGGGAGGGGTCGCGTCGTCCAGGTCGCTCCGCCAGAGGTCGCCGCGACGGATCCGGAGCGTCTCGCCGGGCATGCCGACGAGCCGCTTGATGTAGCGGATCTCCGGATCCTCGGGGAGCTTGAAGACGGTGACGTCCCAGCGCCTGGGCTCCGAGCGGCCGAGTCCCGGAAGGGAGACGTCGGTCTTGAGGGTGTAGACCCGGTCCCCGGCGAAGCTGGGCGCATCATCGACCCGAACCGGGAAGCGGCAGTTCCCGCAGACGCCCGATCTCACCCGAAGGCCCGACGCGCCCCCCTCCTCGGAGTCGACCTCGCTGGCGGCGTTGACCTGGAAGGTCCAGCCGCACTGGGGGCACTGGACCTCCTTGTGCCGTCCCAGCAGGGTGGGGGCCATCGACCCGGTGGGGATGACGTACCCCTCGGCCTCCAGGCTCAGGACGAGGAAGCCGACGACGACCACCACCAGCGACTCGATCGACTCACGCCGATCCCTCCGTCGCTGGCGGCGGGCGTCCGCCTCCGCGTCCTCGTTCCGGGTCGTGGTCGCCGCGATCGTTCTCGCCATGAAGGGTTTTCGCCTGGGGACCGTCGAAATTACGCTGGTATCGCTCTGTCGAACGCCATTGCCGGCGAGCGTCCCTCCCCCCTTCTCCCACAAGGGGAGAAGGGGTGATTGACGGCACTCATTGTTCAGGTTTTCGACAGGGCAACGCCTGATCCTCACTCCGCGCCGACCGTCTCCAGAACCAGGCGGTGGCGTGGCTCGGGGAGGGGCAGGCCGAGCTTCTGGAGGCTTTCCAAATGAAGGTCGAGCGCCTCGCGGGCGTGGGCGAACGCCTCCGGGAGCGTCGAGCCGCTGGTGATGACGTCGGGGATGTCGGGGAAGTCCACGACATGGGCCGGGTCCGCGGGCTCGTACCGGATCGTGAACACATACCCGCGATAGGCGTGGGCGGTCATCATCGTCCAGCTCTCCGACTCGGAGCGGTCGCTCGGCCGACGCCCACGACCAGGCGGTCGATCACCGGGGGGGCGGGGGGTCGGCGGGGCCGTCCTTAATAGTATAGGCGCCGGGGACCGTGTCGGAGACCCGCGCCCGTTCGGGCTCGTCGTCGACCGGCGTGGCGCGGAGGCGGCGACCCCGACGGCCGGGCGTTCGACGCCGAGCCGCCGCCGGTCGGATCGGGGCCGCGGACGTCCGGCTATTCCTCCTCGACGCCGGCGCGGGTCTTCTGGTAGCGGTCGACGACCTGCTGCTGGACGTTGGGCGGGACCGGCTCGTAGCCGCGCATCTCCATGGTGAACGAGCCCTGGCCGGAGGTCATGCTTTTGAGGGTCGTGGCGTAGGAGAGCATCTCGGCCAGGGGGACGATCGCCTGGACGGTCTGAAGCCCTCCGGAAAGCGCGTCCATGCCGGTGACGTGGCCGCGGCGGGTGGAGAGGTCGGCCGAGAGGTCGCCGAAGTAGGACGACGGCGCGGTGACCTCGACGGCGACGATCGGCTCCAGAAGCGCCGGGCGGGCCTTCTCGAACGCCTTGCGGAAGGCGTGGTCGGCGGCCGTCTTGAACGCCTGCTCGGAGCTGTCGACGGGGTGGTCCTTGCCGAAGTAGACCTCGACCTCGACGTCGACCACGGTGTTGCCCGAGAGGATCCCCTTCTCCAGCCGTTCGCGGACTCCCTTCTCGACCGCCGGGATGTACTGGTTGGGGATCACGCCCCCCTTCACCGCGTCGACGAACGAGAAGCCCTTGCCGCGCTCCACGGGGCGGACCCGCAGGTGGACCTCGGCGAACTGGCCGCGGCCGCCGGTCTGCTTCTTGTGGCGGTGGTCGGCCTCCGCGGGGGCGGTGATCGTCTCCAGGTAGGGGACGTGGGGGACGTGGGTGGACATCTCCAGCTTGTAGCGGTTCTTGAGCCGCTGCTGGATCACTTCCAGGTGCAGGTCGCTCATCCCGGAGATGACCAGTTCGTGGGTCTGGGCGTCGCGGCGGATGGTGAAGGTGGGATCCTCGTCGGCGATCTTGGCCAGTCCGGCGGAGATCTTGGCCTCGTCCTCGCGGGCCTTGGGGACCACGGCGCGGGGGACCATCGGCGCGGGGAAGTGGATGGGGTTGGCCCGGAGCTTGGAGACCGCCGTGTTGCCGCCGATGTTGCTCAGGGTGTCGGAGACGCGCAGGTCCTCGAACTTGGCGACGGCCACGATGTCGCCGGCGATGGCCTCGGCGACCTCCTCCTGGTTCTTCCCCTGGACGACGTAGACGTGTCCCGCCTTGGCCGACTTGCCGCTGCGAAGGTTGACCAACATCGTGTCCGGCGTGATCCGGCCGGCGAGGATCCGAAGGAAGCTCAGCTTGCCCATGAACTGGTCGTTGGACGTCTTGAAGACCTGGGCGACCAGCGTCCCCTCCTCGGCGGGGAGGATCTCCTCCTCCCCCTCCTCGGCGCCCTCCTCGCTGGTGCCGAAGCGGTGGACGTCCTCGGGGCTCAACCCGCACTCGGCGATCAGGTCGAGCAATTCCTTGACCCCCACGTCCTTCCGGACGCAGGCGCAGAGGACCGGAACCAGGTCGCCGGCGGCGATGGCGGCGTGGGCCGCGGCGCGCAGCTCGTCGACGCCGATCGCCTCCCCCTCCAGGTAGCGGGTCATCAGCGCCTCGTCGCTCTCGACGATCTGCTCGACGACCATCTGGTAGGCCTCCGACGGCGGCACCGGGCAGTCGGCGGGATCCTCGTCGTGGTTTTGAAGCACGTCGACGACCCCCCTGAAGGCGGGGCCCTGGCCGAGCGGGACGTTGAACGGCACGCACGAGGTGCCGAAGGTCTCGCGGATCGCCTCCAGGTCGCGGCGGTAGTCGACGTTCTCCGCGTCCATCTTGGTGACGACGACGAACCGGCCCAGCCCCAGCCGCCTCGCCTCGTGGAACAGCCTGCGGGTGTTGACCTCGATCCCGGCGGGGCCGGAGACGGCCACCACCACGTTCTCCACCGCCGCCAGCGCGCTTAAGGCGCCGCCGATGAAGTCGGGGTAGCCCGGCGAGTCGGCCAGGTGGATTTGTCGGTTGTTCCAGACCAGGTGGCCGAGGTTGCAGTCGATGGTGATCCGACGCTTCTTCTCCTCGTCGTCGAAGTCCAGCGCGCTGGTCCCCTCGTCCACCGATCCCTTGCGCGTGGTCGCGCCCGCGGCGAAGAGCAGGGCGTCGGCGAGGCTGGTCTTCCCCGACGCCCCATGTCCAGCCAGGGCGACGTTCCGAATGTCCGCGACGTGATAGGCCGTTGTCATGACCGCCGTCCTTCCGAGAAAGGGTAGGGACGCATGAAAACCGCGAGGGTCCGGCGCGCGCCGGGGCGCGACCGCCCCCGCGCGTCGGAGGCCGTCTCGATTCGGTGATGTGTCGTCGTCGAAAACCTTTGCTCAGGGGCGGGCCGACGCCCTCCCCGCGCGCTCCACGGCTTCTTTCAGCGTGAACTTGCCCTCGTACAGGGCCCGACCGACGATGCAGCCGGCCACCGGCAGGCTCGCCGTCCGTTCGACGTCGGCCAGTTCGCCGACGCCTCCGGAGGCGATCACCGGCGTCTTGACGCGGCGGCATAACGCGGCCGTCGCGTCCAGGTTCGGACCTTCCAGCGTGCCGTCGCGCGCGATGTCCGTGTAGATGATCGCCGCCAGGGGCAGGTCGTCGAACCGCGCGGCCAGATCGGCCGCGGGGACGTCCGACGTTTCCAACCAGCCGCCGACCGCCGTCATCCCTTCCCGCGCGTCGAGCCCGAGGACCAGCCGACCCGGATGCTTCTCGGCCATCCGGCGGAACCACTGGGGATCCCTGAGGGCCTGGGTGCCGACGATCACCCGGTCGAGCCCGGCGGAAAGCCAGGTCTCGATCGTCGCCTCGTCCCGCACCCCCCCGCCGAGTTGGCAGGGGACCTTCACGGACCCCACGATCGACCGTACGGCCTGGACGTTGACCGGCTTGCCGGCCTTCGCCCCGTCCAGGTCGACCAGGTGGATCCGTTCGGCGCCCTCGGAAACCCAGCGCCCGGCCATGGCCGCGGGGTCGTCTCCGAAGACGGTCTCGCGGTCGTAGTCGCCCTGCCGCAGACGGACGCACATGCCGCCCCGCAGATCGATGGCCGGAATCACTTGCATGGGGACTCACCGAATCGAAAAGACCGCCTTACCTAGAACCCGCGATCAACTCTAGCCGGGCCCCACGACGGTCGCAAGGACCGACCGGGCAGCGGTCGCGGCGCGGGAGTCGATCGCGGGGCGGGGCGCCTCGACGGGGTCGGCGGCGATCGCCGCGCGCCGGGGCCCGACGGCCTCGCCGCGGAAGCGGTCGTGAACTCGACGAGCCCCGGGACCAGCGCCTCGACGTTCGGCGCGCCCAGCCCGGCGGCGGCGGCCGGGACGGCGCCGGCGATCCTCCTGAACGCGGTCGTCCCCGCCAGCGCGTACAGCGCCGGCAGCGTTTGCGAGGGGCCGTCGAGGCTTCCCTTCCCCGCCAGCGCCCGGCCCTGATCGGCGATCGCCACGATCGCGGCCCAGGCGGGGGAGCCTAGGCTGGTGCCGGCGAACGTCCGCCACGACCCCTCCGTCGAGCCCGGCGGCGTGTGGAAGACCTCCACGCCGGTGTTCGGGTCGCCCAGGAAGACGACGTCCGGGGTGGTTCGTCTCGGGCCTCGCTGGAAGGCCGATTGGAACGCCGGCCGGGGCGCGTACCGGCTGGGGCCGCGGGCGCTTTGCGACCAGAGCGATTCCGACGCGACGCCGCCGGCGGCGCCGAGCTGGACCGTGGTTCCTCCCACGCCCAGCACGTTCGGCGAGCTGGCCGGGTACATCGCCCCGCCCGCGGGGCCGTGGTCGCCGCTGGCGGCCACGAACGTGATCCCGACGTGTCCGGGAGGAGTCGTGAAGCGCGGATCGAAGGCCCGTTGGCCGGGGGTCTCGGTGAAGCCGAAGCTCATCGAGACGACCGTCACCGCCGGGATGCTCCGCGCCGCGTCGACGGCGGCCATCACGTCGACGCCGGAGTCGGATTTCGCCTCGACCAGCACGATCGCCGCGGCCGGCGCCAGCGCGTGCGCCCACTGCACGTCCATCGCCGATTCCGACGCCCAGGTGGGGTCGGTCGCGTCCCCCGCCAGATTCACGACCGTCACGTCGGCCGTCGGCAGGCCGTTGGCCTGGTCGAAAACCTGAAGGTCGGAGAGGAGGTTGGGGTTGTGATACGACGCGATGATCGCGATCGTCTGTCCCGCGCCGTCCCCCTTGACCGTCCCGCCGTCGGCGGTCGCGAACGAGACGCCCGAGAACCCGTAGGCGGCCTGGACCCGCGCCGGCGTATAGCCGGAGAGGAGCCGTCGGTCCTCCAGGCCGTTGATCGTCGGGACGAGGCGACGTCGGCGCGCGATCTTCCCCATGCGTCCCCCTCCAGCGAGTCGGCCGTCCCCGTCGGGGCGTTCCCTCGGCCCCGGCCGCGCCGCGCGCGGTCCCTCTGATGCCGAGGATTGCCGACGAATCGGCGAGGGGCCGGAATTCGCCGCGGGATCGCGCGCGGGTCGTGACGAGAAGGCCGGCGGCCCCGGTCGTTCGGCCCTGGAGTCCGCCACATAGGTGGTAAAACACGGTCTTCCCCCCTCGCGGGGGAAGACAGACCGCGAAGCGGTCAGATGAGGGGGACGACGCGACCGGAAGCCATCGGAACGTCGAAAGCCAGACCAGGCGGCTCGGGATCCCGAGGGCCTTCTTGCTCGCCCCCCTCATCCGGCCCTTCGGGCCACCTTCCCCCGCGAGGGGGGAAGGCCGTTGATCCGACGTCTTCCCCCCTCGCGGGGGAAGACAGACGCCGAAGGCGTCAGATGAGGGGGACGACGCGCCAGACGACCGTTGGAATTCGCGGAAGCCCGTCCGGGAAGCCCTGGACGTCGATGGCGTTTTGGCCCGCCCCCCCTCATCCGGCCCTTCGGGCCACCTTCCCCCGCGAGGGGGGAAGGCCGTTTCTCCGACGTCTTCCCCCCTCGCGGGGGAAGACAGACCGCGAAGCGGTCAGATGAGGGGGACGACGCGCGGGACGACCGTTGGAATTCGCGGAAGCCCGTCCGGGAAGCCCTGGACGTCGATGGCGTTTTGGCCCGCCCCCCCTCATCCGGCCCTTCGGGCCACCTTCCCCCGCGAGGGGGGAAGGCCGTTACGCCGATCGCGACGCCTTTATGGGACGGATTCTTACCGCCGGGCAAAGTTGGCGTACATCGCCAGGCCGACGCGCTGGCTTTTCTCCGGGTGGAACTGGCAGGCGGTGAGGTTGCCGCGGTGGACGACGGCGGCGAACGGCTCGGGGTAGTCGGCGGTGGCGGCCACGTCGTCGGGGTCGCCGGCCCGGGCGTAATACGAGTGAACGAAGTAAACCGAGGGCTCCGCGTCGATCCCCTCGAACAGCGGGATCGGCCGGCGGATCGCCAGCGTGTTCCAGCCCATGTGCGGGACCTTCAGCCCCGGCCGAGGCTCGAACCGGACGACCTCGCCGGGGATCAGGTCGAGCCCCTGGTGTTCCCCGTCCTCGTGGCTGGTCGTGAACAGGAGTTGCAGCCCCAGGCAGACCCCCAGGCAGGGCTTGCCGGACTGGACGGCCTCGGTGAACGCCTGGTCCATGCCGGTTCGGCGGAGTTCGGCCATGGCGTCGGCGAAAGCGCCGACACCCGGCAAGACCACGCGCGTCGCCGCTCGGATCCGATCGGGGTCGGCGGTGATCTCGGCTTCATGCCCCACCGCCTCGAACGCCTTCTGCACGCTCCTGAGGTTGCCCATCCCGTAGTCGATGATGACGATCATGCCGCGCCTCGATGCCTCGAACGTCCGCCGTCTGGACCTTGATCGTATCCGGACGACCCGTCCGTCGGCAACGACCGCGGCGCGGGTTGGCGGCCTCAGCGCCTGGGGGGCGCGTCGAGGGCCGCGCCCTGGGCGGTGATGGGGGTCCAGCGCATGTCCTTCTCGTTGACGCCGACGTCGTCGTCGGGGTCGACGGGCGCGAGCGACGGGCGCGAGCGGCGCGCGCCCTGGGAGGGGCGGTCGGAGCGGGAGCCGTCGTCGATCCGGATCGGGGGCATCTCCCGGGCCTCGCCGGCGCGGGAGATCTGGGCGGCGGGGGGCTTGCGCCTGGAGGACGAGGACCGGCCGGCGGGAAGCGTCCGGGGACGGGTCAGCGGGGCGTCGTCGTAGTCGGCGTCGGGGTCGTTGAAGCCGCGATCGCGCATCAGGTTGCGCATGTCGTCGAGCCTGGCGGCGAGTTCGCCGTTGTGGAGTTGCTCCTGGACGAGTCGGTCCTCGAACCGGCGGTTCTCCTCCTTCAGCCGGGCGACCTGGGTCTTGAGCTGGTCGTTCTCGTACTCAAGACGGCTCAGGCTCGTCTTGAGCTGGCCGTTCGACGGCCCGCCGGTGATGTAGGAGGTCCGCCCCGAACAGCCCGACGAGACGAC
>Ga0209916_1002128_pt1 | contig 11383 bp, 9 predicted proteins | sample ThiBio_1000_plan_FD_183956 | JGI IMG/M metagenome (GOLD analysis project Ga0209916, IMG submission 183956) | Wastewater bioreactor microbial communities from Cape Town, South Africa - Thiocy_solids_2 (SPAdes) | ecosystem: Engineered > Bioreactor > Thiocyanate-remediating > Anaerobic-Aerobic ... | reverse complement strand
GCGGATGCAAATGAAGTGGTGGAAGCGTGGCGGCTGATCATGCAGCTCACTGACCGGCCCGTTTGCCTGATACTGACGCGGCAGGCAGTGCCGACCTTCGACCGGATCCGTTATGCGTCCGCGAGTGGCCTTGCTCATGGTGCCTATGTACTGGCCGATGCCGAAGATGGCAAACCCGCAGTGCTGCTGCTGGCGACCGGAAGCGAGGTCGCGCTTTGTGTGGCTGCACACGAGCAGCTCAAGAAAGAAGGGATATCATCACGCGTGGTCAGCATGCCATCATGGGAAGTTTTCGAACATCAAGGCCAGGAGTATCGGGACGAAATCCTGCCCCCGGGGATATTGGCGCGCGTGGCGGTGGAGGAGGCGTCGGGCTTTGGGTGGGAGCGCTACGCAGGCGCAGGCGGCTGCATCATCGCCATGCATTGCTTCGGCCTGTCCGCGCCGGCAAAAGTTATTGCGCGGCGCTTCGGATTCGAACCCGGACACATAATCGCAGCGGCCAAGGAACAGATTGCACGGCACAATACGAAGGGTACGAAAAGCGAAAGCAAAAAGACCTGCTGAGCTTCGCCTGCTCGCGCTTCCGTCAGCGCCAGCTGCCAATCTGCCAGTGGGATGAGAAAAATCTGCCGCTAAAAAAACAACATGAAAATAAATCCTAACGCCGGAAAGCCTGCGCAGCCAGAGATGCTGGTAAATGTGCCACGGCTTGTCACCGCCTATTACACCCGTATCCCCGACCCGGACCGGCCCGCGGAGCGGGTTGTGTTTGGAACTTCCGGACATCGCGGCTCCGCACTGGATGGCAGTTTCAATGAAGGGCACATTCTCGCCATTACGCAAGCGATCTGCCAATACCGCAAACAACACGATATCAACGGTCCCCTGTTCCTCGGGATCGATACTCATGCATTGTCGGAACCTGCCTGTGCAAGCGCTCTCGAAGTGCTGGCTGCCAATGACGTGGAAGTCATGCTTGCCGCGAACGACGAATATACGCCCACCCCGGCAGTTTCCCATGCCATACTGACTTACAACAAGGGCCGCGCGCATGGGCTGGCAGACGGCATTGTCATCACGCCCTCCCACAATCCCCCTGAGAGCGGAGGCTTCAAATACAATCCGCCCCATGGGGGACCGGCTGGAGTCGAGGTCACCTCCTGGATCGAATCCAGATCCAACACCTTCCTCGAAAGGAATCTGGCGGATATAAAGAGAATGTCTTTCGAGAAAGCGCTGCATGCGGATACCACCCACCGGCACGACTTCCTCAACAGTTACGTTGCCGATCTGCAAAACGTCGTGGACACGAAAGCCATATCCGATTCGAGGATCCACATGGGCGTTGACCCGCTCGGCGGCGCGGGTGTCCACTACTGGAACGCAATCGCGGAACGCTACAAATTGAACATGACCGTAGTCAACAACCAGGTAGATCCCACTTTCCGCTTCATGACGCTGGATTGGGACGGCAAAATCCGCATGGATCCCTCTTCCCCGTATGCGATGTGCGGCATGCTGGATATGAAAGACCGTTTCGACATTGCCTTCGCATGCGACACCGATCATGACCGCCATGGAATCGTTACCCGGAGCAACGGTTTACTTCCTGCGGATCATTATCTTTCTGTTGCCGTCCATTACCTCTTCCAGTCCCGCCACGGCTGGGCCTCGAATACCGCAGTCAGCAAAACGGTAGTGAGCAGCCAGATGATCGACCGCGTGGCTGCCGCGCTCGGGCGCAAGCTTTATGAAGTGCCCGTCGGCTTCAAGTGGTTTGTGGAGGGCCTGGGCAATGGATCGCTCGGTTTTTGCGGAGAAGAAAGTGCCGGAGCCTCATTCCTGCGCATGGATGGCAAGACCTGGACAACCGACAAGGATGGCATCGTGGCAGCACTGCTCTCGGGTGAAATACTGGCGCGCATGGAGCGCGATCCAGGCGAGATATACAGTGGTTTTGAACGCGAATACGGGCGATCCGAGTTCCAGCGGATCGACGCTCCAGCCACCCCCGAGCAGAAGAAAGCTTTGAGCAGGCTGTCGCCGGACCAGGTAAGGCAAACTGAAATAGCAGGCGAGGCAATTCGCACTATTCTCACTCGCGCACCCGGCAACAATGCTCCCATCGGGGGTATCAAGGTTATCGCCGATAACGGATGGTTTGCGGCGCGTCCCTCCGGCACGGAAGATATCTACAAAATTTATGCCGAAAGCTTTTTGGGAAAAGACCACCTGCATCGCATCGTAACGGAAGCTCAAACGATCGTCGAGGATGTGTTCGCAGGGATCCGCGAGGGCGGCCTGAATAAGTCTTGAATAAGTTTTGCTCGATGGCTCCGTCTTTTTCTTGGGGTGGTAGAACGATCACCCCGAATTTCTAGCGACTATGCATATACCCATGCCGAAAATTGTTCAGCAAGTTAGGGTTTTTGTACCGGCATTCCCACTGTAGCCGGCCAATCGACGGTTCCGGAACAGTCTTCGTCTTTTACTGCAGGAAGGGAGGAGTGACGAAAATGAGAGAAACCAATGGCTACACCGAGTCATCCGATGCACTGGTGCTGTTTGGGATAACGGGCGACCTCGCTTATAAAAAGATCTTCCCTGCGCTGTACGCGATGATCAAAAAGGGCATGCTCGATGTGCCGCTGGTCGGCGTTGCCTCGACACCCTGGAGTCTCGATCAAATCAGGGAACGGGCCACCCGGTCCATCAGCGAATCCGGGGAGATCGATGACAAACAGGCACTGGATCGCCTCCTTTCCCTGCTGCGATATGTGCACGGGGACTACAACAATCTCGATACGTTCAAGGTACTCAAAAAGGCCCTGGGAGACGCACGTCATCCCGTGCATTATCTCGCCATCCCTCCTCTTCTCTTCGAAAACGTCATAAGAGGTCTTGGTGCGCTCGACCTGGCCGCAGGGGCGCGCGTCATCGTGGAAAAACCTTTTGGACGGGATCTTGAGTCAGCGCGTGAGCTGAATCGTATTGCACGCTCCGTGTTCCCCGAGGAAGCGATATTTCGCATCGACCATTTTCTCGGGAAAGAGGCGATCATGAATATTCTTTATTTCAGATTCGCCAATTCATTTCTGGAGCCGATATGGAATCGTAATTATGTAGCCAGCGTGCAGATTACATTGGCCGAGGAATTCGGAGTTGAAGAACGGGGCGCATTTTACGAATCGGCCGGCTGCCTGCGCGACGTGATCCAGAATCATCTTTTCCAGATCGTTGCGCTGCTGGCCATGGAACCTCCCGCCTATCGGGGTCTCGGAACGGTTCAAAGTGAAAAAATCAACATATTCCATGCCATGCGTCCACTTGTACCCGAGGACCTGGTGCGTGGACAGTATACGGGTTACCGCCAGGAAGCGGGCGTGGCGGAGAACTCCGATGTCGAGACATTCTGCGCCCTGCGGCTTTTCATCGACTCCTGGCGTTGGGAAGGCGTTCCCTGGTATCTGCGTTCCGGCAAATGCCTGGCCAAGACCGCTGCGGAGGTTCTTGTCCAGCTGAAGCCGCCGCCACAAAAGCTTTTTACTGATTCGGCAAGCGCCGCGTGCGACGGCAATTATCTCAGGTTCCGTCTTTCTCCGGTCTCAGCGGTTGCAATTGCGGCGAGAGTCAAGCATCCCGGAAAAGAGTTCAAAGGCGATCAGGAGGAGTTGTCCCTGGTCGAGGAGCACTTCGGGCGTGAATCGCCTTATGAACGCCTCCTGCACGACGCAATGATTGGCGACGACACACTGTTTACCAAGAGGGAGGCGGTGGAGGCATCCTGGACAGCACTCGATCCTGTACTCAAGACATATCCTCCCGTCGTGCCCTACGAACGCGGCAGTTGGGGTCCTCCTGCAGCCGACGTCCTGATTGAGCCGGATGGCTGCTGGCACAATCCGGGATAATCGCCTCCAGGGCCAGAGATACATGAGTCCGTCATTCCGGGCCTGACCGGAATCCAGTTAAACCGGAATCTTGCCCGAACCAATAATGGTGTGCTTTGAACGTCATACCGGCTTCCGCAGGTATGACGTTTGTGCTGCCTGCCTGCCGAATCAATAGTTCGGCTGAGACTTCTCCTCTCCTCTCCGTTCACCCGAACCCCTGGTTTCCGTTCGTCCTGCACCTGCCGAAGGCAGCAAGGAACTCCTGATGATTTCCCGTCACCCATCCTCATGAGAATGCAGTATGTATATACTGCATTCTCAGGGCGGCTTCCTGCCTTCTGATGCGAAGATCTCCTGACAAAATCTTGACAATTCAGGGACATTAAATTCACAACTGCTGTGCTAGTTTAAAGCGGCAACAATATCTTATCCATTTTTCATAACCCGGCACACCCAGTGCGTGCCATAATTCTGGAGACTTGAGGAATATGTCATTGTTACGCTTATCGCGGCAAACCGTACTCTTTTCAGCCCTTTTGGTGTTTGGAATGTCAGCGTCGCATGCGGAAGTCACTCCGTCGGCGATGGAGTCGCAAAGTCCAATTGATTTTCGGTCGGATAGCACCTATTTCGGTCGTCTGCCGGCGCTCAACTTCAACCTGAGTTCCGACACGCCGCTCGATGTCATCAACAATGGTTCCACGGAATTTAGCACCGCCGCCAGGGCCAATGTCAGTCCAGGTGCCGGTTCCCTCACGCTTTCCGGCCATGACTGGGAGCTTGCCCAGTTTCACTTTCATACCCCTTCCGAGCACTTACGGAATGGCCAGGCGAGTCCTATGGAGATGCATCTCGTCTTCAGCGATAGCAGTAACGACCTTCTCGTGGTCGGCCGGTGGGTTCAGGCGGGCACATTCAATAGCGATCTCGATCCGATTTTCTCCCATATTCCGCAGAATACTTCCGAAACGCTCCATATCGACCATTTCAATCTGAATACGCTCATTCCCGCCAATCTGGAATCCTTCCGCTATTCTGGTTCACTCACCACGCCGCCATTTTCTGAAGGTGTCAACTGGGTAATGTTGTCGCAGCCACTATTCATGTCCTCGGAGCAGATCAACGCGTTCAGCTCGCTGTTTCCCGAGGGAGACGCACGCGGAATCCAGGATCTTAACGGACGCATCGTCCTGACGGATGTACCCGGATTCGTCACTGCCGTTCCCGAACCTGAAACTTACGCGATGATGCTGGCAGGATTATGCCTCATGGCGTTTGTTGCCGGACGTAAAAACAAGCCGTTAACCCGTGATGTACCAACCGGTTCTGTTGCATGAGTCAGGCTGTATCGTGTTTGGATCCAGGTAACCTTCATCTTTGAAAATCGTGAAGCAATGTGGATGAGTACCTAAGATACGTGCGTACTCCTCCACCTCAAACAATCTTCTTTTGCATCATTCTCCGCAGAGTTTTGAGGATTTCGACAAGTCCCCAAAATCTGTCTTGACCGCGCACCTTCAAGCGCGCACCATTCGTTCTATCCCTCATTTGAATGAAGGTGGACCATGAAACATCCACGTATACTGAAAATACGGGCAATGCAAATTGCATTATTTGCCAGCGTCGTCATGTCCGGTGCAGCAGGAATGTCGCACGCGCAATCAGGTCTTTCAGACCGCGCAAACCGGTGGGTGCAGGATATATTTGTTAATACAGACCAGCGAAATCAAACACTGGAAAAGGATGCGCTGGGATGGGAACTTCCCCCTGGAACCAAGGAAGAAAAGGGAAACAGAACTGAAAAGGAAGAAAGCGACAAGGCTTCCGCTGCGCCCCAGCAAACAGATCAAGCGAATGCTGCCGAGGGATGGGAAGCACCTGCACAGGGGTCCGAGTCCGGATCGGGCTCGTGCAAATATGCCTCACCCGAGCAGGAGGATTTTCTCTGCAAGATGGTACGCATCCTGTATGGACCTGATACGCCCCGCGGACCCAATCGCGACATGGACGAGAATATTTCCGCAGGCGGCGCAGGAGGGTGATTCCGCTTTAGACAGCAGTGAGCCCCTGCTCCGCGGGGTAGATGATCTTGAAAAACACCTTCCGTTCCTTCCTGTTCGGTTATTTGCTGTTTTTCTCGACAGTCGTCATATCCCTTCCTGCTGTTGCCGACGCACCGGGGAATGAGTCGACATATCGGCAAGTGTATTCACGAACACTGATTGCATCCCATCAGAACGATGGGAAGGGAAACTGCAAGGAGGCAGCATCTGGAAATAATCTCCCTCCGCGCGGAGAAGCAGCGCCTGCACAAGAGAATACTTCGCGGGAAGAGCGAACCGGGGGAAAAAGCACCGGCCTCTGCCGGGAGGACGCTGAACACCAGGAAGGCCTCCTGCACAGAATTCTCTGCTTCTTCTTAGCGCCTGTCCCCGGCGGTCCAAACCTGGACGTCGACACCAACATTTCAGCAGGGGGCGCGGGCGGCGGTTGAGAGCCGGAACCGGACTCGAAAACCTGCTTTCTGCTACTATCATGGCGCCATCCAAACGCCCTTTTCTCGCTTTCGAGACGTTCCACACCTCGTTTCCCTGCGTCTGGTTTTCACGTCGTCGCATCCCATACCGCTCCACAGAATCTGACAGATCGCTCCCGTGCTTCCCGGCGGAGCCTTCAGCTGTTCGTTCATTTCCAGCGAAACGGATCGGTTTCTTCCAGGACGCGTTGCCATTTTCCAATATAATTCCTTACCCCCCAAGAGGCCGGATTCTTCCGGGACGCCTGATCATAGGCATTTTGCATACTGATTCCCTCGTGTATATACTGTATTTCAGTTTTGTCTTTTCTCCTGCTTTTTCATAGGAAATTCACTATTTCTTCACTTTTGCATGACATTTTCCTGACATATGCCATGTTATTTTCCTTCATAAACCTCAGCATTTCCCACTTTTGGAATATGGGTAATTAAGCATGTGGCATAACTAGAAAGGGAGCGCCAAATGAAATATAAACCTTCGCTTGTGTTGTTGTCGGGTTGCCTGCTTGCAGCTCCGCTGTATGCCGAAGAAAAGCCAGCGTCTTCAGACCCCGATACCGCAGCGTCGTCTTATGTCATCGACCTTTACGTCGATACCAAAACAAAACAGATCTATGCCGAGCCTGGAGAAGGGCGTGTCCGCATGGGTTCCTTTGAAAAAGTCCAGGAGAAACCGGCAAAACCTGTTGCCACCTCAACCTCGGATGGGGCCGTTGCTGACGGCAAGGCAAAGGGCGAGGAAGGTGTGCTTGTGCGTGACGTTCCGAAATCCGTGGAAAAATCCCAGGAAAAACCCCAGGGAGGGTTTGGATACGCGAACTGGAAAGAAAAGGATCCATTCAAGTTCAACCTGAATCCGGATGGAAGCCAGTACATCAAATTCGGCTTCCTGAATCAGGTATGGGCGCGATATGAACAAACCAATCCCGGCTCCACGGTGCTGGGCGAGTCGGTGGACGACGTCACTGACATCAGCCTGCGCCGCACGCGTTTTGTATTACAGGGGCAACTGACCGATCGGGTGTATTTTTATACCCAGTACGGGATGAACAATTTTAATTTCCTGAGCCAGAACGGCGATAACAGAAAGCTTCAATCCTTCTTCCATGATGCTTTCGGTGAATTGCGGCTGACACAGGGACACCAGATGATCGTAGGGGGCGGTCTTGTCATGGCCAATGGTCTCTCCCGCTTCAGCAGCCCCAGCGTGAGCACGATCATGACCATGGATGTGCCATTGCTGGCTCAGGCGACTGCTGATCGTACCGACCAGTTCAACCGCAGGCTGAGCGTCTACCTGAGAGGCCAGATCGGACCCCTCAACTATCGCTTCACGGCAAGTGATCCCTTCCCCATCAATACTGCCGGACTTCCTGCTGAAATCATTTCCCCGGTAAACGCCCAATTCGCGCGAGTGGGCCACAAGAAACAATACCAGGGGTTCTTCATGTGGAATTTCTGGGATAAGGAGCCGATGACCAATCCTTACATGCAAGGCACCTATCTGGGCAAGAAAAGCGTCCTGAACCTGGAAGGAGGTTACATTACGCAGAAAAATGCGACCTGGACCGGCCTTACGGAAGCCACAGCCGAGTTCCACGATTTGAATTTATGGTCGGTTGCAGCCTATCTGGATGCCCCGGTAGACAAGGTGAAGGAAACTGCGATATCCGCTTATATCGGCTACTTCAATACCGATTATGGCCCCAACTATCTGCGCATGAACGGCAACGGGGTGAACCCGGCCAGTACCGGCGGCAACGCCTTCCCCATGTTTGGCACAGGCAATCAATGGTACGGACAGATCGGATATCTGCTGCCCAAGGATCTTCTCGGCGGAAACAATGGCCAGTTGATGCCCTACTTCTCTTTCATCAGCGCAGACTTTGACCGTTTGCATAATCAGATGAATGTATTCAGTGGAGGGGTAAACTGGCTGATCAAGGGACATAACAGCAAACTGACTTTCGACATCCAGAACCGGCCCATATTCAACTCAGCTGGATACAAAATTTCAAACAGGAATCAGTTCGTCCTGCAATATCAGATTGCCTTCTGACAGTTTCGTCCGTCATGAGTCTCCTTCACTGGCGTGGAGGAGACCGGGACGAGAACATCAGGAATTGAATCAACTCCCATTTCAACAAGAGCCTGCAATAGAAGGCTGACGAAGCCCACCAAAACAGGCCATTCGCCCGGTGTGCGGTTCATAACATCACCGACTGCATAAAAAGGGCTGTTCCGTCACCACCCGGTGTCGTTCCTCGCAAGGTTGCAAGCCTGCAACAGGTTTCATGCGTGGGGCGGCCGCCGGACTTCGGTGATGGCTCATAACAACAGCGACTGGCCAAGCACCAGCTCATTTCCCCGTCTATTCCAACCGGCGCTCTCCGGACAGAGAAGCGTTGGAACCGATCATTCGGGATTTCTCAAGCTTTTAGCACTTTCATCCTATAAACCCTATGAACATATATTTTTTATGAGGTTGTCTTATGAATAAAGAAGCACTTCGATCTGTGAGAGTAGCCACACTCAGAGCAGCCACACTCGCCGCTGCACTTCTCCTGCCAAGCTTCAGTGCTGCATACGCGGACACACTGGCGAGCAAGCTGGAGCTGATGGAAGCACAAAGTCCGATCGATATACGTTCGGACAGCACCTATTACGGAAACCTGCCCAAGCTGAACTTCAACCTCAGTTCCGATACCGCGCTTACCGTAATCAATAACGGCTCTCCCGACCACGAAAGTACTATCAGGGCCAATGTCAGTCCTGGCGAGGGAACGCTGATGCTTTCAGGACACCGATGGAACCTGGCGCAATTCCATTTCCACACTCCCTCCGAGCACTTGATAAATGGTCGAGCCAGTCCCATGGAGATGCACCTCGTCTTCAGCGATGCCGCGGACAATCTGCTCGTAGTCGGCCGGGATATCGAGCAAGGTCTCTTGAAGAATCGGGCGCTCGCTCCCATTTTCTCCGATTTGCCCCAAACCACTCAGGAAACACTGGATATCGAGCACTTCAACCTGAACAGCCTGGTGCCGGATTATCTCGGTTCTTTCCGCTACTCCGGTTCCTTGACGACACCGCCTTTTACTGAAGGAGTGAACTGGGTTGAACTGGCTTCTCCACTGTACCTGTCCGGAAGTCAGATCGATGCCTTCAAATCGCTGTTTCCCGAGGGTAATTCGCGCGAGGTTCAGGATTTGAATGGCCGGATCGTGCTTACCGACGTGCCCGGCTTCGTCAGCATCCTGGGTCACTCGGACCCAAATCTCCTGGGCACGCTGATCCCCGGCCTCTCTGATCTGGAAGCAAGCGTTGCTGTCCCAGCCGACGCACTCAAACTTGCGGCGAGCGTTCCCGAACCATCGCCCCATGGCATGCTCCTGGCCGGGCTCGCGGTAATCAGCTTCATTGGCCTCAGGCGCGGGTCAAGATCAACTGGAGCAGCCTGAACGCATTTCAGGCTTGTATCTCCATCTCCGATCGGTTCGAGCAAAGTAGCGCCTCGAAATAGTGCATTTCAAAAGTGGCACTGTTTTTCGGCCTGCTTTCAAACTACAAACTGTAAGGGCCATTAAGTAGTGACCATCCCCTGAACAGATCAGCACTCCTGTTCAGGGGTTTTTAAAACTCTACGTACGCTAGCGCACAGAAACCCGGAGTGAGCAGCGTAGAATTTTTGAAAACACTGCGACATCGTCGGCCCTCTGCATGCTGGAAAGTGCATCCCATCGCACGCCAGCCACGGGCCGGCTGGGGGCCCGTATTCCCTTGCAGTCCCCTCCGCCTTTGGTCACTCCGTCGCAGTCGGGATCACGCTTATTGCTGCATCTCTGCGTACACTGGAGTTGGTCAAGCCCATGAAAGCTTCCAAGTCAGGTTTCGATTCCAGGTCAGCAATGGAAAACCTGCGTTTCCGGATAACGTTTCCGGCGCTATCCACGATCGCCGCAAGATCATCGGAAGCAGCAGACACGCTGGACACCCCTTTAAACTATTTCCTGTACAGCTACGGCCCTGCCGCCACACCCGTAATGCATCTGGGATGGCTGATGACGGCTTTGCTCTCCGCCATTACCCTTATCGTCATACTGCTACTGGTAATCGCCCTGGTTCGCAAACGCAACTCTGCCGATCCCGGCATGATTGGCGCCGAGAGCGGGGGACTCAGATGGGTTTATATCGGCACGGGGATTTCCACCTTCATATTGGCCGGGCTCACCGTTTATTTCCTGACCGTGCTCAACGCGGTTGCCAAACCCGCCGAGACTCCGGCTCTCACCCTGACTGTAACCGGTTACGACTGGTGGTGGAGCGTTGAATACGAGCATGCCGATCCGGCGAAACGCTTTGTTACCGCCAATGAAATCCATATACCCGCAGGCAGGCCCGTGCTGCTCAAGTTGAAAAGCGCAGACGTCATTCACGCATTCTGGGTACCTGTACTCGCCGGAAAAACTCAAATGATTCCGGGCCTGGTCAACCAGAAATGGATTCAGGCAGACGTTCCGGGCAATTATGTCGGTCAATGCGCCCAATTCTGCGGGGCGGCGCATGCCCATATGAATCTGGAAGTGGTTGCGGAAAGCGATCGGGATTTCGAGAAATGGCAAGAGGCGCAACGCCGCACCGCTCTCCCGGTGTCAGGGCACAATGAGCATGGATACAAGCTTTTCATGGATCGCTGCGGGGGATGTCACGCGGTGCGTGGAACAGAAGCGGAAGGCTTGCACGGTCCTGATCTCACGCATCTGAACTCGCGCGGTCGCATCGCTGCCGGGCTTTTGACCAATACACCTGATCACCTGATGAAGTGGATTACCCGCGCACAATACTACAAGCCGGGAGCACGCATGCCAAGCATCGCATTATCGGACAGTGAAGCTTCAGCACTGGCCTCCTATCTTTCGACACTGAACTAGAGTATGGCCGCTACCGACGC
>Ga0209916_1002125_pt1 | contig 11386 bp, 9 predicted proteins | sample ThiBio_1000_plan_FD_183956 | JGI IMG/M metagenome (GOLD analysis project Ga0209916, IMG submission 183956) | Wastewater bioreactor microbial communities from Cape Town, South Africa - Thiocy_solids_2 (SPAdes) | ecosystem: Engineered > Bioreactor > Thiocyanate-remediating > Anaerobic-Aerobic ... | reverse complement strand
CGCAGCAGCCAGGGGCCGGGCCCGTCGAGCAGGTCGCGAAGCTCCTCCGGGGTGGTCCAGCTCCGCCGTCGGGCCGCCGCGTACAGCCGCTCGGCCTCGGCCCGCTCCGCGGCGTCCTCGGGGCGCCACATCACCGCCGTCACGTCCTCGTCGCCGCGGCGCTCGTTCCAGACCATGACCGAGCGGTCGTCTGTCCACGTCGGCGGCAGCACCAGGCGGCAGACCGGCTCGGGCCCGCCGGAGTCGGCGCGGGCCGGATTGGCGGACAGGTTGAACCGGCCCAGCTCCATCGAGCCCATCATCACCAGCGTCTCGACCGTCGGCGTGGGCTCTCTCTCTTCGTCGTCGGGCTTGCAAGCGTCGGGGGTCCCGAACGGGATCCGCCCCCGGGCGTCGGCGGCCCGTTTCCACCGTTTCTGGATCTCGCGGATCTTCGCAAGCTCGGGCTCCGAGGGGGGCCGGGGCCGGAAGAAGGACGCTAGCCAGCCGATCGGGCCGGGCTTCGGGGGGGCGAGGCGGAACGATTCGTCGAAGCGCCGCAGCAGCTCCTCCTCGTCCGCGCCCAGGGCGAGGACGCGGTTCACGCAGGCGCAGGAACGGATGAGCTCGCCGCAGAACGGGCAGGGCTCGAGCCCGCAGAGGAAGCGGTGCAGATCGCCCTCTTCCGCGTCGCATTCGGGGCACGTCGGCCTCCCGAGCAGGCCGAAATCCGTGACCAGGCAAGCGGGCTCGCCCAAGGCGTCGAAGCCCCAGTAGGAAGCGTACGCGCCGTCGCCGAAGCCCGAGGGGAACGCGATGACGTTCAGCCCGGCATCCGCATCGACCGCATCCTCCCGCCAGAAGGTTCCGGTCTGCATGCCGAACAGCCCGGGGAAAACGTCCCGAAGGTACGCACGATCGCGGCAACGGGCCGCCAGGGCCTCGACGGTGCGCGCGTCCGCGAAGCAACTCGTCCCCGTGTCGACCCCGTGCGCGGGGAACTCCCCGTCCTCGAACGTCGCGGGATCGTCGTCGGCCCGGAACGCCGGCTCGAACCGCACCGGCCGCCTCCCCGAGATCATCAGCACAGCCAGCGCCACCCGACGACCGCCGGCCGGGAACCGGGCCACGCACACCCGCACCGGATACCGCCCCGGAGGGACTGCCCGCGCGAAGGGCGCGAGCGGGAAGCCGCCCTGCATCCGATCCGGGTCGCAGGCGACGAGCCGGCCCGTCGGGAGGCCCAACTCGCCGGCGTCGAACGCCTCCACCACGGTCATCCCGTCCGGCCCGCCGACCCTCGCCTCGCCGCCGATCGCCTCGATCGCCTTCCGCGGATTCATGAGACCTTCCCGAAAAGGGGCGCCGCAATCATGCGGCGCGTCCTGGACCGTTCACGGCTGGAAGACTCGCTTCTTGTTGAGGCGGGGGGAATTGAGGTCCGCCTCCTCGGCGTCCGGGTTGTAGACCTGGTTCATCGAGTGCTCGCGGCGCAGGTCCAGGTCGAGGACGAACTTCATGAATCCTCGAAACGTGTCGGCCACCTTCACGACCCCTTCGAGCCGATACCAGGCGTACACCGCGAACTCGGGGCCTGCGGCGTCGGTGACTTCCTCGGGATCCCAGCCGAACGTGTCGCCCAGCCCGTTCCAGGCGAATTCGACGATCCTCCGAGTCTGCTCGTTCAGGTGCCTCGGCGGGTCTTCCCGGAATTGCCGGTTCCGCTCGATCGATTTCATCAACTCATAGCTGGGGTCGGCGCAGTAAGGGGCCCGGATGAACATCTCGCCGATTTTGGATCCACTTCCAACCAGAAGGCAGCCTGGCCCGAAGACCTGGAGGTAGCCGCGGTACCCCTCCGGGAGCCGCACGCCCGCCTCGGACTCGAAACGGTCCAGCGTATCGGCACTCGTCGGCTGGACCGACTCCCCGAAACTGGCGTCGACCTTGAAGGTCTTGAAGAACGTCCGCCAGGGTTCGAGATCGGGATTCGACTCCGACATGATCATCGCCTCCTTCCATACGACCCGATTCGCACGTGCGCCGTGGCTTCCCAGGGCCATCCCTGAACTTGAACGACGCGTCGGGCTCCGGATCGACTTTCTCCGCAAACACGCCCCCTGTCGCTTAGGTGGCGTCACGAGGCCGATCGGTGACGGATTTCGTGAAAAAAGGCCCGCGGGGGCGATCCGCCGGCTCGAAGACCCGACTCAAGACGTTCTCCCACATCGCATGCGATCCGCCGGTTAGACCAAATGTTCACTGGCTCGGCTTGCGAACTGTACTCGGTGAGATCGAGTCCGAAAAGGGGGAACTCTCCGTCCATCCGCTTTATTCGACTCGTGCCCTCGGCCGGCGCGAGCTGGAGGCCGGGCCTCGCCGACTCGAATCCATGATCGTCAGCCGTCAGTCGATGCCGTCCCAGTACAGATGGGCGACCTGCGAACTCGGGTCGTAAGAGACGAATGCCCGCCCTTGCGTGAAGCCGGGATGGAATGCGCCCGACTCCAGGAAGACCGTCGGCGAACCGGCCAGGGGCGTCCACCAGGCCGGCGTCGGGCCGGAGATGCCGGCGCCGGACGTCTTGGATGCGAACTCGTCCGCCGTCGACTTGGTGAAGCTCGCGCCGAGGAGGCCGTTGAGTTGCGGCAACGGCGACCGGAATCTGAGGTAGCAGGTCGAGCTGTCCCGGAAGGCCCGGCCCTCCGCCTGGAGGCCCTGGATCGACGGCCCGGGCTTGACGCCGAAGGTCGCTTCGAACACATCGCCGGGCGAGCCGTATTCCTCGAGGTCGCCGCAACCCGCGAGGAGCAGGGCGAGCCCGGCGATCGCGGCCTTTGACATGGCTTTCACAAGTCGGCCTCCCTGCTCGACGACCCGGCCGTCACGCACTCCACGCTCGATGTCGGCGGGAGGCCCGGCCCGGAGACGGCCTTCCGCGCTTGCAACGTGCCGGCCGGCCACGGCGGACGGTCTTCTGAGCGAACATCGGCGCGTCTCGCTTTCGCGTCCGGACTTTCACGATAACCGAAGTTCGCGTCCGATGGCGACCGGAGGAGCGGGCTGGCCGCCGAGCGTTACGACGGGACGACTCAAATCGCCGCCCGAGCCATGCGGGTGGACGGCGGGGATTGCCTGCCGAGGAGATTCGGACGGAGAATCGCATCTGGGTCATCGACGCAGAATTCTGGGCCGTCGCCGGGCGTCTCCTCGGGTTGACCACGCGAGAGTTGTAACGTGAAAGAAACATGGCGAAGTGATAAACTCGAACCAGATCCGGGACGATTGCGGTTCCCATCGTCGCCGACGAAATATCCCACCGGGATCCCCGAAGATGGACGACGCACTCCGACGGATCGAGGCGAAGTTGAGAGATGCGGGACTCGGGCTCCGGAAGCCGCTCGACGAGGGCCGAATCGGGGCCTTCGAGCGAAGGCATGGGATCCGGCTCCCGGAGGGCCACCGACGCTTCATCGCCGAGCTCGGCGACGGCGGCCCCATCCCCCCCTACGGCCTGCTCCCGCTCGGGAGGCGTCGGAAGGGTCCGCTCACGCCCGAGTTCCTGCGGGCTTGGCAGAGCCTCCCTTTTCTCGCCGCGCCATTCCCGTTCACCCGGGGATGGATCACCGAGGACGGCGAGGAATCCGACGAGGGCGCGCCCGAGCAGCTCGAGCACGGGAATCTCCTCCTGGGCGACGGCGGATGCGGGATCGAATGGCGCCTGATCGTGACGGGTCCCGACCGAGGCAGCGTCTGGGAATTCTGCGACGTCGGCCTCGGGCCCGCCGAGCCGAGGCGCGACTTCCTGGGCTGGTACGAGGACCGACTGGACCGGCACTCGACTCGCCGCTGACCGGCTGAGCGAGCCCCGTGGTTCAATCCCGGAGATTCGGCAGCGCCTTGCGCAGGGCGACGATTGCACGATCGTTGATCCTGGTCCCCCAGAGCCCGAGTTCTTCCAGCCCGGTGAACTCCTTGAGGAGCGGGACGGCGGCCGACGAGACATCGGTAGAGTCGAGTCTCAGCCGACGGAGTTTCGGCAGGCCCTTCAGATGGACCAGGCCCGGGCCGGCGATCCGCCTGTTGTCCGACAGGTCAAGCTCCTCCAATTCCGAGAGCCCCGAGAAGTGCGCGAGTCCGTCGTCCGTGAGGAGCTGCCATCGCAGGTCCAGACGCTCCAGCCCCGCGAGTCCCGCGAGGTGGGCCGCCCCTTCATCGGTCAGGCTGCAGGTATCGTGGGAGGCCGGGAGGTAAAGCTCGCGGAGGCTGGTCAACCCGGTGAGTCGTCGGGCGGCCTCGTCGGCCTGCGGCAGATCCTTCGTCTTCAGGACTTCCAACGCCCGCAGGCCCGCGAGATGCACCAGGCCGGTACCGGTGATCCCGGTGTCCTCCAGGTCGAGGACCTTCAGACTCTCGAGGCCGGAGAGCCGTTTCAGGTCCTCATCCCGGATGGGGTTCCCGTCCAACCCCAGCTCCTCGATCTGCACCAGCCGCTCCAGGCCCGCGAGGCGATCGCCGCTCAACTCGCTCCGGCTGAGGAAGAGGCCCCGCAGGGCTTCCACCTGCGCCAGCGCCTTCAGATGGGCCGGGAAACGGTCCGGCGCCGCCAGGTCCAATACGAGCGACATGAGATTCGGCAGGGCTTTGAGGCGGGCCAGGCCGGGTCCTTCCGTCTCGGACCTCAGCAGGCAGAGCGTTTCGAGGCGACTCAGGCGTGCGAGGGGCGAAATCCCGTCGTCCCCCAGGCCGGCATCGTGGAGGTGCAGTTCGGCAAGGGATGCGATCCCGCCGATCGCGTCGAGTTCGGCGGACGTCAGCCGATGGGCCCTGATCTCCAGCTCGCGCAGGCCGAGATAGGTCGTGAACTCCCTCAGCGACGCGACGTTCACCTGATAGTCCTCCACCTCGATGTGGTGGATTCGGCCCTCGTCGTCCAGCCGGATCCGGGCCCCGAGCCGCCCGAGCGTCCAGGGAAGGAGGCCCAGGGCCAGCAGCGGCTCGCCTCGCGTCGCAGCCGCCTCGACGGCCAGTCGGCGCTCGCGGTCGGCGTCGCCGACGAGGCCGGCGCGGATCACCTCGGCGACGGGGTCGCGATATCGCCCGAGCCATTCGGCGTAGGAGCGCCGGGCTTTCTCGTCGGAAGGGTCGGCCGCGATCCGATGGAGGTGCTCGTTCTCCTCCTTCGCGGACCGCCGTTTCGGCTTCTCGACGGTGGGGCTCGCCGCCTTCGCGCGCGTCTTCTTCGGCGGCTCCCCCTCGTCGTTGACGGTCGCGGGCGAGAAGCTGGGATCGTCGGGGGCGTCGAGCTTGAACAGGCCGTTGAGCAGGAGCTTCTCGATTACGAACTCCGGGAAAGACGCCGCAGCCTCCTCCGCGACGCGATGCGAGCGGTGCCGACGGCGGACGAGGTACTCCCCCGACTCGTCCCTTCGGTCGCGGTCCCAGCCCCAGCGGTCGCTGTCCCAGGCGCAGAAGACGACCATGCGCGTGACCGGTTCGAGCCCGACGTATTCGTCGGCGGCGAAGTCGATCGCCTCGACCTCGATCCGGCGTCGGGCCTCCTCGGCCAGATCCTCAAGGTTGAAGTGCTTCGGGCCGCCGGGGGCGGCGACGAGGAACATCCCGTTGAGCTTTACCGGGCCGAAGACCTTGAGGAACGCCCGATAGCTCGGCGGCAGGCGGAATTCGTGCGCGACCTCGAAGGCGTCCATCTCGACCTCCGTCAGCGTCGGCGCGGGGCGGCCCCAGCGAGCAGGATGAACCTGGAGGCCGTCCCGAAGCCTCCGCCAGGCCTCGACCGTCGTCCAGTCGCTCCCGGCGACGGGTGGCACGCCGCCCACCTCGACGTATCCTTCCGCCAGCTTCTCGGCGACGAGATTCGCGACGGCCGCCCTGGCCTCGTCCTCGTCGTCCAGCTCCTTCGTCTGCGACCTCCCCGCCGAACCGATCCGGCCGAACGTGACGGTGTACGATTCGTCGTCCCGGACGATCTCCCAGAACTTCGCCGAGCCGTCGCCCCGAAACTCGAACCGCCTCGGCCTTGGCCCTTCTTCGCCCGCCCGGTCATTGCGCATGATCTGGAATACTCCGGGGCATCCGACGCCCGGGGGTGGCCACGCGAGGCCTTTCCATCGGCCGAAGGATGAGATCGCGGCGCCGGCGACTCGTTTCGTCGGGGCACGACCGGCCGACGTCCTGACGTCATCAGCAGCGATGATACCTCTTCTCGTCCCCGAATTTCTTCCACTCGGGCGTCGCGGTATAGCCCTGTTCGAGAGGGTATCGTTCAAGGCAGTAGCCCATGATGAAGTCATGGAAGGAGCCGGCCAGGCGCGGCATCCGGTCGCGCGGGTACCGACCGTTGACCGCATAGATCCCGTACTCGTCCGAGCCCGGATCGGTCGGGGCCTCGGGATCCCATCCGTACTCGTCCAGGCTGAGGGGCTATTCGGCGAAGTAGACGAGGCGTGCAACCCGCTCCGGATCGAGGACGCGGCCCTCCCAGTCGGCCGGCGAGCGGACCTCGCAGGAGGCGTTGCGATGCTCCAGGCTGGAATTGAAGCGGTTCCCCGGGGCCCAGACGTACCATTCGCAGGCACCGCCGTCCAGGCTCAGGTTTCCGGCCCCGAACCGCTTGACGAAGCCCTTGTAGCTCGTCGGCAGCTTGCATCCGATCGTCGACTCGCAGGCGTCGAGGTCCCGGTTGCTCGGGCGTCGCATCGGCCTCCGGGACTGGAGCAGTTCCACGGCCTCGGCGAAGGAATCCCAGGCGTCGTCGATCATGACGCACTCCCTCTTGCGGGAAGGGGAGGCCCGCCCTCCGAAGGACGGACGCCGCCGGGAGGTCCCGCGACTCTGTCGATTCCCCGTGGAGGGGCCCCTGCAGACCGGGCGAGCCTCCCCGCGATCGAGCCTCCGACGGCCCCAAACAGGATGGCGAGGACGACCTGAAGCCCCGCCGCCAACAGGCCGTGCGCGATCGGCCCTTGGGGAAGCGGCCACGAGGGGAGGCGCCGCGTCGAGAGCGCCAGGTAGCCCCTCGTGACAGCCTCGCGAACCTCGTAGTGGAACCGAGCGTCCAGCGCGACGTAGACCAGCGCGAACGCGGCGAAGCCGAGTCGCCCCGACCTCGCCCGGGCGTCCCCCGGCGGCGGCCAGGGTCGAAGGAGTACGGCTTCGACGATCAGAACGGTGACGAGCTGGAAGGGATTGGCCCCGAAGCCTCGATTCAGGAGCAGGCCCAGGTCGACGGCGACAACGCCGACGATCATCATCCACGAGGCGACGGAAGCGGAGGGTCGTCTCATCGCAGCTCCATTCAGGAAAGCGGTCTGGCTCGATTCGTCTTGGGACCAACGCACGAACGGTCCGAGGCGGAGTCCTCCACATCTAGGTGTCGCGAGCACTGGCGTCGGTGACGGCCGATTTCTGTGATTTCCGGGGCCTATTCCAGACCCACGCAATGGTTGACGCATTTAATCAATGATCTTTGATATCAAAAAATCGATTCCGATCGAGGCGCCACCACACCGGGGCCTCGAATCGCGACGACCTCACGGCCTCGTCACATCATGTATTCGCCGAGGATGACGCTCGCCAGGAGCGTCGCTGCGCCGGCGATCCAGGCCAGCCCTGTCAGCCTCCCGGCTCGATCGAGCCAGGTCGGTCGAGGCCGCCACCGACCTCCGACGGCGAGCATCGCCCAGGCCACGACCACCGCCGCGGCGACCGCCGGCGCGTGACTGTGCTCGATGGGGACGAGGATGATCCTCGAGAGGCAATTCGTCGTCGCCCCCATCGGCTCGGGGCCCCCCGGGGCTTCGGCCGGCGAGGTCGTGAACGGCGGCGAGGGGAGCTTCACGATTGCGCCGGGCCTGATCATGGCGGCGATGACCTCCCGGAGGGCCTGCATGAGGAACCCGGGCGCGAGCCCAAGCGTAGCGGCCAGGCACGCCGCGAAGCCCGGACGGAGCGACAACCGTCGCAACGAGGGCCGCGGCCGTCTCAGGTGCAAAACGACCAGCGTCGGGGCGAGCGGGATCAGGAAGGGGAAGATCTCCAACGTCCACCCCCAGATCAGGAACACCGCCGATCCCGGCCCGTATCTCGGCCCGCCCGGCCAAAGGTACGGAGGCGAGTGGCGGTTCAACCAGACGCCAATCGCAGCGGCGGCCACGAGGATCATCAGGTCGAAGGTCGAAATCCTTCGAGAGTCGTCCTTTTGCATGGCTCTTCCTTGCGACACCGTGCCGCCCGAGGACTATTTCCAGCAATCGGCATCTCGCGGAGCCAGGCCCGCACCTCCGTTTCGGACAGGAAAGCCCAGCGGCGGGCCTCGACGAAGTTCAGCACGATCGAAGAACACTGCCGAACGCCTCACGCCAGTGTGCCGGCCTTTCCGCCCGCGAGTTGACGTGGTTCAATGATCTGTCCCAGCCGGCGGATCACGTCGTCTGCCGCGTCGCCGTTCGAGTAATACTACCTCGATTCCAGGGGCTCAGGCAGTGTGCCGATCGTAGAGGCTGTCGCCCGCCCCACCCCGTCTCCGCCAGGCTCCCCGCTCGGTGGCGTCGCCGTCCCCTCCGGGAAGAACGGCCCTCCGGCTCGGCCGTGCGGATCCACGACGATCTGGACGGATGGGGCGCCCGTCGCGGGATCGAGGAAGTCCACACACCATCCGCTCGTGATCCGGACGGCCCGCGTTGTTCGGCCCGCCCACATGGCCGAGCCGGGGACATCCCCGAGCCTCGCCGTCGCGATCCGCACGGCCTCTTCTGCGCCGATCGGCGCGAATCGGCGGAGCTGGGACATGGCCGCCGCGAGCGCCGCGATCCCGATCATGAGAGCATAGAGAGGGAATGCCCCCCTCCGCGCGAAGCGTCCCCTCGTCATCGCCCTACCTTCGCGTGTCCTGCCCTCGATCGGTGCCGTCACGCTCCCAACCCTCCCTTGTGCTGCCCCGTTTCTGCCCGTCCCTTGAGGATCATCCGGTCCGACGACCCGGCGATCTTGCGAGCAGGCCCGGATGCCGCCGCGCCCGAGACCGTTGCACCGGGGCCACCCGGCGTTCCGCGGCGTTGCCTCTGGGGCGACGCGTGGGAATCCTAGAGAATCCTTCGCGATCGCGCCAAGGACACGATCGCGTAGACGCGCCATCCCACATGGGCGACCAGCCAGAGCAACCCCAGGGCCAGGCCGAAGCGATCGGCCCGGCAAAGCGAGCGACCCCAGCCGCCGGTCAGGGCGAGAGCCGACCACGCGGCCACGACCGCCACCGCGGCCCTCCCGTCGCTGGATGCCGCATCAATCATGGCGTAGACCTGGGACGGCGTAAGCCGGAGAGGGACGAACGATGGCCGAGGACCGTCGTCGATCAGGCCGAACGCCGGTCCGTCGACGGCTACCGCGTAGACGGACGGATCGAGAGGGCTGGTCACGGCCGCGAGGGCAATCGCGACGAGCGTCACTAGCCCGGGGCCGGTGCCACGGAGCGGACGAGGGCCGCGGAGGCCGAAGGGGATGATCGCAAAAGTCGCGGCGAGCAGGCCGACCCGGGCCGCCGCGAACCACTCTCGTGGCGCGTCGGGATAGGGCGGCGGCGGATTCCCCCTGAGGGTCGACGTATACAGGTCGCGCTTCGCCTCGAGCCTCAGCCCCAACCAGCCGCGGGCCAGGACGAGGCACGTCGCGATGACCGCCACCAGGAGGATCAAGTCGAGCATCGAGATACCGCCGGCTCGCCGCCGAGTTGCAGGCTCGTTCATCGGTCAACTCACCGCCGACGCAGCCAAGCGTCTTGTCTGCTCATTCATTCATAAGGGGTCCAAGGGCACTGTCCCTGCCGTCGGAGGATAGCCTGGTTCATCCACGCAACGGCGATGCCGGCGATCGGCCAGGCCGACCAGAGCCAGGGATCCCGGGTGATGAGCCCGAAGGTGCCCAGCGCCATCCCGACCCCGAGGATCAACCGTATCATCCGAATTCCATTCACTCGCCTGTCATACAGCATGGTCGATCAATCCTCATTCGGCATGCGTAAGCCACACCCCGACTCGCCGGCCCGGGGCGAAGATCTCGGCGGCGAGGCGGAGGTCCCGTTCGGTGAGGGAGTCGAACGCGCGGCCGAGCGCGGCCGGGTCGACCCCGAGCTGCTCCCGCCGGGCCAGGGCGAGCGCCACGCCGTACGGGTTCTGGGCGAGCGCAACATCCGGGATCTCCGCAGTCCCCAGGAACATCGCGAATGTCCGTCGGGCCGAAGCACGCTCGTCATCGCCGAGTGGCCGTGCGACCGTGTCGGCGACGAACGACTCGAGACGCCCGATCGCTTGCTCGGGGGTCTCGCCCGGCCTCGCCGCCTCGCTCACGCCCAGCATCGCGGGGTCTTCCAGCAGCGGGAAATACACCGAGGGCCCGCCGGCCTCGCCGCCCGCACCGGGCGGGGCCGAAGCGGCCCAGAAGCGGGCCGCCAGCACGAGGAATGCCGCGTACAGTTCCGTCCCGGGATTCGGTGCCGCGTAGGCGACGCAGGCCATCGGAGCGGATTGGGGCCGGAACGCCCGAACGGTCGACTCGCGCACGACACCGACACGCGGCCCACCGGGGTCGGCCGGCGCGGGGGCCTCCTCTCCGGACGGGAGCTGGGCGAAGTGGTTCGCGACCGCCCGACTCGCCGCGCCCTCGTCCACGGCACCGACCAGTACGAGGGTCGCGTTCCTCGGCTTGTAGTAGCGACCCCAGCGCGCGCGGATCTCGTCGAGCGTGACGGCCGCGACATGCTCGGGCAGGCCCCCCTTCCGGCCGCCCTCGGGCGTCGGCCGGATCCGTTCGCGGGCGAGGTTCACGGCCCCCAGGGCGGGGATCCGGCCGAACATGTTGGCGACCTCATCGAGCAGCCGCGGCCTCTCGCGATCGAGGTCGGCGGCCGTGATGCGCAGGTCGCCCATCCGGGCCGCCGCCTCCCGGAGTTCCTTCTCCAGGTCTTGCTCGGGGAAGACGGTGGCGATCACGGTATACCGGTCGCCGGTCTGCGCGTTGCAGCCGTCGGGATACCCGCGGAAGAAGGCCTCGGCGGTGCGGGCCGGGACCTCGCCGGCCGCCGCGGTGACGTACAGGTGCTCCGCCAGGTGGGCGAGCCCGGATCGCCCCCGGGGATCGTGGTCGCCGCCGACCTTGTAGAGCACGAGCAGCGCCACCCGGCTCGCCCCCGGGATGGGGCGGATCCTCACGGCCAGGCCGTTGTCGAGGGTGAACCGACCCGGCACCGCCGCGCCCTCGGCCGGGGCCGTCGCCTTGCTGGCACCGGCGAGCTTGTCGAGGACCCGGCCCTGGCCCATCGCGACGAATGCGAACCTCGTGAACGGTCGGTCCAGGAGGGCGGCCCGCGCGGCCTCGTCGTTGGCGTGGCGGG
>Ga0209916_1002124_pt1 | contig 11428 bp, 16 predicted proteins | sample ThiBio_1000_plan_FD_183956 | JGI IMG/M metagenome (GOLD analysis project Ga0209916, IMG submission 183956) | Wastewater bioreactor microbial communities from Cape Town, South Africa - Thiocy_solids_2 (SPAdes) | ecosystem: Engineered > Bioreactor > Thiocyanate-remediating > Anaerobic-Aerobic ... | reverse complement strand
CGAGCAGGAGCTTGGAGGGGATGCAGCCGACGTTGACGCAGGTGCCGCCCACCACCGCGCCCTCGGCGATTGCGACGCGCGCGCCCAGCTCGGCGCCGCGGATGGCGGCGGCGGTGCCCGCCCCGCCGGCGCCGATGATCAACAGGTCGTAATCGGAGTTCTCTGCCCTGGTCATGCCCGCAGGCTAGACCCTCCAGTGCGGGGGAGGGTCAAGCGGCCGCGCCCGGGCGCGCGGCGGGCGTGTCGGCGAGGTATACGCAGCCCTCGCCCTCGCAGGCGGGGCGCGGGTGCGCCTCCGCCCACGCCAGCCGGGATGCGAGCTCCGCCTCCAGGCGCCGCCACTGCGCCAGGCGCTCGCGCACGTCGCGCAGGTGCCGCGCCAGGACGGCGCGCGCCTCCTGGCAGGGCGGGTGCTCGTGGTCGCGCGCGTCGAGGACGTTTCGGATCTCGCGCAGCGTGAGCCCCAGCGCCTGCGCGCTGCGGATGAACTCCGCGCGCTCGGCGGCCCCGGCGCCGTAGTAGCGGTAGCCGTTGGCGCCGCGCTCGGCCGCCAGCAGGCCCAGGTCCGTCCAGTAGCGCAGGGTCTTCACCGACTCGCGCGTGTGCCGCGCCAACTGCCCGATCGTCGCCATGCCCCATGGTAGCGGTGACGCTTCCGCCCGCACGTCGCCGGCTGGGGCGACTTGCCCGCTAGACTCCAAGACCAACACTGGCTTCCCACCAGTCACGGGCCGGGAGCATCCCATAAACGATGGGATACTGTTGGCGAAGTCGCCTCATGAGCCGGCCGCATGCTGAGGCATGTTGAGACTCGGTGATTCCCGGGCTGTTCCGCCCGAAACCGCCCGCGGCGCTCGCTCCGCCTTCCCCAAGGGCAACCCCTACCTGACGCGGCGAGACGAGCTCGGTAGCGTCTTCCGGGACGAGGACTTCGAGGGCCTCTACCCGAGGTTGGGCCAGCCGGCGTTGCTGCCGTGGCGCTTGGCGATAGTGACGCTGGTGCAGTACCGCGAGAACCTCTCCGACCGGCAGGCGGCGGAGGCGGTGAGGGCCAGGATCGACGTGAAGTACCTGCTGGGCCTGCCGTTGGCGGACGCCGGCTTCGACTACTCCGCCCCCAGCGAGTTCCGCGCCCGTCTGCGGGGAGGAGGTAGCGAGGCGACGCTCCTCGATCGCTTGCTGGAGCGTTGCCGTGAGCTTGGCCTGGTGCGTGCCGGCGGGCGCGCCCGCTTGAGCCGCTGCCTAGTCTCTCTAGGCGCGAGCCAAGTTGTCGACCAGACGCCGCATGTGACGGATTAGCGTGCGGCATGTCCCTCAAGGAGCTGATCATCGCCCACAATGTCGTGAGTTGGTTGTTGCCAGACGAGCTCGCGGCGCTCGAGGGCCTGCTGGAGCGACTGCCGTTGCCGGCGCCGGCGGGCTGCATCGTGCCGGTCGAGGAGTTCAGGCGTCTGGTGGCGGCGGAGTTCGGTGAAGGAAGTGAGGCTGTCTGGCAATTGGAGTCGTTGGTACTTTAGGGCGACGGCCCGCCGCCCCCACGGCGGGCCGTTCTCCGTCAAGGCGGCCGGCTGCGGGCGTGGCGGGTAGGCTGGTTCCCGAAGGGGTTGCTGGTGCGGCGGGTGAGTGTCACGGAGGCTCGTAGGGAGTGGTCGAAGCTGCTGTCGGCGGTGGAGGCGGGCGAGTCGGTCATCATCACGCGTTACGGCAAGCCGGTGGCGCTCCTGGCGCCGCCTGGGGGCGCGGCGCGGTTACCGGACGGCGCGCGCTTGCGCGCTAGCGTGCCGCCCATGCGCGAAAGCGCCGGCGAGTTCATCAGGAAGCTAGGCGACGACGAGCGCTACTGAGGGCCGCGTCCGTTCGTGTGGACGCCGGAGGAGTCATGAGCAAATGCGCGGACGAGCAAATGATCACCCTAAGCAGCGGCAACGTCTTCGCTGACCTGGGCTTGCCCGAGCCCGAGGAGCGCCTCGCGAAGGCGCGCTTGGCGAGCCGGATCCAGGACGCGATAGAGGCGCATGGTTGGGCTCCCGAGCAGGTTCCTGAGGCGCTCTCCTTGAGCGAGGCGGAGGTGTCCCGGCTTGCGGCCGGCAGGCTCAAGGCCTTCAGTGTCGAGCGGTTGACGGGGCTCTTGAAGGTTGTGGAGGCCGCCTAGCCCTCGTCGGCCTCCTGGTGGAGGCCGCGTACGTACCAGCCGAGCCGGTGGGCTTCCTGGGCCACGGTGTCGCTCCAGGCGCTTGAGTGGGTGGTGGGTCCGCCGGAGGCGGCTGCCCAGACGTCGGTGGGTTGCGCCACGAAGCACTGAACGGTGAGCGTCACTTCAACTTCGTCGCGAGTGCCGGTGATGGTGACGGCGTTGGTTTGCAGGCGGAAGGTGCCGGGTTCGAGGCCAACCAGTAGGGAGCGCACCGCGTTACGCAGTTCGTCCAGGCTTGCGGGCTCGCGGATGACCTGCTGGGCGCCTGGGCCGCGGCGGACGACGCGGTAGAAGTGCCCCGACGGTAGGTTGGCGTGCCCGTGTGGGGTGCCAGGCCGCGGGTCGTTCATCTCGGGTCCTGGGGGGCGCGTTCGCCGCGGAGCGCGCGCAGGTAGGCGCGTAGCGTCGCGTTCCGTACCTCGTCCGGGTGGCCGTCCTCGAGGCGAGCGACGTGCGTCTCGGGTATGCCTAGTCGCGCTGCCAGTTCGGCTCGGGTGAGGCCGGCGGCCTGCCGGCGCTCGGTGAGGGCGTGGTCGATGTTGGCGGCGATCAGGCGGCGCTTGTGTGCTGCCACCGCCTCCTCGTTCAGGCGGCCTTCCCTGATGGCCTTGGCGCGCACGTCGCGCCACCCGGGTGCGCGTGGCTTCTGGTGCAGCATGATCATCACTCTATGCGGTCATGGGGTAGTGGTGTCATGGGGGCGGATCGGGTTCGGGTCCGCGTGGGAATGGTCGTGGCCCGCGGACCGAGGTCATGGCGGGCCACTCCTCTTGCGAGGTTCATACCCGAGGTTCATCACCGGCCTGAGGGTCGGGAGCGGAGTAGCCCCGGGACTCCGGGAGAAGGATAGCAGGCAGCGCTAAGGGCGCCTAGGGGCCTCCGGCGGGGCGCGGCGTGATGGCTGCCAGCTCGCGGCCGATTCGTTCACGCGTGGTCTCGAGGTCGTGTTGCGCCTGCAGGTTCAGCCAGAACTCGGGCGTGGTGTTGAAGTGGCGCGCTAGGCGCAGCGCGTCGTCGGCGGTGATGGGCCGCTCGCTGCGCGCCAGGGACTCGACGCTCTCGGCCGGCAGGTGTAGGCGCTCGGACAGGTCTGCGGCGGTGAGTTCGAGGGGGTCCAGGAATTCTTCCTGTAGGATTTCGCCGGGATGCACGGGCGACAGGGCGTCTTGGCTCAGGAACTCCAGGATGCGTTCGTTCGTGTAGTCTTCGGGTTCGGGTGTGCCGGCGGGCACTTGGCCGGGCTGGTGTTTTCGTCTTGCTGGTTGGGGTCGGGAAGGTCGTTCACGGGTCCCTCCGGGGCGCTCGCCGGGCGCTTGGGGCGTCAGCGGGTGGGGAGAGAACTGCGGAACGCCCGGGCGTTCCGCAGGTGGATCTCATACCCGGGGTTCATCAAGGGCTAGGCCGCGAGAGGAATAGCCCCAGGGCTAGGGAAGATAGTAGCAGACGCGATTCGCGGCCGTGAAGGCTGTCGGGCTCCGGTTCAGTAGCCGTAGCCTTGATCCTGTGCTTCGCGCGTGAGTTCGTCGAGTGCCGCCTGGCGTTCCTGGTCGTCGCGCGCCTTGTAGGCGAGTAGGGAGTCGCGGTCGACGCGCAGGCGGGCGCCCTCGCCGTGGTGGGAGATGAGGCCTTGCTCGAGGAGGCCCTTCACGTGGGCGGTGGAGGCGTTTAGCGCGTCCGCGGCCTGGTGAAGGGTGAGCTTCTCGGGCGGTTCCTCTCTTAGGTTCATGATCCCCAATAGTAATGGGGCGCGGCCCTTGATGTTCGGGCCGCGCTCTTGGCTTACCCGAGGCTCATGCACCGGTCTAGGGCCGGGAGGGGAGGCACTCGGGGCTACGAGACGAGGATATCAGGCGTCGCATCGCGATTCCAGTTCGTTTCGTCGCCCTACGCTGCCGCTGGCTCGATTGGCGTCCGCAAGGTTGGCCACAAGGGCAGCCGATCTAATACAGCATTTCCCGCCACGCGCATATATGCAATTCGTTCTCCGTTCTAGTTGGAGAGAATGCTCACCACCCAATGGATGCCCTGCCAGAGGCCCAGTATGATGGTCACGAACCCGCTTACTTTGAACCAGGGGCTATTGGTGATGGAATCGGCGTGGGCTCTAAACCGCGATCCATACATCTCGATACGCTTAGCCTTTGTTCGGAGCGTTCCCTGCCACTGTCGCTCGGCTAGGTTCGCAATGATGCCCACCTTCCGCAATGTGGATTGATGGAGCAAGACATACTGCTTATCAACAAATGCCTGTGCTTCCTCCTCGCCCGTGAGGAAACCTAGCATCGTCATGTCGTTGTGCTTCGCTAGCTGCGCTAGGCGGGGATGTCCAATGTAGTTCGGGCCGTAGATGTCTTGTAGGAGAGCGGCGAGGTCAAAGAGGTGGCTGGGCTGGGTGGACTCTGGCGCTCCTCCCAGCACCTTATACCTATGAGCGATTGCAGGGAAACCGTAGTTTGAATCGCGCATGTTCCAGTGGAGCCAGTTGAAGTTCGGCGCTGCTTTCAGATACGCGTAGAAATCATCTAGCATAAGTTTCTCTAGCGAGTCGTAATCGGCTTCAATGTCCTTGGGGGCAACGCCCTTGGTTTCTGCGGCCTTATGAATGGAGAACGAGTCGGTGATGCCCGAGCCGAGGTTCTTGATGGCGATGGAGGTAATTCTCCGAGAGCTGCCTTCGGGGTTGTCGTAGAAGCTCTCGCAGGAGTAATGGATAGCGCAGCAAATCCCTGGCGCTTGGAACAGCTCGTCGAGCTTACGGAGGGCGCGGGATCTAACAACATGCCTCTTTCGTGCGTCAGCCATTTGAGAAAGAGTACCGCTCCTTTATGGCGAGTGTAATCAGCTTCTGAAACGTTGAGTTGTTTTGCCCCGAAGGGGCCCAACTATTGCGTGGCGTTAGGGGGATCGTGATCAGACGAAAGCCAGCGCTGGTCAAGACCTGGATGAGGGGCTGTGCGGGCTGACCGGTTTGTTCCCCTGCGCCTAACTGAAGTATTTTCGAGATTGACATCAGAGCCTCAGGGAGTGTTTTCGGAATAGTGAATCAATGAATGCATTGACCGACTTCTCCAGTGGCTGCTCGGTGAGCTCGTAACCTGCGAACCTGTAGACCTCGTAGCCCGCCAACTGAAGTTGGCGGCCTGGTGCGACGGTTTCGGCGTATTTCCTGGGGCTTGCCCGGTCTCCTTCGCTGTAATGTTGTTTGCCGTCAATTTCGATGACCACCCGGACGTTTTGTGGCAGGAGCATCAGAAAATCCATCCTCTGTACGGCGAAACGCTTGTCTTCACCGCGCCGATAGAGTTCCTTATGCGTTATGGGGTCATAGTGCAGATACACCTGGGGCAGTAGCGCTGGCGCTTGATTCTCGGAGGGCCGTACGTGCTTGAAGTACGCATCAAAGAACTTCATTTCGGCCGGAGACTGTAACGATTTACGTAGTCGGAATCCGAGCGCGCGCCGCACCTTGGCATCCGCTGGATCTTGTCCACGCTGTTTTGCCCACCATGTGGCGAGTTGGTGCCACGTGAGTCCGTCCTCCGCTAAGTCTTCCTCGTAAACCAAGCAGTGCTCCCCGTGCCTGAGTAGGACGATGTCGTTACTGACAGCGTCTCGAAAGCCAATTTCTGGTTTTGGGCCTGTTGAGGCGAACACAAGGTTCTTTGGCTTACCAAGGCCGGTAGGCTTCCTACTGCGAAAGGCGTACACATCGTGGCCGGACACGCGGCCTGCTTTAGCAACCACATAACCGTCCGGTTGCACGATGTCAGCGAATCGTTTAATCAAATCGTCCTGCTCTGTGCCCGTGCGCGCATCCGGATGAACGGTGCATTCCAAAAGCTCGACGATTCGTTGATCAGGCCAGGTCAGAAAGTCTGCGTCTTCCAAAAGCTGTAGGTGATTCGTGCGGTGCCAGGGCACGCTATCGGCCGCTCCGTCTATGGCTGATAAGGCAAAGAGGACGTTCCCGCGATGGCGCAACTCATCATCGGCAGAGTACGAATATGTCCTTTCAAAAGCGCGCTTCGACAAGGGTGCGAACCTCTGAACGAACGCATCGGGCTCATGGTGGGGATGCATGCGAAGTCCGTCAAAGGCTTGCGCTAGCTTGCGCCTCGTAACTGAGCTTATGTGGTGCGTCCCGTCAGCCTCGAGCATCCACAGTGCGTTCTGCACGTCAAAGATTTCGCTTGATGGGAGAACATCCATGCAGCGCGCCGCCAGAGCCATTAAATCAGCGCCCGAAAGGCCGTTGAGGACGCTTCTTACATAAGTCGGCTTGCCCCAGCCAGGTTTCAGGTCCTCCCGCCAATCGAGTTGCACGTCACTAAAGCACCGCTCGATCATTTCCCAATTCCCTGCTGTCAGAAGAGCGGTCAAGGCAGCCTTTAGTTCATGTACCGAGCCCACGACGTGATTCGCCATCAACGGCCGACCTCCTTTGGCTACGGAATCACCAATCTATCTTGGCCCAAGGTTGGTGCCCGATTGATCTGGTAGAGCCTGTTGCGAAAACAGTCGGATACTGTTGGCGAAGCCCCGGCGTCGCGGGTACCAAGCGCCCTTCAGTATCGGACCCGTGCCGGCAAATAGTTTCACGCGTGTGCTCTGGGACAGCGGACCTTAGAATGGCGCCACATGGCAAGCGATGACCCGGCGTTCTGGCAGGCGTGCGATCAGCTTGTCAGCAGCAGCGCCATAACCATTGACCGCCCTAGGGGAACCCCGCACCCGCGGCACCCGGAGCTAATCTACCCTCTGGACTACGGCTATCTGGTCAGCACGTCCGGCGGAGACGGTACCGGCATCGACGTGTGGCTGGGAGGCGGCGCCGACAAGGGGGTTAGGGCCATCGCCTGCACCGTCGACCTGTTCAAGCGTGACGCGGAACTCAAGTTGCTGCTGGGCTGCACGGACGAGGTGATTGCTATTGTGTCCAGTTTCCTTAACGTTACAGCGGGCCTGTCGTGCATCATCGTGAAGCGCGCCTAGCGGCGGCGAGCCGAATGAGTCGCCGACTCGCCTAGAACGCGATCTGCTATCTCTGAGACTTCGCCAACAGTATCCGGTCGTTTCTGAGACACCTCTACAAACCTCAATAAATGGTTATGCGCCGTCCGTGGCAAATAGCCTTATCTGGTAGCGGCGGTCCGGGTTGTTGGTAGCGGGTTTCTGGCTTGGTGGTAGCGCGCGCCGGCGATTGTGGCCGGCGGGCGCTCTGGGTTGGGTTTCATGGCTGCCGGGTTTGGGGTTTACTCCCAGTAGTCGGCTTGCTTGCGGGCGGTTAGGTCGCTTTGCTTGCGCATGTCGGTCGTGCCGAGGTTGATCTTGCGGGCGTTGTTGGCGAGCCGGTTCACGATGGAGTCGGCGGCGACGCGTTCAGGCAGGGTCCTCACCCAGTAGTCGGGGCCGGATTGGCTGGCGATCATGGTGGGCCTTTTGTGCTCGCGGTTGGCGAGGATGGCGAACAGGTCGCTGGCGGCGCTCTCGTCGATGTCGATGGTCAGGAAGTCATCGATGATCAAGAGGTCGGCGCCGGAGAGTTCGTTCAGGAGGTCCTGGTGAGCGATGGCGTCAGCGCGGGCGATGACGAGCTGGCGGGCGAGGTCGTCCATGCGCGCGTAAGTGACGTGGTGCTCGTTGTGACAGGCGGCTAGCCCGATGGCGCAGGCGAGGTAGGTCTTGCCGCCGCCGCTGGGGCTGGTGATGAGCACGTTGGTGGCGTCGGCCTGCCAGTCGTGGTTAGCGTAGCGCCGCATGCGCACCGGGGTGATGCCGCGCCCCTCGCTGTAGTCGAGTTCAGCGATGCTGGCGTGCGCGATGGGGAAGTTGGCTTGGCGGATGAGTCTCTCGATGCGGTTGGCGCGCCTGAGGTCAAGCGCGTCATCCACGGCGCTCAGGAAGAGCTGTTCGGGCGTCAGGGCGTCGTTAGCCTCGTCATTGATGAGCTCCTCGAAGCGGGCGGCGACGTGGGTGATGCGCAGGGCGCGGAACTTGTCGTAATCGGCGCTGCTGAACATTCACTCGCCGCCGTCGCGGTAGTAGTCGGCGCCGCGCACCAGCGCGCCGGCCGTAGCCTCGGCGGCCGACGCGTTCTTGGTGTTCGCCGCCGCGGCCCGTAAGGGCGCGGGCTTGCGCTCGTCGCTGCTCATGGCCGCCAGCAGGCGCTTCAGCGTCGAGTAGGTGGCGTTGCCGCGCACGTTCAGCAGTTGCTGGCAGGCGGCTTCGAGCTTGGCTTTGTTCTTCCCCAGTCCGCCCAGGATGTTCTGGCAGTCGAGGTAGCTTTGCGCTTCGATCTCGTAACGGTCCAGCACCTGCTCGATCACGGTGGTGGTGGCCGGCCCGAAGGCTCTGGCGCGGTCCGTGAACCAGCTCCGCGACCAGAGTCCGTTCACGTCCCGATGCTGCGGCGGGACGTGCGCCGGGTCGGTGGAGTACTGCCCCTTGCGGCCCTGCTTGCGATTGTGCTCCGCCACGATCTTCTGCCCGTCGAACAGCGTGACGCCGCTGCTGGTGAGCCGCGCCCGCACCAGCCGCCCGGCCAGCGCGTAAGGGACACTGTAATGCTGGTAATCGCAGGTGACGTGATAGTTGCGGCCGACCTTGAGCTCCTTCCACGCCACCTGCTCGAACGCCAGGCGCGGCAGCGGCAATAGCCAGCCGGCTTCCTCCAGGCTGAAGCGCTCGAAGCGGGTGCTGCCATCCACCCTTCGGATACCGTGATTCACTTCCTCAATCCGCTCGCTGGTGGCGGCGTTCACATCCGCCAGGGTGGTCCAGGTGTCCTCCAGCAGGTAGCCCAGCACGCACTTGTTGACGGTGTTCATGGCCGACTCCACCGCCGCCTTATCGCGCGGGCGCCTGACCCGGGCGGGCAGGATGGCGGCGCCGTAATGATCCGCCAACTGCCGGTAGCGCTCGTTCACGAACCTTGCCGCGTCGCCGCGCTCCTTGGTGTGCGTGGCGGTGAGGGCGTTATCCGGCACGATGAGCTGCGGCACCCCACCGAAGTACGCGAACGCCTTGACGTGCGCGTCGAGCCAGTCCTCAATGCGCATGCTGGTGTACGCCCGCGTGAACATCATCCCCGAGAACGGCAGCACCGCCACGAACAAGTACGCCTTCACCACCGCGCCGCTCACGGCGTCCACCAGCGGGATGGTGTCGCCCGCCCAATCCACGAACATGGTGCGGCCCGGCTCGTGCCGCAACGTCGCCACCAGGTCATGCCTGAGGGCGTACTCGTTGAACAGGTGGCAATACTGCGAGTAAGCGTACTTCCGTAGCCCCGCGCCGCCGCTCATGTACGAGCGCCACGCCTGCAGCAGCGTGAAGTGCGGGTTGCGGCGCAGACTCGCCACCACCTTCGCGAAGTCCGGCAGGTCGTAACCTTCGCTCACCCGCGCGCGGCCATCCGGGAACCACGCCATCAACTCCGCCTCTGGCAAGCCCGCCAGCCGCTCCGTCGTCAACCCCCGCTCCGAGAGAGCGCGCCGCGCCGTCGCCACGTCCCGGTGCGAGCACCCCACCGCCAAGGCCACCTCCCGGTAACTCCGACCCTGCAGTAACAACTCCAGGATTCGCCTGTAATCCGCCATGATCCGCCTCCAAACGAAAAAGGCGGCGCTAACGCGCCGCTCGCACAGCAGACCATGAACCCCACCACCGCTACCAACAACCCAGAGCCCCGCTACCAGGTAGCCGGACCAGCGCTACCAACAAGCCCTATTTGCCACCAAGTCCAAGCGTGAGCGCGCCAACCAGCCCAAGGTGACGTACCGGCCGCTGGAGGTCGTGCGGCCCGGTGAAGCGGTAGTCATCGACGCCACGCCGCTGGATGCGTTCGCCATCGACCCGTTGAGCCTGGAGTGGGTGCAGGTGCGGTTGACGGTCGCGCTCGACCTGTACTCGGGCTCCATCGTAGCGTGGCGCTTCACGCCTGGAGCCGAGAAGTCGGTGGACGCCGCTTTGCTGCTGTATAACGTGCTGCGTCCGAAGGCGATGCGGGCGGGGTGGCCGGAGCACGTCAGGTGGCCTTACGTGGGCGTACCTGAGCATGTGATCGTGGAACTGCTGTCCGAGGAAGAACGTGAGCACGGCCTCTCTAACATCCCATTGGTCAACCCGGAGTCGGTGTGGGTCGACCATGGCCGGGTGTTCTTGTCGAAGGCGTTCCTGGACGGGTGCCGCCGCTTGGGCGCGAGCGTGCAGCTTGCGCGGCCGTACACGCCTACCGACAAGGCGAACGTGGAGCGGTTGTTCCGCACGGTCCGTGAGCAGTTCGTGCAGAACTTGCCCGCGTACAAGGGCGCCAACGTGCTCGACCGCGGCAAGGACGTGGAGCTGGAGGCGGTGCTGTTCATCGAGCAGATCGAGGAGATGTTCGCCGAGTGGGTGGCGGTCTATTGGCAGCGGCGCCCGCATCGGGGCCTGGAGCTCCCGGCAGCGTCGAGGTTGGATCTCTCACCGAGTGACATGTTCCAGGACGGCTTGAACCGGGCGGGTTTCTCGTACATCGTGCCTGACGCGCGCTTGTATCTGGATCTGCTGCCGACCGAGTGGCGCAAGATCAACCACTACGGAGTCGACGTGGACGGCCTGCGTTACAACGCTGACGTGCTGGCGGAGTACCGGAATGTGCCGTCGCCGTACCAGGATCGCGGCGGGCAGTGGCCGTTCAAGCGTGACCCGCGGGACATATCCGTCGTCTACTTCCTGGATCCCTCGATGGACGAATGGGTGGAGGTGCCGCGGCATAAGCCGCGCGTGGAGGGCCGGCCGTTCGACGAGAACACCTTGGCTTACGCCAAGACGCTGGTGATGGAGCGGCTTGGTAGCACGCGCCATGCACGGATGGAAGCTATCAGCAGGGAGCTGGACGACCTGCTGGACCGCCAGGTCGCCCTGGCGTCTGAGTCCAAGCGCGAGCATCGCCTGGCTGCGCGGCGCGTGATGCAGGCCAAGAACGCCGCCAGGGACCGCGCTCGCGCTGGTGTCCCGGAGCCCGCCGCGACCCTGCAGGCGCCGGATGAAGAGTTCGACTTCGAAGCGGTGTTCGGCGCGGTCGAAGATGTCGCCGCGACCGAGGTGCCGGTAGCCGTCACCGGCGCCTGGCACGCCTAGGATGTTGGGGACTTGGATAGTGCGCTGAGTATCGCGGGCGTTGGTGTCGACGTTCAGCCACTCCGTGTCGCCGGTCGCTTCTATGACGAGCTCTAGCTGACCGTCGTCTGC
>Ga0209916_1002123_pt1 | contig 11431 bp, 8 predicted proteins | sample ThiBio_1000_plan_FD_183956 | JGI IMG/M metagenome (GOLD analysis project Ga0209916, IMG submission 183956) | Wastewater bioreactor microbial communities from Cape Town, South Africa - Thiocy_solids_2 (SPAdes) | ecosystem: Engineered > Bioreactor > Thiocyanate-remediating > Anaerobic-Aerobic ... | reverse complement strand
CGGGACCCAGAACTCGATCAACTCCTCGATGGTGGTCGGCTTGTGGTAGCCGGGGGCCACCGACGAGACCGCCGCCACGCCGATCTCCCGCGCGTGGCGGGCCAGCGCGATCGAGTCGGCCTGGCAGTAGCCGCCGACGTGGATCACCACCTTCAGCGAGTCGCCGCCGACCTCGCGCCAGCGCTCGGCCGTCCGCCGGCGCTCGTCCAGGGTCAGCATCGGCCACTCGCCGGTGGATCCGCAGGCGAAGACGCCCGGAAGACCGCACTCGCGAAACAACTCGGCCTGAAGCGCGACCGCGTCGAGGTTCAACGAACCGTCGGGATGAAACGGGGTGTGGGGCGCGGGGATCAGTCCGGAGATCGGTCCTGGCATCGCGGGGGCTCCCGTCAATGGTATGCTCGTTCTCGGGGGATGGGACTTCCCCATCTACTGTACCGCGAACGACCGACTTGGAAATGGGCCCCTCGCGACATGCCGGCGCGCAAGCGCCCCGCGACGCCGCCGGACTCGATTTGATCAAGGCGCCATGATGAATCCACCGTTCGATCGTCGCCACTTCCTACGATCGGCCGCGACCGCGGCCTCGGCGGTTGGCGGCGCGACCGTCGCGGGCGAGCGGGCGCGGCCGAGGCCGCCCCGGATCAAGGTCGGCCAGATCGGCGTCGAGCACGCGCACGCGGAGAAGCTGGGCGTTTATCGAGCCTCCGAGGATTACGAGGTCGTCGGGATCGTCGAGCCCGACGAGCGGCTTCGCGAACGGGCCGCCGAGCGAGCGGCGTTTCGCGGGCTCCCCTGGCTGACCCGCGAGCAACTCTTCGCCACTCCCGGCCTTCGGGCGGTCCTGGTGGAGACCCACGTCCGCGACCTGCTGGAAGCCGCCGAGGCGTGCGTCGACCGCGGGCTTCACGTCCACCTGGACAAGCCGGCCGGGACGTCGCTTCCGCGCTACAAGCGGATTCTGGACGCCGCCTCGGACAAGGGGCTTTGGGTCCAGATGGGCTACATGTTCCGCTACAACCCCGCCGCGGTCCTGCTCCGCGAGGTGCTGGCGAAGGGGTGGCTGGGCGAGGTTTTCGAGGTCCACGCCGTCATGAGCAAGGTCGTCGGGCCGGAGGACCGTGCCCGCTTCGCCGAGTTCCGCGGCGGCATCATGTTCGAGCTGGGCTGCCACGTCGTCGACCTGGTCGTCGGCCTGCTGGGGGCCCCGGATCGGGTGACGCCCTTCTCTCGCCATTCCTCGACAAGCGACGACGGCCTGCTCGACAACGCGCTGGCCGTTTTCGAATACCCCCGCGCGACCGCCTCCGTCCGATCGAGCGCGCTGGAGGTCGAGGGGTTCGCCCGTCGGCAGTTGACCGTCTGCGGAACGGAGGGGACGTTCCACGTCCAGCCGCTGGACTCCCCGAGCGTCCGCGTCGCCTTCTCAAAGCCCCGCGGGCCGTACCGCCGGGGCTATCAAGACCTGGCCATGCCCCGATACACTCGCTACGTCGATGACGCGGCCGACATGGCCCGCGTCATCCGCGGCGAGAAAGCCCCGGACTTCACGCCCAAGCACGACCTGGCCGTCCAGGAAGCGGTCTTGCGAGCATCCGACATGCCCTTGGATTGACGGTCGAAATCGCGTCCCCCCACCCCGCCGGAACCGTTCCCATGAACCGAACCCGCCTTCGTCGTCTTGCCCCGCGAGGGCTCGCCGCCCTCGCGCTCGCCGTCGTCGTCCTCGCCGCGCCCCGCCTGGTTCGGGCCGATGAGCCGACGTGGACCTACCGGCCCGAGGCGCTTCGGCCCTTCTGGAGCGGCGAGGTCATGGAGGGGGAGTCGGTCCTGTTCGTCAAGGACGACGACGGGGGATCGGCGCGGGCCTCGGTGCTGATGCCGATCCGCAAGGTCCTGGCGGTTCGCGACTCGACCGGCGCGACGTCCTACGAGGACGGCCGCGACTTCGTCTGGAAGGCCGGCTCGCGCGAGATCGTCCTGCCGCCGGGCTCGCGAATCGTCGCCTCCCGGCCCGCCGACCTGCGACGACCGCCGGGGACCCAGATGTTCCGACTCACCCGCCGCGACGGCGACGGCGAGATCATGTTCGGCGAAAAGCTCGAATATCAGGCGCTTCAAACCGTCATCACCTATGAGCACGACGCCGACGCCTGGCGGGGCCCCAGGCCGGAGTTCGACTCCGCCGCCCTGCCTCGGGTCTCCGAGAAGCTGAAGCGCGGCGAGCCGCTATCGGTCGCGCTCCTGGGGGACAGCATCTCCACCGGCTGCAACGCCTCGGGCTGGGCCGGCGGCGCGCCGTTCCAGCCGCCCTATCAGGACCTTCTGCGGCTGCGTCTGAAGGAGCGGTTCGGCTCGGAGGTCCGGCTGACGAACCTGTCGGTCGGCGGGATGGACAGCGCCTGGGGGGTGACGAAGATCAACGAAGTGGTCGAGGCCGCGCCCGACCTGGCGATCGTGGCGTTCGGCATGAACGACGCCGCCGGCCGATCCGCGGCCGAGTTCCGCGGCAACGTCGAGAAGATCATGTCCGGCGTCCGCGAGGCCCTCCCCGAAACGGAATTCGTCCTGGTGGGGACGATGGTCGGCAACGCCGACTGGACGGCGCTTCACCAGGAGTTGTTCCCCGCCTACCGCGACGCCCTGGCGGAGTTGAAGGCGCCGGGCGTGGCGCTGGCGGACGTGACGTCGATCTGGTCGCGGTTCCTGGCGCTGAAGCGCGACTGGGACCAGACGGGCAACGGCGTGAACCACCCCAACGACTTCGGCCACCGGGTCTACGCCCAGGTGATCGCGGCGTGCCTGATCCCGGAATCCGAGGGGCCGTCGCGATGAGGTTCGATCGTCGGCCCCGCTTCCGCTTCCCAACGGATCGGCCGACGGTACAATGACACGAGTTCGGGGGGCCCGTCCTCCCGAAGCGCGGGGGCGTAGCTCAATTGGGAGAGCGTCTGCTTTGCAAGCAGAAGGTTGCGGGTTCGATCCCCGTCGTCTCCATCCTCGTGAAGCCGGGTCGGGGCGGTCGGCCGGTCGCCCCGACTCTTGGCTTTAGTGGCAGGCGTACTGCTTGACCATGCTGTAGGGGACCACCTTCACGCCGCGGGCGCGGAGGGTGGAAAGGCCCTGGCGGAGCCGTTCGAGTTGCTCGCGCCATTCGGCCGGGTCGAAGGGTTCGCAACCCCCCGGGGCGCAGGCGGGGTCGGCCAGTTCGCGCTCGTCCATCAGGAAGACCAGGTCGCCGCGGGCGAGTTGGAGGGATTCGATCAGGGCTCGGGTCCGCTCGACGTGTTCGGCCCCGCGGGCCTTGCCGCCGGCGCCGACGAGGGTCAGGACGCTCAGTTCGATCCCCGCGGCCTTGGCGTCGGCGGCGAACGTCTGAAGGTCGGAATCGTTCCAACGCTTGTCGTAAAGCCGTCGGACCTCCGGCGCGCCCGACTCGACGCCCAGGGCGATCCGCGACAGCCGTCGCTCGCGCGCCTGGCGGAGGGTTTCCCGATCGATCGCCGGCTTCTGGAACCCGTCGAGGAAGGCGTGGACGTTGTCGACCGTGGGGCCGCCCTCGTTGCGGAGGCGGCGGGCGATCACGTCCAGATAGCCCAGGACGTGGCCCGCGGGCTGGCGAAGGACGTCGGCGCCGGCGAGGAAGGCGCTTCGGTTCTGAACCAGCCGGCTCCCCAGAAGCTCGACGACCTCGGCGACGTGGGCGTCGAACTCCTCGGGCGTTCGCGCGGCGAGCTCGCGATCGTTGCAGCGGGCGAAGACCCACTCGTCGCGCCGGCCGACGGTCGCTTGCAAAAGCACGGCCAGGGGGACGTCGGGGGGTACGAAGGTCAAGGGTTGGTAGACGCGGCGGAACCGCGCGTCGAAGTCGGCCCACGCCCTGGCGTCCCAGGCGGCGATGCGGGCGAGGAAGGCGCGTAGCTCGGCGTCGTCGAGGATCCGGGCCTTGTCGGCCGGCGGGGCGACGCGCTCCAGGCCCTCCCTGTCCAGATCGGCCAGCAGGTCGGCGGCGGCGACGCGAAGCACCTCGTCCATGGTCCGGGACTCGTCCGGGGGGAGGATCCTGCGCCGGAGGACCAGTTCCCCATCCTCGTGCTCGCGGTCGACCTCGTGGATGGCGCCGTCGAGGCGTCGGATGTGGTGGCGGTCGCGGAAGTAGGCTCGCTGCCAGCGGCCCTCCAGGTCGTAGTGGAAGGCGGGGGTGTCGCCGAAGTAAAGGGAGAAGGCGCCCTGCTTGAAGCCGGCGAAGACGACGTCGCGGCCCTCTCGGGAGAGGCCCACGCGGCGGTTGTAAAGCGCGCCGTTCTCCAGGAGGGCGGCGGCCTCGTTGTGCTGCGGGTGCATTCTGCGTCTCCTCCTCGGGAATTCCCACGGCGAGCGACCGCCCCGCGAGTCCGGGTCGTCGACGGATCGACGCGCGAAGCGCTCTCGCCCGATTCGGTCCCCCGATTATACTAGGCCGCGAACGTGGGGAGACGCTTCGGCCCTCGCGCGGACTTCGCCGACGCGAGCCGGCCGCCTCGCCGCCGTCATGGAGGATCGCCATGGAGCCGGAAGCTCCCCGCGCGTCGACGTCCCGGCCGGTCTGGGTCGAACCGCTGGTCTTGGTCGCCGTCTGCCTGGCGCTTTACCTGGCGGGCAACGGCCGCGTCGGGCTCTGGGACCGCGACGAGCCCCGCAACGCGGTGGCCGTCCATGAGATGCGCGCTCGGGGCGACTGGCTCTTCCCCAGCTTCAACGGCGAGCCCCGGCACCACAAGCCGATCCTCTCCTACTGGCTGATGGGCCTGGCGACGGCCCTTCTGGGCGAGGGCCCCGCCGGGATGCGCCTGCATTCGGCCCTGGCCGGGACCGGGACCTGTCTGTTGGTCTGGCTGCTGGGGCGTCGGATGCTGGGGTCGCGGGCGGGCTTTCTGGCGGCCTTGATGCTGGCCGTCGCGCCGATCATGGTCGTCGAATCCAAGATGGCGACCACCGACGCCACGCTCTCGTTCTGGATGATGGGCTGCCAGCTCTGCCTGTACGAACTGGCCCGTCGCGAGTCGCGATCGATCGCCGCGGCGTTCTGGATCCTCCTGGCGCTGGCGACGTTGACCAAGGGGCCGGTGGCCGCGGCGCTTTTGCTCTCCATCGCGCTGCCGGCCTGGTGGTGGGGCTGCCCGGTCGCGACGGTCTGGCGGCGGCTGCGATGGCGCCGCGGCGTCTTGATCTGCCTGGCGCTGGCCGCTCCGTGGTTCGTGCTGATGATCGCCACGACCCAGGGCCGGTTCTGGGAGGTGGCGGTCAAGCAGCAGTTGCTCCAGCGCGTCGCCACCGAGATGGAGGAGCATGGCGCGTATCCCGGCTACTACGTCGTGATGTCGACGGTCCTGTTCTTCCCGTGGTCGTGCCTGGTCCCGGTGGGGGTGGCGGCGGCGTGGAGGCGGCGGAGGGTTGATCCGAACCTGGCGTACCTGCTCGCCTGGGTCGTCGGCCCGTTGGTCTTCCTGGAGTGCGTGCGGACCAAGCTGGCGCACTACTACCTGCCGGCCTACCCGGCCTGCGCGCTGTTGGCCGCGTGGACGGTCAAATCGGTGGCGCGTCGGGAGGTGACGCTGCGGCGATGGCCGCTGGGAGGGCTGGCGCAGGGGATGATCGGGGGGATCGGCGTGGTCGCGGGGGTCGGCATGACGGCCGCCGCGACGGTCGCGCCCGCCGGGCTGGCCGCGCCCCTGATCGCCTGCGGGCTGGTCCTGGGGCTGGGGACCGTCGCCGGGCTTTTGCAACTGCAACGCGGGCGGACCTGGAGCGGGGCCTGGCGGCTGTCGGCGGCGATCGGCGCGACGATGCTGCTTCTGGCCGGCTGGCTGCTCCCCGCGGCCGAGCCCTTGCGGGTCTCTCGGATCGTCGGTGAGCGGATGGTCGAACTCAGCGCGCGAACCGGATATGCTCCGTTGTTGATGAACTACAAGGAGCCGGGCGTGATCTACGCCTTCGGCGCGCCGATCACGATCCTCCGCGATCCCGCCAGGCTGCAAGAGCGGCTGAGGGACGGCGGCCCGATGATCACGGCGGTCACGCCGGAGGAGCTGCCGTCGTACTCGGAGCAGCTCGCGGTGAGCTTCGAGCGGCTCGAGGACGTGACGGGCTTCAACCCGGCGAAGGGGAAGACGATGACGCTCCACCTGGCGATCATCCGCGACGCCTCGGCCGTCGCGGCGTCAACCGCCCGGAGCGCGGCCGTCGAGGAGCCGTTGGTAAAGTGAGCGGAGTTGGGACGTCATCGTCTCGTGGCGGAACTGGTCGGCGAACCGTCGCCGGCCTTCCGAGCCCAGCCGCTCCCGGAGCGCGGGGTCGGCGGCCAGGCGGAGGACCGCGGCGGTCAAGCCGTCCAGGTCGCGGGGTTTCAGGAGCACGCCGGTCTCGGGCGTGACGACCTCGCGGGCGCCGTCGACGTCGTAGCTGATCGCCGGCCGGCCGACCAAAAGCGATTGCGGCAGCACCCGCGCCAGCCCTTCGCGAAGGCTGGGGTGGATCACCGCGTCGACGCCGCAAAGCAACTCGGGGATGCGATCCGGCGTGACCAGGCCGGTGAGGATGAAGGCGTCGCGGATCCCGGCGGCCTCAAGCTCGGCGATCAACCTCTCGCGGAGGATCCCGTCGCCGATCCAGACGAAGCGGACGTTCGGATTCGCCCGCAGAACCGCCGGAGCGACGGCGATCAGGTCGTCGTGGCCTTTTAGCTCGAAGAGTCGCGCGACGGTGGCGAAGGCGACGTGTTCCGGGGCCAAGCCCAGTTCGCGGCGGACGTCGTCGCGGGGCCGCCTGGGGTTGAGGAAGGCGTCGGCGTCCATGCCGCTGTAGACGGTGGTGAACTGTTCGGGCCGGCCGACGCCCGCGGCGAGGGCCTGTCGGGTCATGGCGTCGCAGACGCTGACGATCGCGTGGCAGCGTCTGGCGGCCCACCGCTCCAGGCCGATGTACAGCCGGTTGCGGACGGGCGATTCGAACGGGCCGAACGGCAGGCCGTGGATGGTGTGGACGACGGCCGGGACCTTCTCGCGCCAGGCGGCGGCGCGGCCGACGATCCCGGCCTTGGAGCTGTGGGTGTGGACGACGTCGGGCTTGAGCCGTCGGAAGGTCCGGCGCAGTTCGCGATACGCCTTCCAGTCGGTCGCGGGGCGGACGGCGCGGACCAGGTCGGGCAGGAGCTCGACCTTGATCCCTTGTTCCTCGGCGCGTCGAAAGAGGTCGCCCTCGGGCCCTTCGGCGGGGCCGGTGACGAGGGTGACGTCGTCGCGGTGGCGGTGGTGGAGGCCCTCGACGGTCAGCAGGGTGTTCTCCTGCGCCCCGCCGAGGATCAGCCGGGTGATGACGTGGACGATCTTCATGGTCGGCGGTTGGTCGTCCCTTTCGCGCGATTCGAACGCGGCTTTTCAACCTGGAATTTGGGAAGGGGGACGGCGTCCAACGTCCCCTCTCCCACCGGGCTGACGACCCGACACTTTTTCAGAAGTCGTCACGACGAGGAGTGAGCCGCGGCGTTGATCGCCTTCTCCCCTTGAGGGAGAAGGTGGCCGAAGGCCGGACGGGGGGTGGGCGGGACCGGAGGCCATCGGATTTGAAGTCGTTATCAAGCCATGGCTTACACCGAAATTCGACGCCGGTCGACCCCTCATCCGGCCCTTCGGGCCACCTTCTCCCTCAAGGGGAGAAGGCGATGATCGCCGCGGCCTCCGAAAAAGTGTCGGGTCGTCAGCCCGGTGGGAGAGGGGACGTCGCGTTTCGCCCTTCCCCACCCTACGGCTTGGGGCCGGCGGTGGTGACGGAGGGGGCGTCGGGAGGCGCGGGCTTCGCGGGTTCTAGGGCCTTGATCATGCGGAGCAGGTCGCCGTCGGTGGTGAGGATCAGCCGGGTGTCTCCCTTGAAGGCTTCCTTGTAGGCGTCGAGGGTGCGGCTGAAGTTGTAGAACTCGCCGGTCTCGCGGATGGCCTTGGCGTAGTCGTCGATGACCTCGGCGTCGACCCGGCCGCGGATGGCGTTGGCCTCTTGCTTTCCCTCGCCCTCGATCTTCTGGACCTCGGCGTTGGTCTTGTTGATGATCTCCTGCTTGCGCTGGTCGCCCTCGGCGATGGTCTTGGCGGCGATGGCCTCCATCAGTGAGATGGCGCGGTCGAAGGCGGCCTCGCGGACCTGGGGGACGAACTCGATCCGGGAGATGCCGACGTCGACCAGCTCGATGCCGCGGCCCTTGGAGTCCCCCTCGCCGGTCCCCTCGGCGGCCAGGGCGCGTTGGGCGGTCTGCTTGATCTGGTCCATGATCTTCAGGCGGCCCAGCGAGACCGACTCGCGGGCCTCGGGGGGGACCAGGAAGTCGGGGACGTCGGCGGCGTCGGCGGGTTGGGTCAGGTCCACCGGCTTGGCCTTGGCGGCGGCGGCGTCGCCGGCGGCGGCGGCGACGACCTCCGGCGGCAGGCCGAGGGTGTACGTCATCTTGCGGTCGGTGCTGCGGATGATCTCGGCCAGGTTGTGGGTGGTGATGGTGTCGCGCGCGGTGCTGCGGACGAACTCCTTGACCCGGCTCTCGCCGTTATCGAGCGTGCGGAGGGTCTGGACGAACCGCGCCGGGTCGGTGATCCGCCAGACGGCCCAGAGCGTCACCTCGATCTTCTTGCCGTCGGCCGTCGGCACGTCGACGAGCTTGGCCGACTCGGACCCGTGCCAGACTTGCAGGGTCTTCGGCAGCCGAAGCACCTCCTGGGTGAACGGCATCTTGAAATAGAGCCCCGGTTTGGTCCGGCTGGCGATCGGCTCGCCGAACTGGAGCAGCACGGCCAGCTCGCGCTCGGTGACGATGTAGCAGACGGCGCTTGAGAGCGGCACGGAGAGGACCAGGGCCAGCCCGATCAGGGCGGCGATCCGTTGGCGGGGGGTCATCGGGCGTCCTCCCCGGCCGCGGCCGGCCGGTTCAGGTCCAGGATCGGCAGGGCCTTGCTGAGGTCGGCGTCGATGATGGTCTTGTTCTTGACCGACTCGAAGAGTTCTTGCATGGCTTCCAGGTAGAGGCGTTGGCGGGTGACGTCGGGGGCGCGCTGGTAGGCGTGGTACCGGGCCAGGAGGGCCTCGATCTCGCCGCTGGCCTCGGCCTTGGTCAGCGAGGCGTAGCCCTCGGCCTCGCGGACCAGTTTGTCGCTGTTGGCGCGGGCCTCGGGGATGAGCTTGTTGCGGGTGGCCTCGGCCTCGTTCTCGGCCTTCTGCTTGAGCTGGATCGAGGCGTTGACGCGGTCGAAGGAGGGTTTGACCCGATCCGGCGGGATGACCTGCTGCATCTGAAGCGCGGTGACGGTGACGCCGCAGTCGTAGGCGTCGAGCATGCGCTGGGTCTCCTCGCGGGCCTGCAAGGCGATGTCGCCGCGCTTCGGGCCGATCATCTCGTCGAAGGAGTAATCGCCGACGAGGCGGTTCATGACGGTGCGGGCGACGTAGGTCAATAGCTCGCGGGCGGAGCGGTCGTCCTGGTCGTCGGGGAAGCGGAAGAGGTAGCTGGAGGGCTCGCTGACGCGCCACTGGACGGTCCACTCCACCGACGCGGTGTTCAAGTCGCCGGTGAGCATCAGGGTTTCGTCGTCGTCCGGGTTGGCCTGGGGGCGCGGGGGGGAGGACGACGAAGCCATGCCCGGCCAGCCCTGGACGGCCGCCGCGGGGGGGCCGTAGGGGAGCGACAGGCCGTGCTCCTCGACGCTGACCTTCATCACGCGGTCGACGATCGGCAGCTTGAAGTGCAGCCCCGGCGTGGTGGTCGCCCGATAGGCGCCGAACCGCAAGACCACGGCCTGCTCGTGGGGCTCGACGGTGTAGCTGAAGTCCGAGATCAAGAACAGGGCGAAGAGCCCCGCCAGGACCCAGGGGATGATCGGGACGTACCGCCGCCAGGCGTCCGACGGCGGCCCCCCCCGTCGTCGTCTCGAGAATTCGTCGAATGAGAATGATTCCATGACCGCCCTTTCCTGGTTGAGAAGCCTTGATCCGCCGACGTCGGGGCTGGAAAGTCGTTCGTCCCGGCGTCGCGAACCTTGGAGAGGACGAGGAGGCCGTCGGCTTCCGACCCGCCGCGACGCGGCCGGACGGAGGCGGGAGGCGATCGCGCGTCGCGGCCCTCGCGACGCGCTCCCATGGTCCAACCACAAAAGACACAATACGATAAGCCGACGGTCGGTTCCAAGTCGAGCCCGGCCGGGGACGTTCGTCGCCGGACGCGCCCGCGCGGCGAGCGCTCTGGCGGCGGGCGGCGTCTTCCATCACAATGAGCGGGCCGGCGGCCGGCGGGGGCTCCGCCGCGCGTCCGGCCCTCGACCACCAATCGCAAGCCGCCCCTCGACCGACCGCGCGCGGGCCCGAGGGGCGGACGGATCAGGAGACCGCCCGTGGCCTCGACCGTCGACCGCCGCCAGCTTTGGAACCCCACCAACCCCGTCCGCGACCATTACGGCGAGCGGCCCGCCCTGGAGGCGCGGTTGAAGGCCCTGGACGAGAAGCTCGCCGCCACCCGCCGCAAGCTCGCCCTGGTGACGAACCATCCTCGGCGGGACGACTACCAGAAGCTCGTCTTCCAGCTCCAGGGCGCGCGCGACCAGTTCGCCGACGCCTCGTACCGCATGGTCCGCGAGGCCACCCACCTCTACGAAGAGGACCACGAACGGATCGAGGCCGCCGAACGGGCGTTCGCGTTCGTCCTCCGCCGCTGGGACGCCGTGGCGCATTGACCGAGCGAACAAGCCGCGCCCCCGCGCCGGCCGCGGCCGGCGCGGGGGACGACGACCGTCAATCGAAGAAGATCCCGCTGACGACGGCGTTGGGGCCGCCGGTCCTGGTGATCCGGAACTGGACCTTCCCCGCGACGTTCCACGACAGGTACGTTCCGCCGACGAAGTTCGAGACGTCCCGCGAGTCGAGCACCTTCCCGGTCGCCGGATCGATCAGCTCGATCCGCTGGGAACGGCCGTTCGCGTTCCAGTCCACCATGTACAGCGACACGACGTGGGTCTTGCCGTCGGTCAGGTCCACGTCGATCGTGAACGAGGCGGGGTCGGACCACGTCGTCGCCCGCCGCGACGAGCCGGAGGAGGACTGCAACGCCCGCGGGTCGGTCGTGGTCGCCGCCCAGGTCCAGTCGTCCACCCGGCTCATCGTCATCCGCGCGTATGACGGCGGCGCGGCCGGGTCGCCGAAGATCGACGCCCCCCCCGCGCCGTAGATCCCCTTCCACGACCCCTTCGTCGTCGTGTCGACGGCCAGGAACCCGGTCGAGTCCGCGCCGGGGTCGGGGTCGGTCCCGGGGTTCGGCGCCGCCTGATCGAAGAAGATTCCGCTGACGACGGCGTTGGGGCCGCCGGTCTTGGTGATCCGGAACCGGACCTTCCCCGTGACGTTCCACGACAGGTACGTTCCGCCA
>Ga0209916_1002122_pt1 | contig 11434 bp, 6 predicted proteins | sample ThiBio_1000_plan_FD_183956 | JGI IMG/M metagenome (GOLD analysis project Ga0209916, IMG submission 183956) | Wastewater bioreactor microbial communities from Cape Town, South Africa - Thiocy_solids_2 (SPAdes) | ecosystem: Engineered > Bioreactor > Thiocyanate-remediating > Anaerobic-Aerobic ... | reverse complement strand
CCCCCGCTCCAGCCGCGACGGCCGGCTCGTCTGCATCGACTCCCCCGCGGGCGACGCCGGCCGCCAGCTTCACCTGATCGACGTCTCGGGAATCGTCGATGAATCTGGTTCGTGAGACGCGCGAGACGCCTCGAGCCCCGACCCCGGCTCTTACGAACGCCCGTGGACCGCGACGGGGGCGGCTGACCTCGATGCGCGCCGGCGCTCCCTTCTCGCCAACCTCCAACGCCAGGAAGCGATTCCAACGCTCCGTCGCGCCTGCCCGCTCGCGACCTTTGACGACGGCCCCTCGCTCCGTCGAGGGCTTGATCCCGATCGGAAAGCCAGGAACCACGGAGGACACGGAAATCACGGAAAGAGGGACGAGCCTGAAAGAAAAACCTGACCGTCACGGATTTTGGGGGTGGTGGACATAACGGCCTTCCCCCCTCGCGGGGAAGGTGGCCCGAAGGGCCGGATGAGGGGGGCGGGTAAGAGCGCCATCGACGTCTCAGGCTTCCCGAACGGGCCTCCGCGAATCCCAACGGTCGTTTCGCGCGTCGTCCCCCTCATCTGACCGCTTCGCGGTCTGTCTTCCCCCGCAAGGGGGGAAGATTCGTTCAGGACCCCAAAATCCGTGACGGTCAGAGAAAAACCCCGATCCTCGTTTTGAAATCCATGATCGCCGTCATCGATGAGCGCCATCTCCTCTGGCTCTTTCCGTGTCCTCCGGGGTTCCAATTTCCCGGCGTCTCGGGTTTTCGACGGAACAGGGCGAGCCCGAAAGCAAAAGCTCGACCCTCATTAATTAAACCCATGATCTCCGTCGTCGATGAACGCCGTCTCCTCCTGGGTCGTTCCGCGTCCTCCGCGGTTTCCGTGGTTCCAATCAATAACTATCGATCTACAAACGCTTTAGGTTCCGACGACGGGAACGCCGCGTCCCATGGTGGAACCCGATTCCGAGGGCGGTCGGCGGGGGCGTCGCGGGGGATCGCGCCGGGCTGATCTTCGAGATTTCGTAAAAGCCCGGGGAATCGCGTCGGAAATCCTGATCGGAGTGTGTACTATTGAGGTGTCCGCCCCTTCGTCATATCATCGGCGAAGTTCCGGCCCCTCCACCGCGGCGTTCGCGCGGGTCCACGGGGGGCGTCGGTCGTGGCCTCCGTCTCCCTCGGATCGGGCCGAAGCACTGGAATGAAGTCCGCCCTCCATCCCTCGACATCCAGCCGTCCCAGGACGGCCTCGCCGTTTTCCAGCAACGTCCCCAGCTTCCGCTCGCTCGTCCCCGGCCTGGTGCAATACGCATCCGGCTTTCGAGGCCGCGGGGCGATGATGGCGGGGGCCTACGCGGGCTCCGCGGTCGGCGCGGCGCTTCTGTGGGGGACGCCGTCGACGTGGTTGTTCCTGGTCGCGGCGATCACGGTGCAAACGCTCAGTTGGGTCGACGCGGCCCGGCTCAACCCCTTCTCCGGCTTGACGCCGACGCCCGTCCTGGCCGCCACCGGCGCGGGGCTCGGGCTGGCGTTGCACGCGCCGGTCCTGGCGATCCTGACCCTGGTGGCCTGGCCGAGCTACGGCCCCGATCCCGACGAGGCCCCCTATCTGGTCAACCGGCTGGCGTACAAGGACAGCCTTCCCGTCCCCGGCCAGTGGGTGTGGCTGGACGGATCGGCCACGGGGATCCAAAGCGCCGCGAGGGTCGTCGCCGTGGGAGGGCAACTGGTCGAGTGGACCGGCAGGCGCTGGCTGGTCGACGGCAGGGAGGTCGCCAACGACCCGTCGCGCGGGCTGGCGGCCTATCCCCGCCGCTGGAGGTTCCGGGTGCCGAGCAACCACGTCCTGCTCGACCCCGAGACCCGGGCCCGCCCCGGCGAGGACCGCGCCCCCTTGATCGCGGTCGAGAGCGGTCACGTCATCGGCCGGGCCTGGGCGCGCTGCGCCCCGTTCTGGGAGCGCGGGATCCTCTGATCCGGAATTCCCATCCACCCGCGCGAGACGCGACGGCCGCGCGGCTGGTATGATTGGGATCCTGTTTCAAAGAGGGCGGAGGCCGGAATCGGTCTCCGAGCCGCGCGGCGTGGCGCGCGAACCGTCGGAGGGCGACCGACCGGAGTGATCATCGTGCTCGACCGCATCTGGGCGCCCTGGCGCGCGCAATACGTCTCCGGGGAGGTCGGCCAGTCGGCGGGGCCCTCGTGCTTCCTCTGCCGGGGGCTGGCGGAGGACCGCGACGTCGAGAACCTCATCGCCTGGCGAGGGCGGTCGACGGTCGTCGTGCTGAACCGCTACCCCTACAACAACGGCCACCTGCTGATCGCCCCGATCCGCCACCTGGGAACGCTCAAGGACTTCCAGGGGGAGGAGTTGGCCGAGCCGATCGAGACGATCCGCTGGATGACCACGATCCTCGACCGCCTGATGCGGCCCCAGGGCTACAACGTCGGGCTCAACCAGGGCCGCGCCGCCGGCGCCGGCCTGCCGGGGCACCTCCACTGGCACGTCGTCCCGCGGTGGGACGGCGACGCCAACTTCATGCCGGTCCTGGCCGAAACCAAGGTCGTCACCGAGAGCCTCGACCGCTTCCGCGTCCGACTCCGAGCCGAGATCGACGCCGACCTGGCGGCGGGGGCCGGGCTCCGAAGGAATTAGTTAGACTTTCCCTTGCAAGCCGGCCGTCCGCGGCCGATCATCGAGAGCGTCCCGCCGGTTTCATCCCACCCCGAGGTCGTCGTACATGTTGCTTTTTCTGACCCGACTGATATTCATCGTAGTGGCCGCCGGTCTCGGCGTGCGGATCATGCAGGTCGTGCAGACCGACGGCGACTCGGGCCGGCCCTACCTCTTCTTCATCGGCCTGATGCTGGCCGCGATGGCCTTCGTCGTGGGCGACTGGCTGACGCCGCGCAAGCGGATCCAGACGATTTCGGCGATCTACTTCGGGGTGATCGTCGGCATCTTCCTGAGCAACCTGGTCAACGACGCGATCCAACCGGCGCTTCAGCTTTACATCAACGCCAAGACGCATTCGGCGATCGCCAGCGTGCTGATGCTCTTCATCACCTACATCTGCATCTCGACCTTGTTGCAGACCAAGGACGACTTCCGGTTCATCATTCCGTACGTCGAGTTCTCCAAGGAGGTCAAGGGGGCGAAGCCCCTGGTCCTGGACACCTCGGTGGTGATCGACGGCCGGATCGCGGACGTGGCCGAGACCAAGGTGATCGATCAGCCGATGGTCGTCCCCCGGTTCGTGCTTCAGGAGTTGCAGGGGATCGCCGACAGTTCGGACAAGCTCCGCCGCAACCGCGGCCGCCGGGGGCTGGACATCCTCAACCGACTGCAGAAGTCGCCGGGGGTGGAGGTCCGCATCGACGACGCCGAGATCCCCGAGCTGGCCGGCATCCGCGAGGTCGACCAGCGCCTGGTCGTCCTGGCGAAGCACCTGGGGGGAAAGGTCGTCACCAACGACTACAACCTCAACAAGATCGCCCGGCTCCAGGGGGTGGAGGTGATCAACCTCAACGACCTGGCCAACGCGATGAAGCCGATCGTCCTGCCCGGCGAAACCCTGGGCGTGAAGCTCATCAAGCGCGGCGAGGAGATCGGCCAGGGGGTCGGCTACCTCGACGACGGCACCATGGTCGTCGCCGAGCAAGGGGCGAACCACCTGGGGGAACTCGTCCGCCTGACCGTCACCAGCGTCCTGCAAACCAGCGCCGGGCGGATGATCTTCGGCAGGCTGGACTTCCCGCCGTCGCCCCGGGGGGGCGGCGGGGCGAACCAGCAGGTCCACAACGACCCGCCCGCCGGCCGTCGCGACCGCGACGCCTGACGGCGGCGGGTTCAGCGGACGAACGCCCGCGACGTTCCTGTCGTCACGAACTTCGGGGGCGGTCCCAACGGCCTTCCCCCCTCGCGGGGGAAGGTGGCCCGAAGGGCCGGATGAGGGGGGGCGAGTCAAAACGCCGTTGACGTTCAGGGCCTCCCGGACGGGCCTCCGCGTATTCCGATGGTCGTCTGGTGCGTCGTCCCCCTCATCTGACGCCTTCGGCGTCTGTCTTCCCCCGCGAGGGGGGAAGATGTCGGGGAAGCATCCTTCCCCCCTCGCGGGGGAAGGTGGCCCGAAGGGCCGGATGAGGGGGAGGCGCGTCGGAAAACCGTTGGCGTCCAGGGCTTGCCGGACGGCCCATCGCGAATCGCGACGGCCTTCTCGCTTGTCGTCCCCCTCATCTGACCGCTTCGCGGTCTGTCTTCCCCCGCGAGGGGGGAAGATGTCGGGGAAGCATCCTTCCCCCCTCGCGGGGGAAGGTGGCCCGAAGGGCCGGATGAGGGGGAGGCGCGTCGGAAAACCGTTGGCGTCCAGGGCTTGCCGGACGGCCCATCGCGAATCGCGACGGCTTCCGGTCGCGTCGTCCCCCTCATCTGACGCCTTCGGCGTCCGTCTTCCCCCGCGAGGGGGGGAAGACGTCCACGTCCGAGCCCGAATCACGGTCGATGACGTTCAGGACGCGGCGGGCTCGGGGCGGAGGCAGCGGCCGATCTGGCGGATCGCCTGGCGGAGCCGCTGGTCGTTCTCGACCAGGGCCAGCCGCAGGAAACCCTCGCCGGCCTCGCCGAAGCCGCGGCCGGGGCTGACCGCGACGTTCGCCTCCTCCAGGAGCTTCATGGCGAAGTCGATCGAGCCCATCCGGCTTCGCCAAGGCTCGGGGATCGCCGTCCAGACGAACATCCCGGCGCGGGGGGAGTCGACGTTCCAGCCCAGCCGTCCGAGACCCTGGACCATCACGTCGCGGCGGTCCTGGTACTCGGCGACCTGCGCCAGCCGGCCCTCCTCGCCGTGCCGCAAGGCGACGATCGACGCGACCTGAACGGCCTGGAACAGGCCGTAGTCGTAATACCCCTTGATCGCCTTCAGGGCACCGAGCATGTCGCGGTTGCCGGCGGCGAAGCCCACCCGCCAACCGGCCATGTTGTAGCCCTTGGACATGGTGGTGAACTCGCAGCCGACCTTGATCGCCCCCTTCACCGACAGGAAGCTGGGCGGCTGGTAGCCGTCGAAGCCGATGTCGCCGTAGGCGAAGTCGTGGATCACGAAGAAGCGGTACTTCTTCGCCAGCGCCACGATCTCCTCGAAGAAGGCCGGCTCGACCACCGTGGCCGTGGGGTTGTGGGGGTAGTTGAGGACCAGGATCTTCGGCCGCGGCAAGAGGCTCTCGCAGACGCGCGCGACGTTCGCCAGGAAGGCTTGCTCGTCGCGGACGTCCAGCGAGATCACGTTGGCGGAGGCCAGCGCGATCGCGTGGACGTGGACCGGGAACGTCGGCGCCGGGGCGAGCGCCGTGTCGCCGGGGCCCAGAAGGGCCAGGCACATGTGGCTGAACCCCTCCTTGGAGCCGATGGTGGCGACGACCTCGTGGTCGGGGTCGAGGGTCACGCCGTAGCGGTCGCGGTACTTGGCCGCGACCTCGCGACGGAGGTTGTACACGCCGTTGGAGACGCTGTAGCGGTGGTTCCTCGGGTCGCCGACGGCCTCGCGGAGCTTGTCGACGATCCACTCCTGGGGCGGGTCGGTCGGGTTCCCCATCCCCAGGTCGATGACGTCGATCCCGGCCTTGCGCTTGCGGTACTTAAGCTCGTTGATCTTGCCGAAGAGGTACGGCGGGAGGTTGCGCACCCTGGGGGCCGCCTCGATGTCGTAGCGCTCGGTCGATTCGTGTTCCTCGGTCCCGGAATCGGTCGTCGGATCGTTCATCGCGGGCTTCGTCCCCGGCCCCCGGACGGGGCCTTCCTGGCGGTTGGTCGGTCGTCGGGCCGGCGCGCCGACCCGAACCAGTCTCTTGGAGTCTGTACCATAAGTGGCGAATGACGGTGGTCACGCTCTTCCCCCCTCGCGGGGGAAGCCGGACCGCGCGGCGGCCGGACGGGGGGGACGACGCGCGAGAAGGCCGCCGGCGCCCGCGAAAGCTCACCCACGCGACTTGGAATTCCAGCGGTCGTCTTGCTCGTCATCCCCCTCATCCGGCCCTTCGGGCCACCTTCCCCCGCGAGGGGGGAAGGCCGTTTCGCCGGCCGCGGCGCCCTTATGGGACAGACCCTTAACGATACCTTGGGCCCGAGGGATTCGGCACGCCCATTTTCGCGCCCGCCGGCCGAAATCGGAGGACCGGCGGAAGCCGCGCCGCCGGACGTCTTTCGGCGACCGCCGCCGCCGACTTGAATCCGACGGCCGCGGCGGGTTTGAGTGGACGCGGCCGGGCGGCGGGTCGATAAAGGTTCCACCACCAGGCGACCCGCCGACGACGTAGCCGCCCGCCTGATCGACCCCGCGAGCCCAGGTCACTCTGGATCATCGATAGACGCGAAAAGGGCGTCCAGGCTCGCGCCGGGACGCCCTTTTCTTGGTCCGCGAAACCTTCGATTCGACTCGACGCGATCGGGCTTTCACGGTTTCTCGGCGTCGGCGGCCGGCGTCGGCGCGTCGAGCGGGGGCGGCGGGGGCTCGGGCTTGAAGGCGGCCGGCGGGGCCTCCTCGGCCGGCTTGGGGGCCGGAACGGGCTTGCCGATCTTCTCCAGGTAGTAGGCGATCAGCGGACGGAGCGTCAGGTTCGGAATCAGCTCCAGGGCCTTGGAGAAGGCCTCGGCCGCGGCGGCGGGCTCGCCCGATTCCAGGAGGCACTGGCCCAGGTCGAAGTTCCAGTTCGCCCGTCTGGAAAGGATGCCGGGGACGGCCATGCCGGCGTTGACCGCGGCGATCGCCTCGCCCTGCCGCATGCGGCCGATGACGTCGAGCGCCCTGGACGTCTCGTCGAAGGCGATCCGCGGCAGCGCCTGGTTCCGCCAGAGCATCACGGCGTAGGAGTAGTTCCCCATCAGCTTGTAGACCAGCCCCTGGCGGAACGCGGCGGTCGCCGGGTCGCCCAGGTTGGGGTCGGTCGCGCCGGTGGGGGAGACGACCTCCAGCGCCCGGTCGGGCTGGCCGGTGCTGCAATACAGGTCCAACAACTGGGGCTTGACCAGGGTCGGCGCCATGTTGCTTCGATTGGCGTCCTCGAACTCGGTGATCGCCAGCCCGGCGGCCCCCTGGGCGAGCGCGAACTGTCCCAGCTCGACCGGTCCCGCCTGACGTTCGATCCGCAGGTCGCTGGCCGCCTTTTCGATCTGGCCGACCTGTTCGTCGAGTTGCGCGAGCTGGGTTTGATACTGGAGGCGGGCGTCGGCGACCAGGTCGCCGGGTTTGGCCAACTCGAGCGCGGCGCGGAGTTGGTCGCGGGTCAGGTCGACGAAACCGAGTTGGGCGAAGATCTCGAAGAGTTGGAGCCTTAGCCCCAGCAACTGCTGGCGTTCGTCGGCGGAGCGTGGCGGCGGGGTGGTCTGGATCGCGTAGTTGAGGGCCGTGACGATCTGCTTGAGGCGTTCGGCCATGAGCGGGCCGCCGGGACGGATGGCGGCGATCTGGTCGCGGTTCTCGGGGGTCAATTCCAACCCGGCGATCAGGGCGGCCTCCTGGCGGGCGAGCGCCTGGTAGGCGGCGGCGAGGACGCGGTAGGCCTCGGAGTCGTCGGGGTTCTCGGACAGGGCGATCCGGGCGTGGCGGATCGCCAGCAGGCAGCGGGCGGGGTCGGGGGGGGCCGGCGCGCCGTCGGGGTCGACGCCGCCGGTCAGCCAGCGTCTGGCGGCGTCGACGGCCGACCGCGTCGGCGTCAGGGCGCGGGAGCGCGAGAACTCGTCGAGCAGGCCGACGGGGGTGGGGGCGCGGTCGGCCCCGGGGAGGGCGACGCTCAGCTTGTAGGCGCGCAGGTCCGGATCGAGCCGGTTGGAGAGGAACATGGCGAGGTCGGGTTCCGGGGCGTCGGCCCTGCCGAACATCACGACCGCGCCGTCGTCGTGGAACGGGATCCAGTTGGGGCTTTGGAACAGCCGCCGGTAGGTGTTGCGGGCGTTCTCCACGTCGATCATGACCGCCGTGACCTGGTACTCGTCGAAGGCGGGCCGCCAGACCTCCGGGTCGTCGTCGCGAAGCGCGTCGAGGAGCTTGCGGTGTCGGGCGCGGAGGGAGTCGGGGAAGAGGCCGTCGCGGGAGTCGAGGAACGTCTTGCGGCCGGGCCCGGCGCGCCAGACGATCGCGTCGCCCTGGGCGGCCGACCAGTTGAAGACGTTCCCCTTAAGGTCCTCGCGGGAGGCGAGGAAGTCGGCCGCCTTGAAGGCGAAGTCGTCGCGGTCGAAGCCGAAGCCGAAGCGGGCCTCCCCGCGGTCCTTGCCGTAGCCGGTGATCGCCATCGCCACGCACGAGAAGACCGCGGCCAGGGTCGCCAGCCGGCCGCCGGTGGAGAAGGCCGTCCAGCCCGTCGCCGTCTTGCCGGCCACGCCGAACCGGCGCTGATACCACTCCTGGCCGTTGAGCGTCGCCGCCGCCGCCAGGAACACGGCGAACTCGGCGCCGTAGCGCATGTACGCGCCCCAGGCGACCGCCGCGAACGCGAACGGCAGGAACCGCCGCCAGCGGAACCCCCGCGCGTTCACGACGAACGTCGCCAGCCCCAGGCCCACGGTCAGGACGTAATAACCCAGAAGCCGATCGGCCAGGTCGCCGTAGACCGCGCGGATCGTCTTGCCGAAGTACGAAAGCTGGCCGATCGTCGCCGGCGCCTCGGAGGTCGTGAAGAAGCTGGTGACCGGCTCCAGCGCGACCGGATAGATCTTGACGTGCGAGGGGTTCGCGAGCACGACCAACGCGCACGCCAAAAGCGCGCCGACGGCCGGGCCGAGACGGGCCGGCGGGCGGTCGTCCCCCTTGACGGCGAAGGCCGGGGCCTCGCGACCGTCCAGCGCCCGGCCGAGGACCGCGGCGGCCAGCGCGCAGAGGCCGAACAGGAACGACTCGTCCACGTTCGCCCACAACAAAAACAGCGGGACCAGCGCGTACAGCGCGGCCGTCCGGCCGCGGCCGAGGCCGTGGAACAGCAGCAGCGCCTCGACGGCCAGGAACAGCACGCCCCAGGAGGCGGGGTCCACGATCGCCGGCTGGGCGACGCCGCCGAGCATCAATCCGGCGGGGCCGACCGCCGCCCCGAACGCCAGGGCGACGCACAGGGCCGCCCACCACGCGCCCGGCCCGACGTGGCGGATCTTGATCAACAGAAAGGCCGTCGCCAGGCGGATCAGGGCCGTAAGCGCGATCAAGGCCCCGATCGCCACCTGCTCGGCGGAGGCGCGGTTGGCCGTGGGGTCGTCGGGGGCGATCGGGACCAACCCGTGGGCCAGGTCGTGCAGTCCGGCGGCCGCGGCCTGGAACAGCCAGGGGACGTTCACCCAGGTCTTCCCCTCCTCGGTGTACGAGAACCCGTCGGCCGGCAGCGGGGTCTTGCGGGCGATGATCTCCCGACCCGTCTTCAGGTTCGACCAAAGCGGCGCGTGCCGGGTCCGGACGGCCGAGGTCGCGAAGACCAGAAGCAGCACCGCGCCTAAAACGTAAAGGTCGTAATAGGCGTTCCAGATCGTGGCCCGCTCGGGGGTCCAGGGCTCCGGCTCGGGCGCCTCGACGGCGGGCGCGGCGTCCTGGGGGGTCTCGGCGGCGGGCGGGGACGGGTCGGGTCGTGTCATGAGGCTCAATCGGCAAGGGGATCGAATGATGGCGGATTCGAGCCGGGACCGCGAGGCCAAGGCGCGCGCGTCGCTCGACGGGAGGCAGGTTCATGCTAGAAATCATCGCCGAGCCCGGTCAAGGGGGGTGGCCCGCGGGGGGCGGCCGCGATCGTTGACTTCGCCCGGCCGCGAACTAAAATGCGTAGGTCCCGAGCGGCGAACGGCTTGAATTCCCCTGCGTCCAGGCCCGTCGCGCCCCCCTCCCCGCCATCCGCGTCGGGAACCCTCGCCCATGAAGATCCTTACCGCGATCCCCGTCCATAACGAGGAAGCCCACCTGGAGGACGTCCTCCGCCAGGTCCTGCGCCACGCCGGCGACGTGCTGGCGGTCGATGACGGCTCCACCGACCGCACGCCGGAGTTGCTCGCGCGCTTCCCCGAGGTCCGGGTGATCCGCCACGAGACCAACCTGGGCTACGGCGCGGGCCTGCGCTCGGCGTTCGCCGCGGCCCTCGACGGCGGTTACGACGGGCTGGTCACGCTCGACTGCGACGGCCAGCACGAGCCGGCCCTGATCCCCGAGATCGCCGCCGGGCTCGCCGACGCCGACGTCGTCTCCGGCAGCCGCTACCTGAAGGTCTTCGACCCGTCGCAAGCCCCGCCGGAGGAGCGCCGCAAGATCAACGTGGAGGTCACCCGCTGGCTCAACGAGTGCCTGGGCCTGAACTTGACCGACGCCTTCTGCGGCTTCAAGGCGTATGATCGCAAGGCGCTCGAGTGCTTCGAGATCACCGACCTTGGCTACGCGATGCCGCTTCAGGTCTGGGTCCAGGCGGTTCGGCACGGCCTTCGCGTCGTGGAGAAGGCGGTCCCCCTGATCTATTTGGACGAGTCGCGGGCCTTCGGCGGCGCGCTGGACGACTCGACGTATCGACTGAACCACTACCGCGAGGTCTTCGCCGACGCCGTGAGGCGCGCGGGCCTGGAAGTGGCCGGAGGCTGTCTGGGATGAAGCCGACGCGGTTGCGAACCCCCGCCCACGACGGCGGTCTGCTGGCCTCGCCCCCCCTGGACGAGGTGGACGCGCTGATCGACGCGAACCTGGCCCGATCCGGCTCGTGGGAGTACGACTTCCAGGGCCGGCCGGCGTCGCGGCTTCGCGGCGAGGCGCGACGGCAGGCCGCGACGGCGGCGGTCGCCTACCTCCGCGAGATCGGCGCGGCCCCGCCGGGGGCCCTTCATCACGGCGAGCCGGACTGCCTGGTCGTCACCGGCCATCAGCCGGAGATGTTCCATCCGGGAGTCTGGGTCAAGAACTTCGCCGCCGCCGGGATCGCCGCCCGCCGCGAGTGTTGCGCCCTCAACCTGGTGGTCGACGACGACATCCCCAAGAACGCCTCGATCCGCGTCCCCACCGTCGTGGACGGCCGCCTGACGGCGCGCCGGGTCGAGTTCGACCGCTGGGGGGGCGAGGCCCCCTACGAGGACCTCCCCGTCCGCGACGAAGCCTTCTTCGCCAGCTTCGACCGCCGGGTCCGCGAGAAGTTGGGGGACCTGATCGACGACCCGATCATCGACGTCTACTGGCCCGAGGTCGTCCGCCACGGCGACCGCGGCGCCCCTTTGGGTCGTCGCCTGGCCGCGGCCCGGCGACGGCTGGAGGGCTCGTGGGGCGTCTGCAACCTGGAAATCCCCATCAGCCGGCTCTGCCAGACCGAGGCCTTCGCCTGGTTCGCCTGCCATCTGCTGGCGCAACTGCCGCGGTATCAGTCGGTTTACAACCAGGCGCTGCTCGAGTATCGCGCGCTGTACGGCATCCGGAGCAAGAACCATCCGGTCTCGGCCCTCAAGACCGAGGGGGAGTGGCGGG
>Ga0209916_1002121_pt1 | contig 11434 bp, 13 predicted proteins | sample ThiBio_1000_plan_FD_183956 | JGI IMG/M metagenome (GOLD analysis project Ga0209916, IMG submission 183956) | Wastewater bioreactor microbial communities from Cape Town, South Africa - Thiocy_solids_2 (SPAdes) | ecosystem: Engineered > Bioreactor > Thiocyanate-remediating > Anaerobic-Aerobic ... | reverse complement strand
GGCGGTTGGAACAAGCGCCGATCGAAGGCGGTCTCGACGTCTTTTCGAGGATCGTCGATCCCGCCCCGCCCCACAACCCCCCGCCGAGTCCGGCCGCGGACGGGCTTCTTTCGCGAAGGATCTCGAATCAAGCGTAAATCGGAAACCTGTCGACGGCGACCTCGATGACTTTCAAGAATCGCCGGCCGGGCGTCGTTCCGACGAGTCGATTCCAAAAGCTGAACTCGTACCGGGCCGGGTAGTTGGCCGGGGCGTCGTGAGGCCAGGGATACTCGGGGTTCGGACCGTCGCCGGCCAGGGCGGGGGCGAGCCGCTCCAACTCGTGAGCCAGAGGGGTGGCCGCTCGAATCCAGTGGTGGAGCTGAACGAAGGTGCGAAACCCCAGGGCCGACGCCAGAACCGCGCGCCGCTCGTTCTCGACGAGGCCGAGCCCCCTCAAGAAGTTGACGAAGCCCGCGTGCTTCCTCGGTGGGGGCGAACCGGAGCGCCAAAGGTACGCCTTGGCGAGCTTCTCGGCGATCATCTGGAGATAGTGGAGTTGGTGGCACGGTTCGACGCCGGCCTCGCGGAGCAGATTGAAGACGTGAAGGTCGGAGCGGGCCTGCTCCCACCGGATCTCCTGGTGGGAATTCACCGCGCCGGCTCCGGGGCGAAGTCGACGGCTTCCTCGAGCGTCCATCCCCTGGGAAGCGAGAGCGTTCCTCGATCGATCTCCTCCCATTGCGATGGCGACACGTCCAGGACCAACAGCTTGTGCTCCGCCTCCGACCCGACGTTGAAGCGGAAAACGACCGGCTCGAACATGTCGTCGGTCATCTCGGCGAGCAACTCGTTGACGACGAGCAATCGGATCTCACGATCCGAGGCGTGTTTTGGAAGGTAGAGGATTCTTTGGATTCCAGGATCGAGATCTCGATTCAAGGATACGTATCGTTTCGCCATCCGGTCTCGATCGAACTGGACGACGGCCATGATCGCGTCTCCTCGGTTGACGGGGGTTGTGAAGCGGGATCGTGACGATGCGCGTCCCGTCGGACATCACGACGTGTTTCCCCCGGCGGCGGACGTGGAAACCGACCTTTTCCAGGGCGCGGACGGCGTCTAGGTGGTTGACGCCCGGAACCTTGGGCATGGTTAAACGGAGACCTCGACCTCGCGGACCTCGGCCTCGGCGGCCACTTCGAGGTACTCGCGGATGGCCTCGGCGATGTTCCGAAGCGCCTCGGCCTCGGTCTCCCCCTGGGAGCAGCACCCCGGAAGGCCGGGCACCCAGACGCTGTAGCCCTCTTCCGAACGATGAAGCGCGACCTTGTAAATCATCGCGGACCTCCCGTGTCCAGTTTATCGCGTCCGCGCCGGACGGGACAAGTCGGCGCGGCATTGAGAAACGCCATGGACGGGGGAACCCCTCCGCCTGGCAAACGGGTTCGCCAGGCCCGACCGTGGATCATTGAACCGAGACTTCTTGGGAGCGGCGCGCGATCCGCGACATCGCGAGGTTGGGGCCGATTCAATCGGCTTCTCGTAGCGAGGGCAACGATTGCGGCGAGATTTGTCCTTGGCACAACAGCGACAAATACGACGCCAAGAGCCGTTCGTCGAAATTGGCGGAGTCGGCAAGAAATGGGACCGCCTCTTCAAAGGCGTGCTGAACGTGTTCCGGGGTGGACTTGGGCCAAATCCGAAACCGATCGATTCTGGGTTCGTCGTCTGGTATATATGTTTGAATCTAAACGAGGTCGTCGCTTCTCCGTTGAAGGCGGCTTCGATGAATCGCTTTCTTGATACCCATAAACAGTCAAATGAATTCGGATCGCCTTTGACGTCTCTCTTGTCGGCCGCCAAAAGTACTTCGTGATACGGAAAATCATCAAGAATCAATTCGATACGCTTTGATTTAAATTGTCCCAATCCAAGGAGCCGTTCGAGATCGTCGCGCTCAAAAACAAGTCCGTCTAGGCCGCGCAGCCAACATTGCATGACGGCGAAGGTGGCGGCCGCGCGGTGTTGACGTCGAGCGCCTTCGCGAAAATCGATTTGTTACATCTCGGTTCCTCGATCAAAACACATGCACGCCCGAGGAGGGGCCTCGCGCTGGGTTGGGTTCGTCTGATGGTCGAAATTCTATCCAATTATAAAGATCAACTCGTGTCATTCAATTGGGAATCCGTTGCGTCGCCGCGAATTTCGCGTCCTTGAGAGGGGGGCATCCGCGATGGATCACGAATCAAGCGTAAATCGGGAACCTGTCGACGGCGATCTCGACGACTTTCGAGAATTGACGTCCCGATCCCGACTCGCCAAGCCATTTCCAAAGATCGAATCGATAACCGGCCGGGTATTCTACGGGGGCGTCGTGCGGCCAGGGGTATTCGGGGTTCGGGCCGTCGCCGGCCAGGGCGGGGGCCAGCTTCTCCAGGTCATACGCCCTGGGGGAGACGTGTCGTATCCAGGTCTGGAACTGCTTGAACTCGCGGAACTCGAAGGTCGCGGCGACGAGGGCCTGGCGCGACCCGCCGGTGCCGCCCAGGGCTTTCAGGAATGAGACGAGGCCCGCGTGCTTCTTGGCGGGAGGGGCTCCGGTTCGCCAAAAATACGCCTTGGCGATCTTCTCCCCGGCCATCTGGAGGTAGTGGAGTTGATGGCACGGCGCGACCGCGTTGCGGCGAAGCAGGCGGAGGACGTCGAGGTCGGATCGGGCCTGCCTCCACCACGTCGCCTGGCTCGGGTTCACTGGCCGCGCCTCCGGTTGAAGGCGATCGCGCCTTCAAGCGCCCAGCCTTTTGGAAGCGGGATTTCCCCGCGGGAGATGGCCTCCCACTGTCTCGGCGTCACGTCCAGGACGAGCAGCTTGTGCTCCTCCTCGGCGCCGACGTCGACGCCGTAGTCGAGCGGTTCGAGCGACTCGTCGGTCATGTCCGCGATCAGGGTGTTGACCTCGAGAAGTCGAATTTCACGGTCGGGCGCGTCGGCGGGGAGGTAGTAGACCGTCCGCGCCCCCGGATCGACCTTGAGGTGTTGGTAGGCGTACCACTTCGCCTTGGAATCGCGGTCGAATTGCACGACGGCCATGATCGAACCTCCTCCCCGCGCTTGACCTCGCGAACCGAGCCGCGAGTACGGTTGAGAAACCGAACTGGCAAGGCGCGCTAGAATTCGCCCACGAGGTCGTCGTCGTCGTCCGGCGTGCATTCCAGGACTTCCGCGTCACGGAGCGTCCATCCCCTCGGAAGGTGGCGTTCACTCTGGTAAAGGGCCTCCCACCGACTCGGAGTCACGTTCAGAACGACCAGCTTGTGCTTCGACTCAGACCCGGCGCCCATGCCGAAGTCGATCGATTCCAGCGATCCAACGTCCGTGTCGTCGAAGCCGGAAAGTCCTCTCACCACCAGGAGGCGGATTTCACGCTCTGGCGCGTTTCCGGGGAGGTGAAGGATCAACTGGATTTGCGGATCGGTCTCGCGATACATCGATGCGTACCGTTTCGCGGCTTGGACTCGATCGAACGGAACGTCGGCCATGATCACGTCTCCTCGCCCGACCCCCCCGCCGACTCGTCGCGGAGGTCAGGCCCCGGCGGGTTGTCTGGGGGCGGGGGCGCCGCGAAGGATGCCTTCCGAACTCAAGTCTTCGTCCACGTCGGGCCAATGGACGCCGTATCCGCCTCCGGCGATCCTCCAGTTCGCCCGCTGCCCCGGGGTGGCGTGGAGGAGGCGGGGGTACCAGGCCAGGGGTACGCTCACCGCGCGGCCGTCGAGCAACTCGATCCGCAACTCGTCCTCGCTCACCGCGACGTCCACGATCTTCTCGCCAGGGCTCATGCCTTACGTCTCCCCTCCCAGATGGGTCCGCCAGGCCGCCATCAACGCCGCCTGGTTCTCCGTCAACAGTCGCTCGATCGTCCGAAGCTCGTTCGGCTTGAAACCCAGGTTACGGGCCAGCGCCACCGGATCGAGCCAGAACTTGGCGGACAGGTCGTCACGGTCGACGTGGACGTGTGGCGGCTCGGCCAGGTCGTGACTATAGAAATAGGCCCGCTACGGGCCGGCGCGCAAGACGGTCGGCATCACCGAGCCCCCTGAGTCTCATCGTAGCCGGGGCGCCTTCATGTCGCAAACCTCCGTCCGTCTCGGAATCACGTCCCGTCGCGGTGGTCGAGCATCTCGTGGATGTGGGGGGTGAAGAGGCGGGGCTCCAGGAGGAAGGCGTCGTGGCCCTTGTCGGAGTGGACGGTGATCCAGAGGAAGGGGACCTCGGCCGCCTTCAAGGGGCGGACGAGCTTGCGCTGTTGCTCGCGGTCGAAGATGTGGTCGCTGTCGATGCTGAAGATCAGGAACTCCTGGTCCTTGCAGCGGCGGAAGGCGTCGCGAAGGTCGGTGGCGCGGGCCTCCTTCGCCAGGTCGAACCACTGCCAGGCGTCGAGCAGGCGGAGATAGGAGTTCGCGTCGAACCGCTTCACGAACTTCCGGCCCTGGTGGAGCATGTACGATTCCACCGGATGGTTCATCTCGTACCAGCCGTGCGGCGGCTTCTGGCTGACGATCTCGGCGCGGGCGCGGATGCGGAGCGCCTCGGGGGAGATGAACGTCTTGTGGGCGATCCGGCGCGCCAGGGCCAGGCCCATTTCCGGCCGCGCGCCGGCGTGGTAGTCGCCGCCGTGGAAGTTGGGGTCGGCCTCGATGGCCGTCACCTGCTCGAAGTTCAACAACCGCTGATCGATCGTCGTCTCCACCCCCGCGCCGATCGACACCACGAAATGGACGCGCTCGGGGTGGATCAGGGCCGTCAAGAGCGCCAGGAACCCGCCGATCGACGGGCCGACGACCGCGTGCAGCTTCTCGACGCCCAGGTGGTCCAGCAGCTTCATCTGCGACTCCACCACGTCGCGCATCCGAAGGACCGGGAACGTCGAACCCCACGGCAGGCCGGTGGCCGGGTCGATCGAGGCCGGGCCGGTGGAGCCGTAGCAGCCGCCGAGGTAGTTGGCGCAGACGACGCAGTACTTGTCGGTGTCCAGCGCCTTGCCGGGGCCGATGAAGTCGTCCCACCAGCCGGCGCGCATCTCCTTGGTCCAGCGGCCGTCGAGCCCCGGAACGTGGGCGTTCCAGCCCGCGGCGTGCTGCGAGCCGGTCATCGCGTGGTAAAGCAGGACGACGTTGGAGCGGTCGGCGTTCACCCGGCCGTAGGTCTCATAGGCCAGCGTGAACCGCGGCATCGGCGGCCCGACGCACAAGACCAGCGGGTCCGCCGGGTCGTCGAACTCGAAGAACCGCGTCTGGGTCTCGAAGGCGTGGGTCATGGGGTAAGATCGCGAATGGCTTGGGGAAGCGGCGGGGAGGATCAAGGCTCGATCTTCCAAGCGGCGACGACCCGCCGGATCCCATCGTACCGTTCGTCGTCCATCCGCCAAACCCGCCGCCCCGGTCACGGAGTCGGGGAGGACGGCGAGGACGCGCCGGCAGGGTCGGCGCGATCCGGCTCCGCGGCGTCGAGCGCTTCGAGGGTTCGCTCCCGACCGTCGCGCTGGAGGAGGATTCGGCCGGTGACGTCTCGGACCACGTCCGCGGGGCGACTCCCCTTGGGACCGCGAACGAAGAACGGCGGGCGATCGACCTCGTCCTTCACGGTCACCCGATCGAAGTGGAGGTTGCCGGCCGGACGGCCGGCCAGGTCGGTGCCTTGCAGGTAGAGCGGCGCGAAGAACGAATCATGCCGGGCGCAATCGCGAAACGTCACGTCCTCCAGGTCGATCCGGATCGCGTCGCAGGGATTGAACTGCACCGACAGCCCGGCCATCGCGTCGCCCTCGGCGAGGAAGCGGACGAGCCGAAGCCGGCCCGACGGCGGATCCTCGGGCGCGCTGACGAGGTGGACGGCGTGCTGGGCGTTGCCGCGCGAGACGCAGTCCTCCAGCGTGATCGAGACCGGCCGGGAGCGTCCGGCGAGCGATTGCAGGCAAAGTTGGTAGCCGGTCCCCGCGTTGCCGACGGCCACGCAACGTCTCGCCACGCAATTGACGAGCACGTCGGCCGGGTCGTTGGGCTCGAAATCGACGCCCGCCTGGGGATCCGTCCCGTCCGTGTCGCGCAGCAGGCAATCCTCGATGAGCAAATTCTCGGCGCTGATGACGCTGATCCCCTGGCGGTGGTTGGCGTGGCAATCGACGCCTCGGATCACGACGTCGCGATTGGGGATCTTATCCGACCCGGTGCCGAGGTAAATGCCGTCGCCGCCGGTCTTCTCGATGCGAAGGTTTTCGACCCGCGCGTCGCGACAGCCGAGGAACGCCAGGCCGTGCCGCCATTCCGATCGCTCGTAATCGGCGGACTGGTAATCCTCTTTCCGCATCCGGATGACCGGCGGCTCGCCCGCGTCGTCCTTCTCGCCGCGCACGATCACGCGCTCGCGGTGGTCGAAGGTGAGCAGGCACTCGCCCTTCCCTCGGAAAGCGCCCTTCAGCGCGACGAGTTCCACGCCGCTTTCGAGGACGATTTCCTGCCCGCCGACGCCTGACAGGGGCCCCGTCACCCAGGGCGACGCCTGGCGGTCGATGACGAGCCGCTCGACCTTCGAGTCGATCGCCTTCTGGAGAATGGCCGTGGAATCGTCCGGATCGAACCCCCACCACGACGCGCGGGCCTCGTGGCGACGGCCCTCCAGTACCTCGGCCACCAGCCCCGGACGACTCGGGCCCTCGTCCGCCGCGGTGGCGGTCATCGGCGAAACCGCGGCCAGGAAACTCATCCAGCCCATCGCGAGGGATCGAATCAGAATACGCATGGACGACAGCCTACCGAGCCCCACCACGACGATCAAGAGGCCCGGAGTCCGGCGGATGACCGCGAAGGCCGCCTCGTCCGACGCCGTCGAGGACGTCGTGGAACAGGTCGAGCGGATCGAAGTCGGCCCCCGCCCTCGCGAGCGGGAGCCGGCCTGGGTCCGTCACCCCGCGGCGGCCTGGAGCGCCTGGTCGACGTCGGCGAGGATGTCGTCGACGTGCTCGATGCCGACGGAGAGGCGGACGAGGTCCGGGGTGATGCCCCCCTCGCGTTGTTGTTCCTCGTTGAGCTGGGCGTGGGTCGTGGTGGCCGGGTGGATCGCCAGGCTCTTGGCGTCGCCGACGTTCGCCAGATGGGAGAACAGCTTCAGCGCGTCGATGAACTTCGCCCCCGCCGCCGCGCCCCCCTTGATGCCGAAGATGACCATCGAGCCCCCCTTCCCCTTCAGGTATTTCTTGTTGAGGGCGTTCATCGGGTCGCTCTCAAGACCGGGGTAGCGGACCCAGGCGACGCCGGGATGGGCGCTTAGGTGCTCGGCCACGGCCCGGGCGTTCTGGCAGTGACGCTCCATCCGAAGCGGCAGGGTTTCGATTCCCTGGAGGAACATCCAGGAGTTGTCCGGCGCGATGCAACCGCCCATGTTCCGCAGCGGGACGGTCCGCATCCGCAGGATGTACGCCAGGGGCGCGAGCGGCTCGGGGAGGTCCAGTCCCCAGCGCAGGCCGTTGTAGCTGGTGTCGGGCTCGGTGAACATCGGGTGGTTGCCGCCGGCCCAGTCGAACCGGCCGGCGTCGATCACGATCCCGCCGATCCCCACCCCGTGGCCGCCGAGCCACTTGGTCAGGGCGTGGACGACGATGTCGGCCCCGTAATCGATGGGGCGGGTCAGGTAAGGCGTGCCGAACGTGGAATCGACGATCAACGGCAGGCCGTGGTCGTGGGCGATCCTGGCGACGGCCTCCAGATCGGTCACCTCAAGCGCCGGGTTGGAGACCCCCTCGCAGAACAGGGCGCGGGTGTTGGAGTCGATCGCCCGGGCGTACTCCTCGGGCTTGGTCGAGTCGATCAACTTCACCTTGATCCCCAACCCCGGCATGCTGTCGTGGAACAGGGTGTAGGTGCCGCCGTAGGGGTTGCGGGCCGAAACGATGTTGTCGCCGGCGCGGGCCAGGTTGATCACCGAGTGGAAGATCGCCGACATCCCCGAGGCCACCGCCAGCGCCCCGGCCTCCGGCGCGCCCTCCAGAAGCGCGACCCGCTTCTCCAGGACGTCGCTGGTGGGGTTCATCAGCCGGGTGTAGATGTTCCCCAGCTCGGCGAGCGCGAACAGGTTCTTGGCGTGCTCGGTGTTCTTGAAGACGTAGGAGGTGGTCCGATGCAGCGGCACCCCTCGCGACAGGGTGGTCGGGTCGGGGGCGGCGCCGCCGTGGATGCAGATCGTTTCAAGCTTCATGGGTCGACCGGAAGGGTGCGTGACGGGCGCCGCGGCCTTTGGCCGGGCGCGGGACTGGTCCCGTGCCGTTGGATCATTGGATTAGACCCCATCGCCCCGTCCCAATTCCAGCCCGCTCCGATCGGAGGGGCGGAAACCGGCGCGGCGTCCCGTCGCGACTTAGAGTCTGTCCCATAAGGGCGTCGCGGGCGAAATAACGGCCTTCCCCCCTCGCGGGGGAAGGTGGCCCGAAGGGCCGGATGAGGGGGGGCGAGCCAAAACGCCGTTGACGTCCAGGGCTTCCCGGACGGGCTTCCGCGAATCCCAACGGTCGTCTCGCGCGTCGTCCCCCTCATCCGACCGCTTCGCGGTCTGTCTTCCCCCGCGAGGGGGGAAGACCGTAATGATCGTCGTTCGCCCTTATGGGACAGACTCTTACAGCGCGGCCAGGAACACGACCCCGAAGAGCGCCCCGCAGGCCAGGCTGACGCGGTCTTTAAGCGCGAAGACGACCGGGTCGTCGGCGAGGGCCTCGCGGCAGGCGAAGAACCAGACCCGCGAGACCCAGTACAACAAGATCGGGCACATCAGCCAAAGCGCGTCGGGACGGCGGTAATGGGCGTGGACGTCCGGGCTGTTGAGGTAGAGGCAGAAGACCAGCACGCAGAGATAGCCGCTGGTCGAGCCCAGCGAACGGATCATGTCGAGGTCGGTCGAGCCGCGATAGCCCCGGCCGGGAAGCTGCCAGACCTCCGCGCCGGCCGCGGTCAGCTCGGTGTAGCGCTTGGCGAACGCCAGGCTTAAAAACAGGAACATCGAGAACGCCATCAGCCACGGCGAGATCGTCACCCCGGCCGCCGCCCCCCCGGCCTGGATCCGAAGCGTGTAAAGCCCCGCCAGGCAGATCACGTCGACCATCATCTTGCGCTTGAGATAGCCGGAGTAGAGCGTCGTCAGGGCGAGGTACGCGCCCAGAAGCGCCGCGAACGTCGGCGGCAAGGGAAGGGCCGCGACGACGGCCAGGCCGCCCAGGATCCCGATCATGGCCAAGCCGGCGGGGATCGGCGCCGCGCCGCTGGCGAAGGGCCGGTTCCGCTTGCGGCGGTGCTTGCGGTCGGCCTCCAGGTCGAGCAGATCGTTGAGGACGTAGACGGCCGAGGCCGCCGCCGAGAACGAGGCGAACGCCGCCAGGCACGCCAGCCAGGCCGCCAGGTCGTCGAAGCGGTGCGAGGCGATCAGGGCGACGAAGACCAGGACGTTCTTGGCCCACTGATGCGGCCGCGTCGCCCTGATCAGCGCCCGGGCGCGGAGGCCGGGGGCCTCGAAGACGCGGGAGGGCTCCCGAACCGCCGCCGCCTTCCGCGCCACGCCGTCGCGCGCGGCGACCACCAGCGATTCGCCCGCGCCCTCCCAGACCGGCAGATCGGCGGACGAGTCTCCCATGTAGGCGTAGCCGCCGGGGCCGAAGCGGTCCTCCAGGGCCCTCCTCTTGACCGGTCCCTTGAGGTTGGCCCGGCCGTCGGAGGCGATCACCTCGTCGAAGAGGCCGAGATGATCGGCGACCGCCTCGGCCAACCGTTCGTCGGAGGCGGTCGCCAGGACCAGCGTCCGCCCCCTCGCCTTCTCGGCGCGGAGGAACTCGATCACGTCCGCCCGATAGGGAAGCGCGGCGGGATCCAGCTCCACCCGCCCGGCGATCTCGCGCTTCAGCCGCGCCCGGCCCTTGAGCAGCCAGCCGGGGAGCCTCGCTAGCTCCGAGGGCCGCCGCCTCGCCAGCGCGCAACACGATTCCCACAACAGGTCGGTCGCGATCAGCGTGCCGTCGAGATCCACGCACAGGGGCAGGTCGCGACTCGTCGCGACGCGCCGGGCCTCGATGATTCCGTTCATGACGGCGGACTCCTGGTGTCGTCTCGCGAGGTTCCATCCGCGGCTCATCCTACGCGCGGCGGCGACGGCCCGCCATACGACCTTCCCGATATTCCCCGCGAGCGACGATCGTGTTACCCTCCGCATTCGATCGGAGCGAGGAAATTCGGACCCGGCGGCCACGACGCGACGCTTCTTCCAGGAACCGTCTCGCCACCTATCGGAAGCGCCCGGCGCCGCCGCGCCAGTCCCGGCGACGATGGAATTCATCCCAGGAGGGGACCGACCGATGAACGGCATGGATGTTTCGTTGCGTCCCGGGGCGGTCGCGGTCGATCGACGCGGGACCGCGGCCGCGACCGGGGAGCGGTCGCGGGTGGCGGGGTTCGACGTGCTTCGGCTGGCGGCCTTGACGGCGGTCGTCGCCTTCCACGCCGGGGCCCCGGGCGCGGGCTACACGGCCTGGCGGATGCCGGCGCTGACGATCATCACCACGGCCCTGGTCGCCGGACGCGGCGAGCCCAGGCCGCTGGCGGAGCAGGCGCGGCGGTCGGCGTCGCGGCTCTTGATCCCCTGGCTCTTCTGGTGCGCGGTCTACGCGGCGATCGACGCCTGTTTTTATCTCAAGATCGGCAAGTGCCTCCTCGACGAGTTGGGGGTGCGGGTGCTCTTGACCGGGACGTCGATCCATCTTTGGTATCTCCCCTTCGCCTTCGTGATGGTTTTGGCCGTCAACGCCGCGCGGCGAGCGACCGACCGGATGCCGCCGGCGGCGATCGGCGCGGTGGCCGCGGTCGTCGCGGTGGCGGCCTTGGTGATCGTGGCTCGGGACGGGACGTATCGTCTGGAGTCCGGGCCGACGCCGTGGCCGCAGTGGTTGCGGGTGGTCCCCGCGGTGTTCCTGGGGCTGGCCGTCGGGACCGTGACGCGGCGGTTGAGCGGGCGGGAATTGGCGGTCGTCGCGGCGGCGGTCGCCGCGGCCGGCGTCGCGGCCGCGGCCGCGCTGGGCGACGAGTTGCCGGCGCGGTACGCGGTGGCGATCGTCCTGGTGGCGTCGGCGACGCGGTGGCGGTCCCGGCCGCCGCGGTGGCTGGCCGAGGCCGCCGGGTTGGGGATGGGGGTCTACCTCGTCCACATCGCCGTTTACCGGGTGGTCTACGCCGCGACCCACCGCCTGCCGACGCCCGACCCGTCGCCGACCGTCCTGGCCCTGATGGTGGTCGCGCTGTCCTTCGCCGCGGCCTGGGGCCTGTCGCGGACGCCGTTGAAACGCTTCGTCTAAGCCCGGCGGTCCTCCCTCTTCCCACGCGGACCCGGTTCGTTTTCAATAGGCGGGTGAAGGCCGACGGGGCGA
>Ga0209916_1002118_pt1 | contig 11462 bp, 14 predicted proteins | sample ThiBio_1000_plan_FD_183956 | JGI IMG/M metagenome (GOLD analysis project Ga0209916, IMG submission 183956) | Wastewater bioreactor microbial communities from Cape Town, South Africa - Thiocy_solids_2 (SPAdes) | ecosystem: Engineered > Bioreactor > Thiocyanate-remediating > Anaerobic-Aerobic ... | reverse complement strand
GAACCGACGATACCCGCATCGAGCAAAGCGGCGAACTGCTCGCTCCAATGCAGATCATGCGCGAATTGCGCGCCAGCGAAACCGTGCTGGCGCGCGTGGCGCAAGCCCGCAGTGCCATCCATGACGTGCTGCGCGGGGCGGACGACCGCATGTTCGTCGTCGTCGGCCCGTGTTCCATCCACGACCCGGCCGCCGCGCTCGATTATGCGCGCAAACTGAAGCCGCTGGCCGACGAGCTGGCGCACGAGCTTATCGTCGTCATGCGCGTGTATTTCGAAAAGCCGCGTACCACCGTGGGCTGGAAAGGCCTCATCAACGACCCGCACCTGGACGAGAGCTTCGACATCAACGAAGGGCTGCGGCTGGCGCGCAAACTGCTGCTGGAAATCAACGAAATCGGCCTGCCCTGCGCGACCGAGTTCCTCGATCTGATCTCGCCCCAATACATTGCCGATCTGGTGGGCTGGGGCGCCATCGGCGCCCGCACCACCGAATCGCAGTCGCACCGCCAGCTGGCGTCCGGCCTGTCGTGTCCGGTCGGCTTCAAGAACGGCACCGACGGCAGCCTGCGCATCGCGGTCGATGCGATCAAGGCGGCCGCCGCGCGCCACCATTTCATCTCCATCACCAAATCGGGCCATGTCGGCGTGTTCAGCACCTCCGGCAACGAAGACACGCATGTGATCCTGCGTGGCGGCAAGGCACCCAACTACGATGCGGCGAGCGTCAGCTTGGCGTGCGGCGAGCTGGCCTCGGCCGGTTTGCGCCAGCAACTGATGATCGACTTCTCGCACGCCAATTCGAGCAAACAGTACCAGCGCCAGATCGACGTTGCCGCCGAAGTCGCAGCACAGGTGGCCGGCGGCGACACCCGCATCATCGGCGCCATGGTCGAGAGCCATCTGAATCCCGGCCGCCAGGACCTGGTCGCAGGCCAGTCGCTGGAATACGCCAAGTCGATCACCGATGCCTGCATCGGCTGGGACGACACCGTTCCGCTGCTGCGGATGCTGGCCGACGCGGTGAAAAAACGCCGCCTCAGCGCGCCGGCGGATGAGGAATAAGCGCGCTTCCGGGTTAAAATGCGCGTGGCGGGCCTCCCCGCATGGCTAAGTCGTGAATCGGGTCAGGTCCGGAAGGAAGCAGCCACAGCGACCGATGCCAGTGCCGGGGTTCTGGCTCGCCACTTAATTCTTCAGGGGCTAGGATTTAGGGGTTAGGGTTCGTGGGAGTACCCCACGAATGCCGGCTTCGCATTCACCTAGATCCTAGCCCCTAGATCCTGGCCCCTAAGCCCATGACTGATCTCTTCGGCGACTCCGCATCTCCCGCACTTGCGCTGGCGCGCAAATGGCGGCCGCGCGCGTTCGCCGACCTCAAGGGGCAGGAACATGCGGTGCGGGCGCTTTCCAACGCGCTGACGCAGGGGCGTTTGCACCATGCCTATCTGCTGACCGGCACCCGCGGGGTGGGCAAGACCACGCTGGCGCGCATCCTCGCCAAGTGCCTCAACTGCGAAACCGGCGTCACCGCGACGCCCTGCGGCGCGTGTCCGTCCTGCACCCAGATCGATGCCGGCCGCTTCGTCGATCTGCTCGAACTCGACGCGGCGTCGAACACCGGCGTCGACAACATGCGCGAGGTGCTCGACAACGCGCAATACGCGCCGACGGCGGGGCGCTACAAGGTCTACATCATCGACGAAGTGCACATGCTGTCGAAGCCGGCGTTCAACTCCATGCTGAAGACGCTGGAAGAGCCGCCGGCGCACGTCAAGTTCATCCTCGCCACCACCGATCCGCAGAAGATTCCGGTCACGGTATTGAGCCGCTGCCTGCAGTTCAACCTGAAGCCGATGCCGCCGGCGCTGGTGGCGCAGCATCTGGGCGAGGTGCTGGCGCAGGAACACGTCGCCAGCGAACCGGCTGCGCTGAACCTGCTGGCGCGTGCCGCCGCCGGCAGCATGCGCGACGCGTTGTCGCTCACCGACCAGGCCATCGCCTACGGCGGCGGCGCGGTGGAGGCGGCCGCAGTCGAGGCCATGCTGGGCACGGTGCGGCGCGATTACCTGTTCGACCTGCTCGACGCGCTGGCGGCGCAAAACGGCGATGCGCTGCTGCAGCAGGCACACCAGCTGGCCGAGCGCGGCATCGCCTTCGACGCCGCCTTGCAGGATATGGGCAGCCTGCTGACCCGGCTGGCGCTGCTGCTGCACGCGCCGGGCGCGGTGGAAGCCGGCATGGATGCCGGGCGGATGCAGGCCGCCGCTGCGCAACTGGATGCGGAAACCGCGCAGCTGTATTACCAGATCGCGCTGAACGGCCGGCGCGACCTGGCGTATGCGCCGGACGAGTTTTCCGGCTTCTGCATGACGCTGTTGCGCATGCTGGCCTTCGCCCCGGGCGCGGCGCCGGCGGATCGCCCCGTTCCCGTGCGTGCGCTGCCCGTTGCCGGAGCCGAGCCGGCGCCGCGTGCCGTCGCGTTGGCGGCAGCGTCCGTCTTGTCGACCGCACCCGCGCAGGCAGCCGTCCCGCGCGCCGGGAGCGTGCCGGCTGAACCGGTCGCGCCGCCTGAATCGATCGAGCACCCCGCGCCGACTGCGCCTCCCGCGCCTGCGCTGCTCGCCCGCGAACCCGCGCCGCACGGAACCTGGGACTGGCTGGCTGTCGTCGCGGAATTGCGCCTCGGCGGCATGGCCAAGATGCTCGCCGACCACTGCGAACTGGTATCGCAGACGGGCAATGCGGTGAGCTTGCGCGTGGGTGAAGCGCACAAGCATTTGCTCGATCGCACCTATCAGGACAGGCTGGTGGGGTCGCTGCGCGAAAAGTACGGCGCGGCGCTTGACGTGAGCTTCGAAATCGGTGCCGCCGCCGAGCGGACACCGCAGCAGGTGCGTACCCGCATCAAGGAAGCGCGCCAGGCCGAGGCCGTGGCCGCAATCGAATCGGATCCATTCGTGCGCGAGTTGGTCGACCAGTTCGGCGGCCAGATCGACGCCTCAACCATACAGCCATTAGGAGAATCGACATGATGAAGGGCGGCATCGGCAACATGATGAAGCAGGTCCAGCAGGTGCAGGAAAACATGGCCAAGATGCAGGCCAAGCTGGCCGAAATCGAAATCGAGGGGCAGAGCGGCGCCGGCATGGTCAAGGTGGCGATGACCTGCAAATACGACGTGCGCCGCGTCACCATCGATCCCAGCCTGATGGGCGACGACCGCGAAATGCTGGAAGACCTGGTGGCCGCCGCGGTCAACGATGCGGTGCGCAAGGTCGAATCGACGGTGCAGGAAAAAATGGGCAGCGTCACCGCCGGCCTGCCGATTCCGCCGGGAATGAAGCTGCCGTTCTGAGGCGCTGTCTGTGCAGCCCGCCGCACTGGAGCACCTGATCGCCGCCCTGCGCGTGCTGCCGGGCGTCGGCCCCAAGTCGGCGGCGCGCATGGCCTATCACCTGCTGCAGCGCGACCGGCGCGGCGCCGAGCAGCTTGCCGGGGCGCTCCACCATGCGTTGACGCATCTGCATCATTGCCGCCTGTGCAACAATTTTTCCGAGGCGGAGGTGTGCGAAGTCTGCACCAGCGCGCGCCGCGACAAACGGCAGCTGGCGGTGGTCGAAATGCCGGCCGACTTCAACATGATGGAAGTCACGCAAAGCTACGACGGCCTGTATTTCGTGCTGATGGGACGCCTCTCCCCGCTCGACGGCATCGGCCCGCGCGAGATCCACCTCGAACGGCTGATCAATCGCGCGCTCGACGGCGTGGTCGAGGAAGTGATCCTGGCGACCAACTTCACGCCGGAAGGCGAAGCCACCGCGCACACGATCGGCGAACTGCTGAAAGCGCGCGGCCTCAAGGTCAGCCGGCTGGCGCGCGGGGTGCCGGCCGGCGGCGAACTGGAATATGTGGACAGCGGCACGCTGGCGCAGGCCGTCCGCGACAGGCGGAGCGTTTAGCATGCATGGCGCGCCGCATGGACCAATCACTGAATAACGGATAACACGGGATGACACGATGGAACTCAATGCACTGACCGCTCTTTCTCCGCTGGATGGCCGCTATGGCGGCAAGACCGCGCCGCTGCGCGATTTCTTCAGCGAGTATGCCCTGATCAAATACCGCGTCATCGTCGAAATCGAATGGCTGAAGGCGCTGGCCGCCGAGCCCGCCATCGCCGAGGTACCGGTGTTTTCCGCCGCGGCCATCGCCTTGCTCGACGGCATCGTCGACACGTTTTCGGTAGCCGACGCCGAGCGCGTCAAAACCATCGAGGCCGCCACCAACCACGACGTGAAAGCGGTGGAATATTTCCTCAAGGAAAAAACCGCGGCCAGCGCGGAAGTCGCTGCGGTAGCCGAGTTCATCCATTTCGCCTGCACCTCGGAAGACATCAACAACCTGTCGCATGCCCTGATGCTGAAGGGCGCGCGCGACGGCGTGCTGCTGCCGGCGCTGGAAAAGCTGATTGCGCGCCTGACCGATCTGGCGCACGAGCTGGCCGACCTGCCGATGCTGTCGCGCACCCACGGCCAGCCCGCCTCGCCCACCACCGTCGGCAAGGAGCTGGCGAATGTCGTCTACCGTCTGCGGCGGGCGTGGGATGCCATCGGCTCGGTCGAGCTGCTGGGCAAGATCAACGGCGCGGTCGGCAACTACAACGCGCACCTGTCGGCCTATCCCGATCTCGACTGGGAAGACTTTGCCCGCAGCTTCGTCATGGAGCTGGGACTGAGCTTCAATCCCTACACCATCCAGATCGAGCCGCACGACGCCATGGCCGAGTTGTACGATGCGATCGCGCGCGCCAACACCATCCTCGTCGACCTCAACCGCGACGTCTGGGGCTACATCTCGGTGGGCTACTTCAAGCAGAAGCTCAAGGCAGGCGAGGTCGGCTCTTCGACCATGCCGCACAAGGTCAACCCGATCGACTTCGAGAACAGCGAAGGCAACCTGGGGCTGGCCAACGCGGTGCTGCGGCATCTGGCGGAGAAGCTGCCGGTTTCGCGCTGGCAGCGCGATCTCACCGATTCCACCGTGCTGCGCAACATGGGCGTCGGCTTCGGCTACAGCCTGCTCGCCTACGAATCCTGCCTGCGCGGACTCGGCAAGCTCGAAGCCAATCCGGCTGCGCTGGCGGCCGATCTCGGCGCCAACTGGGAAGTTCTGGCCGAACCGATCCAGACCGTGATGCGGCGTTACGGCGTTGCCAATCCCTACGAGCAGCTGAAGGAGCTGACGCGCGGCAAGGCCGGCATCACGCGCGACACGCTGCACGGCTTCATCGACGGCCTGGCGATTCCGGATGCCGAGAGGGCGCGCCTGAAAACGCTGACGCCGGCGTCCTATACCGGAATGGCGGCCGAACTGGCCAGGCAGATTTAAGGCAGTCTGATTTAAGCCGGATCGATGCGACCCGGCGATTGAAGCGGAGTCCCCATGTCCGAACACGCACTCGACGTCGGCCTTGCCGACTTTCAGCAACACGTCCTCGAAGAATCGAAGCACCGTCCGGTGGTGGTCGATTTCTGGGCGCCCTGGTGCGGCCCGTGCAAATCGCTGAAACCCATCCTGGAAAAACTCGCTGCGGAATACGGCGGCAAGTTCCTGCTCGCCAAGATCAACTCCGACGACAACCAGGAACTCGCCGCGCGTTACGCGGTGCGCGGCATTCCCAGCGTCAAGGCCTTCATCGACGGCGAGCCGGTCGACGAGTTTTCCGGCGCGCTGCCGGAAGGCGAGGTGCGCGCCTTTCTCGACCGCCTCATCCCGAGCCCGGCGGACGAACTGCGTGCGCAGGCCGCCGAACTGCGTCTTGCGGGCGACGCCTCGGCCGCGCTGCAGCGGCTGGCCGATGCGTCAAGACTCGCCCCCGCTCATGTCGGCATACGGCTCGATGCCGCCGAAATCATGCTCGATCTGGGCGAAGCCGACGAAGCCCGCCGCCTGCTCGCGAGCGTGCCGGACGACGCCGACCCGCGTGCGCCGCAACTCAAGGCCCGGCTGCAGTTCGTCGGCACGGCCGACGCGGACGAAGCCGCCCTGAGCGCGCGGGTGGCGGCGGATGAAAACGATCTGGAGGCGCGGCTGAAGCTCGCCAACCTGCATGTGGCGGCCGGCCGGTTCGAGCCCGGCATGGCGCAGCTGCTGGAAATCGTCCGCCGTGACCGCGGCTTCGGGGACGACATCGGCCGCAAAACCCTGCTGTCGGTTTTTACCTTGCTGGGCGGCGGCGAACTGGTGAGCCGCTACCGGCGCCTGCTGGCGAGCGCGTTGAACTGAGGCGATTGCCTCGGCTTTGCCGCATTCCGCTCAATCGATGGCTTGATAGCGCACCGCGACGATGTCAACCTCGCGTCGCCCATCCGGGGTCTGCACGCTGACGGTGTCGCCCTCGCGCGCCTTCAACAGCGCGCGTGCCATCGGTGAAATCCACGCAATGCGGCCGCGCCCGGCGTCGGCCTCGTCGATGCCGACGATGGCATAGGTGGATTCGCTGCCGTCCTGGTCGGCGACGGTGACGGTGGCGCCGAAAAATACCTGATCGGTGTCCTCGCGGCCGGCGGGATCGACAACCTCGGCGTGCTCCAGGCGCTTGGACAAGAAACGGATGCGGCGGTCGACTTCGCGCAGCCGCTTCTTGCCGTAGATGTAGTCGCCGTTTTCCGAGCGGTCGCCGTTGCTTGCCGCCCAGGAGATGGTTTCCACCAGCCTGGGCCGCTCGACCTTCCACAGCTGGTTGAATTCGGCGTCCAGCCGTGCGTAACCTGCGGGCGTCATGTAGTTCTTCGATCCGGCAGGCAGCGCCGGCGCGACGATGTCGTCTTCATCGGCATCCGGGGCATCGGTTTCTTTCACGAATGCTTTGTTCATTTCGGGGGAGGCAACAGGGGGCGGGGCCGGGTTCAGCGGCCCAGCAGATAGGCCAGCAGGGAGAGCGCCAGCGACATGAGAATGACGCTGGTAAAGGGGAAGTAGAATACGCCCCGCTTGCGCTTGACCTGAACGTCGCCGGGCAGCCGCCCCAGCCCCAGGCGGTTGAGCCAGGGGGTGAGCAGCCCCAATACCAGTAATGCCAGAACGAGCGTGACCAGCCATTTAACCATGAGGGGATTTTAGCCGATGGACGCAGTCTTGCCGCCGCAATTTGAACGTACCCGGATTCTGCTCGATGCCGGCGAGCAGGCGCGGCTAGCCAATGCGCACGTGCTGGTGGCCGGTTTGGGCGGCGTCGGTTCGTATTGCGCCGAGGCGCTGGCGCGTGCGGGGGTGGGACGGCTGACCCTGATCGATCACGATGTCGTCGCGGCATCGAACATCAATCGCCAGCTGCCCGCGCTGCTGTCCACGGTCGGGCAGCCGAAAGCCGATCTGATGGCGGCGCGCATCCGCGACATCAACCCGGACTGCCGGCTCGCCGTGATCCGTGAATTCCTGATTCCGGAAAGCGTGGCCGACAGCGTGCCGGCCGATGTCGATTTCGTCGTCGATTGCATCGATTCGCTCAACTGCAAGGTCGCGCTGGTCGTCAGCAGCGTCGAGCGGGGGTTGCGCGTGGCGTCCAGCATGGGAGCCGGCAACAAGCTCGACCCTACCCGCATCCGGATCGCCGATATTTCGAAAACCAGCATGTGCCCGCTTGCCTCGGTGATGCGCAAGCGCCTGCGCAAGCGCGGCATCGCCAAGGGCGTGCTCACCGTGTTTTCCGACGAAGCCGGGCGTGCCCCGTTGCCGCCGCAGCCGGTCGAGGGACGCGGCCGCGCCCGCGCGGTCAACGGCACCATCAGCTACATGCCGCCGCTGTTCGGGCTGATGCTGGCGGGGGCGGTGGTGCAGCGGCTGCTGGCCGCGTGACGCCTGCCTACGGCGGCGGCGCGCCTTCCGTCTGCGCGCGCTGCGCCGCCGCCGCTTCCATCAGCCGGGCTTCCACCGCGCGCGCTTTTTCCAGCGCCTGAGTCTGCGTTGCGAATGCCGGGCTCGGGGCGCGTTCGGTTTCCGGGTGTGGCGGCGGAGCGGGATCGCAGCCGGCGAGGATCAATGCAAGCGGAATCAGGGTCGTTTTCATCGCGCATCCTCCAGTAAACCGGTGGGCAGGCCATCGATGCTGAGGCGGTTTTTTTCGCGCCAGTAGTCCACGAGGCCGAGCGGGCCTTTCTTGTCGACCCAGCGCGCCAGCGTGTCGCGTTCGCCTGCGTAGGTGTACCTCGGCACGGCGTAACCGCACGAGGTCTGCACCGATTCGATGTCGAGGACGATGAGCTGGCGCTCGCCGGGAAGGGCGGGGAAATGGCGGCGCAATTCGCCCCACTCGGAATCCTGCCGGCGTACGGCACGGCCGCGCCCGTATAGCCGCAGGATCAGCGGGTCGGCGTCGAAGCTGCAGAACATCAGCGTCATGCGGCCATCGTGCAGCAGGTGGGCGGCGGTTTCGTTGCCGCTGCCGGTGAGGTCGAGATAGGCGACGCGGGAATCGGATAGCACGCGCAGACTGTCCATCCCCTTGGGCGACAGGTTGATGCGGCCGGCGGCGGTGCCGCTGGCGGTGAAGAACAGTTTCTGTGCGGCGATGAAGGCACGGTGTCTGGCTTCGAGCGCGGGATAGAAGCGTGCCATCAGTTGATCTGCTTCCTGAGGAATTCGGTGAGAATGCGCAGGCGTGTCACGCTGTCATTCATTTCCAGCAGATTCTGTTTGATGGAAAGCGTGAGCGGCAGCACTTCGGACAGCCGGTAGCCTACCCATACGGCGTTGCCGAATTCGTGCGGCGCGGGGAACCGCGCGTTGCCGTATTCGTCGATGATGTGGCGCAGGATCTCGACGGCAAGCGCTAGCTCTTCCGGGACCGCCGCGGCGGCCTCGTTGCTGACCGTTTCCACGGTGCCGACGAGCAGGCCGCCGGGCTCGGTGCGGGTGCTGCGGATGACGAAACGCTCCTCCGCCTGGGTGCCGATATGCAGAATGCCGGTTTGCGGCATGTCCCAGTCGGTGACGCGGACCTGCGTGCCGACGCGGTAGGGAACGGCGGGGGCGCCGCTCCCGGCGTCCTCGCGGATGGCGCAGATGCCGAACGGTGTGTTTTCGGCGATGGCCTGCTTGACCATGTCGAGGTAGCGCTGCTCGAAAATCCGCAGCGGCAACTGCCCGCCGGGAAAGATCACGGTATTGAGCGGGAATAGCGGCAAGCTGGCCTGTCCGGGCATGGCGCTCAATGGTCGTCGCCCCACCGCGCCACCAGCGCGTGCTGGATGCCCAGTTGGTCGAGGATGCGCGCGACGACGAAGTCGACGATATCCTCGACGCTTTGCGGTCGGTGATAGAAGCCGGGGTTGGCGGGCAGGATGACGGCGTTCATCCTCGACAGCGTCAGCATGTTTTCCAGGTGCAGGGTGGAAAACGGCGTTTCACGCGGAACGAGGATCAGCTTCTTCTGTTCCTTCAGCATGACGTCGGCGGCGCGCTCGATCAGGTTGTCCGAGAGGCCGTGCGCGATCGCGGCGAGCGTGCCCATCGAGCACGGGCACACCACCATCGCATCGGCCGGGTTGGAACCGGACGCGAGCGGCGCATTCCAGTCTTCGCGGCCGAACACGCGCAGCTGGCCGTCGCCTGCACCGAGGCCGGCGGACAACTGTTTTTCGAGATCGCCGGCACGCGCGGGCAGCGTCACGTCGAGCTCCTGCTTGGCGACGATGTGGGCGGCCTGCGATACCAGCAGGTAAACATTCAGATCGGCAGCCAGCAGGCATTCAAGCAGACGCAGGCCATAGGCCATGCCGGAAGCGCCGGAAAGCGCGAGGGTGACGGTATTGAGGGGCGGATGCATGGCGCGAATTGTCGCTTGGATGCCGCCAATAATCTACTGTCGCCAGCGGGTCACGCAGATCGCATCTGGCTAGCGCTTGCGGGCGCCGGCAGCGATTCCTGGCGGCGCCCGCCCGTCTGGCTCCGCAGCGGCAAGCAAGCGCGCCACGATGACGCCGTTGACGGCGCCGAAAACCAGGGCGGCGGCGGCAAACACGGGCAGCAGTTTGATGAGCGCCGCGCCCGGCAGCAGCCAGGCGCCTGCCAGCGCAAGCTGTCCGCCGATGTGTCCCCATGCCGCCAGCACCGACAGGCTGACCGGGCCGAATGCGCGCGCGGGCAGGTGGCGCGCCAGTGCCAGCACGGCCAGACTGGCGAGGGCGCCGGCCGCCGACAGCCAGAAGCCCGGCGCAAACAGGCTGCCCAGCAGCAGACTGCCGGCCAGCACGCGCAAACCCGATACCCAGACCGCCGCGCGCCAGCCGTGCTGCAGCAGCACCAGCAGGACGACGATGTTGGCGAGTCCGGGTTTCACCCCGGGGATGGGGCTGGGGATCGCCGCTTCGGCCAGCGTCAGGCCGATCGCCAGCGCCGCCAGCCGCGCGATGCGGCGGTCGTCTGCGGTAACGGGCAGTTCAATAGCCGAGTGTGTCATAGGCCGAGGCATGCCCGCGGATTTCGAGGCTGACCTGATTCGGCAGGCACAGGGCCGCTTGCCCCGATTGCGTGAGCCAGCCCTGCTTCACGCACAACTGGCGCGGCGAGGGGTCGGCCGCCACGCGGGCGCGGCCGGGTTCGATTTCGATCCGGGTGGTGCCGAGCGGGCCGTCAATGGCAAAGCGCTGCGCGTGGGTGAGTGCCGCGGTCTCCACTACCTGCCCGGCGGCACGGATGACGACGGTGTCGCCGCGTCCGCCGCTCCAGGCAAACACCGCCAGCGCGACGACGATGCCGCCGCCCGCCAGCAGCACGCCGATATCGCCGGCACGCAGCAGCATCAGCTCAGTTCGCGGTGCCGCACCAGCACCTGCTCACGTTCGCGGAAGGCGGCGGCCAGCGTTTCGGCGAAGTAGACGCTGCGATGCTGGCCGCCGGTGCAGCCGATGGCCACGGTCAGGTAGGCACGGTGGTCGCGGATGAAGCACGGTAGCCAGTTTTCGACAAAGCCGCGGATGTCGGCCAGCAGCGCCATGGCGTTGGGGCTGGCTTCGAGAAAATCCTGCACTGGCCGGTCGCGCCCGGTGAGCGGACGCAACTCGGCGACGTAATGCGGATTGGGCAGGCAGCGGATGTCGAACACCAGATCGGCGTCGAGCGGAATGCCGTGCTTGAAGCCGAAGGATTCGAACAGCAGGGTGATGCGCGAACGGTCCTGGCCGATCAGGTCCTTGATCCATAGCCGCAGCGCCGAGGCGGAGAGGTCGCTGGTGTCGATGCGGTGCGCCAGCGGCGCGATCTCGGCGAGCGTCTCGCGTTCGAGCTGGATGGCCTCCTGCAGCGAAACGCTGTCGCTGGACAGCGGGTGCCGTCGCCGCGTTTCGGAAAAGCGTTTGACCAGCGACAGGGTTTTCGCTTCGAGAAAGATCACCCGCAGGTCGGCGCCCTGGTTGCGCAGCGCTTCGGCGATCAGCGGCAGCTGCGTGAAACTTGCGCCGC
>Ga0209916_1002116_pt1 | contig 11467 bp, 8 predicted proteins | sample ThiBio_1000_plan_FD_183956 | JGI IMG/M metagenome (GOLD analysis project Ga0209916, IMG submission 183956) | Wastewater bioreactor microbial communities from Cape Town, South Africa - Thiocy_solids_2 (SPAdes) | ecosystem: Engineered > Bioreactor > Thiocyanate-remediating > Anaerobic-Aerobic ... | reverse complement strand
GGCGACATCGAGGACGACGTCCGCGCGGCGCTGGAGGGGCTGGAGCTGGTCAACGGCCTGGTGGGCGGGGCGAGCGGGTCGTCGGGGGGCGGGGGACCGGGGCGGAACCTGGAGACGGGGCGGCGGATCGCCGGCTACCGGATCGTCCGGGAACTCGGCCGCGGCGGCATGGGGACGGTCTACGAGGCCGTTCACGTCGGGCTCGACCGTCCCGTCGCCTTGAAGGTGCTGGGGACGCTGGCGGCGCCGGACTCCTCGGCCCGGCGACGGTTCTTGAACGAGGCCAGGGTGGCCGCGGGGCTGCACCACACCCACATCGTCCCGGTCTTCGACGTCGGCCAGGTCGGCGGGCTCTGCTACTACGCCATGCAGCGGATCCAGGGGAGCGGGCTGGACCGGGTCGTCCGCTGGCTGCGGAGCGAGCGCGGCGCGGGCGGCGGCCGGTCGTCGGTCGACCCCTCCAGCCGCGGCGGGGTCTCGTCGTGGCGGCTGACCCGCGCGGCCGCGGTCTGGTTGCGGTCCCCGTCGCGTCCGCCTTGGGGGCGCTCGGCGGTCGCGGTCGAACCCGCGGCGTCGGTGCTGGACGCCGACGACCTCACGCCGGCCTGGGGATTGTCGGAGAGTCGTTCCCTGCTGGCCCTGTCGCGCTCCGGCGGGACGTCGTCGTCGCTGGCGGCCCGGGCGGCGGAGGCCGTCGAGCCGCCGTTCGAGCCGCCGGGGGGCTCGTCTTACTTCCGGTGGGCGGCGCGGGTGGGGATGCAGGCGGCCGAGGCGCTGGCGCACGCCCACCAGCACGGGGTGATCCACCGCGACGTCAAGCCGTCGAACCTCCTGATCGACGGCGAGGGGTCGATCTGGGTCGCCGACTTCGGCCTGGCCCGCCGTCTGGCCGATCCCGGCCTGACCCACCACGAGGCGACGCTGGGGACGCCGCGGTACATGAGCCCGGAGCAGGGCCGCTCCGGCGTCCTCGACGGCCGCGCCGACGTCTACAGCCTGGGCGCGACCCTCTACGAATTGTTGACCCTCCGGCCGCCGTTCGACGGCGCGACCGCGGCGGAGCTGCTCGACCAGATCGCCGGCCGCGAGCCGGCCGCGCCCCGGTCGATCGACCCGAGGATCCCCCGCGATCTGGAGACGATCGTCCTGAAGAGCCTGGCCAAGCGGCCGTCGGATCGCTACGCCTCGGCCCTGGAGCAGGCCGCCGACCTGGCGCGGTTCCTCAACCGCGAGCCGGTCAAGGCGCGGCGGATCAGCCCCGTCGGCCGCGCCTGGCGGGTGATGCGGCGGCACCCCGGCATCAGCGCGGTGTCGACCGCGGCCTGCCTGATCGTGCTGGCCGTGGCCGGCTTCGCCTACCACCGCGTCGTCCGCGAGCGCGACGCCAAGGACGCGGCCTTGCAGCAGAAGGTGGCGGCCCTGACCCGCGCCGACGAGGCCCTGGCCCGAACCGAGCAGGCCGTGCGCGAGAGCCAGGCGGCGCGACGGATGGAGCTGTGGCGGCACGCCGAACTCGTCCGCCACACCGACTCCCCCGACCGTCGCGGCGTCGGCCTGGGCCTGATCGAGAAGGCCGCGGCGCTGGGGCCCGACGCCGAGACCCGGGCGCGGCTCCGCGACGAGGCGGCCGAGTTCCTGGTCCTCCGCGAGTTCGAGCCCCGCGTCGACCTGCCCACCGGCGCCACCCGCGACGCCGTCCCGGGCCAGACCGGGACCCGGCTGGCGACCTTGACGGCCCGCGACGAGGACCGCGGCGGCGGCGAGGAACTGGCGTTCTGGGATCTCGCCTGCGGTCGTCGCAACGACGCCCTCGCCCTGGGCCGCCACGCCGACGGGGACGACCGCGACGACGGTCCCGGCGGCCGTCGCGGCGGGATGTGGGGAGGGAGGACGGGCGGCCGCCTGGTCGCCTCCGGCGCGAGTCTGGCCGTGGCGCCCCGCGGCGGCGGCGCGATCCTGCTGGTCGACGCCTCCTCGGGAGTCCCGACTCGCGAGTTGAAGACGACCGCCGGCCGGGTCTGGTCGATCCTCGGCGAGCCGACCGGCAAGCGGCTGGCCGTCCTGGAGACGGACGGCCCGAGGTCCGCGGCCGGCGACGACGGCGGGGGCGAGTGCCGGCTGGTCCTCTGGGATCTCGACCGACCCGACTCCGCCGCCCGCCCCGTGGACCTGGGCCGGGAGGGCCGCCGCGCCTGGCCGCCGCCCTCCGTCGCCCTGAGCCCCGACGCCAAGACCCTGGCCGTCGCCTTCCCCGGCGAGACCGCGATCCGGATCATCGACGCCGAGACCGGCCTGGAATCGCGCGTCATCGAGGCGCCGACCGACGTCCGCGTCCTGGCCCTGGGCCCCGGCGGCCTGCTGGCCGCGGCCTCGCAGGGGACGATCCAACTCTGGAACCTGGCGCGGCCCGACGCCCAGGCGTATATCACGAGCCTCTCGACCCACGGCTTCGTCTCCCGGCTCCAGTTCGATCCGACCGGCGGCCTGCTGGCGGCGGCGTCGTGGAGCGGAAGCGCCAAGGTCGAGGTCTGGGACGCCGCGTCGCACAAGGCGGTCGCCGTCCTCCCCTGCGCCGATTCGGCCTGGGACGTGGCGTTCTCCGGCGACGGCCGGACCCTGGCCGCGGCCGGGACGACGACCTCGACGTGGCGGATCCGCGAGCCCGCCGTCCGCGCCACGGCCTCCGGCCTGGCCGCCCGGCCGTTCTCGGCCGCCTTCCGCGACGACGGGACGCTGGCGGTCTCGGACTTCGCCGGCGAGGTCTGGGCCTGGAACGTCGCGAACGTCGCCTCCGCCGGCGCCCGCGCCCCGTTTCGCGCCGCCCGCGCCCGGACGCTCGATCCGGTCGGCCCGCCCGAACCCTCCGAGGGGCGCAACTCCGGCCGCGATCCGGCCCGGTCGTTCCTCCCCCGACCCTCCGGCGCGGCGTTCTCCGCGGCCGGCGACCTGGTGGTCCACGACGCGCGCGGGCTTGAGATCCATCCCGCCGGCCTCGCCGCCGACGCCCCCACGACCCGCGTCGATCTCCCGCCGATGCAATCGGGGGCCCAGGGGCCCAATTGGCCGATCCTCGTCCGCGCCGTCGATGGCCGGACGATGGTCCTCGGCCGCGGTCGCTCCGTCTTCCTGTGGGACGTCGACCGCCCCGACGCCGTCGTCCCGGTCGCCTTCCCCGACGACCCCCGCGAGCCGTTCGACCGCGGCGGACCCCCCTCCGGCGACTCTCGCCGCCGCCGTCGCGGCGGCCCCGACGGCTCGCCTCCGGACTTCGGCCCGACGGCGCGGGCCGCGCAGCTCTCGCCGAGCGGCGATCGGCTCTACCTCGTCATGGGGGCGGGGCCGTTCGTCCAGGTCCAGGCCTGGAAGCTGTCGCGCCGGGACGACGCCGTCCTCGCCGCGGCCGAGACCTGGGCCGACGACCCTCCGGAAGCGGCCGGCGCGATCGCCCTGAGCCCCGACGGCGCGCTTTTGGCGATCGGCGACCGCGGCGGCGCCGTCGCCCTGGTCGACGCGGTTCGGCTGAAGACGCTGGGGCGGATCGAGCCCGTCGCCGACGACCCCGAAACCCACGCCACCACCCTGGCGTTCGCTCCCGACGGCCGCATCCTGGCCGTCGGCTCCCAGCCCGGCGCGGTGCGACTCTGGGACGTCGCCGACCCGTCCTCCCCCCGCCCGTCGCTCCGCCTCCCCTGGCGGGACGGCGGCCCCGTCCCCGCCCTGGCCTTCGATCCCTCCGGCCGCCGCCTGGCCGTCGGCGGCGGCGACTCCCTCGCCGAGGTCTGGGACCTCGCCGCCCTCGACGACGCCCTCCGCGCCCTCGGCCTCGGCGAGTGACCCTCGAACGAAGGGCGTCATCATTCCCGTTTCAGGATCTCGACCGAGAAGGCGGGCCTCCTCGCGATTCGCCGCCCGAGCGATCGTCGGATCGGTTAGGACCCCGCGCGCCGGCCGGGGATCGGCGCGGGTCGAATTGACGAATCCGGCGACGTGGCGGACAATTACGGAGTGGGGTCGGGTTTGACCGTTCGCCCGGCCCTTGAATCGCCGCCCGCGTATCCGCCGGACCCCAACGTCACGAGGCCGGTCCCATCATGAAGCGAACCTTCGCGGTCGTCGTCCTCCTCGCCGCGCTGGGGACGGCGGCCAAGCTCACCCTCAAGACCGCCCCGACCTCGCCGCGCCTCGACGTTCGCGAGACGACCGCCGCTCCGGCCGCGCCCTCGCTTTCCGAGGAGGACGCGCTTCTGGCCCGTTACGCCGACGCCCCGGCCGACGACCGCGACCTGGTGGCGCGGACGCTTGAGCGCTACCGCCGCAACGCGGTCGCCGTGGAACGCTCCGACGGCCTCCGCGGCCTGAAGCTTCTGGACCGGCTCGATCTGGAGGCGCTCTTCCTCTACGAGAAACACCCCTCCGAGTTCCGCGCCCTCCGCGACCTCCTGGACGACGACGCCGCGGCCGACCTCCTGTTGCACTGGCGGGAGTACTTCGGCCTGAAACGCGCCGACGACACCGACCGCAAGATTCTCATCGCCGAACTGGAGGGCCTGACCCCCTCTCAGCGCCGGCTCGCCGCCAAACACCCGAGCGCCCTGCCGCTGGTCCTCGCCGAGCCCGAGGGGGTCGCCGAGTTGATGGCCTCCAGCGACGACGACGCGGCCCTGGCCGATCGCCTGGTCCTCTTGAGCCTCGTGAGCCTGGACCAGGGCGCCGCCGACTTGCGTTCGGCCCTGCGAACGGTCGAGGACCATCCGAGGCTGTCGCTGGACGCCTTCCGGCGGCGGGGGATGGAGGGCTTCGCGCTGGTGAGCCTGTACGGCCCCGTGCTGGAGGCCCTTGGAAGCGCCGTCCCGCTCGACGAAAGCCTGATCCTCCTGCGGGTGAACTCCGCGTTCGTCGATGAACAACTGCAAACCCACCGGCCGGAGACGGTCGCGCGACGGCTGGCGCGCGTCAAGGCGGCCGGGCTGGTCGAGCAGGCCGGCGGCGGACCCAACGGGCTGCGGCTCTCGGTGGAGTACGGCGCGCTGGGCGACCGCGCCCTCGCCAAGGGGGGGGCCGACGCCGCCGACGTGGTTTTCGACTCCTACACCGATCCGGTCCTGCGCAAGCAGGCCGCCGCGGCGATCGCCGAGCACGGCGCGATGGCCCTGGCGATGCTGGAGAAGTACGCCGCCGATCCCGACTTCCGCGACGTCCTGCGAACTTACGGCTCCGCCGTGATCCCGCCGATCGCGCGGGTCGACGCCAACCCGGAGACCCTCACGGCCCTCCAGGCCAGGGACGGGACCACGCTGACCGAGAAGCTGGCGAAGACCGCGCTTTACCTGACCGGCGAGGACGGCCAATCGGTGATTCGACGGATCAAAAGCGACGGCCTGGAGCGGGTCGCCAGCCTCTCCGACGCCGACCTTCGCTTCCACCAGTTCCTGCCGCTGTACGACATGGTCCACCTGGGCGACGTCCTTCGTCGCGGCTACGCCCCCACCACCGGCGAGGCCGCCTGGGCGCTTCTGGACGCCGGGTTCGTCGTCACCGACGTGTTGAGCCTGGCCGCGATCCAGCCCGGCGCGGCGGTCGCGGTGGAAACGGCCCGGAGCGAACTGAAGGCGACCGTCCGCGAGGGCGCGAAGGCGAGCCTGGAATCCGCCGCCAGGGCCGGCGCCCGCGAGTCGGCCGACGCCTCCGCCCGTCAGGCCGCCCGCTGGTGGGCGGTGCGTTCCGCCGGCGGCCTCTACCAGGTGTTGAGCAAGACCCCGCAAGCCCTGGCGCGCATGACGCTCGGCCAGGTCGTCGAGGTCGCCCGCCCCCTCGCCGCCAGGGCCGGCGTCCGCCTGTCGTCCTGGGCCCCCGTCACCCTCCTGAAAGACGGCGCCGAGGTCGTCCTCAAGATCCCTCCCCAACGCGGCTTGAAGTACGTCGGCGCCCAACTGGCCCAGGCGGGCGTCGGCGTCGTCGGCATGCATAAGATGGAGGAACACCTCGCCAGCCGAAGGCCCCGGCCGACGGCGGAATGAGCTACGCCGAGTCGCTCTCCTTGAGCCACGTCGGCGGGTTCGGGTAGGCCCGGCGGAGCCAGCGGGCGAGGAGTTCGGCGCGGGATCGGACGCCGAAGTGGCGGTACAGGCCCTTGGTATACTGGTTGACGCTGTAGGGGCTCAGGCCGAGCCGAAGGGCGATTTGCTTGTCGCAGTCCCCTTCCAGCAGGCGGGCGAGCACCCGGCGCATGTGCGGCGGCAGGTCGCGCGGCGAGGGCTCCTCGAACCGCGCCAGCGGGCCGCCGACCAGCGGGGCGATCGCGGCGTGGGCCTCCCGGACGATCGCCACCTCGCGGTCGTCGAAGTCACGCCGTTCCCGGCCCCGGAAGAGCATCGTGCCGATGCAGACGTCGCGGCCTCCGGGGATCGTCCGGAAGCACGCGACGACGTGGTCCACTCCCAGCGGTCGGTGGACGAAGTTCGCGCTGAACGAGGCGTCCCATTCGCGATCCTCGTAGACCCTTCGGCGGGTCAACGCGGCCCCGTCCTCGCGGGCCTGCGCGGCGTACCACCGCTCGATGATGCAGTATCGGGTCGGATCCCTCGCTAATTCGGAAGCGATGTCCGCCTGGACCTTCGGCCCGACGAAGCGATCGTAACGATAATGCGCGACGCCGAGGCTTCGCGGCGGCCCCCCCGCGTGGCCGCTCGATTCGCCGCTCGACCCCAGGTCGGCGTCGATCAGCCGCGACAGCCCTTCGAGCAGGTGGTCCCGCCACGCCGTCGGGTCGTCCCCCAGTTCCCGGCATTCGCCCGCTAGCTGGAAGATCGCCCGCCAGTCCCCCGCCCTCGGTATGACAGCCTTCGCCATGTCGTCGCCCTCGCGTGCGTCGTCGCCTGAATGATTCCGACCCGACCTCCTGATTTTAGGAGGCGCGACGGCTTTATGCAAATCATTGTTGTTTTGTCGCGTAGTGATTCGTGCCGACATTTACGCCAGGAACTTTTTAGACACGTCCTTGCGAACCGCCGTCGCCGCGGGACTCGCGCCCGCCCTCCTCGACATGACACATCGAGCAACCCTGGAGACTCTCCCATGCCCCCACGCCGCCGTTGCCGCAAGTACTCCCTCGCCCTGGAATCGCTGGAGGAACGTCAGGTCCTCTCCGCCTCGACCGTCGCGGGACACGCCCTCGCCAACGGGCTCAACCCCGCCGCGCTGAAGATCAAGCCGCCGCCGCTGCCGAAGACGCCACCGCCACTGCCCCCGCCGCCGAAGCCGCCGCCGCTCAACCCGGCCGATGCCGTTCACGGGCTGGTCGGCGAGGCCGGGCGTAGCATCCATACCGCGTCCGCCACGACGATGAGCTTGCGGAACGCCAACCGGACGTCGCACCGGCTCAATCCCTCGACGCAGCGGGTGCTCAAGCCTTACTTCGGCGACCTCCCCGGCCGCGTCACCGTTTACTACGGGGCGGACCCGCTCAACTCGTGGAGCGGAAAGGGTTACACGCTCAAGCTTGGAGGCCCGGACACCGCGGCCCAGACGTTCGGGCTGAACATCTACATTCGGTCGGCTCGCGAGAACATGACCGATCGCGAGCGTCTGAAGTTCATCATCCACGAGCTTACTCACTCGCAATAGTTCGAAAGGTACGGGTCGAGCCTGAGCAACTTCGGCTACCGTTACTTCAAGGAGTGGTCCAAGGGCGGCCGGAAGTACGAGCGGAACGCCCTGGAGAAGGAAGCCCTCGCGGCCGAGTCGTCCCGGATCGACAAGGTCGAGGCGGCCTACAAGGCGGACGTGGCCGCTCATCCCACCAAGGCGGTCAACTACACGATCTGGAACGATTCGGGCAAGGCGGTCAGCTTCAAGATGCAGCCCAGCGGCAAGAGTTACACGCTCGACCCAGGGAAGACCGCGAGCTACTCGTCCCAGATGATCGACGGGGTGGCCCCCACGATCACCGTGCTGGGAACGATGCCGAAATAACTTCCCGGAATTTAACCACGGAGTCACGGAGGACACGGAGAGGAAATCGAGAATTGGAGAATTGAGAAATTGTGAATTAAAAGGTTGACGACGGACGAACCGCTCCTCGTCTTCACTCTCCGTGCTCTCCGTGACTCCGTGGTTCCCCATCTTCCGCCCATGGATTCGACAAGTTGTTTCGGCGGCGTTCCGAGCACGGGGCATTCCTACCAACTCGTCGCCGGCGCCCACGAGTTCTGGTGGATGACCAAGGAGAACCGCGTCGGCTTCGACATGAACTACAAGAAGTGACTCGTCGAGCCGGGGTCGCGAGGGCCTTCGCGCCCTCCGCGACTTCAGCCGCCCGATCACGTTCGACGGTCGAGCGATGACCCGAGCCGACCATGTGCTTGCGACGTGGCGGCGCGAGCCGTCGAGATCCCGTGAGGGAAAGTGGATAAATCGTGTCACGAACGTCAAGCCGTCCTGTATAATGTCGCAAAATCCGGCTGTTCGGCTCCGCGGATTGAGCGTCCGGCGGACGGGCTGGAACGGATTCGTCGTCCGAGGTGGAACATGGCGCGACTCGCGAGCACGGGCGATCGGGACGACCCGCTCAACTACGTCTCTTTCGACGACTACGCGGCCGGGGCGTCCCGCCCCTGGAGCCTGGCGACGCTGGCCGACCGGTGGAACGCGGCGCATCCGTCGGACCCGGTGCTGCCGCAGGGGACGTCGTCGGCGCCGAACGCGACCCCGATGACCCCCGACGGCTGCGCCGCGACCCGGGTGTTCGCCGCGCTGCAACTGGTCGGCGGGGGGGTGGAATTGTTCCTCGCCGGCGGGGCGCTACTGGCGCCGGAGCCCACGGGGGCGACGAAGGTGATCGGGGTGGTGGTCCTGACGCACGGGCTGGACACCGTGCAAGCCTCGATCCGGACCATCGCGACGTGCGACCGAACCGCCACCTTCACCCAGATCGGCGCCACGTCGGCCGCGAAGGAGTTCGGAGCGAGCCCGACCCAGGCGGAGACCATCGGCGTGGTCACCGACGTCGGCGTCGGCCTGGCCGGGACGTTCGCCGTGGGCGCGCTTTCGCGGGCGCCCGCGGGGGCGGGCCAATTGGTGCATCTGACCAGCGCCGATTCGGCGACGGCGATTCGGGGCTCGGAGGCCCTCGGTCTGGGGCGTTCGACGATCTACGCCGGGCCGGAGTCCCTGGCCAACGCCAAGGGCTGGAGCATCGTCGCCAGGACGGGCCTGCGGCCGTCGGAGGCGACCGAGGTCATCCTGCTGCCCAGCCGGGCGAACCAGGCGTTCCTGGCGGTTCGGCCGATCGGGCCGTTCACCGGCTGGCAAGCGATCAACGGCACGGTCTTCTCCGCGGGGGCGGGGAGCTTCAACCTGACGACCGGCGTCTTCACCCGGTCGGGCCCCGCGGTCAACCAGTTGGTCTTCTACGGGATCGATTCGGCGATCATGGCCGGCATGCGCGCCGCGCCCGCGGTCATCCAAACGCCGAACGGCGCGACGCCGAGGCGATGACGCCCACCGGGACGGTACGGGAGGCGCGGCGAGCGTGGGACGGAGACGGATCCGACCGATCCAGATCGTCGTGGCCGTCGCGACCGCCGTCCTGGTCGCGGCCTGGGCGGCGTGGGTGACGGGACTCGTCGCCGGCGACGTCCGCTGGAGCCGGCTCGGGGCCCTGGCGTTCGCCGCTGCCCTGGCCGTCGCCGTCCTGCCGTTGGTCGCGACCCTCGTCGACCTCGGCGTCGAGAAGCTCCGCGGCGGTCGTCGACCGGACGACTCCGACGGGCGTTGACAGCGGCGGGGCGCGGGGCCTATCGTGGTCCAATTCGTTCGCGTCCAAGCCGTTCCAGCGGCCGGCGGTTCGTCGGCCGGGTGAGAGTCATGACCGTACGCACCCGCTTCGCCCCCAGCCCCACCGGGTATCTTCACATCGGGGGCGTCCGCACGGCCCTGTTCAACTGGCTTTTGGCCAAAAGGCACGGCGGCCAGTTCATCCTTCGGATCGACGACACCGACCAGGAACGCCACGTCGAGGAGGCCGTCGCCAAGATCGTCGACGGCTTCAAGTGGCTCGACATGCTCTGGGACGAGGGGCCCGAGGTCGGCGGACCCCACCAGCCCTACTACCAATCCCAGCGCCAGCACCTTTACCGCGAGGCCGTCGACAAGCTGGTCGCCGCCGGTAAGGTCTACCGCGACTACTCCACCGACGCCGAGCGCGAGGCCGATCGCGACGCCGCCAAGAAGGCCAAGCGCGCCTACCGCTTCCGTCGCGTCGAACACTCCGACGCCGACCTCAAGCGGTTCGAGGAGGAGGGCCGGCCTTACGCCCTGCGGTTCCAGGTGCCCCCCGGCCGGACGCTCGTCCTCAACGATCTGGTGAAAGGCGAGGTGAGCTTCGACACCGACGAGATCGGCGACTTCGTCATCGTCCGTCCCGGCGGTCAGCCGCTTTACAACTTCGCGAGCGCCGTCGACGACGTGGAGATGAAGATCACCCACGTCGTCCGCGCCGAGGAACACCTCTCCAACACCTTCCCCCAACTGTTGATCCACGAGGCGCTTGGAAATACGCCGCCGAGCTTCGCGCACGTCCCCTACGTCGCCGAGCCCGGCTCGCACTCCAAGATGTCCAAGCGGAAGACCGAGGAGTACGAAAAGCGCGGAATCCTCATCTTCCTGCACCAGTACGTCGAGCGCGGTTACCTGCCGCACGCCCTGGTCAACTACCTCGCCCGCCTGGGATGGAGCTTCGACGATACACAAGAGCTGTTCACCCGCGCCGAACTGATCGAGAAGTTCTCGCTGGACCGCGTCAACAGCTCGCCGGCCAGCCTGGACCCGGACAAGCTGTTCTGGATCGAGGGCCACTGGATGAAGGAGGCGCCCCTGGCGGAGAAGGTCCAAGGCGCGATCCCGTTCCTCCAGGCCGAGGGCCTCGTCGCCACGCCGATCCCCGACGACCGACGCGCCCTGTTGGAAGCCGTGATCCTCGCCCTCGGCGATCGCATGAAGACGTTCTCCGACGTCGTGAAGCTGGGCCGGTTCTTCTTCGAGGACGAGATCCGGTACGACCCGGCCGCGGTCAAGAAGCGGCTCCGCAAGCCGGACGTCCCGGCGATGCTCCGAGAACTCGACGCGCTTTTGGCCGAGACCGAGCCCTACGACGTCGCGACCCTGGAGAAGGCCGTCCACGACTTCGCGGAGAAGACCGGCCGCAAGATGGGCGACGTCGTCAACCCCCTTCGGGTGGCGACGACGGGGCAGGGGGTCGGCCCCGGCCTCTACGACTGCCTCTTCCTCGTCGGCCGCGACCGCTGCCGCGCCCGGATCGCCGGGGCGCTGGCGACGCTGGATGCGGAAGCGTGAGGCATGATCGAATCGCCCCCTCTCCCGCCGGGCTGACGACCCGACACTTTTTCAGAAGTCGTCACGACGAGGAGTGAGCCGCGGCGTTGATCGCCTTCTCCCCTTGAGGGAGAAG
>Ga0209916_1002113_pt1 | contig 11489 bp, 7 predicted proteins | sample ThiBio_1000_plan_FD_183956 | JGI IMG/M metagenome (GOLD analysis project Ga0209916, IMG submission 183956) | Wastewater bioreactor microbial communities from Cape Town, South Africa - Thiocy_solids_2 (SPAdes) | ecosystem: Engineered > Bioreactor > Thiocyanate-remediating > Anaerobic-Aerobic ... | reverse complement strand
CCCTTCGGGCCACCTTCTCCCTCAAGGGGAGAAGGCGATGACCGCCGCGACTTCTGAAAAAGTGTCGGGTCGTCAGCCCGGTGGGAGAGGGGACATTAAAGCTTGCGCCGATCGCCATTAAGCGCTCAATCCACCCGGACGCAATCGTCGGTGACGAACGCCGACGGGTCTTCCACGCACGGCGGGAGGCCGGGGCCGACGACCGGCTTCATCGTCGCCTCGCGCTCGGCGAGGTCCTGGTTGAGCGCCAGCAGGAAGGCCAACGGGTCGTCCTTGGGCTTCATGCCGTAGGCGGCGCGCACGGCCGCGTCCAGGGCGTCGTGGGCGTCGCGCAAGGGGTTCTTGCCGGGGGTCTCCAGCGTCCGGTACAACTCCCGCAAGCTCCAGCCGTTCTCGCCCATCACCCGACGTCGCAACCCCCGCACCCCCGCCGACCCCGCCGCCACCCTCCCCACCTGGGCCGTCGTCGGCTTTTGCGGCCAGGGGAACGTGTCGAAGACGGTGTCACTCGTGTAGCGGAAGTCCCCCTTCAACGTCGAACACCTGGAGACGAACCAGGCCCAATGAATTCCGGATTGGAGGACGCCGAAGGAATAGTCGTCGGGGAGGGGGAAGACTTGAAGCGAATCCCCAGGCCGGATGCCGCTTTCCACGAACTCGAAAATTGGGCGCTTCGTGACGCGGGCGCAGACGATGTAGCGCGACATGCCCGCGATCTTGGCGATCAACTCTTGTCGTGGGTAGGAGAGCAGCCACCACTTGTTGAGGAAGTTGCGGTGGTGCTGATTCACTTTCGCCTTCGGGTTCGCGTCCAACGCGATTTTGTTCCGTTCGGCTTCCTTCCTCGCGGCGGCCTCGCGAATGGGCAGTACCGTGTCTCTCAGGCGGTCAAGGAGCTTCGGATACCGTCCGGCGGCGAGAACGTCGCGAGGGTGGAAGTCGACGACATACCGTTGTGGAGCGGGCGGCTGGTGGGAAAGGAGTTCGTCGCCGGTTAAGTAAGGGAGCAGCACATCGGCGTTTCCGGTCGAGGCTTTCAGAAAGACGCCGGCTTCGTCCGGCGTCAGGAGGAAGCGCTCGTGGCCGTGGGTCTGGCCCTGGTAGCACGCGCCGGATTCGATGTTGGCGCGGAGGCGTTGAGCCTGGGTGACGTCGAACGAGGCGGAGAGGGCGGGGCCGATCTCGTCGAGCTCGACGACGGTCCAGGGACTTTCGGGCTGGTCGCCGATTTGGGTGAAGAGTTTCTTCTTGCCGGACGCCTCGCCCTTGACCCAGTTGGCGATCGACACGTGGACGGCGGCGTCTCCCGACCAGACTTGCGACGAGACCGCCTCGGTGATCGCGCCGCCGTCCCCCAGGATGTAATCCAACCCGCCCTCCCGCGAGTAGTTCTGCCGGATCGTGTTGGTGCCGACCAGGCCGGCCCTGCCGCCGGGTTTTAGGTGGTCGTGCGCCTTGCGGAACCAATAGACGCAGTAGTCGGCGCGGCCGGGGACTTCCGGGAAGGCGTCGCGGAGGCGGTTCATGTAGGCGGGGCCGTACTCCCGCTGCATCTTGTTCTTCGACTGATACGGCGGGTTGCCGATGACGGCGTGGGCGTGGGGCCATTTGCAAAAGAGGGCGTCGGCGGCGTGGATGTTGGCGTCGAGGTTGTCCAGGGGGAGGGCGGCGTCGTATTCGAGGGGGAGGTCGGGGCCCTCGGTGTCGAGCCAGGCGCGGGTCTCGTCGATGGCGAGTTCCTTGGCGATCATGAGCGTGACCTTGGCGAGTTCGACGGCGAACTCGTCCTTGTCGAGGCCGAAGAACTGGCGGACGCTCACCTCCGAGCGGGGGCGGACGGTCTGTCGGGTCCTTCGGCCGAACTCGGAATGGATTCGGGCCAGCAGGCCCAACTCCAGCCGCTTCAGTTCCCGGAAGGCGACGTAAAGGAAGTTCCCCGAGCCGCAGGCGGGGTCGAGGACGCGGAAGGCCCGTAGTTCCTCCAGCAGTCCGCGAAGCTCCTTCAACGTCTTGGCCGCTTCGATCCGGGCGCGCCAGGGTCGGACGATGGTGGGGAGGACGACCTTTTGGATGTCGGCCTCGGAGGTGAAGTGGGCGCCGTAGGCGTGCCGACGCTCCTTCCCCATGCTGGCCTGAAAGAGAGTGCCGAAGATGGGGGGCTGGACCTTGCTCCAGTCCTCGGCGGCGGCGTCCAGGAGCATCGCGGTTTCGTCCGGGGTCAACTCCAGGGGCGTCACCTTCTGGAAGACCCCGCCGTTGAAGTAGCGGACGTTCCGGAACCGACCGCCCCGCGCCGGTTGCTCGGAATCCATCTGGCGGAAGAGGCCGCCGATCAGGTCGTAGGCGCTCGCGCCGCGGCGGCAGTCGTCGAGGAGTTCGCTGAACAGGTCCTTGGGCAAGAGCCCGGCGTCCTCGGAGAACATGGCGACGACGCATTGCAGGGCGAAGCGTTGGGCTTGCTCGCGGTCCTCGCCGCGGGCGACCAGCGCGTTGAAGACGCCGGCCACCTTGGCCGCCGCGGCGCGGGTGACGTCGACCCGGTTGTTGCCGAACTGGGGCTTGCGCTCGGTCGGGAAGAGGAAGTTGAAGGCGGTGTAGCGCTTCGGCAAGTCCTCCAGGGCGACGACGTCGACGGGGTCGTTGAGTTGGGAGTCGAAGTCGTAGATCCAGAACTCGTCGAAGTTGCAGAGGACGACGTACTTGGGGCGGTGGGGGACCAGTTGGAGCCAGTATTCGAACGCCTGGCCGTAGTGTTTTTGGAGTTTTTCGCCGCGTTTCTTCATCTCGACGAGGAGTCGGGGGCGCCAGAGCAGGTCGGCGAACTTGGTGGATCGGGCGTTTTTGACCCGGTATTCGAGGGTCGCGCCGGCCTCCTTGTAGCCCTTGTGGCCGAAGGCTTGAAAGAGGCGGTCGCAGAAGACCTGGGCCTCCCCCTTTTCGTCGCCCGAAAGCGCGCGGGCGTAGGCGACGAATTCGAGGATCGGCGCGGCGGGGTCGCTCATCGTCGAGGCTCCGTCGGCGCGCGGCCCGGATCGGCCGCGGCTTTACGCGGACGTGACGGCGTCCGCGGGGGCGGCGGCGTCCTGGGCGGCGCGGCGGGCGAGGAAGTCGCGAAGCGCGGGGAGGTCGAAGAACGCCCGGAGCATGTTGTCCATGCAGCGCCGTTGCATCTCGACTCCCGCCTCCCAGCGCGCGAAGGTCGCGATGGCGACTCCCAGCAGCGAGGCCGCGGCCTCTTGCGACAGCCCCAATTCCTCGCGTCGCTTGCGGATCTCGGCGGCGGGAAGCACGCCGACGGCTTTTCTCAAGGCGAAGTAAACCCGGTCGGCGGAGACGGAGTCCATCTCGATCTCGCCGCAGGCGGCGCACTGGTAGACGTCGAGGTTGGAAACTTCCACGCGGTACTTGCGGCCGTCGTGGTCCAAGTCCGGGGAATAGGTTTCAAGCACCTTGGGAACGACGGCCTTTTGGCCGCATTCCTCGCAACGCGTCGGTTTCGACATCACCGCCATCCCTTCCGGTCCCCCGCTCGCTCGCGTTGCTCGTGGACGCTCACGATCTTGACGACCGATAGGTCGTCGTCGGGAATGTCAAGAACGACTTCGAGATAAAGGCCGTTCTCCAAGCCCCCGTACGGAAAGACCACGTCGTAGAAATAATCCTTTGGATCGCCGAGGCTATCTCGATATTCTCGCTTTTGCCGAAGGGCTTCCAGTCCGTGTCGCTTCAAAAACCCGGCGACTTCACGCTCGACGTCGGTAGGCTGCCACCTTTTGACGTCGCGCACCCATTCAAGAGGACGCCTCGCCCACCGCACGCAACCTCGCACGCCACTGGTCAACGCCTGGAAGACCATCCGGTGTTCTTGACGTGGGTCGAGCATTCGCTTTCCCGTGGGTCGATCAACGTCGTCCGAATTCTAGAACCATGCTTGATCTTGGTCAAACGTGGGTCGCCGATCGCGGGTCGCTTGGCGTCGGTCCACTTCATCGCGTAAACCGGGGCCGTCCGCTCCTTCCATGGCCCCCGCCGATCAATCACCCGGCCGGGACGTGGCCGTTGATCAGCACGGCGTCGGCGGGAGGCGGCGGGGCGGCTTCCTCCAGGAAGACGCCGATGTGGCGGAACTTTTGGTAGCGGCGGTCGAGGAGTTCGTCGCGGGGGACGGAGACGAGTTTGCGGATGTTGCGCAGGAGGAATTGCTTGAGGCCGGCGGCGGTCTCGGCGTGGTCGCGGTGGGCGCCGCCGAGGGGTTCGGGGACGACCTCGTCGATGATGCCGAAGCGGAGCAGGTCGCGGCTGGTGAACTTCAAGGCGGCGGCGGCCTTGGGGGCGTGCTCGGCGCCTTTCCAGAGGATGGTGGCGCAGCCCTCGGGGCTGATGACCGAGTAATAGGTGTGCTCCAGCATCCCCAGGTGGTCGCCGATGCCGATCCCCAGGGCGCCGCCGGAGCCCCCCTCGCCGATGACGACGCAGACGATGGGGGTCTTGACGCCGGACATCTCCATCAGGTTCTCGGCGATGATCGCGGCCTGCCCGCGCTCCTCGGCGGAGATCCCCGGATACGCGCCCGGGGTGTCGATGAAGGTGACGATCGGCAGGCCGAACTTCTCGGCGAACCGCATTTTCAGGAGGGCCTTGCGGTAGCCCTCCGGGTGGGCGCAGCCGAAGTGGCAGGCGGTGCGCTCGGCGAGGTTCTTCCCCTTCTGGTGGCCGATGAACATCACCTTCACGTCGTCGAGGTAGCCCAGCCCGGTGACGATCGCCTGGTCGTCGCCGACGGCGCGGTCGCCGTGGAGTTCCAGGAACTGGTCGAAGATCAACTCGACGTAGTCGCGGGTCTGGGGACGTTGGGGGTGGCGCGAGACCTGCACCGTCTGCCAGGGGTCCAACTGCGAGTAGATCTCGCGCTTCAGGGTGGCCAGCTCGCGGCGGAGGCGGCGGATCTGCTCGCCGATCTTGGAGGTGTCGCCCCCGGCGCGGTTCTTGGCGTAGCGCGACTCCATCTCGACGAGCCGCTGCTCCATCTCGTAGATGGGGGCCTCGAAGGGGAGACGCTGGTCGTTGGGGCTGCGCATGGCGGGCCTGGGTCCTGTCGGGGTGGGCGGGCCGTCGGCTCCCGTGGGGGGCGCTCTCAGCCATTATCGGCGATGGGGGCGGGGTCGTCCCGGTAAATCCGGATCTTCCGGAAGGCGGTGGCGAACTCGTGGAGCGAGGCGAAGCGTTCGGCGGGGTCCTTGCGGAGCATGCGCATGACGACGTCGCCGAACTCGGGGGTGATCCGCTCGTCGCGCGAGGTCAGGGGGATCGGCTTTTCCCGGACGTGCTTGCTCAGAAGCTCCTGCTGGGAGTCGCCCCGGAACGGCGGTCGGCCGCAGGCGAGTTCGTAGCAGGTGGCGCCGAAGCTGTAGACGTCGGCCGCGGGGGCGGGGGGCTCGCGACGGATCTGTTCCGGGGCCATGTAGGTGCCGGTCCCCTGCCGCGGCGGCTTGCGGGCGAGGAGCCGCGACAGCCCCGTCCGCGCCTTCATGGTGATGGTGTAGTCGATGACGCGGACGTCGCCGGCGAGGTCGGCCAGGATGTTCTCCGGCTTGACGTCGCGATGGACCCAGCCCTTGTCGTGCATGCAGGCCAGTCCCGAGGCCGCCCGGCGGATGATCGCGTGGAGGTGCCGCCGGGGCATGGGGTAGGTTTCGGGCTTGAGCAAGGGGAGCTTGAGGTTGCGGGCGGGGAAGAACTCCATCACGAAGTAGGGCTGGTCGCGATCGGCGACGTACTCATGCACCCGGATCAGGTGGGGGTGTCGCAGTTGGAGGCCGAGCCGGGCCTCGAACGCGAACTTGCGGCGCTCGGAGGAGTCGCCGCAACGATCGGCGGAAAGCTGCTTGATCGCCAGTCGGCGATGGGTGGAGTCGTCGACGACCTCCATGACGTCGGAGGTGACGCCGGCGTGGAGCACCCGGAGCACGCGATACGCGCCGATTCGATCTTCGGTCCCTGTCTTCGCCAACCTCTCGGCCCTCCGCGGCGGCGGCGTCCCAGTCGCCGCAACCCGCGCCATGCTACTAAAATCCGACGTCCCCGGCAACGCTTGGGGCGGTTCCCGAGGGCCGCTCAAGAGCGACGGCGGTTCGGGACGATCAAGAAGGCACGGGGAGTTCCCCGGAAGGCCCGCGCGGAGGTGACGGGGCGGATCGAGAACAGGGAAGGAGTCGGTCGACCATGCTTCGGAATCGCCGCGACACCCCGCCAGCCGGTCCCGACGTCGCCGTCGCCAGTCGACGGGCGGCCCTTGAGACCCTGGCCGCGATCACGACGGCGACGCGATCCGGGCCGGTCCTCCTGACCGGCGAGCCGGGCGCGGGCAAGTCGTGGCTGCGGCGGCTTCTGGTCCGCTCCCTTCCCTCCCACTGGGGCGCGACGGTCGTCGCGGCGGCCCCCGCCCTGGACGCGGTCGACTTCCTGACCCTGACCGCCGCGGCGCTGGGCGTCTCTCCCCAGCCCGATCGCCCGGCGACGCTCCGCCTGGCCGTCGAGGCGGCCCTGGCCGACGAGGCCCTGGACGGTCGCCGCCGGCTGCTGGTCGTCGAGGACGCGCACCACGCCGGGCCCGACGTCTGGGCCGAGGTCGAGGCCGTTTGCGACCGCCTGGGCGAGCCCGGCGGGTTCGCCGCCGCGGTGGTCGTCGGCCGCGGCGAGCTGGTCCGTCGGCTGGCGTCGCCGCCGTCGCGGTCGCTGGCGAGTCGGCTTTCCAAACATCTTCACCTCCCGCCGCTGAACGTGGACGAGGCGGCCGCGCTGCTGCCGGGCGTCCCCGACGGGGCGCTGGAGGTCCTCCACCGCGACGCCGCCGGCAATCCCCGGCGACTGCTCGCGCTGGCCGCCGACCGCGTCCCCGCGGCCCTCGCCGCGCGTCCGGTCCAGGTCGCGGCCCCGGTCGCCGAGGCTCCGCCGCCGCTTCCGTCGTTCCCCTCGCGAGCCCCCGAGCCCGCGCCGCCGGTGGTCGTCCCGGTCCCGGGCGCGCCGAAGGTCGCGGCGCCGGCTCCTCGCCAATCCCCCCCCGCCCTGCTGCCGAGCCGTCCGCCGCTCCGCGTCGAGGAAGGGCTCATCGAGGTCGGCTGGGCCGGCGGCCCGGACGTCGACGAGGACGCCGTCGCCGTCGAAGCCGACGATGAGGCCGAGGCCCCGTCGTCCGACGACGGCGAGTTGATCGACGACCACTACGCGGCGCTTCAAGCCTGGACCGAGTGGGCCCGCAACCGCGACCGCCTCAGCCGCCCCGCCGAGCAAGCCGCCGCCGGCGAGCCGGCCGCCGTTCCCGACGACCCGGCCGGGCCCGACGATGACGAAGCCGACGCCGACGTCGACGTCGAGCGCGAACCGCTCGCGACCTCGGAGGGCGAGTCCGCGCTCCGCGGCGACCTTCGCGCCGAACCGGCCCACGAGCACGCCCCCTACGGCCAACTCTTCGGCAAGACGCGGACGACGAGCTGACTGGATGATGAATCCTTGACGCCGAGGACGGATTGCCTTCCCCCCTCGCGGGGGAAGGTGGCCCGAGGAACGCTGCCGAAACAACTTCCGGGAATCCTCCGGGGTCGACTCGCGTGGCATCGAACCGTAAATCCGGGGAATCAAGAGCCTCGTAGACGGCCGGCGCCTTCTCCGTCGTGGAATTCATCCACGGATTACCCAGATTGACGCGGATTCAGATCGGAAAATTCAATTTAATCTGTGTTAATCTGAGAAATCTGTGGATATTCTCTCCCATGTCGTTCACGGGAAGTTGTTTCGGCGGCGTTCCAAGGGCCGGATGAGGGGGAGGACGCGACAAGACACCTTCGACGGTCAGAGGCTTTCCGAACGGGCTTCCGCGAATGATGACGGTCGTCTTGCTCGTCATCCCCCTCATCTGACCGCTCCGCGGTCTGTCTTCCCCCGCGAGGGGGGAAGGTCGATTCCGACCCGCCTCGCCAGCGTTTCGGCGGACCGCTCTCAAGGGGAGAAGGCAAGCGCCGCCGCGGCTCGCCCCCCGCGCGGAAGTCGGCCCTCGCGGCCGGCCGCGCCGAGTTCCGGCACGGACGTTGCCGGTGAAAAGCCCTCGCCGAGCGCGGCCCTTCCCGGATCGGGTGGGGGCGTCGGATCGGCGGGATCGGCGCGGGTGTTGCTTGTGAAATAATCCTCGGCGATCGAGGTTTCGATCGATCGACGAGGCCGGCGGCTCCGAGAGGGCGGACTTGCTCCGGCGGGTCGCGGCGGCGGTTCCTTGACGCGCCTCGGAGGTGGGACATGGCGGAAACGGTGGCGGGCGTTCTGTTCGATCGACTCATCGACTGGGGCGTCGACACGATCTTCGGCCTCCCCGGGGACGGGATCAACGGCTTCATGGAGGGGCTTCGGGAGCGGAGGGACAAGATCCGCTTCATCCAGGTCCGCCACGAGGAGGGGGCCGCCTTCGCGGCCTGCGGCCACGCCAAGTTCACCGGCCGCCTGGGCGTCTGCATCGCCACCAGCGGGCCGGGGGCCATCCACCTGCTCAACGGCCTCTACGACGCCAAGATGGACGGCGCGCCCGTCCTCGCCATCACGGGACAGACCTATCACGACCTGATGGGGATGCATTATCAGCAGGAGGTCAACCTGCTGGGCCTGTTCGAGGACGTCTCGGTCTTCAACCAGCAGATCAACGGCCCGAGGCACGCCCACGCGCTGGCCGACGCCGCCTGCCGGGCGGCGCTGGGACGTCGGGGCGTGGCCCACCTGAACTGCCCCAACGACTGGCAGGACAAGGACGACGGGACCGCCTCGCCGATGAACGTCAAGGGGCACACCTCGGCGAGTTGGCGACCCCCGATCGTCGTCCCGCGCCGCGTCGACCTGGAGGCCGCCGCGAAGCTGCTCAACGCCGGCGGGAAGACCGTCCTGATGGTCGGCCAGGGGGCGATGGGCGCCGGCGACCAACTGGAGCAGGTCGCCGAACTCCTGGGCGCGCCGATCGTCAAGGCGCTTCTGGGCAAGGCGGTCGTCCCCGACGACTCCCCCTACACCACCGGCGGCCTGGGCCTCCTGGGGACCTATCCGTCCGAGAAGGCGATGGAGGAATGCGACAGCCTGCTGCTGGTGGGGACCAGCTTCCCCTACATGTCCTTCCTGCCGAAACCCGGTCAGGCCAAGGCCGTGCAGATCGACCGCGACCCCACCCGGCTGGGCCTTCGCTTCCCGATCGACGTCGGCCTCACCGGCGACGCCGGGGCGACGCTGGAGGAGCTGATCCCGATGCTCGCGCGCCGCGAGGACCGCTCGTTCCTGGAGACGGCCCAGAAGCGGATGGGGGAGTGGTGGGAGTTGATGCGGACGCGCGAGGAGCGGGACGACACGCCGCTGAAGCCGCAAATGATCGCCCGGCACGTCAACGACCTGCTCGCCGACGACGCCATCATCACCACCGACTCGGGGACGATCACCACCTGGGCCGCCCGCCACCTGAAGATCCGCCGCGGCATGAAGTTCTCGTGTTCGGGCAACCTGGCGACGATGGCCCCCGGCCTCCCCTACGCCAACGCGGCGCAAGCGGCGTTCCCGGATCGCCAGGTGGTGGCGTTCGTCGGCGACGGCGGGTTCACGATGCTGATGATGGAGTTCATCACCGCGGTCAAGCACGGGCTGCCGATCAAGGTGGTCGTCATCAAGAACGACACGCTCGGCCAGATCAAGTGGGAGCAGATGATCTTCCTGGGGAACCCCGAGTACGGCGTGGAGCTTCAGCCGATCGACTTCGTCCGCTTCGCCGAGGCGTGCGGCGGCGTCGGCTTTCGCTGCGAGAAGCCCGAGGAGGTCCGCCCGGCGCTGGAGATGGCGTTCAAATCCAACAAGCCGGCCCTGGTCGAGGCGGTCGTGGACCCGTTCGAGCCGCCGATGCCGGCGCAGGCGACCCCCAAGCAAGCCCTGCACCTGGCCGAGAGCCTGGTCCGGGGCGAACCGCACGCGGGCAAGATCGCCACGACCATCTTCCGCGACAAGTGGACGGAGGTATTCTCGTGAGCGCCGGCGTCGCGGTCGATCGGGTCGAGGCCGCGGCGTATCGGATTCCGACCGACTTCCCCGAGGAAGACGGGACGATCGCCTGGGACCGGACCACGCTCGTCGTGGTCGAGGCCTCGGCGGGTGGGACGACCGGGCTCGGCTACACTTACGACGGCGAGGCCGCGGCTCGGGTGGTCGTCGATGCGCTGGCGGACGTGGTCCGGGGCCGGGACGCGATGGCGACGCCCGCGGCCTGGGACGCCATGACCGCCGCGGTTCGAAACCTGGGCCGGCCGGGGATCGTTTCGACGGCGATCTCGGCCGTGGACGTCGCGCTTTGGGACCTGAAGGCCAGGTTGCTCGGCCTCCCCCTGGCGACGCTTCTGGGACCGGCGCGGGAGGCCGCGCCGGTCTACGGCAGCGGCGGCTTCACGTCGTATCCGATCGAGCGGCTCCGGGAGCAACTCGCGGGCTGGGTCGCCGCCGGCATCCCCCGCGTCAAGATGAAGATCGGCGCCCGCCCCGATGAGGACCTCGCCCGCGTCCGGGCCGCCCGGGAGGCGATCGGGCCGAACGCGGAGTTGTTCGTGGACGCCAACGGCGCCTACGCCCGCAAGCAGGCCCTGGCGATGGCCGAGCGCTTCGCCGAGCTGGGCGTCTCCTGGTTCGAGGAGCCGGTCTCGTCCGACGACCTGGAGGGGCTGCGGCTGCTTCGCGACCGCGCGCCGGCGGGTATGGAGATCGCCGCCGGCGAGTACGGCTTCGACTCCTTCTACTTCCGAAGGATGCTCGACGCAGGGGCCGTCGACGTGCTCCAGGCCGACGCCTCCCGCTGCGGCGGGATCACCGGGTTCCTCCGCGCCGCCGCGCTGTGCCAGGCCCACGGACTCCCCCTGTCCGCCCACTGCGCGCCAAGCCTCCACGCGGCGGTGGCGTGCTCGGCGCCCAACCTCCGCCACGTCGAGTACTTCCACGACCACGAACGGATCGAGCACATGCTCTTCGAAGGCGCCCCGCGGCCGGTCGACGGCGCGCTGCGGCCCGATCCGACCCGCCCCGGCCTGGGGCTGGAATTCAAGCGCGAGGACGCCGCGCGTTTCTTGATCTGAGCCCTTCAACGAGCCTTGTCCTCCAACACCGTTCGGCACGAGCTTTGACGTCCCCGAGATCCAGCGCCAGACGTCCCTTCTCCCCTTGTGGGAGAAGGTGGCCGAAGGCCGGATGAGGGGTGGGCGCTTCCAGGGGCTTCCGGTCGCGCTTCCCCTCATCCGCCCCTTCGGGGCACCTTCTCCCACAAGGCAAGATTATTCGTGAGTGACGTAAGTCCAAGAACGATCCCGGATGCCTCGTCCGATCACCCAACCGTCCAATGACTTAGGGCGGCCTTGGGTCGATTTGCGACAACACCCGGCACCATAACGATTTACGAGTCCCACGAATAATCTTGCACAAGGGGAGAAGGGGAG
>Ga0209916_1002112_pt1 | contig 11506 bp, 19 predicted proteins | sample ThiBio_1000_plan_FD_183956 | JGI IMG/M metagenome (GOLD analysis project Ga0209916, IMG submission 183956) | Wastewater bioreactor microbial communities from Cape Town, South Africa - Thiocy_solids_2 (SPAdes) | ecosystem: Engineered > Bioreactor > Thiocyanate-remediating > Anaerobic-Aerobic ... | reverse complement strand
CCGTCAAGGCGGCCGGCTGCGGGCGTGGCCGGTAGGCTGGTTCCCGGAGGGGGTTGCTGGTGCGGCGGGTGAGTGTCACGGAGGCTCGTAGGGAGTGGTCGAAGCTGCTGTCGGCGGTGGAGGCGGGCGAGTCGGTCATCATCACGCGTTACGGCAAGCCGGTGGCGCACCTGGCGCCGCCCAGGGGCGCGGCGCGTTTCTTGGACCGCGCCCCGCTGCGCGCCGGCGTGCCCCCCATGCGCGATGGCGCAGGCGAGTTCATAGCCAAGATGCACGAGGACGAGCGTTACTGACGGGTTAGGGCCGGTAGCGGGGGTGCGGGAGGGGTCATGAGGCGAAGCGAGGACGAGGGCGTTATCACCCCAGGCAGCGGCAACGTCTTCGCTGACCTGGGCCTGCCCGAGCCCGAGGAGCGTTTGATCAAGGCGCGCTTGGCGAGCCGAATTCTTGACGGGGTGGAGGCGCGTGGTTGGACTCTCGGGCGGGTGGCTGAGGCGTTCTCGTTGAGCGAGGTGGAGGTTTCACTGCTTCAGGTCGGCAGGCTCAAGGGTTTCAGTGTGGAGCGGTTGGCGCGGCTCTTGGCGGTGGTGGAGGGCGGCGGCTAGGCGTCGCTGGTCTCCTGGTGAAGGCCGCGGACGTACCAGCCGCGCCGGTGGGCTTCCTGGGCGATGGTGTCGCGCCAGGCGCTCCAGTCGGTGGTGGGTCCGCCTGAGGCGGCTGCCCAGACGTCGGTGGGTTGCGCCACGAAGTACCGGACGGTGACCCTCATTTCCTCACCGTTGTGGGTGCCGGTGATGGTGACGGCGTTGGGTTGCAGGCGGAAGGCGCCCGGTTCGAGGCCTTCCAGCAGGGCACGCACCGCGTTACGCAGTTCGTCCAGGCTAGTGGCCTTACGAATGATCTGTTGGGCGCCTGGGCCGCGGCGGACGACGCGGTAGAAGTGGTCCGCCAGCAGAGTGCCGCGCCGGTGAGGGGTGTCAGGCCGCGGGTCGTTCATCTCGGATCCTGGGAGCCGCGGTCACCGCGGAGCGCGCGCAGGTAGGCGCGCAGCGTCGCGAACCGTATCTCGTCCGGGTGGCCGTCCTCGAGGTGGGCGACGTGCGTCTCGGGTACGCCTAGGCGCGTTGCTAGTTCGGCTCGGGTGAGGCCGGCGGCCTGCCGGCGCTCGGCGAGGGCGTGGCCGATGTTGGCGGCGATCAGGCGGCGCTTGTGCGCTGCCAGTGCCTCCTCGTTCAGGCGGCCTTCCCTGACGGCCTTGGCGCGCACGTCACGCCAGGTAGTGGCTCCTTCATTTGGTTTCCGCTGCGGCATCCTCGTCACTCTAGGCGGTCATGGGGTGGTGGCGCGACCGCGGCGGATCCGGTTCGGGTCCGCGTGGAATGGTCGTGGCCCGCCGACCGAAGCCTAGCGGGCCACTATCTCTTGCGAGATTCATACCCGAGGTTCATCACCGGCCTAGGGCCGGGAGCGGATATGCCCCGGGACTCCACGTGAAGGATAGCAGGTGGCGCTGGTGAGGACTTAGGTGTCGCTGTTTCCTGCGTGGGGCGTGATGGCTGCCAGCTCGTGGCGGATTCGTTCGCGCTCTACCTCGAGGTCGTGTTGCGCCTGCAGGTTCAGCCAGAACTCGGGGGTGGTGTCGAAGTAGCGCGCGAGGCGCAGTGCGTCGTCGGCGTCGATGGGCCGCTCGCTGCGAGCCAGTGCTTCGACGCTCTCGGCCGGCAGGCGTAGGCGCTCGCCCAGGTCCGCGGGAGTGAGCTCGAGGGGGTCCAGGAATTCCTCCTGGAGTATTTCGCCTGGATGTACGGGCGGCAGGGCGTCTTCGCTCAGGAACTCCTGGATGCGTTCGTGGGTGTAGGCCTCGGGCTCGGCTGTGCCGGCGGGCTCTTGGCCGGGTTGGTCGGCTTCGTCCTGCGGGTCGGGAAAGTCGTTCATGGGTTCCTCCCGGTGTGCTCGTCGGCCTATCGGCGCGTCGGTGGGAGAGAGAACTGCGGAACGCCCGGGCGTTCCGCAGGTGGTGCTCAAACCCGGGATTCATCACGGGCTATGCCGTGAGAGGAGTGGCCCCAGGACTCCAGGTGATGATAGCAAGTGAGCGCGGCGAGCGCGCCGCAGGGGTGAATTGGCCGGGGCTAGTAACTGTAGTCTTGTTCCTGCGCTTCGCGCGTTAGCTCCCGGTGGAACTGATGCCAATGGAGGTAAGGGAGAGGGCGAGTGCTCTGCCGCTTAATGTCAGCATCGTCTTGTCAGCGCTGTTCTCGGACTGCTGCTGTAGCTCCTCAAGCGCTTTGCGGCAGGCGATCGCCTGCTCGTACACGTGCTGGCTTCTTAGGTCAGCGCCTCGCCAGCCGCTGCGGACTGTGAGGAGATTGCGGCGCGTGTCGGAGGACATACAGTTGGGCGGGCGGCGGACGCGAACTAATTAGCCCACCAGGCTGATCTGCTCTAGCGCGCCGGCGCTGCTCTGGTCGAGTTCCGTCAGCCACTAGGTGATAGTGGCCTCGATCTCGTCGCGTACGCGGCGGAAGCGTTCCAGGGCTTGCTCTTCGGGACGGTCGGGCGCGGCGGGGTCGTCGAAGGGCCAGTTCAGGATGGTGCGGGCGTTGGGGAACACGCGGGGGCAGGCCTCGGCGGCGTGGGCGCAGACGCTGATGGCGTAGGCGAAGTTCTTGAGGCCCAGGTAGGTAGGCCTTGACGCCGTTGCAGGCGTGGGTAGAGAGGTCGTAGCCCGCCTCTGCCATCACCTGGCTGGTGAGGGGGTGGATGGCGCGCGGCTCGAGGCTGGCGCTGTAGGCGTCGAAGCGCTCGCCGGCGCGGCGCCGCAGGATGGCTTCGGCCATCTGGCTGCGGGCGCTGTTCTGGCTGCACAGGAACAGCACGCTGGGCCTGGTGCTCACACGCTCGCCCCATGAGATGCGGCCTTGAGATCGGCTTCGGTCGGTTGCCGCCCCTCGCTCAGGGCGTGGATGAGCTTCCGGCTGGCGTTGCCGATGGCGTCGCGTACCTCGCGCCAGCGCTCGGGGTCCTGGCCGCTGGGGTCGGGGAAGGAGACGTGCAGGCGCGTGGTCCTCGCCGGGTAGGCGGGGCAGGCCTCGTTGGCGGCGTCGCACACGGTGAGCACCAGGTCGAACCCCCAGGGGTCGGGCAGGTCGTGGAGGGTCTTGGAGGCGTGGCCGCTGATGTCGACGCCGACCTCGCGCATGGCCTCCACCGCCTCGGGCTTCACGCGCGTGGCCTCGGTGCCGGCCGAGTGGATGTCGGCCTCGAGGCCAGCCTCGCGGGCGTGGTGCCTTAGCCAGCCCTCGGCCATCTGGCTGCGGGCGCTGTTGTGGGTGCACTGGACGAGGATCCTCATCGCGATGCTCCTTCGAGGCGTTCGGCTAACGCGGCCGTGGGGGCGCACGCTTCCTCGGCAGCGGTGAGCACGCCCGCGGGCGCGGGGGTGGTGGCCTTGAAGAGGCGGCCGCGCAGCCACAGCGCCACGCTGACGAGGCCGATGAGCAGCGGCACCTCCACGAGCGGGCCGATGACGGCGGCGAAGGCGACGCCGGAGCCGAGGCCGAAGACGCTGACGGCCACGGCGAGGGCGAGCTCGAAGTTGTTGCTGGCGGCGGTGAACGACAGGGTGGCCGTCCTGGAGTAGTCGGCGCCCGCCGCCCTGCCCATGAGGAACGACACCAGGAACATGATCACGAAGTAGAGCACCAGCGGCACGGTGATGAGGAGCACGTCCAGCGGGCTCGCTAGGAGCGTGCCGCCCTGGAGGCCGAACATCATCACGATGGTGAAGAGCAGCGCTATGAGGGTGAGGGGGCTGATGCGGGGGAGGAGGACGTCGTCGAACCACGCCTGGCCCTTGCGGGGGATGAGCAGCGCGCGGGTGAGGAGCCCGGCGGCGAAGGGGACGCCCAGGTAGATGAGCACGGCGCTGGCGATCTCGCCCATGGAGATGTCGACCACGCTGCCCTGCAGGCCGAGGAGGCCCGGCAGCACGGTGATGAAGAGCCAGGCGTAGGCGCCGAAGAAGAGGATCTGGAAGACGCTGTTGAACGCCACCAGGCCGGCGGCGTAGTCGTTGTCGCCTTCGGCGAGCTCGTTCCACACCAGCACCATGGCGATGCAGCGCGCCAGGCCGATGAGGATGAGGCCCGTCATGTACTCGGGGTGGCCGCGCAGGAAGATCACCGCCAGCGCGAACATCAGCACGGGGCCGATGAGCCAGTTCTGCAGTAGCGACAGGCCCAGCAGGCGCCGGTTGCGGAACACCTGCGGCAGCTTGCCGTAGCGCACCTTGGCGAGGGGCGGGTACATCATGACGATGAGGCCGATGGCGATGGGCAGGTTGGTGGCGCCCACGGAGAGGCCATCGAGCAGGTCGCCGAAGCCGGGTGCGAGCGCGCCTAAGGTCACGCCCAGCGCCATGGCGGCGAAGATCCACACCGTCAGGTAGCGGTCGAGGAGGGAGAGGCGCTTCGTCACGCCCCCACCGCTTCCGCCGGCTCATGCGACCGGTCGGCGGCATCCTTGCCGGCGAGGGCGGCCTCCGTGGCGGTCGCGAGGTCCTCGAGGCGCGCCGCCATGGCGCGGAACGCCTGCGGCTGGAGCTCGTAGTACACCCAGCGGCCGCGGCGGTCGGCGCTCACCAGGCCGGCGTCGACGAGTTGCTTCATGTGGTGGCTGACGGTGGCTTGGGTGAGGCCTAGGAACGCCTCGAGGTCGCAGCCGCACACGCCGTCGCTGCGACTGCAGCAGCTCTGGATTGGGCGGGCGAGGAACTCCACGATGCGCCAGCGCGTCGGGTCGCCCAGCAGCCTGAGTGGTAGCGGGGAGGTCTCCATGGGACGATCATACATAGACAGACGCCTAAGTGTTCGATTGCCATCTATGTGTGGAGCGAATCGCACCACCCGCCCGGCCGCGGCAACGACCCGATAGCGGCCGGGAAGGTAAAGGAGCGCGTATGGAGAACCTGGCAGGTAATGACTCGAGTGGGCGCTTTTGTGCTTGCGACCCCGACGCCGCAAGCGCGCAGGGCGGCGTAGCGCAAGCAAACGTGACGTTCGGCTGGGGGCTGGGGGCCGTTCCCGGCGGGGCGACGGGGGGCCAGGCCGCCGACGACTGCTGCAGGTGCGACTGCGAGGGGTGCGGCTGCTGCTGAGCCGTGCAACCAGGGACTAGCAGGGATGGATCATGTTCGCGGGTCGAGCAGGTTCGTGTTCATCACCGACAAGGGCGGCGTCGGCAGGACGTCGCAGGCCTGCGCCACGGCCGTGACCCGCCTCCAACGTGGGGCGGGTGTTCGAGGCGACCTTCGGCCCGCGCGTCCGGCCCGTCGCGGGCGAGCCGGCCAGCGCCACTGCGCCGGCTAGGTAAGCGCCAGCGAAAGTAGTGGTTCAACAGTGGCGTCCGCCAAGCGGTAGTACGCCATGCGGCCCTCCTTGCGGAAGGCCACGAGGCCGTGGGCGCGCAGGAGCCTTAGCTGGTGGCTCATGGTGCTCTCGTTGACGTTGGCGATGGCCGCCAGGTCGCAGACGCACAGCTCCTCTCGCGCGAGGGCGCTGAGGACGCGGTAGCGGGTGGGGTCGGCGAGGAGCTTGAGACGCTCGGTGGCGCCCTCCACCTGCTTGGGGCTGGGCAGGGCGGCCTCGACGCGCGCGACGGCGTCGGGGTGCATCAGGCGCACCTCGCACTCGCCACTTACGTCGAGGGCGGGGTTGGGAAGCGTGCCGGTGGTCATGCTCGCTCCTTCGTGGTGCTCGGCTGGAAGCGCAGCAGCCGCAGGGCGTTGGCGGTCACGACGACGGTGGCGCCGGTGTCGGAGAGGATGGCGGGCCACAGGCCGGTGATGCCCAGCAAGGTGGTGACGAGGAAGACGGCCTTGAGGCCGAGGGAGAACGCCACGTTCTGGCGGATGTTGCGCATGGTGGCGCGCGAGAGCTCGATGAGGTCGCTGACGCCGGTGGCGTTCCCCCGCAGCAGCGCCGCGCCGGCGGTCTCGAGCGCCACGTCGGCGCCGCCGCCCATGGCGACGCCCACGTCCGCTTGCGCCAGGGCGGGGGCGTCGTTGATGCCGTCGCCCACCATCGCCACCTTGCCGTGTCGCTTCAGCTCGTCGATGGCTTCGAGCTTGTCGGCCGGCATGAGTTCGCTCCTGGCCTCGAGGCCTAGATGGTCGGCTATGGCTCGGCCGGTGCGGGCGTTGTCGCCCGTCAGCATCACGCTCCTCACGCCCAGGCGTACGAGGCGCTTGACGGCCGCGGCGGCGTCGGCGCGGGGCTCGTCGCGGATGGCGATGAGGCCCAGGGGCGTGGCCTCTTGAAGGAGCGCCACCACTGTCTTGCCCTGGCTTTCGAGTTGCGCGGCTTGCTGTTGGACGTGTGGGGAGAGCGTCGCGTGCTCGGCGGCGTAGCGGGGCGACCCGACCGCGTGCTGGCGACCCTCGACGGTGGCGGTCACGGCCTTGCCGGCAATCGCGCGAGCGTTCTCGGAGGGGGGCACGGTGAGTCCCTGCGCGCGCTCGAGGATGGCCTTGGCGAGCGGGTGCGCCGAGCCCGCCTCCACCGCCGCGGCGAGGCGCAGCACCTCCTCCTCGCTCGCTCCTATGGGCACGACGTCGGTGACGCGCGGCCGGTTCTCGGTGAGGGTGCCGGTCTTGTCGAACGCCACGATCTTGACGTCTCCGATGCTCTCGAGCACGGCACCGCCCTTGATGAGCAGCCCTCTGCGGGCGCCGGCGCTGATGCCCGAGGTGACGGCCGCCGGCACGGAGAGCACCAGCGCGCACGGGCAGGCGATGAGCAAAAGCGCCAGCGCGCGGTAGACCCACTCCTCCCAGGAGGCTCCGAAGAAGAGGGGCGGGACAACGGCCACGAGTGCGGCCATCAGCATGGCGGCGGGGGTGTAGACGCTGCTGAAGCGGTCGATGAAGCGCGCCACGGGCGCCTTGCTGGCCTCGGCCTCCTCGACTAAGTGGATGATCCTGGCGATGGTGCTGTCCGAAGCGGGCCTGTCGACGCGCACGGTCAGCACGGCGTCGGTGGCGATGCTGCCCGCGAACAGCGGGTCGCCGGGTTCCTTGGCGACGGGCATGCTCTCGCCCGTGACGGGCGCCTCGTCGATGCCGGCTGAGCCCTCGACGATGGTGCCGTCGGCGGGCACGCGCCCGCCCGGCTGCACGCGCACCAGGTCGCCCACGGCCAGCGCCGCCACCGGCACCTCGCGCGCCCTCCCGCCCTCGAGGAGCAGTGCCACCTTGGGCGCCAGCGCCGCCAGCGCGTGGATGCTGGCGCGGGCGCGGCCGGCGGCGACGGTCTCGAGCAGCTCGCCGATGGCGAAGAGGAACACCACGATGGCGCCCTCGGGCGCCTCGCCGATCGCCACCGCGCCCAAGGCCGCAAGGGAGATGAGGGTGTTGATGGTGAAGGGCCGTCCCAGCCGCGCGCTCGCCCACGCCTTCCTGGCCAGTGGCGCCACGCCGATGAGGGTGGCGGCGGTGAACCCCCAGGTCGCCAGGCTCGGGAAGGTGAGCGCCAGGAGCGCGCTCACCGCCAGCAGCGCGCCGGTGACGATGACGAAGCGGCCCTTGGCGGTCCGGTACCAGGCGGGGGGCGTCTCAGGACCGCCGTACGCTCCGCCCGCCACGGCGCCACCGGGCGCGTCCGCCACTACCTCGCCGCCCTTGAGGCGCGGCGGGTAGCCGAGGCGCGTCAGGTCGCGCTCCAGGGCCGCGCGCGGGGTGCGCGCCTCGTCGAGGGTCAGGCGCAAGGTCTGGGTGGTGAAGTTGACGCTCACGTCGCTGGCGCCGGCGAGGGTGCCGATGGCGCCCCTGACGGTGCGGGCGCACTCGGCGCAGTCCATGTCGGAGACGAAGTACTCGAGGTTCGCTGCTGGGGTGGCGGGCCGCTCGCTCATAGTGCGAGGACTCTATCATCTGTATACATGAGCAGGTGTAGAGTACGTCGGTGCCTCGCGCCCGCGCGGGCGCCCTCACGGTACCGCCGCGCCGCCCCCGCGCTGGCGCTCGGCAGCGGCGCCCTGGCGCATGCCACCCTAGTGTTCGGGGAGGTCACCACCCAGCCGGCGTCGCCGCGCGCCGGCGAGCTCATCACGCTCAACTTGAAGATGCACGACCCCATAAGCACGCCGGTCGAGGACGCCATCGTCTTCCTGGAAGCGGCCCCGCAACCCGACCCCGCGGCCGCGCCCGCCGAAGGCGAGGAGGGCCTGATCATCCCGGAGCCGGTGGTGAGCACCGAGCGCTTCCGCGAGGTGGCGCCGGCCATGTACCAGACGGAGTTCACGCTGCCGCACGAGGGCAAGTGGCGGCTGGTGTTCCGTGACCAGACCTACCGCCAGGAGGAGGCGCGCGCCGGCGTCACCCTGCTGGTGGGTGAGGGCGCGACGTCCGAACCGCTCTACTTCGTCTTCCCGCCCATCGCCACCGGGCCCGACAGCCTGGCGACCTGGCTGGTGTTCGTGGTCGGCATCCCGCTGCTGGCCGGATTGGGCATCACCGTGGCGGTGCTGCGCAAGGGCGGCGCTTCCGAGCCGCCGCACGATGACGCCGCCAGGGCCGATGTGCGCTGAGCGGCCAGCCTTCCCGCCTCCTCTAGGATCTGAAATCGCGCCACGATTGGAGCCCCGCCCGTGACCTCCCGCCGCCTCACCCAAGTCACCCTCGCCGTCTTCGCCCTAGCCGCCGTTCGATTCTTCGCCTACCGCCAGTTATTCGCCCCTGCCGCCACCGTCAGCGCCCCCGCCAGCGGCGACGCCGGCCAGCCCACCCTGGGGCGAGAAGACGCGCCCGTGAAGCTGATCCTGTTCGAGAACTTCCTGTGCGAACACTGCAAGGCGTTCGAGGAGAGCGTGTTCCCGCGCATCCAGAGCGACTACATCGACACGGGTCAGGTGCAGGCGTACTACGTCAACCTCGCCTGGGGCGCCGAGGGCGCCACCACTGCCGGCTTGGCCGGCGAGTGCGCCTACCGCCAGAACTAGCTAGCGTTCTGGGAGTACAAGCGCGCCCTCTTCGCGGCGCAGGACGATCACGACGGAGAGTAGGCCACGACCGGCAACCTCGTGGCCATCGCGCGAAGCGTGCCCGCCCTCGACGCCGAGGAGCTGCGCGCCTGCATCAACGAGCAGCGCTACGTGAGCGAGGTGCAGCGCGACCTGGAGCTGGGCGACCGGGTCGGCGTGCGCGGAACCCCCTCGATTGTGATCGGCACGCAGGGCTTCGAGGCGCCCGGCTACGCGACGCTGGCGAGCGCCATCGAGCGCGAACTCGCCGGCGGGAGGTAGCCATGACCAACAAGGGCACCGTCTTCATCGCCATCGGCCTCACGGTGCTCCTCGCCCTCGCCGGCGCCACCCTCTACGGCCTGCGCGCGCACGCCGCGCCGCAGTGGCGCGGCGTGCTGCTCGACAACCCTCCGCCCATGGGCGACGTCGTGCTGAGCACCACGAGCGGGGCGCGCGCCGTCCTGTCCGACCTCGCGGCGCCTTACCTGCTGGTGTTCTTCGGTTACACGAGCTGCCCCGACGTCTGCCCCCTGACCACGGCGCGCCTGACGCGCGCCTACCGCGGCGTGGGTGAGCCGGAGCGGGTGCAGGTGGTGATGGTCACCGTCGACCCCGCCACCGGCACGCCCGAGCGCCTGCAGGCGTACGTGGTGGGCTTCCACCCGGACTTCCTGGGCCTAAGCGGCAGCAACCAGGAGATCGCCGAGGCCGCCCTGCGCTTCTACGTCGGCGTCAACGCCTTGGGCGACGGGCTCGTGGCGCACTCCGACCCCGTGGCGCTCCTGGGGCCCGACCGCGCCATGCGCCTGCTCTACCCGCAGGACAAGCTTGGCGGCCTGGAGGCCGCACGCTCGCCCGTCACGGCCGCGAGTTCTCGAGGCAGCGCAGGAGGCTGCCGTCGGGGTCGACGAGGGCGAACTGCCGCAGGCCGTGCTGCGCCGTCGGCGGCGAGAGGCGCGGGATGGCGCGGCAGCCCGTGGGCAGGCCCGCCGCGGCGAAGTCCGCGTGCAGCCCGGCGGGGTCGTCGACGCGGATGCAGGCGCTGAAGGTGCTGCGCCGCGGCCGGTGGCGCGAGGGGAAGAACTCGAGCTCGAGCGCGCCCCGGGTCAGGATCATCCAGCCGTCGTCCCTGAACGCGACGCCGAAACCGAGCCGCTCGTAGAAGGTCGCGGTGGCCCCGAAGTCGCGGCTGGGCAGGTTGGCGGTGATGCGGTCACGGCGCGCGCTCGTCACGGAGCCGCCTTAGCGGCCAGCTCCAAGCCATCGCGCAGCCGGTCCCGGTTCGGCCAGGCGCGGCCCCCGTTGGCGGGATAGACGCGGCAGGCCATGACCCCGGGCCCGGCGTAGCCCTCCAAGTCCCGCCCGTCGATGCGGATGCTCGGGGAGCCCGCGAAACCCACCAGCTCGCCCTCGGTCAGGCGCGCCACGTCCCGGAGCCTGACCTCGGCGTCGAGGCCCGACGCGGCGAGGGCGTCCCCCAGCTCGTGCCACGCCTTGCGCCAGCCGGGGCAACCTTCGAAGTAGAGCAGCTCGATTACCACTGGACAAGGATAGGCGACTGTGCTCGCGCGCTAGGAGCGACCGGCTTCCGCCGGAAAGGCTATGGCTTGAGCGCGGTTCACGACGGCGCTAGCGGAGGGTTCCCGTCACTGGCTTTACTGCCTGTCTCCGCGACCGCGTCGGGTCGCCGCTCGAGCGTGCGGTACACCGTCGGCCGTGAGATGGAGAACAGCTCGGCCAGGTCGCTGATCGAGTAGTCGCCGGTGGCATGCATGCGGCTGAGCTCCTGCTGCTGACGGGTCGACAGCTTGGGCCTCCGTCCCTTCAACTTGCCCTTGGCGCGCGCGATGGCCATGCCTTCGCGGGTGCGCATCCTTATCAGGTCGGCTTCGAACTCGGCGAAGGTGGCGAGGATGTTGAAGAACAGTTTGCCCATGGGATCGTTGGGGTCGTGCACGCTGGCGCCGATCTGGAGCCTCACGCCGCGTTCGGCCAGGTCGTCGCCGATGGCGCGGGCGTCGGGTACTGACCTGGCCAGCCGGTCGAGCTTGGGCACTACGAGCGTGTCGCCCTTCCTGACGGCGGCGAGCGCCTGGTCGAGGCCGGGGCGGGCGCGGTTGGTGCCGGTGAAGCCGTGGTCGGTGTAGATGCGCTCGGCCGCCACGCCGAGGTTGAGGAGCGCCTGCTTCTGCGCGGCGAGGTCCTGCTTGTCGGTGGAGCAGCGGGCGTAGCCGATGAGAGTGGGCACCATGTCTGCAACTGTAATGCATGGCGCCCCGTCATTGAGAATGTTATCGGACTACCTATATGAGACACGCCCCGCCCCGCGTTTCCCGTCTTCGTGGCTGGTGTTCCGGAGTGTCCGTTGAGCGTTCCCCTAACGGACGCTGGCTCCATCGGTTGCGCTTGCCATATGTAGTGGAATGAACCGGTTGGGTCCTACTGGAATAGTTAATTTTCTCATCTTGAAGGTCGGCTTGCTAGC
>Ga0209916_1002109_pt1 | contig 11549 bp, 10 predicted proteins | sample ThiBio_1000_plan_FD_183956 | JGI IMG/M metagenome (GOLD analysis project Ga0209916, IMG submission 183956) | Wastewater bioreactor microbial communities from Cape Town, South Africa - Thiocy_solids_2 (SPAdes) | ecosystem: Engineered > Bioreactor > Thiocyanate-remediating > Anaerobic-Aerobic ... | reverse complement strand
CGCCCGCCTCAAGGAGATGATCCACGAGGTCGTCAAGCCCCTGGGACCGACCCTGATGCAAGTCCCCGACGGCGAGACCGACGTCGCCTTCCTCCAAAGCGTCACCTCCCAGATGCTGGCCAGGCGCGGGACCAACGGCTGGGGAGGCGGCTGGGGCGCCGACGCCTACCTGGCGCTTCGATACGCGGCGATCCAGCCCCGAATCGTCTACGACGAGACCATCGCCAGGGACGGCCTGGACCGATACAAGGCGCTGGTCCTCGCCGATTGCGACGTCTTGACCCGAAGCACGGCCGACGCGGTGCTCGCCTTCCAGAAGCGCGGCGGGATCGTCATCGGCGACGAACGACTGGCCCCGGCGATCAAGCCGGACGCCGTGATGACGAGCCACGCCCGAACGGGCAAGGCCGACGTCGACAAAACCGCCGTGCTCCAGATCGCCGCCAAGCTCCGCGCCGACCTGGGCGACCGCCTTGCGCGGCCGGTCGACGGCGACGACCCCGAGGTGATTCTGCGGACGCGGCGCTATGCCGACTCCGATTACGTCTTCGCCGTCAACGACCGTCGCGAGTACGGCGATTACGTCGGCCGTCACGGCCTGGTGATGGAGAAGGGCCTCCCCGCGCGGACCACGATCGCCCTTTCCCGAGCGGAAGGCCACGTTTACGACCTGACCGAGTCGAAACCCGTCGCCGACGTCCGCGAAACCGACGGCCGGCTGTCGTTCGCCTGCGACCTCGGTCCCGGCCGGGGCCGGCTGTACCTCGCGACCTCGCGCCCGATCGCCGCCGTGAAGGCGACGGCGCCCCGAAGCGCCTCGGCGGGAGACGCCGTCGCCTGCTCGATCGCCGTCGTCGACCCCGCCGGCGAACCGATCGACGCCGTGGTCCCGGTGGAGGTCGAGATCACCGACTCCCGGGGCGAGGCCGCCGAATTCAGCGGCTTTTACGGGGCCAGGGACGGCAAGATCGACCTAGAGCTCGACCTCCCGATCAACGCCGCCCCCGGCCCCTGGAAAATCCATGCCCGAGAACTCGCCTCCGGCCGAACCGGCGAGGCGACGATCACGGTACGACGCCCCGAAGGGAGTTGACGAGCCCATGCGAACCGATCCGACCCGCCTCGGCTTGAGGTTTTCATCGCCGCTAGTCGGCGCGCTCGCCCTGGCGGTCGCGCTCGCGACCGTCGGCCCGGCGTCCGCCGAGCCTCCAGGCCCAGGCCCCCGCGGCCTTGAGATCGACCGCGTCTGGTCCGGGCACCCCGTCGGCTTCGACTGGCTCTTGCACGGCGACTTGCTGATCGTCGCCTATTACGACTCCGACCGCGCGCTGACGGTCGCGTCGCGACGGATCGCGCCCGATCCCGAGTCGACGGACTCCGAGCCCGGCGCCGGCTGGACGAAGGTCCGCCTCCCCCAGAAGGTCGGCTGGGACAGCCACAACGGCATCGCCATGGTCCGCGACGCCGAGGGGCTGATCCACCTCGCCGCCAACATGCACGTCGCCCCGCTGGTCTACTTCCGAACCGACCGACCCGACGACGTGACCTCGTTCGTCGCGATCAACCGCATGACGGGGGACCGCGAGACCCGATGCACCTACCCCCGCTTCTTCCAGGGCCCGAACCGGGAGTTGCTCTTCTCCCACCGCGACGGGGCCAGCGGCGCGGGCGACCTTCTGATGAACGTCTACGACCCGACGAACCGCTCGTGGCGAAGGCTGATCGACGGTCCCTTGCTCGACGGCGACGGCGAGCGGAACGCCTATCCGTTCGGTCCCTCGCCGGGCCCCGACGGCCGGTTCCATATCGGCTGGGTCTGGCGCGACACCCCCGACTGCGCCACCAACCACGACCTCGGCTACGCCCGCAGCCGCGACCTGGTCCACTGGGAGAACGCCGCCGGCGACCCCCTGACGCTTCCGATCCACCTGGACAGTCCCGCGACCGTGGACCCGGTCCCCGTCCGCGGCGGGCTGCTGAACCTCAACAACTCGATCGCGTTCGACTCCCGAAACCGTCCGATCCTCGCCTACCACAAGTACGACGCCGAAGGAAACCTTCAAGCGTACGCGGCGCGATTCGAGAACGGCCGCTGGAAGGTCCGCCAGGCGTCGTCGTGGGACTCGCGCTGGGACTTCTCCGGCGGCGGCTCGATTCAGGTCGACGTGACCCTCGGCCGACTCGCCCCCGACGGCCCCGGGCGGTTCGCGCTCCCCTACACCCACTGGATCGAGGGCGAGGGGCGGATCCCGCTCGACGAGGAGACCCTGACGCCGATCGCCGCGGACGCCCCTCGGCCGGCGTCCGACGCCCAGCCTCGGAAGCGCGAGAGGTCGCCGACCGCTTCATCCCGATCGGCCCTCTTGCAACGCCTGCGCCGACCCGAGGGCGCGGACCCCGGCCTGACGGTCCACCTGATGACGAGGCCCGGCCCGGCGGGAAGCCTGCTCGCCCTGCGGTGGGAGACCCTGGGCCCCAACCGCGACCATCCCCGACCGGGGACGCCGCCGGCCCCCTCGCCGCTGCGGCTCCACGTCGTCCCCGCCTCGCGATGAGGCCGCCTTCCCACGCGCCGTCGGGAACGACGCCGGCGCTGGACGTCGTGATCACGGTTAAAGGCGGACGCTCGCGCTGACCACGCGCCGCGTCCCCCGACGCTTCCCGCGGACGTCGCGGCGCCTCCGCGTGTCAACGCCGACCCAACAGCCTCCGAGTCGCGCGTGGTACGTGCCGGGGAGGCCGCGCGTCATCCCCGCCGACTCGACCTCTCGTTCCGACATGCCGGCCCGAATCACCCTCCCGTCGACTTCCAAACGGCCGTCGAAGGCCCTCTCGACGGGGAACGGACTCTCGGCCGGGTCGAAGACGAACCTCACTTCCTGAATCAGCCGAGAGGCATGGTGCTCATTGAGGTAAATCTCGAATTTATTATATACATGTATTTGATTGTTTCGATACCCATAAGGCGCCGGCGGCCCCGCCTCGATGGTTCGATCGGGCTGGCCCGGAACGTCTCGCCATCGCTCCAAGGGAAGTTGACCGACGATAAGCCGCCCGTCGATCGTCAAGCCGTCCGCCGTGACGACCGCGTCGACGCGCGTCACGGTTCGCTCGGCTTCCGCCTCTTCGGCGAGAAGTTCCGCGGCCCGCTCCCGCATCTCGTCTCGCACGTCCTCCGGGAGGCCGTCGAGGAATTCATCGGCCTTGATCGCCATGGGTCGCCCTCCGTTACACCGTCGCCAACGCTCCCAAGAGATCCTCCCGCGCGAACTCCACCACGGCCGAGGACGAGTCGGCCGCGCCGTAGTAGACCAGCCAGCCGGCCTCCGACTCGACGATGCCGGTGGCGAAGACGACGTCGGGGACGAAGCCGCGGCGTTCGAAGTCGGCGGTCGGCTCCATGATCGAGTCGGTCGTTCGGGCCAGGACTCGCGATGGGTCGTCGGCGGCCAGCAGGAGCGCTCCGGTGGAATAGGCGCCGACCTCGCCGAGCTTGGTGGGGCGGCGGTTGCCGTGATAGATTTCGAGCCAGCCGTCGGGGACGCGAACCGGCGGCGCGCCGGCGCCGACGCGGCCGGTCTCCCAGGCGCCGCCGCCGCCGTGGAGACAGGCGTGGCCGCCCCAGCGCCGCAGGTCGGGCGAGGACGCCGTCCACATCTCCGGCCGGTTGAACGGCGTCGCCGGGTTCGGCCGGTGGATCGCCGCGAACGCGCCGCCGATCTTCTCCGGGAAGAGGACCACGTCCTTGTTCTCCGAGGGGAAGATCACGCCGTGACGCTCGAACGAGCGGAAGTCCGTCGTCGAGGCCAGCGACGTGCAGGCGCCGTGACGCGACACGGATACATAAGTGAAGTAATAACGGCCGTCGATCTCCGTGATCCGAGGATCCTCCACGCCGAACTCCTCCATCGGCCCCTCGGGGAGGAAGCGAACGGGCTCGACGGCGCGGACGGAGCGGCCGTCGCCCAGGCGGACGACCCGCAGATGCGACGTGAACGTCAGCCGGACCAGACCGTCGGCCACGCGCTCCACGACGCGGGGGTCGATCGGCCGCAGCCTGGCGTCGGACGTCCAGTCGACGGTCAGGCCCTCGTCGGAATCCCAACGGGGCAGGGGGGTGAAGCCGACGCGGACCTCGCGGGGTCGCTCGGCCACCCGGACCAGCATCACCACCTCGTCCCCCGCGCGGACCACGCCGGGATTGAACGCGCCGACGACCTCGAAGTCGTCGCGCGAGGGGGGGACGTCGGCGGGGGTCAGCAAAAGCTTCTGAAACAGCCGGGGCAGGATCATGGGTCGGTCCCTCGGTCGAACGACGTCGAAGACGATCGGCGCGCGGATTGCGGCCTGGTCCCTCGCGGAGCAAACGATCAAGAAGTCGATAAGGAGCAACGATGATGAGCAGTCAAACCGGCAAGGCCGCGCCTCTGGACCAGAGCACGGGGCCCGTCGGCAGTCCCGCCGACATCCGCGAGCACATGGAGGTTTTCGCGTCCTGCGGCACGAAGGTCGGCAACGTCGACCACGTGGAGGGGGACACGATCCGCCTCACCAAGCGCGACAGCCCCGACGGCCAGCACCACCGGATCCCGCTCTCCTGGGTGGCCAAGGTTCACGACCACGTCCACCTGGACCGGGACTCCGACGCCGTCCACCAGCAATGGACGCCCGCCTGAACCGAGGCCGAGCAGTCCCACGCGCGAGCCTTCCCCCGAGCGGGCGGGCTCGTTTCCTTTCCAGCGACGAGCCGGCGCGCGCCGGCATCGGAGGACCGTGATGCCCGACAAACCGCCCCCGGACAAATCCACGCCCGACTCCATCCCGACGCCCAGCCATCCCTCGCCGTCGCCGCCGCCGCCGGACTTCCCCAACATCCCGAAGCCCTCCGAGCCGCGCTCGCCGTTCCCATCGCATCCCGAGCCCTCCCCAGGAGCGCCGAAGCCGTCGGAGCCGAGCCCCAGGACCGATCCTCACGCCGACGCCAGCGCCAGCCGATCCGCCGCGCCCGCCAGCGCCAACGAGTCGCGACCGTTGGCCTCGGTGACCTTCCGGACGTGCGCGCGGTCGCGGACCCAGGCGATTTGATCCGTCAACATCATCCGAAGCAACTCGCCGTAACGGTGCGACTTCGCCACGCCCTCGCCCCAGGTCAACTCCAGCATCTGGTAGACGTCCAGGTTCTTGTGTCGCGCCGAGCACGCCCGATCCTTGGGGCCGTAGGCGACGGTGCAGTCCAGCCGGGCGCCGGGGAACAGGTCGCAAAGCGCCTTGGTCGCGGCCTCGTCGGCGACCGCGTGGACCTTCACGACGGTCGGGACCCAGCCGTACAGCGTCACGTCCCCGCGCTCGAAGACGATCCGAAGCTCCTGGCGATCCATCCGCCCCGGTTGATGGAACCCGTGGTAAAAGTTGACCAGGACGTCGTTCGCGTAGCGAACCGCGCACTGGACCTGTTCCTCGATCGGCGGCGAGCTTCCCGGCCGAATCCCGCGCTGGGCGGAGACGACTTCGCCCTTGCCGAGCCAGCCGGCGAAGAGGTCGAAGAAGTGGACGCCGTGCTCGACGAAGATCCCGCCGCTCTTGGAGCGGTCCCAGAACCAGTGGCCGGGGCCGAGGTTCTCGTCGGAGGCGTAGTTCTCGAAATAGGCGTGGATCGGCTCGCCGAGCACGCGGCCGGAGATCAGCCTGAAAACGGCGTCGTAGACCGGGTTGTAGCGCTGCATCAGGTTGGCGACGACCAGCAGGTCGCGCGCCTTCGCCTCGGCGATCATCGCGTCGGCCTCTTCGACGGTCATCGCCAGGGGCTTTTCGCAAATGACGTGCTTGCCCGCTCGAAGCGCCGCGAGGCCCTGCTCGTGGTGCAAAAACGGCGGCGTGGCGATGTAGACCAGGTCCACGTCGTCGCGGCCGAGGAGCGAGTCGACGGCCTCCACGTCCGGGATCCCGAACCGCTTCGCCGCGGCGATCGACGCCTCCCGCGCCGTGCCGGCCATCGCGACCGGCCGCGCCCCCGGCGCCTGCGCGAACTGTTGCAGCGCGTACAACCCGAACCCGCCGCACCCCACGACCCCGATCCGAACCTCGGCTTGCTCCGTCATCCGCGCGACGCTCCTTCCGCTTGACCTGGCGACCGGCCCGATTCTCGCCTTTTCCCCGCGCGGGGTCAAATCGGCGGAGCGCGGCCGAAAGGCTGGGCAGGAGAGGCGACGCGCCGGATAATGAAAGGGGACCGGCCCATGCGTCGTGGAGTCGCGCCCGCGTTTCGGCCGATGATTCGACGTTGAGCGTCACGGATTTCGGGGAGGCGATCCTAACGGCCTTCCCCCCTCGCGGGGGAAGGTGGCCCGAAGGGCCGGATGAGGGGGGGGCGGCCAAGAAAGCCGAGTGGACCCGCGGCGGCCGGATGGACTGGACGTCGAATTCTAACGGCCTCGCGTTCGTCCTCCCCCTCATCCGGCCGCTTCGCGGTCTGTCTTCCCCCGCGAGGGGGGAAGACCGTTTACGTCATCCCAAGATCCGCGACGACCGCCCCCTTGAAGATCGCAACGTCGCTCCGCCCTCTCGTCCCTGGAAGACCGCCGTCCACTCATGAACAATCCTTCCGATGCAATCGAAACGTCCGCTCCGCTCGTTGGCGTGGTGATGGGGAGCAAGTCCGACTGGGAGACGATGCGGCGCGCCTCGGAACTCCTGGACCAGTTGGAAGTCCCCCACGAGACCCGGATCGTCTCCGCCCACCGCACGCCCGAGCGACTCTTCGCCTACGGCCGCGAGGCCGAGGGGAGGGGCCTGGAGGTCGTCATCGCCGGCGCCGGCGGCGCGGCGCACCTGCCGGGGATGCTGGCGGCCGTCTCCATCCTGCCGATCCTGGGGGTGCCGGTGGAGAGCAAGGCGCTCAAGGGGATGGATTCGCTTCTGTCGATCGTTCAGATGCCGCGGGGGATTCCCGTCGGGACGCTGGCGATCGGCGCCGCCGGCGCGGCCAACGCGGCGCTTCTGGCCGCGGCGATCCTCGCCCGCAAGCATCCCGCGATCCGCGAGGCGCTCGCCGCGTTCCGCGCCGCGCAGACCGCCGCGGTGGAGGAGTCGCCCCGATGACCGTCGGCCCTCGCAAGGGAGCCCTGCATCCCCCGGCTTCGATCGCGGTCGTCGGCGGCGGCCAGCTCGGCCGGATGTTCATCCAGGCGGCGCAGGCGATGGGCTTCCGCGCCGGCGCCTTGACCCTTACGCCCGAGACCCCCGCGGCCCAGGTCGCCGATTGGACGGTCCAGGGCCCGTCCGACGATCTGGCGACCCTCCGGGCGCTTGCCGAGCGGGCGGAAGCGGTGACGGTGGAGTTCGAGAACGTTTCGGCCGCGGCCCTGCGCTGGCTGGCGAAACGCCGGATCGTCCGCCCCGGCTGGCGGACGCTCTGGACGTGTCAGAATCGACTCCGCGAGAAGACGTTCCTCGCCCGCCACGACGTTCCCCACGCCCCCTGGCGCCCCGTCCGCTCGGCCGACGAGCTGGCGGCGGCCGTCCGCGCGCTGGGGACGCCGATGGTCCTCAAGACGTCGAGTTCCGGCTACGACGGCCGGGGCCAGGTCCGGGTCGACGCCGAGGCGGACGCCGCGGACGCCTGGGCGATCCTGGGCCGGCCGCCGTGCGTGGCCGAGGGCTGGGTGGAGTTCGTCGCCGAGGCGTCGGTGGTCGTCGCCCGCGGCGGCGACGGCCGCGCCTCCGCGTTCCCGATCGCGCTGAACCACCACGAACGCCACATCCTGGACTCCTCGACCGCGCCCGCGGCCGTCGGCCCGATCGTGGCGCAAGAGGCGCGCGAGACGGCGCTGGGCGTCGCCCAGGCGCTCGACGCCGTCGGCGTGCTGTGCGTCGAGTTCTTCATCACCGCCGACGGCCGGCTCCTGGTCAACGAGATCGCCCCGCGGCCGCACAACTCCGGACACCTGACGATCGAGGCGGGCCTCTCCAGCCAGTTCGACCAGCAGGTCCGCGCCCTCTGCGGCCTCCCCCTGGGCTCCTGCGACCTGGTCCGCCCCGCCGCCATGGTCAACCTCCTGGGCGACGTCTGGGCCGGCGGCGAGCCGCGCTGGGGGCGGGCGTTGGAAGACCCCGGAGTCAAGCTCCACCTCTACGGCAAGCACACCCCCAAGCCCGGCCGCAAGATGGGCCACTTGACCGTCCTCGACGAGACCCCCGACGGCGCCCTGACGCGGGCGCGCGAGGCCCGTCGAAGGCTGATGGAGAAGAACTGAACGAGATCACGACGCCGTCCCCTCTCCCACCGGGAGAGGGTGCCGCGAAGCGGCGGGCGGGGGTCGCGGCGTTTCGCGGACGCCGTCGGGCGCGCGAGCCGTGAATCGACGCATTCTCCGAAGCGCGACGACCCCCGCCCGGCCCTTGGAACGCCGCCGAAACAACTTCCCGTGAACGACCTGAGAGAGAATATCCACAGATTTCTCAGATTAACACAGATTAAATTTAATTTTCCGATCCGAATCTGCGTCAATCTGGGTAATCTGTGGATGAATTCCACGACGGAGAAGGCGCCGGCCGTCTACGAGGCCCTTGATTTCCCGGATTTACGGTTCGAGGCCACGCGAGTCGACCCCGGAGGATTCCCGGAAGTTATTTCGGCAGCGTTCCTCGGGCCACCCTCTCCCGGTGGGAGAGGGGATTCATCTTTGAGTCCTCCCTCATGCGATTCGCCCAACCGATCTGGCTGGTCCTGACCGTCTTCGCGCTGCCGCCGCTTTTGCGGCATCGGCTGCGAGGGCGGGCGGCTTGGCCGAGCCTGGACGGATTCAAGGGGGGCGGGCGGTCGCCGTGGACGTGGGTCGCGTGGTTGCCGGCGGTCCTTCAAGCCGCGGCGGTCGTCGCGCTGGCGACGGCGGCGGCGCGGCCCCGGACGGTCGGCGGGACCGTGAGGATCGCGACCCAAGGGGTCGCGATCGCGGTCGCCATGGATCAAAGCTCAAGCATGAACACGGCCGACTTCCCCCTCGGCGGCGACCTAGGGCGGATCAGCCGGCTGGAGGCCGCGCGGCGCACGATCGCCCGGTTCGTCGCCGGCCGCCCCGACGACCAGATCGGCCTGGTGACGTTCGCCAACTATCCGGACCTCGCCTGGCCGCCGACGCTCGATCACCGCTCGCTGATCGAGGCCGTCGACGCCGTCCGCCCCGCGCGGCCCGGCGACGACGGCACCAACGTCGGCGACGCCGTCGCCTGGTCGCTGGCGGCCCTCAGGCGGACGTCGCCGCCGAAAAAAGTCATTATATTACTAACCGACGGCGACAACGCCCCGGCCGTGCCGAACCCGCTCGACCCGATCCGCGCCGCGGAACTGGCGCGCGACCTCGGCGTGACGCTGCACGCGATCGCCGTCGGCCGCGAGGGGGGCGTCGTCCACGGCGTCGACTCGGCCGGGCGCCCGACCGTCGCCGAGCGCCAGGGCCCGAACCCGGAGTTGCTCCGCCGGATGGCCGAGACGACCGGCGGCCGGTCGTTCCGCGCCGTCGACGCCGACGCCCTGGAAGGGGTCTTCCGCGCGATCGACGCCCTGGAGAAGTCGGACATCCGCGAGGAGATCCGAACCCGTTACGACGAACGCTTCGCCCCCTGGGCCGCCGCCGCCCTGGCCCTGCTGACGCTGGACCGCCTGCTCTCGTGCGGCCGTCTCCGCCGACTCCCCTGACGAGACCCCGATGGACTTCGACCATCCCCGCGTCCTCTGGCTGCTGCTCGCCCTGCCGCCCCTGACCCTCTGGGCCTGGCGCGCCGCGAGGCTGCGCGCGCGCGGCTGGCGGACGCTCGGCCTCTGGGGGCGCGCGCCGGGCGATCGCTCCATGGCCGTGCTGACCGCCTGCGCGCTCCTCGTCCTGGCGTTGGCGCGGCCGAGGATCGGCGCGGAGCCCGACGAGCCGATCGGGCCGGGCCAGGACGTCGTGCTGGCGTTCGACGTCAGCCGGAGCATGGCCGCGGAGGACGCCGCGCCCAACCGCCTGGGCCTGGCCGTGGAGACCGCCGAAACCCTGATCGCCGAACTGGCGAAAGACCCGGCCAACCGCGCGGCCGTCGTGGCGTTCGCGGGTCGCGGCGCGTTGCGCTGCCCGCTGACGCAAAACCTCGGCGCGGTGGTCGACGTCATGGGCCGACTCCGTCCCGGCGACGTCCGCCCCGGCGGCACCGACCTGGGCGCGGCGCTCGACGCGGCCGTCGACGCCTTCAACCCTCGCGAACCCGACGCCGGCCGCGCCGTCATCCTCTTCTCCGACGGCGAGGACCACGAGGACCGCTGGGAACGGGCGCTTCAAAAGGCGATCGACAAGGGCGCGGTCGTCCACGCCGTCGCCCTGGGCGACCCGGACGAGGGCGCCCGCGTCCCCGCCGCCCCCGACGGCGAGCCGCTGACCTACCGCGGCGAGCCCGTCGTCTCCAAACGGAACGACGAAACGCTCCAGAAGATCGCCGAGCGCGGCGGCGGGGCTCTGGTCAAGCTCGGGACGGCGACGACCGACCTGGGCCTGCTCTACCGCGAGCGGATCGAGCCGGTGGCCCGCGCCAAGCGACGCGAGGCGCGCGGCTCCCGGCGGCCCGAGCGGTTCCCCCTCTTCCTCGCGGGCGCCTTCGTCGCGTTGATCGTCGCCGTCCGCCCCGGCGATCCTCCGCGACGCCCTCGAACGCTTCCTCGCGTCGCGAAGCTGGCGTGCCTGGCCGCGGCGCTTTGCCAGGTCGCCGCCGACTCCGGCCCCGAGACCGCCGCGGCGGCCGTCGCCCGCGGCCGGGACGCCTACGCCGCGGGACGGTTCGACGAGGCGCTCGCGGCGTTCGAATCGGCCGCCGCCCTGGCCCCCGGCCGCGCCGTGCCCGACTACGACGTCGCCGCGACGCTCTACAGCCTGGGCCGCCCCGCCGAGGCCGTCGACCGTTACCGGAAGGCCCGCGAACACGCCGGAGCGGCCCTGCGGACGAAGATCGATTTCGCGCTCGGCAACGCGGCCGTCGCCCTGGGCGACCTCCCCGCCGCGATCCGGTCCTACGACGCCTGCATCGCCTCCGCCGCCCGCGGCGAGGCCCTCGACGCCGTCCGCGACGACGCCGCGGCAAACCGTCGCTTCGTCCTGGAACGACTCCGAGAATCGACGGCCGAGCAAGACCAGCCCGACGAGCAGGGCGCCGACGACCACCCCGACGGCGTCCAGAGCCAGGGCGACGCGAAGGCCGAGCAAGGCCCCGGCGACGGTCCCGACGGCCGCGCTCCCGACTCGACCGACGGCGAAGGGACCGACGCCCCCAGCCCCAGCCAGGCCGGCGGCGCCGGCGGAAGCGGCGCGGCCCCCCCCGGCGCATCCCCCGACGAACGCCTCGACGCCGCCCTGGACCGCGTCCGCGACGCCCTCCGCCGCCGACTCCCCGACCAGCCCCCCCCGGACTCCCCCCGCGGCGACCGAAAGGACTGGTGAAGACGTGAATATCACCAGGACGAAGCCGACGTCAAACCGAGCGGAACCGCCAATTCCGTCCCCTCTCCCGCCGGGAGAGGGTGGCCC
>Ga0209916_1002106_pt1 | contig 11584 bp, 12 predicted proteins | sample ThiBio_1000_plan_FD_183956 | JGI IMG/M metagenome (GOLD analysis project Ga0209916, IMG submission 183956) | Wastewater bioreactor microbial communities from Cape Town, South Africa - Thiocy_solids_2 (SPAdes) | ecosystem: Engineered > Bioreactor > Thiocyanate-remediating > Anaerobic-Aerobic ... | reverse complement strand
CACCGTCGACATCGAAATCGCCGGCCACACCATGCCGATCACCGAAACCCCACCCGACGACGTCGCCACCGCCCTAGCCAAAATCAGCGCGGCCCGAAATGGACACTAGTTTGGCCCAAGTCGGGTTTGACGGCGGCGCACGCTTCAGGTGACCGCGAGTCAGGAACTGTCATAACTCGGGGCTCACTTGCGCAGTGTTTGAGCGCCTCGCGCATAGTTCGTAGTTACCTCCCACGGGGGTGGCGGTAACGCCGAGGGCGTGGTTGAAAGCGTCTAGGAGGGTGTAGGAGCAGTTCTCCCAGGTGGAGAGCTGGACCAGGATATCACTCTCAGCCAGAAGCTCCTCGGCTTCGACGTGGCCTGGCAACGTCACCACGTGCTGGAGGGCGAGGTCCGAGACGCGCGCCTCAAGTTCGGTGCGGAGTGGACCTTGGCCGGCCATGGTCAGACGCGCCTCGGGATGCTCGTCGTAGACGAGCTTGAAGGCCTCCAGCAGGTCGAAGAGGCCCTTCTCGGGAGACAGCCGCGACAGGGAGATCACGTGGAATCGTCCGGCGACCGGATCCGGTAGCGTCGCCGGTGCGTCCACGCCGTTCGGGATCACGACCGTGCGGAGTCCATGCTGCGGGTGCCACTTCCGGCGGACCGCATCGAGGGTTGCCTGCGAGACGGCGATCAACGCGTCGAACCGGCGCAGCCGCGCCGAGTGCGCCAACTCCATGACGCGGGACTTCCATCGTGTGCCGTGATAGACGAGGTCGTTCCCCGCGATGCCATGCTCCGTCGAGACCAGTTTCGTCGGCATTCCGGTGGTGGCGCCGACGACCAGGAAATCCGAGTACGCGAGGTGTGAGTGCACAACCGCCGGCCGCAGCGTACGGACCGCGTGCCGCACCGCGGAGAGTCCGTCGGCCAGGGAATCCGCTGGACTGATCGGCGCAGTCAACGCCGCGGCCCCTTGCGCGCGCAGCCTCTCGGCCAGTGGCCCCTCCGGGCACAGCACGAAGATCCGCCAGCCGGGAATACCCACCCGGGTGGCATCCAGCACGTGCCGCGCCACACCGCCCAGATCGCCGACAGCCACCACCCATAAGGCGATGGGCTCGGTCGGGGCGGCGTCATACTCGGCGATATCCGCTCGCGGCACCAGCAAGTCGTAGCATCGTGCGATCGACGCCGTCATCTCGGCGACCGTCGACAGCCGCGGTCGTGACCCATCCGGGCTGGGCGCCCAGGTGATCAGGCCGGGCTCGCCGGCCCGCGGCACTCGCATGGCAACATGCTCCCCGACGGGAGACTCGTCCGGATCGACGTCATACCCGAACGCTTGTTGCCGCAGCCGCCAGACGCGCACGATCGCATCTGCCACGTCGCGGTGGAACTCGGGACTGCGCATTGCGACGCCGCTCACGAGCGTGCCCCGCCCGCCAATGGAACTGAAGCCCGCGCTGTCCGGTAAGCGCGTGCCTGCCCATCACGGCGCCTCACGGAAGGAATCACGATTCGAGCATAACGGGCAACGCGAATGCGACGCGTCGGGCAGCGGGCGTTGCCCGGCTCGGATGCATCGTGGAGTGGCGCCGATGGTTGGCGCCTCGGCAGGAGATCGCGATCCGCCGGGCACTGGCGCGCTTGGATCACTGCGAGGGTCAGGGACGGGTCGTTGCCGTGTCCAGCACCCGCGGGCAAGAGGAAGGTAGAAGTCACCAAATGTTACAGAATGCACCTGCCCGCGCTATACTCGCGGAATGGTGTTGAGCATCAAGGACAGAGAAACCGACGAGATGGCACGCGCACTGGCCGCGGCTACCGGCGAAACGCTGACGACCGCAGTGGCGATCGCGGTACGCGAGCGGCTGGAGCGGGTGTCCGGGGCCGTGCATGCCGATGACTTGGAGACCGAGCTGAACGCCATTGCTCTGCGCGCTGCTTCACTCCCCGTGCTGGACGACCGGTCCGCGGACGACATCATCGGCTACGACGAGCATGGGCTGCCCGCCTGATGGTCATCGACACCTCGGCGATCGTCGCCATCCTCACCGACGAGCCGGAGCGCCCGACCCTCACGGCCAAGATTGCGGCGGACCCGCGGCGACTCGTGTCAGCCGCGACGTTGCTCGAAATGTCCATCGTCACCGAAGCGAAACTCGGCGAGGCCGGTGGGCGTGAACTCGACCTGTTCCTGCACCGGGCGAAGGCTCAGGTCGTCGCCGTGGACGAGGAACAGGTCCAGGCCGCGCGGGTCGCGTGGCGGCGATACGGCAAGGGGCGCCACGCCGCGGGGCTCAACTACGGCGATCTGTTCGGCTACGCGCTCGCGCGCACCGCGGGAGAACCGCTGCTGTTCAAGGGGAATGACTTCAGCCAGACGGACATCGCACCGGCGTAGGCGACCCTCCTTCGAGGGCTGCTTCCGCCTCAGAACCATTGCTCCAGCCGGCCGAGGGCAACCCAGAACCCCTCGCCACCGTTCACATGGCCCTGCCAGATCTCGGGGATGAACGTCGCGGTCGGGGCGAACGCATCGAGTTGCTTGGCCAGCAGTGGCCAGTCGATCTCGCCGTCACCCACCTGCGAGCCCTCCCCGTCCACGCCGGTGGCGTCCACCAGGTGCAGATGATCGGTGAAGGGCGCCACTTGCTCGGTGAAGTCCGCGAAGCCGACGCCCAGCCAGTTCGCCGCCAGCTTCGAGTGTGAGACGTCGAAACACACTCTGCGGTCGTAGGTTTCGCAGAACGAGACGATCTCTTCCGGGCGGACCAAAAGGTTGTGGTGGGATTGCCCGCCCATCAGCCACGGATACGGGGGCATCGTCTGCGGGCACAGCCGCACGCCGGTGTCGTCGATGCGGGCCAGCCCGGCCGCCATGCGCTCGTACATCGCCGGCCGCGCGGCGTCCGGCACGAAACTCTGCGAAGTGAACCCCCCCAGGTTCGCCACGATCACGGGGTCCCGGTCGCAGCGGGTGAAGTACTTCCGCATGGCTCGGGTCGTATCCACCACCCGCTGCAGCTCGACGATGGAGCGCTCCCAGTACTCGTCGTCACTGGAGGCGAGGTCCACCAGGAAATCGCCGGCGAACAGTTCCGGCGCGTGCGTGGTGTAGCTCATGGGCAGCCCGCCGGGATACTGGGCGAACACCGTGTCCACGTCGAGATCCAGATCCTTGTAGGAGAAGTGGAACTCGAGGAAGTCCGGTGTGCAGTCGGCCGTCATCGCGCCGATATCGTGATACCGCACCGGAAGCCCCCACGGCCGGCGGAAGGCGAACTGCCGGCCCTTCGGCGCCTCGTCACCCAGATCGGTGGCGTAGAAGAAGTCTCCTGGCGCGAACGCGTGCTGCGCGACCCGACCCACCAGCTGCGACAACGAGTTCGGCTGCAACCCCCGGCCGGGGCTCTTGATCTCCACCGCGTCCACCGTGATCGTCTCGCCCGGATCGATGGCCCGTGCCGCGACCAGGGACTTGGCCAGGTTCACCCGGTTCATCAACTCGCCCGTGGACACCGCCCGCGGCGACGTGGACCCCAGCGCCTCCTCCACGTCGCGGATACGGCGCACCATCTCGGCGAACTCGCCGGGCAGCAGCGACACCTTGTGGTCGTTGCCCTCGAGCGACCGGTCGGTGGTGAAGTGCTTCTCGATGATCCGGGCCCCGAGCGCCACCGCGGCGATCGGCACATGGTAGCCGCGCTCGTGCCCCGAATAGCCCACCGGGCAGTCGCCGATCTCCTTGAGCCGCTTCAAATACTTGAGGTTGATGTCCTTGTACGGCGCGGGATATGCGGACTGGCAGTGCAGTAGCGCGTGCGGCACACCGGTCTGGCGAAGCAGCTCTGCCGTCTCGCGGATCTCGGATTCCGTGGACATGCCGGTGGACACGATCATCGGTGTGCCGCTGACTGCCATCTGGCGCAGCAGCGCGTGATTCGTCATATCCGCTGACGCCACCTTGAGCGCCGGGATCCCGTACTCCACCAGCCGATCCACGCTCGGGCCGTCCCACGGGGTGCAGAGCACGTCGATGTCGATCGACCGGCAGTAGTCGAACACCTCGAAGAGTTGTTCCGCCGTCAGGTTGTACTTAGCCAGCAGATCCAGCGTGTACTGCGCGCCCAGATCCTCGCCGGCGGTCTCGCTCGAGCCCTGCCGGTACAGCGCCGACAGGTCCCGCAGCTGGAACTTCACGATGTCCGCGCCCGAGGTCTTGGCCAGATCCACGAGCTCTTTGGCGAAGGTGACGCTGCCCTGATGGTTGTTGCCGATCTCCGCGATCAGCAGCGTCGGCTGATCGTCGCCGACGATATGTCGGCCCACGTGCAATTCGTCGCTGCGGTTGATCGCCACCGCCACGAGGTGGTGCTGCTCGTCGACCAGCGGAACGTAATCCACCCCGGGGCCGAACAGCTCCCGCATCTGCGTGGGCGTGGCCGACTCGGACGCGGACTTCGCATGGGCGTTGGCGACATTGATGGTCGCCGTTTCCAGGTCGAGCGACGCCGTGGTGGACACCCAGCGGCGGAAGTCGCCGTCCGACAGGGAGCCCAACAGACGGCCCTGCACATCGACCACGAAGATGATGCGCGCCTGGTTCGCCGTAATCTTCTCCAGCGCGCGACGCACCGGGTCTTCCCCGTAAACGATGAACGGTGCGATGTGCCTGTCGATGATCACGTGCGATTTCTCCCTGGATGACGAATCTGCACCTTAAGTTACCGCAGGCCGCGATGGCTGCGATGCGTCGCACGAGCCGTCGCAGGAGGAATCCTTCGGCGTTACGGCGCGCGACGGATGCATCCCGAACCCGAGACGGCACAGTCACCCCGCGGCGTCGTTCTTCGGGGATCACGCATGCGTTAACATGCATGCATGCGTACCACAGTCGAAATCACCGACCGGCAGCGTGCGGCGCTGGCCGCGATTGCAGACCGGCGAGGCGTTCGCGGGTACTCGACGCTGGTCCAGGAGGCGCTGGACGCTTACCTCTCGGCGCTCGATGCTGACGAGATCGACGTGCTCCTGAGCCTCGGAGGCTCCCTGTCCGAGGCGGAGGCGGACCGGGTCGAACAGCGGATCTCGAAACTGCGCGGTACCTGGCGCGCAGTATCGTGACGACGCCTCCGGGTTTCGACGCCGCACGCGTCGTCGTGGACACCGATCTCGTCATCGATTTCCTCAGGGGCAAGGGTGCCGGCAGCCGCCTTGTCCCAGGACTCGTCGCAGAGCGCCGCTTCACCGTGACGGCTGTGACTGCGTTCGAACTCCGGGTCGGCACCGACTTTATGCCACGTCGAGATCGGATCGGACGCCTGCTGAACCAGCCGACGCTGCCGTTCGATGTTGCGAGCGCGCTCGAAGCAGGTCGCATCGCGTCGGCGCTCGGCGCGGCCGGCACTCCGATCGGCATGGCCGACTGCATGCAGGCCGGGATGTGCATCCGGTACCGGATGCCGTTCGCGACGCGCAATCGGAAGCATTTCGATCGCATCGACGGCCTCGATCTCGTCGGCCTGCCGGAGGAGTAGGAGCGCTGAGCGTCGTGACGTGACGCTCCCGGGTCACAGGTCCGAGCGGCTCGCCGCGCACCGGTCGCTCACCGAGGGCGCTGCTACTCCGGTCGCAGCGAGTTCCGGTTCCCGCCGAGAATCGCGGCGGCGTAGGCGAGGTCGAGTTCGGTGTCGATGTCCACGCCCTCGGCATCGTCCATCACGAACAACTCGATCCGGCCACCGAGACGGTTGTGCAGCTCGTCATAGATGCGTGGCTTGGTGACGTAGAGTGAACCGGTTTCGCGGTAGCGCATCCGGTCGGCTGAAATCTCCTGTCGCCGTTGCCGATTCGCGACGTCATAATCGGCGCTCGGCGGGTCGCTAGCCCACCACAGGAACGGCGTCTGCGGCACTACGCCGACGATCGAATCCGCACCGGATGACGAGAACTGTTGTGCGGCGCGGTCAATGGTGCCAGGCAGGCGGATCGGCGATGTCGCCTGCAACAGCATGACGCCGTCCGGCTCGCCGCGATGCTCGCGCCACCACGCGAGGGCATGTTCCACCGTGGGCTCGGTCGCGGCGGTGTCGACGGCGAGTTCGGCGGGCCGCAGGAATGGCACCTGCGCGCCGGCACCCTCTGCCACGGCGGCGATCTCGGCGTCGTCCGTGGATACCAGCACTTCGATCTGCGGCCGCGCGGCGAGAGCCTGCTCGATGGTCCAGACTACCAGGGGCTTGCCCGCGACATTGCGGAGGTTCTTCCGCGGGATGCCCTTCGACCCGCCCCGGACGGGGATCACTGCCAGGATGTTCATGACGCTTTGATCACCTTCATGACGGCGTTCGCGATGGCTTCCGCCGGCTCGATCTCTGGCCGCGGCGGCGCCGGGGTGGGGGAATCACCCCACTGATGCATGCCGTAGCGCTGCCAGAACTCGGCGAGCCACTGGGGTGGGTTCGCGTGATATGCCCAGGCAGGCAGCCCCTTGGCCGCCGCTTCCAGGATTCCGGTAGAGAACGCGGAGACGATCGGGGTATTCAGGTCCGCCAAAGGTGTTGCCCCGCTGTCGATCTCGATGCCTTGCGCGGCCCACTTCCGGTGCTGTGCCCGCGACCGGCGATCGTGCTCGGAGGGGTGCGGCCGGTAGATCGCGTGCGTCTGCCGGCAGAAGCGTTCCGTCGATGCTGCGAGTTCGGCGCGATCCAGCTCCGCGCCGTGGAGCTGGCCCAAGTAGACCGGCCGGTCGGTGGGCGCCGGCGGTTCTGCGGCGCGTTTTGCTGTTGCCTCCCACAGCAACTGGGAGCCGACGACGGTCGCCGCGACATCGGTGCGGCCGGATCGCCAGAAATCGGCATCGGCCTGCGACCAGGCGAGCAGATGCGTATTCGGCGCGAGCGGCGGGGCATGCGGTGTCATCAAGCCATGTTGAACTGTCAAAAAAGCTGTCCTGCGTGCACCGCGGTACGCGGCAGCACCAAGCGGCAGGTAGTCCCCGGACGAGAGAATCGCCTTGGCGCGCGTGGCCAGAACGGTGACGGCGTCGATATCGGCGTGCCCCTCACGCCATTCGCCACCGGGAACGATGTCCGCAATGGACTCGGGTGTCGCGATTCGGATACTTATTCCACGAAGATGTTCGACGGGCCTGAGCAGGGCGAGAATTGACGTTGCTGTGGTGGCATCCATCGCGATGAGAAGGTCGCATCCGGAGCCTCCAGTTGCTGTGATCCGAATCGGGGGCCGACCATGCCAAGGGAGCCGCGCCAGGTGGTGCCTCGCCTGTGCTCGGATTCCTTGCTTGCGTCGTTGCCACGCTTTCCAGCCGTCGAGATCCGCTGGGTAGCTCAGGCCCGTTACTGCCATAGCTTCTCCAGTTCGGCCACCCGATGGTCGAAGGTGTGCTCGGCCAAAGTGCGCTTGCGCCCACCCGCCCGGATCCTCTCGGCCCAGGCTCGGTCGCGTAGGGCGCGCCGGGCCAGCTCAATTGCTTCCTCTGTGCTGTTGAAGACAGCAATTTCGGTGTCGGGCTCGTAGAGCTCCCTGACGTCCGGGCGGTCGATCAACTGCACGGCGCCCACACCGGCGGCCTCGAACGTGCGCATCGTGAAGCCGTCCTGATCGCCGTGAATGTTCAATGTTGCGATCGCTCCTGCCATCACGCCGTAAGCGTGTACCCGGTCGAGGTCGCGCCCATTCGGGACACCCACCGTCTTCACGCGCAGCGTCCGAACTCGATCGATGACGTTATCTGACCAATCGCGCCCGTACGCTCTGATCTCCACGCCGCGAGCGTTCAGGTCCAAGAGGAGCTGCTCTCGCTTCGGATACCGCGCACCGATGAAGGTAACGCCACCAGTCTTAATCGGTGTGAACGTAGTCGAGAGGTCGAATGCCAAGGGTAGGTGAATAGCGTTGATACCGCTGCTTTTCAGTGTCGCTACGTCGCTGAGGCTGTAACTTGCGACGGCGCTCGCCGCAGCAAGTGACTCGGCAGTATGTTGCGTCCGCCTTAACTCGTCGTAGAGCCACAGCGCCCGATGACGGTAGGACGTGACTTCCTCCCAAAACTCTGGCCCGAGGGTATCCCCCTTGATGATCACAACGACGTCTGGTCGGATGCGCCGGAGCGCAGAGATTGCGATTCGAGTCTGAAGCCTATCGAATGGCCGAGAGAGCCCGGCCTTTGCAGCCGTGTCATGCGTCAGTTTACGCAATACGCGGCGAGGGAGGCGATGGTCATCGTAGATGTGCGGGTGAACCGTGAGGCCCCGACGTTCGCATGCCCGCGCGAGAGACAGCCAGTACCCGTGAAACTTCGGCGACACCAGCGCCAGGGTTGGCTGTGTCACGAGGTCAATCCGCGTGATTCGAGTTCGCCAAGTGCTTCGTCCCAAGTTGCCGCCGGAGCCCCGGGCTTGTCCCATGAAGCGCGGATGAAATCTCCAATGGCGTCTGCTGACGTCCGCTCGGCTAATGGAGCGTCGATTTCTCCTAGCCGCGTCAGGTCCGCGCACGCGTGCCGAATATCGCCAGCGCGATGAACGTCGATATGGCGTAATCCTGGGGACGGCACCGGCGCGGCTGCAGCCGCTATTGACGCAAGATCGTTGAGGCTTGTTCGCATGCCTGTACCCGCGTTGACGATTCGGGGGGCGCTTCGCGCAGGTGGATTTTTCACCAGCCACGTCAAGAGTACGGCGACGTCTGCGACGTGGATGAAGTCTCGGGTGTCCAACCCGTCGCCGTAGACCGTCAGAGGAACCTGCTCTCGGAGCATTGCCAGGAAGGCGGCGAGCACGCCGGTGTAGGGGTTGTGCAGTGCCTGACCAGGCCCCACCACGTTTTGCGGCCGAACAATCGTAAGTTGTCCCCGGTCACGCATTTCTGCCTGGGCGGATCCTTCGGCTAGGACTTTCGTGTCGCCATAGACCGAGACTGGTTTCAGTTCGTCGTCCTCGGCGCTGAGCGCGGGTATTGCCAGGGAGCAGCAAGGTCCGCCGAAGGTCACAGTGTGTCGCGGGCACTCATAGCGGCCTTCGCCGTAAACCGCGCGCGAGCTGAGCACGATGAGCGGGATGTCACGGCTCCGAGCGAACTGGGCGGCCAGTCTTGTCCCGTCGACATTGACTTGGTGGTATCGGCTTGCCTCGTACATGGACTGGCCGACGCCAGTCTCAGCGGCCAGATGGATCACGGTCTCGACGTCGCGGAGGCTATCCCACGCGCGACTGTCAGAAACGTCTGCCCGGAAGATTGGCCCTGGGAACGCCCGGAGGCTGGCGTCCGGGTCCGCATGCACCTGTGGATCCAGAGTATCGAGTGCAGCGACGCGGTATTGGTCCGCCACGAGACGTCGGGCCACATGCTGTCCGATGAAGCCAGCACCGCCGCTCAGCAAGACTGTCATGTGGCCGACTTTCGCGTTGGCTTCGCCGGAACACCTGCGACGATAGCGCCCGCCGGCACGTCGCGGGTCACGACGGCGCCGGCGCCGACCGTTGCGTCGTCTCCAATTGTCACATTTCCGAGAACTGTGGCCCGTTGGCCGAGGAAAACGCGGTTGCCGATCGCGATTGGTCCCGTTCCCCGCACCGCCGAGCGGTCATCGCGACCGTGATCTGTCGAGGCGACAAAAACGCCATCGGCGAAAACGCAATTGTCTCCAACGGAGACGGAATCGATCGCGTGAATATGAACGTCGTGTCCGAAGTAGTTGCCGTCTCCGACGCGGATTGTTCCGCCGGCTTCGGTCTGGAGCCACGCTCCGGCATAGATCGCGCAATCCCGCCCGATGCTGATGCCTCCGACTCCTCGAAGTTGGCGCGGGGACACGATCACTGTGCCGCGACCGATGTCGGCAAACGCCCGCCGGTACAGCAGTGCCGTCAGTAGCCGTCCGCGGTGCCACCGGATGGACGGCGGGGCTTCCGTCAGCCAACGCGCGATGTTCATGACAGTGCCCCCGCGTCGTTCGCTTCCGTGCTGCCTTGCGGTGAGCTCTTGTCGGGAACCTCATTTTGTGTAAGGCCATCGACTGCCGCGTGGATTCTGCGCTGAAAACGCTTGGGGGAGAAGCGGTCTGCGTGCACCAGAATCTCGGCCGGCTCCCAGTCGAAGTCGTCGGTCTCCGCTACCGCGTCGGCGATGGCCGCCGGAGTCAACACGTCGAAGAAGACTCCGGACGTGCCTTCGGCCACTGTGTCGAGATACCCGCCGGCGCGGAGGGCAACCGTCGGCTTCCCGAACATCGCAGCTTCGAGCGGCGTGAGTCCATAGTCTTCGAACGACGCTGCCACCAGCATCGACGCCCGGCTGTAGAGCCAGCGCAACTGGTCGTCCGACACCCGGCCCAACAGCGCAATTCGCCCTCGTGTGGTGCCGTCCGGCTGTATTGACCCGCCTAGGTGCTCGGCGAGGTCGGCGAGTCGGCGCAGATCGGGCCCGTCGCCGACGACCACGAGCTGATGATCGGGAAGTTCCTGCATCGCCGCGATCACCATGTCGACGTTCTTGTACGGCAGCAGCCTGGCCACACACAGCACGAAACCTGGTTGGAGGCCATCGATCTCGTGCGCTGCGCCGTCCGGATCCATAGCCGGGGGCGGAGGGATGATCTCGGCGTCGATGCCGTATACCTCTTTGACCGCGGCCCGGACCGCGGTCGAGTTCACCAAGTAGCGGTCGGCGCTGAACGCGGCCTTGCGGTCCCAGCGGCGCAGTGGGCCGCCGAGCGCCTTGACGGCGATCTGCGCCAGGGTCCTGCGGTACCTGTCCTTGGCGGGCTGGCCGTCGCCGTTACCCAGATAGCGCGCGGTCTGGTAGAGCCACCGAGCCGGCGCATGGCAGTAGACGACCTTCCGCCCGGTGGTGTGAAAGCCGTGCGCCCAGCCGCTGCTGGATGCGATGGTCACGTCGGCAGGGATCGTCATCCGCGACACCGCGGGCGCCAGCAGCGGCAGCGCGAGACGATGGTCGTTGCGCAGCAACGGAATTCGGTTCAGCGCGCTGGCGCGGATGTTGTGCATCGCGTACTCCGGGAATGTGCCGGACGCATGATAGAGACTTGTATATATAGGCGCATCGGGGAATGTGCGTGCCAGATCCAATACGACGCGTTCTGCTCCGCCCGCTTGCGTGAGATAGTCGTGCGCGATGGCGACGGGGACGTGCCTCGCTGAGCCCATCGTCACCTCGTTACCGTGCTCTTCTGTCGCAGCCACTGATCATATCCGGCGTGTTCCCTACAGGGCCGCTTTGGTTCCGGGCGCCCGAGGATTCGGGGCCGGCGTGCAGGGGTCGTCGAACAGGGCCTTGACCCACGCCCCACTCTGGTAGATCGCCTGGTACACCCAGCCGGCCGCATTGAGATGAGTCTCGGGATTCGTCGCCGCCACAATCTGAACGCTGCCCGGGAAGCACTTGCCGATCAGATAGCGGGCCCGCGCGGCCTGAGGAATTGGAGCAATGACCACGATGCTCTGCCAATTCTCCTGCCGAGCGAGCCGCTCCACCTCGCCCGCCTCGCCGGACGTGCTGAACGGATACGGGATGAAGCACGTGATGCGGATATCGGGCTGATGGCATGTGCGCT
>Ga0209916_1002105_pt1 | contig 11596 bp, 8 predicted proteins | sample ThiBio_1000_plan_FD_183956 | JGI IMG/M metagenome (GOLD analysis project Ga0209916, IMG submission 183956) | Wastewater bioreactor microbial communities from Cape Town, South Africa - Thiocy_solids_2 (SPAdes) | ecosystem: Engineered > Bioreactor > Thiocyanate-remediating > Anaerobic-Aerobic ... | reverse complement strand
CTATACTTCCTGATATTGGTTTCCCTCACAGATAAGTCAGTTGATGACAGGCAATTTGGAACACTTGCCTGATACCTTGCTACGGGTACATTTGTCAAAGAACCTTTACGGGCGCACCTTTAAACTCAATGCTTTTATTGATTCCTTTGTTGATATTATAGACACTGTTTGCCATCGTTATTATAATTTAAACCTGTTAGCCCTTCTTGTTTTTTGTTCAACCGCTTGTTCCTCCTCCAATCTCTCCTTGCCATCCGACATTTTTATGACTGGCGCTTCTTTAATAACTTCTTTTGTTTGCAGTCCTTTTAAACTACCCGGCTCATCATCTCTTTGTTGTTGCTGCTTCAACTGGTTCTCTTTTATTTTAAGGGAGATATCCCGCTCCAGCCTTGACACCTCCTGCTTCAATGATTTTAACTCTTCTTCTCTTTCAAACGGTTTGACGATAAGCTTTTCAAGCACCGGCATATTCATATCAATCTCTGCCAGTTCCTTCCCATATTGTTCCTTTATTTTCACGACCCTGTCAAGTGCATTAAGGAAATGACGTGCAGCAAGCTTTGGATTATCGGCAGTCGGGTGTCCCTGGTTGTAGGTATATTTAATGCCTCCCTCCTTACTTTGTACATAAAAGGAATTGTGATACCGATAGCTGAATAACCCATTTTCTTCAAAGCCTTCCTGCTGCCGGCGTATAAAACAATCAAAACCATAGAGGCTACCGATCCTGTGATCAGTCAGGTGTTGCTCCGGTGGTTTCCAATGCAGATAAAGATCAATGATAAATTTCCCTGTCATTTCAGGATCTGCACTATTGAGCCCATCCAGCTTCAAAGGATTTAACTTGCTTCCATCTTTATCATATAATAGCTGCTTTTTATAATCGGTTTCATCAGTACTAAGCTTGTAAAGAATAGAGCTTTTGGATTCGTGATCATTACGTAATCTTTCCAGGCTATATCTTGAACGGGTTGTTTCTTTGAAATGAACGGAACGAAGACTTTCCAGTACGGCAATCTTTCTTTCAAGCTTTGATTTTTCGAGTAACGATATATCACCGGATAGAATAGCGATGTATTCTGAGAAGTTCATTCCTGTTTTCTCATCCATCGCGCCTTCATCAATTGTCCGCACATTCAGTTGGCTGTTCTTCATCTGGCTAATAAAAGTTTGTTTATTTTTCAGCAGGTTAAATTTGTAATTATCCAATGATTGTTCTACAGCATAGATGAAGCTTTTCACTTCATTGTTATAATACTTTTTAGCAACCTGGTTACCTTGCCTTGCGCCACGTCCGTTGCGTTGTTCAAGCTCAGCGGGTTTCCAGGGAATATCAAGGTGGTGCATAGCAACTACCCGCTGCTGAACATTCAGGCCCGTTCCGGCTTTTTCTGTGCTGCCGACAAGTATCCGGATATGGCCGCTATTCATTTTACGGAACAGCTCAGGCTTTTTATGATCTGACCAGTCATGGATAAAGCTTATTTCATGGGAAGGAAGGTTATACTCATTCACCAATTTTTCTTTGAGCGCATCATAGAGGTTGAACTCATCTGGTTTGGGTGTGCCGATATCAGAAAAAACAATTTGTGTGCCCCTGTGCGCTAAAGTTTCATGATAAATATGAACGAGTTTCTTCGCACAGGTACTGACTTTATTTCCCGGATCATCGTCATAGCGGTTACTGTTAATAAGGCGCATATCCGCTGCCATTTGTTTAGCATAGTTGGTAGCGATCAGCATCCTGCCTTTGTCTTCTTCTGTTGTTAATGGATGCCTGCCAATCAATGTTGCATCGCCGGTTTTTGCAAATGCCATCAGGTTCCTGATGAATGTCTTTTGTTCTTCAGTAGGCCTGATGTTCACTAATTCTTCTGCCAAACGTGGTTTATCCAGGTTGATATGTTTGGCCGTCTTATAATCGGTGATTTCATTGTAGAACAAAGCCAGCTCCGGCACTTTGATAAAATGGCGAAAACGTTCCTTCGCTATAATTTCATTGGTAACAGAAAATTCAAAGTCTGTTGTTTTCTTTGCAAACACTGCTGCCCATCCGTCAAAGTTTTCAATGCATTGACGTTCCATTTCACGGGGACGCAGGTATTTAAAAAGAAGGTACATTTCCGTCAGGCTGTTTGAAATTGGAGTACCCGATAAAAAAGTAACGCACAGGTCAGACTGAAACCTGTCCTGTAAGGTGCGGACCGCAAACAACATGTTGAGTGCCTTCTGGCTTCCTTCCATGTTACCAAGTCCGGCCACCCGGTTATGCCTTGTGGTAAATGTGAGGTTCTTGAATTTATGGGCTTCGTCTACAAACAAATGATCTATATCCAGTTCTTTAAAATTGATATCGGTGTCTTTTTTTTGTTCGATCTTATCTAATATTTGCTGCAAGCCCGCTGAGAGATTATTTTTTCTTACTTCCAGTCCCTTCAGCATTTTTTTGGAAATATCCCCACCCAGGTTTTTAAGTATAACAAGGTCCTGTTCCAGGTTCTCCAGTTCTTTTTCAAAAATTCCTTTTTGTATCTGAGGCGATTGCGGGATCTTTCCGAACTGGTCATGTGTAAGTATGATGCAATCCCAGTTATTATTTTTGATCGCATGAAATAAGCTTTGTCTTTTGGCGGGTGAGAAATCGCTTTCACCAGGGAAAAGGATCTTTGCAGATGGGTAGGCTTTCCGGTAAGTATCTGCGATTTGCGACACATTTGCTTTTAAAGCAATGATTAGCGGCTTATGCAGGATGCCAAGACGTTTCATTTCATGAGCTGCAATTATCATGGTAAGCGTCTTACCAAGCCCCACTTCATGATCTACCAATGCACCCCTGTTTTGCAAAATACGCCAGGCTGCATTTTTTTGCGAATCGTACAGGTCAGTAATGCCGAGCGCCCGTTTATCTAAGCCCGGAAAACTTAAATGTTTGCCATCATATTCCCGGAGTACATAACAATTATAAATAGCATTGTATAAATTTTCAATCTTCTTTTTTTCTTCTGCCGGCAGTTCATTTAGCCATTCTGTAAAACGGGTACGTATGGATTCAATTTTTTGATGGGCGAGCTGCGTTGCTTCGTTGTCAGGAACACGGATGTTTTTTCCACCCGGGCCTTCTACTTCATACGTGAAGAATGGAGCTGTGTTTTCCAATGCATGTTCCAGGATAGTATTGCCATACATAGGTTTCCCGTTCCGGGGTGTTACCGCATATTCTATAAGGACCTTGGCATTCTGTTTTTCAACCGTTATTTTGAAACTATCAATGGAAGGAAAATAATGAACGTTAATTTCCTGTTCAAACAGGTAGGAAGCAAACTGAGTATAGTATTCAATGGGTATCCAGCGTTCTCCCATGTTGAAATCCAGTAGCTCAAAAGGGATTTTTTCTGGTTGTACTTTGATGAGCGCTTCCAGGCTTCTGTTTATTTGAGTATCCCCGGTGTTTTGCGCTACGATTTTTTGGGCACCCTCTAGTTTGGCTACTACATTACCACTTAAATACTGGTCAGCGGTTTCCCATTGGCCGGTGGAAGGATTCAGGAATATATGCGAGGTTAATGCAGCAATGGCTTGCGCATCCGTATTGCCGGTAGCTTTGGCAATAAAATCAATTTCTACACGACCCCTTTCATTTAGGCAACGTGCCAGCGCTTCCAGGGGATCATCAGATGTATAGGTTTCCTGTTTTTTATGCAGGAATTCATAAAATATATCAGCTTTTTCATATCGCTCACCATTTTTACGCTCCAGTGAAGACAGTGTAATAAACCCCAGCGCATCGTTTAACAGGTGTTTGCGGTTGCCAGATTGATTGAGCCAACCATTTTGAGAATAAAATTGCTGGTAAGCCTGATTAAGTTGTTCCCTTAATGCACTGAATTCAATACCGGCTGCATTTTCCTTTTCAGATAACTCAAAATAGTAATCCCTTACAGCTACGTATTGCCGGTAGAAAGTTGCGCTTTTCCCATTCATTAAAAACGCTTTGAATTCCGACCGGTCATGATCCTGATCTAAATGATGGAGAGTGCCGGCCCTTTCCTGGTAAATTACCAGTGTTCCTTCTTTATAATGAGGCTTTAACCCGGTGAAATGCTCTTGATTGCCGGCAAGTCCCAAAGATGATGCAAAATATTTTTCCCCTTCATAACGGAAGTCATGTTCGAATGCTTTTAGTTGGACTGATAATCTCTCCAGCGTGTTGCCCAAAGAGGAACCGTTCATCCAGTTAGCGGATAGCCCGATCTCTTTTACATTGGAGTGCAGCTTATAAATATAGAAAAGACTGTTTTTCCCTTTTGCAGTTAGCAAAACAATAGTTTCATGTTCGGGATGCTCCGTTGTTTTGACGATGCCTGCGATTCTTGCTGTTTGTTTTTGCACTACGTATGTGTCTGCTTCGTTGATATAAGCCAACGCACGGTTGAGATTCTCTACAGGAGCAGCATCAAATAACCCTAATTGTATTGCTGTATTGTCTGTTTTATTTTCAGGCAGTTCAAGAAAGGTCAATACAGTCCCTTGTTTGACTGATTCAATATTTTCCTGTTGTTGTAATTTTTTAAATGCTTTGGCATCAAATCTTCCTTCAAACCCTTCGCTGATAGTTGCGGATAGTTTTCCAGCAATGCCGGTTATATCACCATGTTGCCATACCCTTTGATGTGCATGGCCATACTGATTTTTACCTTCTTTTATTTCACTGCCGCAAACACATTCGGGATGCCGGTTGATATATTGGTTAAGCTGATAAGTACCGAACTGGTTTTCCCTGGTTATGGTCTGAAGCAGTAATTGTTCTTCTGCGGATAGTTGTTGTTTACCGGTGTTCTTTTGAACGACCAGTAAATGACTTGGCGCTTCGGTATTGCCGGTATCTTTCATCAGGTTATCCGGCATTACGCTAAGGCTGATAAAATCAGAACGGCTAAACAGGTATTCCCTGGCGGCTTGATTGGATGGGTTGTTTAGAAATGCATCTGTCGTGATATAAGCGAGTAAGCCGCCGTTGCTCACCTTATCTATTCCTTTTGCGAAAAAATAATTATGGATTTTTCCGGAAATAGAGGAATCGGTAAACCCGGAATCATAAACAGGAAAATTTCCGAAGGGGATGTTACTGATAGCAAGATCAGACTTTTCATTCTCATGCAGAGGTGTTTGTTCCAGTCCACAGATATGCACTTTCGTTGATAGGGATAATCCCTTGCATAAAGCAGCTAATACTTTTCCGGTCAGGATGTCTTTTTCAACCGCTGTTACATTTTGCAAACCCTTACATGCACGTACAGCTTCGGTGATAAAAATACCGCTGCCAGCACTTGGCTCATACAAATTTCTAATAACAATATTTTGTTGCTCAAGTATTTCATAGAATGTTTTTGGAATGATCGCAGGTGTATAAAAGGCAGTTAAAACACTGTTACGGAGAGATTCAATGATCGCCTTGTATTCCGGTTCACTGAATGAATCATGCAATAGCCGGTGTAACTGCTGGACACTATCATACAGTTTCATATCTGCATTGGTTGCACCAAGCTTAGACCATTCTTCTTTTATTCCTTCAGGATATAAAATGGCTTTGATACCGCCGAAACCACTGTAACGTTGCAGCAATTCCATTTCAGGGCCTGATGGAACTTTGTTTGTCAACCCAATACGGATCGCCGCAATATTATCATTTAGTTTATGTAGAGGATTATAAGCCACGTCTCAATTTTTTATTCACTTAATTACTTTGTAAATAGTCTTGCATTGCCTGTATTACAGTGTTATCTGAATTTTTATCTGTTTCATTTTCTTCATTAAATCCCAGTGTATCTAACAAGGGCTGGCAAAAAGCGACCAGGTTAGCCACCTCCAGGAGCAGTATCCCGCTCATACCGAAGCGTTCATAATGAGTGGAAAAATTTTCCCGGAGTAATAGCAAGAGGTAATTAAACTTGGAAGGGCGCAGATCCAGCGTCAACACATCCATGCAGCTATCTTCAATAATATAAAGTGGTATGTCCGCAGCTAACAATTCAGTGAGCAATGATTCAACATGCTGAACCTTTTTGCGCACGTAGTCAACATCTGCCTTTTCCATTTGCAGATGCAGCATCAGGTTGGGATTATTTATCCTGATATACTCTTCTAATCTTCTTACTAATATCTCTTGCATAAAAAAACTTAAACACCAAAAAATGATTTGATAACGGTAGCAACAATCACAAGGAATACACAACTGCCAAACCAGGCGGCCGCCACTTTCCCCGTATCGGGGTCACCAGAGTTCCACTTCTGGTATACCTTGACTGCGCCGATCAATCCGAGGACAGCACCTACAGCGTACATCAGGTTGGTTCCGGAATCAAAATATCCACGCACTTTAGTATTGGCTTCGTTTATCCCGGCATTACCATCCTGAGACATAGCGTCTATTTGCGATAATAGCAGCAGCGCTACAATAGTTATTCTTTGTTTTATCCTGTTCATATTCATTGTATGTTTACTTGTTAGAAATATATACCTGGTTATCCCAGCCATGCTTTTGCCAAATCAGCATCCGGGATAAGAATGTCAGACAGTTCTTTAATTTCAGATTTGATATAATTGTTGATGGCATATTGGAAAGCCGTATCCTGCAGGTGCGGATAATTCCTGAGCAGTAATTGTATGCTCCTGAGTAATTCAGAAACAGGGTAACTATTGGCAGCAGCTTTTTCAAACAGTTCTTTCAGTTCCCTTTTTAATTCATATGTAGCGGGTAGTAAAACATCATCATTGTTACGCTTTTCCTGTGAAGCAAATGCAGTTACATTAGCATCTTCCTCGCTGGTAGCAGCAGGCGGCCGCTTGCGTAGTTTTGGTCCACTGTAACCGGAAACTCGTTTCTGAATATCTTTACGGTAATAAAGGATTGCGATAATGAGGTAATAGATAACTGCCAGAACTATTATGGCTGTCAGGTAAGTCTTCCATGAAATTGATGTAAACATTTGCAATAGATTTTCTACCGCAAATATGGTCGCATCAAAAAATCATTTTTCAATAGTTAATCCCGAGTCGGGAAAAATAAAATTTGAGGAATTGATCAATAGATAGATAGACAACAGAATAATTTTTTATGTATAAATACTTTGTAAAAGCTTAGAGAGCAGAACACGATGAAGAAAATCGGTGAAACCATTATAGCGGAGCATTCATTGAGAAACAATGACTTGTTTTTAAATTCCGGTTTCTTTACAAATTTTTAGTGACTCCCTTTCCATAGATGGAAAAATATTTTTTATTAACTATATTTTGCCTGTAAGTAGCATCCCGATATATGACCTTTAATACCCTTCATCCGCCTCGTCCATGTGCTGAACCAGTCTTTCCTTTAATAAATCAAGGAAACTTGTCCTGTTTTTCTTGCGCATACGCATTTCCTGGAAAACATTATAAAAGTTTCCCAGCTCAATATTAAATACCTCTTCAAAACAGGAGATGATCTGTTTTATATCCGCTGATGCCTTATTAAAAACACCTCCGTCTTTTAAAGCATAGCTTAATTCGATCAATGCAACTTTGGACCCAGTCCATTGCAGCGGGGATTTTTTATTGACATAAATTGACGCCGGTTCGTCTGCTCCCTGGATTTCCGATATAGCACCGTTTATATAAATGCGGAGAAGCTCATTGGCCTGAAGCTTGGCAAGCTTGTAGCTTTGTATAGTGCTGAAACCGGGGTCTATGGTTAACGCCAGATCATCCGGCAATAGCTGTATATCATACCTGCCACGTATGAAATAGGTTTCATCAAGATAAGTGGCGCCCATTCTGTAGTATTGATAAAGATCGCGGTTGTTATAAAAGAAGTACTTTATCTTATGAAGTTGTTCACGAAGATATTTCAACAGAACTTTATCACTGCCTGCAGGACGGTTCGTTTCTATCCTGAAGATCTTTACGTAGTAAATGAATTGGCAATAGAACCTGGGTTGTACTTCCTTAAAGAAATGTATTTCTTCCGTTGAACCGGCAAAAGGTTTTTCGAGAACATAAGATTTTAACTCAGTGATCGCATCCTGGCAAGCGTTGATGCATTGTCTTACTTGTGTAAAACGATGATGTTCTTCAGTGATGATCTTTTTCAATGCACCCTTTAGTTTATCATATAAGTCTGTTTCAAAAACTTGCACGATCTCATGTATTTATATTTCGATAATAGTAAAATGAGATGAACAGGTGGTAGGGCTTGCTTATATAAAAATAGTTTGAAGATTAGTGACTTGTTTTGTGATTTGACTATAAATAGTCTGCTGTGATTGTGAAACAGCAATAAAACCAGGGTTATTATTGCGGCTGACAATGATTGCTTTTATGACCTGCATGCCTTAACCTGCTAAAATGATAGACAGACATTCCCAGGAAGGAAGCGATGGCTTTTGCTGGCACACGGTTAGCCAGGTCGGGAAAATGATCCAGGAAATGCCGGTAACGTTCCTCCATACGGCGTATCCTGGTAATGTAATTATACCTGGACAGAAGTGCGTTGTATTTTTGGGTTATTAACCTGCCGGTTAAATTAAACTCGGGATAATGCTCGTATATGCTGTCCAACTGACTGCGACTAATATAGAATAGTTCACATTTTTCCAGGCACTGAATATATTGCCGGTTACGAGATTGCTTGTACAGACTGGCTGGTAACATAATAATATCACCTTCTTTCATAAACCAGGTGGTTATTTCTTCTTCTTCTTTGCCTTTTAAGTAACAACGGATCAATCCCTTTTTTATATAATAAACGTTTTGACATATTTTCCCCGCTTTAAGCAGATAACTTTTCTTTTCAGTCTCCTTTTGTTCTACGATCTCGTAAAAATGATTTACCAGATCGGGACTCATGGGTGAAAAAGCCTGCAATTGCCGGATTAATGTAATCATGGGTAAGGGTTTTTGTTAGATCAATCCATCCACACCAGGAAACAACCCGGGTACTTACATACGCAGAATGGCCTTCATCATTTAATTGCACTACATTATTTATACATTTTCATTATTACAAGTGTCCTTTTATATACAGAACAAAAGCATTTGTTATCAGCAACAAATGACGATTGCGAAGGCTGGCTGCAGTTTATATGGAGACTCGGACACTCGTTAATCCAGGGGAGCCATTCTGAAGCTGCCAGCTCTTTTCTTACTAACAGGTAGTAAGACTATTTAGAAAAATACTATAATCTTTACTGAAATCAAATGAAACGGGTGACTTATTTATTTTATTTGATATAGAGTAATCAAACGACACGCATTTAATAAGGATAATCACTTATATGCATCAGGTCTTTGCAGATGATAATCTGGTGCAAAAGCCCCCCATTTAAAAAATTGCTGATAAATAAAAATGCATAGATTGAAGGGCAAAGACTTTACTTTATTGAAGCACCATATAAGGCAATTCGACGACAAACCTGGCTCCCGGTTCATCCTTGTTATTTTCCGCCCATATTCTTCCCCCATGTGCTTCAACCAGGAACTTCACTATAGATAATCCAAGTCCGGTTGATGTTTCATCACCAGTGGGCCGTGCGCTAAGGCGTGTAAACGGCAGGAAGAGATTTTGCAGGTCATTGCCGGATAACCCAGGACCCTGATCAGCTATTACCAAAGTCGCAGTTTTGTCTTTACCTTTTAGTGATACAGAAATACTTTTACCGGGTGGTGAATATTTAATCGCATTATTGGTAAGATTATCGACTATTTCTGAAAGACGGACCTCATCTGCCCAGATTAAGGGATCACTATCAATATTTACAAAAAGCTTTTGATCCTTCGCATTCGCCAGTACAAGATTAGACGCGGCTACACGACTAATGATGGCTGTGAAATCAACCTGGGAATACCTTAAAGGAATTTGGCTGGTTTGCATCTTCGCTGACTCAAGCAATTCATTAATCAAAACAGTCATCCGTTTACTGGCTCTTTCAATGCTGTTACCCAACTGATGAATCATCCCTGGCAATGCTGCGCTTTCCTCTTTGATAAGATTCGCCGACATCAGAATAGTGGCAAGTGGGTTTTTTAAATCGTGGGCAGCAATGCCAAGCATTTGATTTTGCTGGAAATTTGCTGTCCGGGCTTCCAGGCGTAGCTCCAGTTGATCAATGAGTATTTGTGCAAGATCTTCTAATATTTGCTTTCCTTCTGCTGAAAGTGTTCGCGGTTCTTTATCAATAATGCATAAAGTACCCAAATTATAACCATCCCGGACATGTAATGGAACTGCTGCATAAAACCGTAATCCAAATTCACCTGCAACAAGTGGATTCGATAATGTTCTCGGATCGGAAATAGCGTCTTCGACTAAGTATAATCCATTAGAAAGAATGGCCGAGGCACATAAACCAGGCTCCCGGTCTATCTCATTAGCATCTATTCCATATTTTGATTTAAACCAAATCCTGTCTGTGTCAACAATCGTCACAATTGCAATGGGTACTTTAAGAACAGTTGCTGCTAATTTTGTCACCTTGTCAAAACAGCCATCGGGGGGAGTATCAAGAATATTATATTTTTTAAGAACGGCAATCCGTTCAATTTCCTCTTTTGGTACCTGCAAGGCTGAGCTCATCATATATTGCAACTTTCGGAGAGGTGATAGATAGACTAAATATAATTCTTTTAAACTGATTCTTATATCTTTATTGCAATATATCAACCAATGATATTTCTTATTCATTTATTCCCCGTCCGGATCAAAAAGTCTTCCCGGTAGTGGCTGCTTACAGGGATACGTACCGGCGTCGTTTTCAATATCAACTCCCCGCCCCGGATCTCACTGATCTTTTTAACGGCTACAATGTATGAACGGTGCACCCGCATAAACTGATCGGCAGGCAATAAATCTTCCGCCTCTTTCATCGTATAATGAGCAATTATTTTGCGGTTTGCCAGGTAAAATGTTACATAGTTGCGCAGGCCTTCTATGTAATCAATATCGTTAAAATCAATTTTAATCATCCTTCCCTTGTTTTCTGTCTTTACAAACACATAATCCTTTGCAACGATATTGTGTATGGGTAAAAGGGGAGCGGATAAACTAACAGCAACCCGCTGTACCGCCTTCACAAACCGTTCAAATTCCACCGGCTTCATCAAATAATCCACAGCTTCCAGGTCATAGCTTTGCACCGCAAATTCAGAAAATGCAGTACAAAATACAACTTTGGTCTCAGGGCTGATGATTCGCATTACTTCCAGCCCGCTCATTTCGTCCATTTGAATATCCAGGAAAACAACATCGGGCTTTTGTTCTTTTATCATATCAAGCCCGGTAAGCGGATTGGTCGCCGTGCCCGTTAATTCCAGGTCGGCTAATTGTAGCCGGCTCATTCTGTAAATATAAAATTGAATTACATCAATAGCAGGTTGCTCGTCGTCAATTATGGCACATTTAATCATAGTGAATAGCGTTTATGGTTAATTCAAAAGCATTGCTGTCCGGTAAAAATAGAATAATTCTTTTTTCAAACGGCTGGTTGCGGTTTTGCGGTTAAGATTTGGCTGTTTAGTATTTTCCAAGCCCCTATGTTGGAAATAAGGAAGGATTAAAAAGTTC
>Ga0209916_1002101_pt1 | contig 11637 bp, 9 predicted proteins | sample ThiBio_1000_plan_FD_183956 | JGI IMG/M metagenome (GOLD analysis project Ga0209916, IMG submission 183956) | Wastewater bioreactor microbial communities from Cape Town, South Africa - Thiocy_solids_2 (SPAdes) | ecosystem: Engineered > Bioreactor > Thiocyanate-remediating > Anaerobic-Aerobic ... | reverse complement strand
ACTGTTCTTTATTCCTTTTTCAGGGGGTCAATTTCAGCCGGAGACAGGGGATCAGTTTAAAATGGCGCATGGGGGTCAGTTTCGTCTGGCGCGAGGGGGTCAATTTACGTGGATTTTCCAATTGAGCAAGCAGCTAAAGAAAGAGGACGTTAATTAAATCCAAACGAGAAGTCCAGCAGCCAACAACTAAGGCTTCGTTGGGTGCGCAGCACCAACAATGAAGCCGCATGTTGAACGAAACCGGTTAATATGGAGATGTCGTGAAGAAGATTTGAGCTACACTATCAAGTTCGGTAACTTGATTTTTCAAAAGGGTTTTCATCAGGGGCAATATCTGATGTTTTTCATTTTGGCGGACAAAAGATCCCTTACCCATCCTGCTATGAAAGCGGGACAGGCACAGGTTGGTTTTCCGTAAGAAATTCCTTCGGCGGGCCACGTTTGCCAAATACTTCAACCGTTATCAATGTGCTGGTTTTGCAACAGGGGCATTTCCTAAGTAGGGTTTTTGTTTTTGCCTCCGGCCTTTTTACTTTAGTTCAACAAGGTATTGCCAAAAGCGGGGCTGAACGGCTTCAATTGGATATTTGTACAAGGTTCAATATTCGTTCTTCGATTGAACTTTTGTGCTAAAATCCCCGCCTTCGGCAATACCCAAACCGTAAAAGAGGCAAGCAGAAAACAACTGCATTAGGTTCAGTCAGACAAATATTTTAACTTTGAACTATGCCGACAATCAATGTCTTATTAAAAGAACTCAAAAACGTTCCGGTTGACAAACTGGAGGACCTGTATTCTATTATTCATTCCCTACGGACAAACATAAAGAAGACAGATATCAAGAGCCAGGAAATTCTATCTTATGCCGGTGCTTTCGGTGACATGTCAAAAAGTGATTACAGTGATTTCGTTAAACATACTAAGCAGACACGGAACAAACTTTTTGATCGCAAAATTAATTTATGAGACCTGCGCTGGTTGACACAGACATACTTTCAGAATTTTTACGTGGGACAGAAATTGTGGTTGAAAATGCGAAAAAGTATTTAGAGAATTATGACTCAATTAATTTTAGTATTATTACTTACTACGAGTCATAAGCAAGTGGACAAGTACACAGTTTGACAATCACTGCAACCTTGACAAAAAAACTTTTGAGCAGCACAACCTACCTACCGGCAAGTAACAGTTCTTTTTTTTCGACAGCAGTTTTCGGGTTGGACACAATTCGTTTTTTCTTTGACACAAGTTTTTAATGCAAGAAAATGATTGAAGAGCATTTGTTTTTTGTTGTAGTCTTCGGTGGACACAAAAATATTTTGTAATTCAAAAAAACTTTGCGGGTTGCAGCATAGTGTTCAAAAAAATTACTGAACGTTGAAATGAGTGACACAACGAAAGTTGATAGCAGCAATGCAGCTAAGTACAAAAAGGATAAGGCTTCATTCCGTTTTATTTTCAAATCTTTTATCCGGCACAAACCACATACCTGCTATTAAAAAATACATTGCCAGCCCGAGCAACGGATGAATGAAACAAAGTGCCACACCTATTGCATAAATAATCACTGATATTTTTCCTTTTCTATCACTGCCCAATGCTCTCGCAAAATCCGAATCCTTCCCATGAATGCCCGTAAGGCAATGTGCCAGAATATAATAAGCAATGGCCGCCATCATTGACACAATTCCATACAAAGCAACAGGCATGGTGGTAAAATTATTTTCGCCCATCCAGCCTGTTACAAAAGGAAAAAGCGAAAGCCAAAACAGCAAATGAATATTTGCCCACAAAACAGTTCCGTTGATTTTGTGTGCAGCTTGAATCATGTGATGATGATTGTTCCAGTAAATGGCAACATGCACAAAGCTCAAAATATAACTGATGAAAATGGGAAGAAGCGGTTTCAGATCGGACAAGGAAGAGCTGTGTGGAACTTTCATCTCCAAAACCATAATTGTAATAATGATGGCGACAACTCCATCGCTGAATGCTTCCATTCTTCCTTTGGTCATAAACGGCAATTAAGAAAACAAATTTATAATTCTAAAAATCATTTTCGCAGTTTTTAAAACAAAAAGTTCTTTACAAAATTCAAAACAAAATCCCGACACGAAGAAGTACGGCACATAACATTCGCAATAGGCTGGCAGAAGGAATAACAATCGGCTGTAGTTCGCTGTCAGTTCCGATAGCCATCGGAATTCCAGCAGGCGAATACCTGCCCCCGTCCGAACCGGCACGGGCGGACGTCCGGGTCAGGCGGGAATATCGGCTTTTTGTATTTATCTTCGGCTTTAGTTTTCCAATCGGCTGACGTTCGGGGCTGAAAGTACTTTGAATACCAGCCCATCGCCTTAAACATAAGGCACAATTTTAAAACCTCGCAATCTCAAGAAAATGAAAAAACCACACTGCTTATTCTCTCCATTCTTAGTAATATGCAGAAGCTACGCCACTGCAAGGTGTACACTTATAGTTTGCCTGTTGTTGATTACCAATTTTATTTTTGGCCAATCCAATATGAAACTGAATCAGCTAAAACCCAAATGGAAATTGGGAGATCAAAAAATGGTTTATACCGAATCTGGTGCTAAAATTTACATAAAAGACAGTCTTTTTAATAATACAGAAGCCACAACCAATTACAGCATTAAGGTTATTGACACAGTTAAATATTATACATTATTATACTCCAACGAACCCAATTCAATAGACATTGAAACAAAGTCTTCTATTCCAAAAATAGATTCTGTTGCAAACTTCTTTACCAATATAATAAAAAAGGTAGGAAAAGAAGCCAACTCATTTAAATATGAACTCCTGGTTGATAAAAATACAGGGCAGGCATTTAAAGTAAAAAACAGTGATAAGTTTTTAAAAGTGATTGAACAACTTACATCCACAATGACTGATGAATTGGGTGAAAAGATGAAGAAATCAAATATTCAGATGGACAGTATAAGACAAAAAGTAATTGCCTATTTCAAATTGGCAGAGCCAAAAATTTTGGAAACCATGATCAATCAATTTAATTATATCATGCAGCCGTACTCCTATGAATTTCCATATAACTCCGCAATATCTCAAAAGACTATGATACATGATGTAAATGCATTAGGAGAATTTGGCAACGTTGAATTTCCTGCCACACTATCCATAAGTTCAAAAAAGCACGATAACATTTTGACGATTCAAACCGTTACGGATTATAATAAAGATTTTTTGTTAGATCAAATAAAAAAGAAACATAAAAATATGAGTAACCTTACCGCTTCAGATATTTTTTTGAGTGAAAAAGTGGAGGCTACTTTTTTAACTACAAATGGTTGGATAGTTTCACACAAATCTAATGTTGTCTTTAAAACTAAAGAAGTGAAAGTGATCAATGAAGCAACCGTAAACTTTCAATAGCTACTAGGCTGTTGTAGTTGGCTACAATAGCCATACAAGTATCAAAGCCACTGATCTTTTATGAGCCGGGCTTTCTGTTTCGCATATAAGAATTTATCAGGATAATCTTCTTAACGTTAATTACAAAACATTTTGTATCAATGAATTGGACAAGATAATACAATTGAATGACAAGATTCGCTATAAACTCTCTTTAAAATTATTCTATATTCGTTCTGAAGTTGAAGGGGATAGATTATTTATCTTACTTTTTTACCAAATAATCAACAACTAACTTATAAAAACAGAGTTTTAAAATAAGCATAAGCTACTACGAATATTTGTTTACAAAAAACAGCATTATAAAAACTTATTACGCTTTATGAAAAAACTTTCGATCGTTATATTGATATTTCTTCTTTCTGATCTGGTTGGCGCCAGGGATACCAATAATAATTTGATTACTTTTTTCATTAGCCAATGCTGCCTGGCAATGCAAACAACGCCTCTGCCTGTAACGCAACATCAGTTAGTTATAATAGCACATCGCGGAAGCCATATAAATGTTCCTGAAAATACATTAGCAGCTTATGAAAATGCTATAAAGGAAGGTGCGGATTATGTGGAAATAGACTTACGTACAACCAGAGACGGCCACCTGGTAATCATGCACGATGAATCCATATTCAAAATGACAGGGAAAAAAGGGAACATAAAAGAACTGAACTATAATGAGATCAAAGATTTAAAAATAAAACCTGTTCGCGAAAACGATACTGCAACTTATCGCATACCCGACTTTGCCAGCGTATTGAATTTATGCAAAGGAAGAATTAATATTTATCTGGATTTTAAAGATGCTGATGTAGAAAAAACTTATAAGCTCATAAAGGGCGCAGGTATGCAAAACAATGTAGTGGTTTATCTGAATAAAGAAGAACAATACGGGCAATGGAAAAAGTTGGCTCCACATATTCCTCTTATGGCAAGCCTTCCTGAGAACATGAACGATTCTCAGCTAAATAGTTTTTTGGATAAAGTGCATTTAAATGTAGTGGACAATGCCTATACTGCCGATAAATTAAGCCTCATACATAAAAGGAAAATTGCAGTGTGGCTTGATGTGCAAAGTAAAGATGAAGGCCCTGCAAAATGGGAACAGGCATTGAAACAGGGAATAGATGGATTACAAACGGATCACCCGGAAAAGCTTATAAAATACCTGGAAGGCAGAAGGATAAGATAGCTGGTTCTTAATACGAAAACCAAGTCAATAAGACCAGGCTATTGACCAAGTTGGAGGGTACGTTATTTACATATAATAAAGTAATATTTTTGGAAACAGGCCATAAAAACTATTAAACAAAAAATCATGAAAAAAAAGCAATTCAAATTACAGTATGTCTTACTGGCGCTGCTGATATTTCTTTTTGCATCCTGTAAAAAAGAATCAACGAATAATGAACCTTTTTCAAAAAATAAAAATAAGGAATGGATAACCGGTAAGTGGAAAGCCAAAGATCTTGTTATCAGCGTACAGATAAAATTGGGTGGCCAGAAGATACCTGCCGGTACCAGTATGATTACACTGGCGCCCATGATTGGGCAGGTGCTCGGAAACCCAGCCATCGCCGCAGCTATTACATGTACCAAAAATAATACCTACACTTTCAATGCCGATGGAACGTATGCAATCAATGGTTGTACAGACCTTATTCTGCCAGTTGCAGGTAATAGTGGAAAGTGGGACCTCACAATATATGATGCAGTGTTGGAGCTTATTTCCTCAGACGGCAAAAAGGATCCTCATTGGTTCAATAGTTTAACAAGTAATACCTTGAATCTGGCACTTACGGTTGAGTTCCCCGGATTGGGCGCTGCACCTTTAGGCCTTATTCTTGAAAAACAACCTTAATTTATTTATTTAAACCTTCAATAGTAGTTTATGAAACATAATTACTGTATAAAAATACTGCTTCCTGCAATTGCGATTTGCCTTACTTTATCTGCCACTTCAGGCGCTGATATCCCGCGCTCATCTTCCTTTACTACCAGTCACAACGGGCCTGCTAATAAGAAGTCCCCCGGCCAGATGCTGAACAAACTTGCTGACGTGGTGATTCGTGGTATTGTAAAAGATGAAAACGGAGCCCTGCGTGGAGCCACCGTTCAGGAAAATGGAACCAATAATACTACTACTACCAAAGAAGACGGTTCTTTTTCTTTGCGGGTTTCAAAACCTGACGCCGTATTGACCGTCAGCTTTGTCGGACATGAGCCGTCAGTAGTTGCACTGGAAGGCAGAACTACAATTACTGTAGTTTTAAAAATATCTTCAGAAGCGCTTTCTGACGTGGTAGTAACGGCCCTTGGAATTACAAGAGAAAAGAAATCGCTGGGTTACTCTATCGGCGAGGTAGCCGGAAAAGACATTAACCGCGTAGCGCAGGAGAATGTTTTAAATTCATTGGCAGGTAAAGTATCAGGGGTTACCATCAATCAAACCGGTGGTGCAGGCTCCTCGGTAAGCATGGTGATACGTGGCGCTAATTCTTTGAGTAATGACAATCAGCCTTTGTTTGTGATAGATGGAGTACCTATTGCTAATACCGTCAACAATATTTCACAGGTAGGAACAGATAACCGGGTGGACTTTGGTAATGCTATTTCAAGCCTGAATCCGGATGATGTGGCCAGCGTGACTGTACTGAAAGGCCCAAGCGCCGCGGCTCTGTATGGGTCGCGTGCGGGTAATGGAGTGGTAATGATTACCACAAAAAGCGGGCGTGGCCTGAATAAGCTGACTGTCTCTGTCACCTCAAGCACCGTATTCGACATGCCTTACAAATTTTTGAGATGGCAATCTAAATTCGGATCAGGGCTATTCTCTGCCATTCCTGTTGAATTAACAGGAAATATATTAACTGATCCGTTTGGCGGTCTTATAGATGAAGCAGCCGGCGGGGTATATGGTGGGGAATTAGATAAGGGGTATATGGCAGTGCAATGGAACAGCCCTCTGGATGCAAACGGGAAAAAAATCCCACTTCCTTTAGTATCTCACCCTGACAACGTAAAAGATTTTGTGCAGACCGGCATCACTACCAACAACAGCGTTTCAATTGCCAATAGCTCTGAAGCCATTAACTACCGGCTTTCCTACTCCAACATGACGAGCAGAGGAATCATACCCGCTTCTGATCTGTTCAGAAACACGCTTGATATGAGTACATCTGTGAAAGTAAATAATAAATTAAGAATCAGCGCTAATATAGACCTGAGCCGGAATAATGCCAACAACAGACCTGCCGGGGAGCGAGGCACTAACCCCCTGCAATGGGCTTACGGAGTATCGCCCCACATTGATATTAATGACCTGCGGGATTACTGGGTGCCTGGGCAGGAAGGGTTACAACAGCGTTCACAGGCCAAAGGAGTTTACAACAATCCCTATTTTCTTGCTTATGAGGTCAAAAATAGCTTCGTAAGAGACCGGTTGTATGGTAATGTAAAAGCCGACTGGCAAATTACCAGGGAACTGAGCATGATGTTTCGCTATGGATTGGACACTTATACTGAACAAAGAGAATTTAAAGTACCCAATAGCTACACCAATGACCCACGCGGAGCTTATGGGCTGATCAATCTTAAAACTTTTGAACGCAACGCCGATTTCCTGGCCACTTATAAAAAAGAATTAGACAATTTCAGCCTTTCTGTTTCGGGAGGAGGAAATACGCGTTACGTGATGGGTAACTCCTCCAGAACTTCTACTAAAGACGGCACAGGGCTTATAGTACCCGGCGTTTATACCATTCAAAACATATTACCTGCTTATCTTGACTATAGCAATTATTTTTCTGAAAAAGGTATTAACAGTATTTATGGGATGGCTTCTGTGGGATACAAGGATCGGATATACCTTGATATCACAGGGCGTAACGACTGGTCCAGCACATTGCCTGATGTAAAACCTTATTTTTATCCGTCTGCCTCTATCAGCATGTTAATGGATAAAATAGCCGGCATACATTCTGCTGATGTGAATCTTCTTAAACTAAGGTTGGGTGTCGCTCAGGTGGGTAATGACGCCAGTCCTTATCAATTGCTGAGTGTGTTAGGCAATGCAGGTACCTGGGGGGACGTACCCCGGCTGACCACATCGGGAACCTTGCTGAATCCGAATCTAAAACCAGAGATAGCCACTTCTTATGAAGGGGGGATTGATATTACCTTGTTTAACAACCGCCTTAATTTTTCGGGCACCTACTATATAGTGGAAAATATGAATCAGATATTTAGCACCCAGATTCCACCTTCATCAGGATATACTTCCAAGAATATCAATGCCGGCCTGGTGAGGAGCCGGGGGGTAGAGTTGTCTCTTGGCGGTACTCCTGTAATGAGCAAGCATTTCAGATGGGACATCAATGCTAATATAACACGAAACCGCACCCGCATTATAAAACTCGCTAACGAAATGCCTTACTTTACATTTTGGGAAGATGCCAAAGGAGGAGCATGGACTTATGTAGGAGAAGATGCAGGAGATATTTACGGGCCATCAGTAAGGACGGTAACAGATAAGTCGTCACCTTATTTTGGGTATCCTTTACTTGAATTTGCAGATGGTGGAGCCAAATGGTCAAGTATAGAAGCGCACAATACAAAAAATAAGATAGGCAATTTTAATCCCAAATTCATCATGGGATTACAGACTTCGGTTAGTTATAAAAATTGGAGCCTGAACATGACTTTTGATTGGAGAAATGGCGGGCAGTTTGTATCGCAAACTTATCGGTATGGAATGGAAAATGGTAATGCTGCGCTTCAGTTCGATCAGTTTTTTGACGCAGGCAGTATGAGCGGAAAAGAATTGAGAGATTATTTAGTAGCTAATGCCGATAAATTTATAAAAATTCACGATGGTATTTTTCCACGTATTGGCTGGCCAACTCCCGAACATACCAGCTACCCGTTTGAATACAGTGGCATTAAATTACCTTATGGAGGATTGTTTATTCCGGGAGTGTATGTAACACAATATGATGCAAACGGCAACCCGGTTAAGTATATTGAAAACCTGGGCGAAAATATGTTGGGCATTGATCCTTCCAATCCAAATGCTACCCGGCCTCTTCCGTATGCAGCCTCTAATCCATGGGATTTTACTGAATCAGAATTGTTTTCAGCGTCCTATCTAAAACTTCGGGAGGTATCTCTCTCTTACGGAATACCATCGCAACTGGCAAGCAGGTTGAAAATACAAAATGCCACATTCTCAGTGTATAGCCGTAACATTATTTTATGGACGGCAGCCAAAATAGGAATTGACCCTGAGAATGCTTATCAGCCAAGTCCCGGGCTACAGGGTGGTGGCATACAGTTTAAGCAGGGAATAGAAAGATACAACGTTACCCCCTGGGTGATACCCGTAGGTATCAGATTAAATGTCACTTTCTAACGCTAACATTAAAAATTTAAGATTATGAAATCAATGCATAAAATTTACATCGTACTATGTGTAGTGTCCTGCGGGTTTGCCTTTTCGTGTGTCAAGCAATTAGAAAAGCTGAACGTAAATCCCAATGGCGCTGATCCTTCCTCCACCAATCCTAATCTGGTATTGTCCACGATTCTTACTGAAACGGGAAAAGCATTTGTAAACCTGGGAGCAGGAGATATTGCAGGAGTGATGCAATATACCCAAAAAGATGGTTGGGCATCTGGACACAATAATTATGACTGGGGTGGTGATAATCCCTGGGATGGTTATTACAGCATACTGAGAAACAATGATTTCGTGTACAAAAAGGCAGTGGCATCAAAGGATGAATTTCTTCAGGGAATCACTCTGGTAATGCGCTCTATGGTCTTTGGCCTGCTTACCGACTTGTATGGAGACGTTCCCTACAAAGGATCTTTGAAGGGAGATGAAGGCGGCCAGGACAACACATTCCCGGTTTTTGAAAGCCAGGAATCTATCTACAAAGGAATTTTGGCCGATCTCAAAGCGGCCAACACGATGCTATCCAAACCTAAGAGCGATTATACCAATAATCCGGGAGTCGCCGATGTATATTACAATGGCGATCCCGCAAAATGGAGAAAACTTGCCAATTCTCTGGCGCTTCGATATTACTTAAGGATATCAGAAAAATCTTCGGCAGATGCAAAGGCCGGGATAGAGACCATTGTAAACAATCCAAACGACTATCCCATTATCACCTCTGCCGCAGATGATGTAGCTATGTCTTTTGCAGGCAATGGCAATAATGATTCCTGGCCTAACAATGCCACTTACGATTCCGGAGACAGCAGCAATTACCGGCGTATCAAAATGTGCAATACTTTCGTAAAGACTTTGCTGAGCCTGGGCGATCCGAGAATTGGTTTATGGGCTAATAAGGTACAGATATTTATTCAGGTAAATGAAAACCTGAAACCCAAAACTGATTATATTACGGATACGATAGTAAATGGTGAAAGCAGAAAAGTGCGCTACGTGTCTCTTGATATTCTTTCCAACAAAGGGCTTACCTTAAACGATGTAAACCAGGATCCTAATTATGTAGGTTTACCCGTGGCGCTCACTCTCCCACAGGGGTATAATTTAAGTCCCGATTTGAATCAGGCATCGCGCAACCCTCATGTGTCGTGGCTAAACAGTATTTACCAAAATGCGAAGGGCGCCCTCTTAAAAGCACGGCTGATGACTGCCGCAGAGGTACATTTTATTATCGCAGAAGCCAAAGCAGTGAAAGGCTGGACATCTGCCGATGCAGAGAAGGAATATTATGCCGGCATCAAAGCATCCTTCGATGCATGGGGTATCAGCAGTTCTTATACGGCTTATCTTACCCATCCGGGTGTGGCATTTGACAATACACAGAAACAAATCATGCAGCAGAAGTGGATTGCCAACTGGACTAACGCTACCGAATCGTGGTTTGATTTTAGAAGGACCGGCCTGCCTGAATTACATGGCGTACAAGGGCATACTATCGCTCCTGAATTGCCGGTGAGATTTTATTATCCAAAAGCTGAACAGAATCTGAACAGTGTTAACGAACAGGCAGCAGCAAATAAATTGGAAGTAACGCCATATTCAGGATTTGGCGCTAATGGAAACAAGAACAGCCCCTGGGCTAAGATGTGGCTGTCACAGGGAACAGGAAAGCCGTGGTGAGAAGGCATACAAAAGGCCTTTCCAACCTTAGTAATAAAAATTCAAGTTTTTCAAACAATCTTATTAGCTTATTTCAAGCGCTGTAATAATAAGGTAATTAAAATGATAATTATAAATGAAACAGGGATCTTCCGTTAACGATTGGAAACATTTTACTTATCAGCTAAAGCTGCACCATAGGCGGTGTCTCTACCGCCCGCTTTCAGCAAAATTCTGTGGCAATTGGATATCCATCTTTTCTTTTGTCGTTTTCATTCTCTTCCTATCCTGTGGCGCGCAGGCGCAATCTTTTAAAGCAGGCATTGCAGTGCGCATGATAACACCCGATCCTCTTTTGCCTGTATCAGGAGGCATTGGCATACCTAAGCCTGTGAAGGTAAAAAAAGGAGATCTGTATGCCAGGGCGCTGGTTTTGGAAAAAGGTAGCACCCGGATAGCTATTGTAAGCATTGACAACCTGGGATGGCCGGCTGTATTAGGAGACAGATCAAGGGCGCTGATAAAAGGAATACCTTCTGGAAATATCCTCATAGGCGCTACGCATACGCATAGCGCTCCTGACGCCTATGGTTTCTCTGATCAAAATGGAAAATCTTCGGTGGATATGAAATACCTTGACTGGTGTGTTCATCAAATTGCAGATGCTGTAAATGAAGCGATAAAAAATCTTGAACCTGCATCACTGAAAACAGCAATGGAGGAAGCAAAAGGAAAAATCTCTTATAATTATTATGCACCGGACCTTTACGACCCGCGTTGCAGTGTGCTCCAGGCGATTGCCGCATCCGGTAAAAACAAAGGGAAACCTATAGCCACCTTAATAAACTATGCCGTCCATCCTGAAATCATTGGTTCTTCAAGAGGTATTTTAAGCCCTGATCTGTGTGGCCCCTTGTACGACAGAATTGCTGAAAAAGGAGGAGGCACTGCTATTTTTATGAATAGTGCACAGGGTGGAATGGTTACCGCAGATAATCGCTTGCCTGGCAATAAAGAAGCGAATGATTGGAATGAATGTATCCGCATCGGCAACCTTTTGGCCGATGAAGCATTGA
>Ga0209916_1002100_pt1 | contig 11639 bp, 9 predicted proteins | sample ThiBio_1000_plan_FD_183956 | JGI IMG/M metagenome (GOLD analysis project Ga0209916, IMG submission 183956) | Wastewater bioreactor microbial communities from Cape Town, South Africa - Thiocy_solids_2 (SPAdes) | ecosystem: Engineered > Bioreactor > Thiocyanate-remediating > Anaerobic-Aerobic ... | reverse complement strand
GCCTGGCCGTGGGCAGGACCGACGTGATCCCCTCGGCCTTGACGGTTTGCAACAGTCGGAGCCAGCTTTGGGTGGTGTGCGCGGAATCGGTCGCCAGGAAGTAGCGGGGCCGCCATTCGCGGATCACCGAGTCCATCCCGCCGAGATGGTCGAGATGGTGGTGGGTGACGACCGCCATGTCGACCGACTCCACCCGCTTCTCGCGCAGCCACTTGGCCGCGGCGTCGCGAGTGGGGCCGGCGTCGACCAGCACGGACTTGCCGTTGGGGGCGCGGATCAGGATCGCGTCCCCCTGGCCGACGTCCAGCACGTCCACGACCAGCAGGTCGCCCGTCGCCCGCTGGGCATGCGCGGGCGTCGTCGCGACGAGCGCCGCGACGGCGACGAAAAGCGCGGCGATCAAGCCACATCCAACGGCCTTCTCCCCCCGAGGAAGAAGGTGGCCCGAGGGGCGACGGTCCTCGGCGCGAGACCTGACGGGCTCGGAGGCCGACGACGCGCATCCTTCTCCCCTTGAGGGAGAAGGTGGCCGAAGGCCGGATGAGGGGTGGTCCGACCGAGAGCCTGGGGATTCGACGGTCTTCGTCGCGCGCCCGCTTCCGCTTGTCGGCGATGCCGGTCGACCCCTCATCCGGCCCTTCGGGCCACCTTCTCCCTCAAGGGGAGAAGGTGAAGACCGTCGCAACCATCGGAAATAAACCCTCACAGCTTCAGGTCTCCGCCGTCGTCGGCCGCGTTCAACTCCGCCTGGAGCTTTCGGGTCTCGGCGTCGAGCTTGACGGTCGCGTCGAGGTCGCGGGCGAAGGCGACGGTCAGGACGTCCCCCGGTTTGGCGTCGGCGGGGAGCCAACCGCGGGGGACGTCGATCGACGTCCCGTCCGCGGCGGCGAGGACGGCGAGATCGCCTTCGAAACGATCGAGCGAGAGCGAGACGGGCACGGCGGGGCCTCCGTCGGGGTCATCGGAGCAGGATCGGACGTTCGGCGACCTCGGCCGGCAGGTCGGGGCCGCGGCGCGCGCGGGCGGGAGACGGGGCGTCACGCGGCGTCGGGTCGTCGCGGCCCTCGGGGGAGTCGCCCGCCCGTCGCGAGGCCAGCGTGACGCGGTTGCGGGAGGGGTCGGTCCCCGGATGGATGCGGCCGTCGGGCTCCAGGGGGAACTCGCCGGAGGTGAGCGGGAAGCCGTCGGTGTCGCGACGGGCCATGCGGAAGGTTTGCGACGACGAAAAGAGCCCGGCCCTGCCGTCGTAGGCCTCGATCATGAAGCGGTCGCCGCGGCGCCACTCGACCTCGAACGGCCGGTTCGACCACGACGCCGACAACTCGTCGCGACCGACCACCGCCAGGTTCTCGCCGAACCCGCGACTCTCCCAGACGACCGTCTCGACGTCGTCCGCGCCGACCCTGCGCACCCGGGCCTGGACGTCGACCGTCCTCCCCAGCGTGAACGACTTGGGATCGAGCTGGACGCGGTCGACTCGAACCCGATACACGCCCGGCCCAGCCGCCGCCGACGTGACCGCTCCGACGGCCTTCTTCTTAAGCGCCGCCTTGGCCTGGACGATCTCGCCCGCGACCGTCCCGGCCTCCGACGGGCCGAAAACCAGCGAAAGAATCGGCTGAAGTTGGGGGTAATCCTTGCACAACCACCCGCCGACGCCGGCGCTACCGCCGGTCGTCACCATTATTAGGAAGTATAGGATCCGTCGCAGCAGCGGTGATTTCGCCCTCGACGAAGTCCTTCCGGCCGACGAGCGCCGGCTTTTCCTGGTCTTGCTCACGAGCGTGGTGCCCCCGTCCCTGGGCGCGGGCGGTCGGCGCGATCGAGTTCTTGATCGCGTCCGGTCGGCCGTCCCTGGCCAGTCATCCGCGACGATCCGCGTCCCCGCCGCGCCGATGTGAGGAATGGCGGCGATCCTTTTAGCAGGCCCGGCGGCGCGGTCAAGGCGACTTGCGCCGGCGGCGGCTCAGCCGCGCTTCTGGAGGGCCGCGGCCAGCCGGTCGTTGGCGACGTCCCAGCGATACCGCGAGGCGATCGTCCGCCCCGATTCGACGCGACGCGCGCGCTCGCCGTCGCGGTCGAGCAAATCGCGAAGGGCCCCGACGATCGCCTCCTCGTCCTCGGGGTCGAAGTACCAGCCGGCCTCGCCGCCGATCTCCGGCAACGCGGTGGAATCGGCGAGCGCCATGGGCGTCCCCTGGGCCATCGCCTCGACGGCCGGGATGCCGAAGCTCTCGCACAACGACGGGAATACCAGCGCCGTCGCCTCCGCGTAGGCCGCCCGAAGCGCCTCGCCCTGGCGGTAGCCGGGAAGCCTGACGACCGCCCGGGGCCCCAGTTCGGCGACCGCCTCTCGGAGCGCTCGCTCCTCCTCCGGCGCGCCGGAACCCAGCAGCACCAGCGCCAGTTCGCCCGCCGCGACTTCCGACAGCCTCCCCGCGGCCCGGACCAACCGCGGCAGATTCTTCCGCGGCTGAAAATTGGCCACGGAAAGGAGGTAAGGCAGATCGTCGGGGAGGTCCAGGTCGGCGCGGACGGCGGCGCGGTCGGTCGTCGGGGTCGGCTCGAAGAAAAGGTCCTCGGCGGCGTTGGGGACGTGGGCCGTCTTTCCGGCGCACTCCGGGACGGCCTCCAGGAGCCTGGCGGTGTTGAACTCGGAGACCGACAGCACCAGGTCGGCGCGGCGAAACGCCGTGGCCGCGTTGCGCCGGGTCCGCTCGGAGCCGAACTTGAAGCCCTGCAAGACGTCGTGGCTGGTGACGGCCACCCTGGCGCGCCGGGTTCGGACCCGGAACTCCGCCGGGCAATAGACCCAGTCCAGCGGCCCAGCGATCCACTCCATGGGAGGGACCGGGGCGACTCGCCACCAGCGGAGCAGGTCGCGCGTGCGGACGGGGAATCGACGGCGGTGCGGGGGGCCCAGCGAGTTCCAGTAGGCCCAGCCCTCCGGGCGCGTGATCCGCCCGGTGACGGCGGTGACGGCGAAGCCGTCGCGACGGGAAAGGCGCTCCAGTTGGGCCAGGGCGTGCCGAGTCACCCCGGTGGGGGCGTGGCAGGCGTCCATGTCGTAAAGCCAGGCGACCCGGATCAAGCGGCGCTCCCTCGTCGGTCGAAGAAAGGTCGGTCCCTCGCGGCCGATGGTAAGGGACGCAAGGACGCCGCGTCAATCGCCTTGACAGCGACGGCGAGCCCGCTAGACTAATACCCTTTGGCACGGGATAGACCGCCTGAATCCGATCGGGGACGTCGTCCGAGCGCGCGTGGCGTTCCGGGCCGATGCGTCGCGGGTCTCCGGGGGCCGTCCCCCGAGACCAAGCAGGGACGACAGGGAAACGACGAAGAACATGCCGACCATCAATCAGCTCGTTCGCAAGCCGCGCCGGCCGGTCCAGTACAAGACCAAGTCGCCGGTCCTTGAAGGGTGCCCGTTCAAGCGCGGGGTCTGCCTCCAGGTCAAGACGATGACCCCCAAGAAGCCGAACTCGGCCTTGCGCAAGGTGGCGCGGGTGCGGCTCTCCAACGGCAAGGAGATCACCGCCTACATCGGCGGCGAGGGGCACAACCTCCAGGAGCACTCGATCGTGCTGATCCGCGGCGGTCGGGTCCGCGACCTGCCGGGCGTCCGCTACCACATCGTCCGCGGCGTCCTGGACTGCCAGGGCGTCGGCGACCGCCGCCAGGCCCGCTCCAAGTACGGCGCGCCCAAGAAGAAGGCCGGCGCCCCCGCCAAGGGCGGCAAGAAGTAATCACGCCCTCGTCCCGTCGCCCGGATCGCTTTGAGCCGTCCTCCCGGCTCGCGTCCCGGCGACGGTCGTCCCCTTATACGGATTCAATCGCCTCCAAGCCCCACGGGATCGACATTCAATGGCCCGCAAGTTCACGGCGAGCAAGACCCACCTTCGGCCCGACCCGCGGTTCGGGTCCAAGCTGGCCGGCAAGTTCATCAACTGCGTGATGTACGACGGCAAGAAGAGCATCGCCCAGAAGCTCTTCTACGACGCCATGGAGCTGATCCAGAAGCGGCTCCCCAACGAGGAGCCGATCGAGGTCTTCACCCGGGCCGTCGAGAACGTCAAGCCGATCATCGAGGTCCGCTCCAAGCGGGTCGGCGGCGCCACCTACCAGGTGCCGATGCAGGTCAACAAGACCCGCCAGCAGACCCTGGCGATCCGCTGGATCCTCATGGCCGCCCGCGACAAGAAGGGCCGCCCCATGGCCGTCAAGCTCGCCGACGAGCTGATGGCCGCGTTCAACCGCGAGGGCGCCGCCGTCACCCGTCGCGAGAACGTCCACCGCATGGCCGAGGCCAACAAGGCGTTCGCCCACTTCGCCTGGTGAGCCCGCCTCCCGCCATGACGTCCCCACGAACGCCCCGGAGGCCGACGCCTTCCGGGGCCGGTTGACGGGCCCCGCGTTCCGCTTATAATGCCTCCGACTCTCGGGGACGTCTCCCCGCGTTCGTGGAAACCAGACCCGTCGTTCGTAAACGCTCGCCTCGCTGGGGGATCAGACCATGGCCGAAAACCTCAAGGAGTTCACCGACGCCAACTGGAAGTCGGAAGTCCTCGGCTCCGAAACGCCGGTGATCGTCGACTTCTGGGCCCCCTGGTGCGGCCCTTGCCGGATGCTCGCCCCCACGATCGAGAAGCTGGCGGCCGAGTTCGGCGACAAGGTCAAGGTCGGCAAGATGAATACCGACGAGAACACCGACACCCCCGGCGGCCTGCGCATCTCCGCGATTCCCACCGTCCTGATCTTCCACGGCGGCAAGGAGGTCGATCGCCTGGTCGGCGTCAACCCGCTGAACAAGTTCAAGGACGCGCTGGAGAGGCTCGGCGTCGCCGTCTGACCCTCCCCGACTCGCCCCGAGCCCGGAGCTTCGCGCCGTGACGGCCCTCCCCGCGCCACCTTTCTTTCGGGGCCGTCCGGGCGTCAAAATTTGCGGTCTGACCGTCCCCGCCGAGGCCCGCGACTGCCTCGCCGCCGGGGCGGACTGGATCGGCCTGAACTTCCATCCTCCATCGCCTCGATCGATCACGATCGCCAGGGCGGGGGAGATCCTCGCCGCGCTGGATCGCGACTCGGCCGACGCGGTCGTCGGCCTCTTCGTCGATCGTCCCGCCGCCGAGGTGGCCGCGACCTGTCGCGGCCTCGGTCTGGCCCGCGCCCAGCTTCACGGCGACGAACCGCCGGAAGATCTGGTCGTGCTGGCCGAATTCTTCCTGATCCGGGCCTTCCGCCTCCGCGACGCCGATTCGGTTCGCGCGATGGCGAGCTATCTGGAACGCGCCGAGCGCCTGGGACGACTCCCCGACGCCGTCCTGATCGACGCCTGGGCGCCGTCGGCGTTCGGCGGCACCGGCGCGCTGATCGACCCCGCGCTTCTGGGCGACCTGCCGCCGATCCCCCGCCTGGTCCTCGCCGGCGGGCTCACACCCGAGAACGTCGCCGCGCGGGTCCGGATCGTCGACCCGTGGATGGTCGACGTCGCCAGCGGCGTCGAGTCCTCCCCCGGCCGCAAGGATCTCGCGAAAGTCCGCGCCCTGCTGCGGGCGGTTCGAGCTTAGAGTCTGTCTCATAAGTGTGTGAACAACGACCATCACGGTCTTCCCCCCTCGCGGGGGAAGACAGACCGCGGAGCGGTCAGATGAGGGGGAAGGCGTAAAGGGAAGCCGTGGGGAGGTCGAAAAGCCGACCCAAGGCGGCTCGGGATCCCGATGGCCTTCGTGCTCGCCCCCCCTCATCCGGCCCTTCGGGCCACCTTCCCCCGCGAGGGGGGAAGGCCGTTATGCCGATCGCGACGCCCTTATGGGACAGACCCTTAGACGGCGTAACGCCTGGCGACCTTGCGGACGGCGGCGGTGAGGCTTCGGACGTAGGGTTCGCCCATCGCCTCGTGGATCGTCAGCCGGAAGCAGGTCTTGAGGATCGCCTCGGCCTCCGGACACGAGACCTTCGAGTAGTCCATCTCGGTCAGGCCCATCTCCTTGACGGGCCAGCGGCCGGCGAAGAAGCCGTGGTTTTGGAAGATCGGGTTGCCGTAGAGCGGGACCGGGATGTAGCCCTCGGCGACCGGCGCGCCCTCCGCGGCCAGCGCCTTGACGAACTCGGTTCGCGAACAGCGCAGGGCGTCGGGGCGGATTCTCATCATGTAGAACCAATATGAGCAACGATCCTCCGCGCGCGCGGCCGGCGGCGCGACGGCCGCGACGTCGGCCAACTCGTCGTTGAGGATCGAGCCGAGGCGGCTTCGCTTCTCGGCGATCGTCTCCACCCGCTCCATCTGGGCGGCGGCGACGGCCGCTTGCGGCTCGCTCATGCGGTAGTTGGTGGCGAACAGCTCGAACAGCCCGCCCCCCTTGACGCGGTCCATCCCCTTGTCGCCGAACGGCTGGAGCCGCGGGCCGATCGCGGCGTCGGCGGAGGCGACGACCCCGCCGTCGCCGCAGGTGACCTGCTTCGAGTTCTGAAGCGAGAAGCAGGCGACGTCCCCCACGGTCCCGATCGGCCGTCCCTTGTACCGAGCCCCCCACGCCTGGGCGCAGTCCTCGATCAAAATCAACTTATGCCGATCGGCGATCGCCTTTAGCGCGTTCAGGTCGCACGGGTTGCCGGCCAGATGGACGGCGATGATCGCGCGCGTTTTGGGGGTGATTTTGCGCTCGACGTCGGCAGGGTCGAGGTTGTAGGTGTCCGATCCCAGATCGGCGAAGACCGGGACGGCCTGTTGATAGAGGACGCCGATGACGGTGCCGACATCGGTGATCGGACTGGTGATCACCTCGTCCCCCGGCGCGATCCCCGCCGCGGCGACGGCGATATGCAGCGCGGCGGTGCCGGAGGAGCAGGACATCGCGTGGGGCAGGGGGCAGACCTTGCGGAACCGCTCCAGGAACAGCGTCGTCCGCGGCCCCTTCCAGTAGAACAGGCTGTTCTGCCCGATCATCGCGTCAAGCTGTTCCCGCTCCGGCGCTCCCCAACGCACGAGTTTAGGCGCGGGGGCGACGACCGCTTTTGGTCCCCCCTCGATCGCCAGCTTTTCCGAATCCGAAGCCTGGGCGCCGTCGATGGCGACGACCCCCATCGCGGCGGACGACGTCGCCAGGAACCCGCGCCGGGACAGGGGAGGGCCGGAATTCATCGGAGACGCTCCTTCCAGCGGGTGACCGCCCCGCGAATCCCATCAAATTCAATCGATGCAAGATATCCCTTCTCCCCTTGTGGGAGAAGGTGGCCGAAGGCCGGATGAGGAGGCGATCGCCGTCGCTTTTCGCGTTTGGTCATGACTTTGAAGTCGATGGCCCCTGGTGGCGCCACCCCTCATCCGCCCCTTGGAACGCCGCCGAAACAACTTCCCGCGAACAACCTGGGAGAGAATATCCACAGATTTCCCAGATTAACACAGATTACATTAAATTGTCCGATCCGAATCTGCGTCAATCTGGGAAATCCGTGGATGAATTCCTCGACGGAGAAGGCGACGCGGGACGTTTACGAGTTGTTGGATTTTCCGGTTTTACGTCATGGGCACGCGATTCGGCCGCGAAGGATTCCCGGAAGTTATTTCGGCATCGTTCCTCGGGGCACCTTCTCCCACAAGGGGAGAAGGGATTGGTCGCGCGCGCCCAGGTCGGTTTTCGATGTTTCAAGGCAACGCTATAGCTTGATGTCCAGCAACTTCATCGCGTTTTCGCGCTCGATCTTGGCGCGGACGTCGGCGGGGAGGTCGATGGTGGCGAAGAGTTCGAACTGGGGGACGCCCTGGCCGACCTTGAGGTAGTCGGTGCCGAACATCAGGCGGTCGGCGCGGCGGATCAGGAAGGCGCGGCCGAACTCCAGGTCGCGGGAGATGCCGTTGGCGCCGGAGCCGGCGGAAAGGTCGCCCCAGAGGTTCTCGTGCGCGTCGAAGAGCGTGTCGAGCGCGCCGCCGGGGGCGACCTTGGCCCTGGGGTAGCCGCCGAAGCCGTCGTCCTTCAGGTCGCCGGAGATCGACGCCCAGAAGCCGGGGCCGTGGCCGATGAAGGGGGTGTTCGGGAAGGTCGAAAGCGCGTGGGCGAGCCCCGGCAGGCCGGCCTTGTCGGTGTTGCGGATGTTGTCGCAGTGGAACAGGACCGGGAGCTTCAGTTCGTCGCAGGCGGCGTAAAGCTCCATCGTCCTGGGGTCGTCGATCGGCAGGCCGACCTTGTGCTCGCCGAGGCCCTTGGCCCCCTTGTCGACGTACTCCTTGAGCATCGCCACCAGCCCCTTGCGGCCGAAGCGGTAGCTGGTGCGGGGGTCGACGCAGCAGAACGGGACGAGGCGGTCGGGGAATTGGTTCGCGCCGTCGAGGGCTTGCTCGGTGAGGTTCAGGTAGCTGGACGATTCCGGGGAGACCAACGGCAGGACGACGGCCTTGGCGACGTTATGCTCGTCCATCCAGCGGACGAGGTCCGCGGCCGAGAGCGGCTCGTCGCCGTTCCAGGTCCTTCCCAGGTGGGTGTGGACGTCGATGTACGGCCCGCCCGTCGCGCCCGCGGCGAAGGTCCGCGGGCCGCGGCCCAAGGTCGAGGCCGCCGCCAGGGCGAGCGAGCCGCGTAGAAACCCCCGCCGATCGATTGGACCCGTCCGCATCGCGTCGATCTCCCGGTACTCGTCGAACCATCCGCGCCGATGATCCCTGATGCTAAACGCGCCGGGCGTCGCGATCCACGCCCCACCGGCCGAGCGGGTTCGCGGGGCTGGGGCGTTGTGCGCGCGCGGGGGGCGGGATATCGTAAGGTTCCTCGCGGCTTGAACGATCCCTGAGCGTTCCACGGACGGAACCCCTCGCGCCGAAACCGGATCGGCGACGTCCCGGAGAGCCCCCCGCATGGTCGGTCTGGCAACCCGCTGGTCTCCCTACGTCCTGGCGTTCCTCAGCAGCCTGTGCATCATGATCCTGGAGTTGGTCTCCAGCAGGCTGGTGGCGCGGCACGTCGGGTCGTCGCTGACGGTCTGGAACAGCGTCATCGGCATCATCCTGGCGGGCATCTGCCTGGGGAACGTCCTGGGCGGCCGCCTGGCCGACCGGATCAAGCCCCGTCGCGCGCTGGGGCCCCTCTTCGCGCTGGGGTCGTTCCTGACCTTCGGGTGTCTGATGATGAACGCGGCGATCCCGGCGCTGGTCCCCTCGCCGCTGTCGATGAACTGGGAGTTGCGGACGATCCTGGTGGTGACGCTCGATTTCCTGCTGCCGGCGACGGTCCTGGGGATGGTCGGGCCGGTGGTCGCCAAGATGGCGGTGGACATCACCGGCAAGGCCGGAAGCGCCATCGGCGACGTCTACTTCTGGGGGGCGATCGGCTCGATCGTCGGGACGTTCCTGGCGGGGTTCGTGCTGATCTATCTGGCGCCGAGTTCGGTGATCGTGCTGGTGGTGGCCTCGGCGCTGGGCTTCCTGGCCGCGGCCTTGGACGGCAACCCGTTGGTCCGGTTCCCCGCCGCCGCCTCGGCGGTGTTGCTGGGAGCGGGCTCGATCGCGCCCCTGGTCCGGGCGTTGGGGCTGGGGGGGGTCGACCTGGGAGGATACGAGGTCAACTACCTGGCCGTCGCGGGGGGCGCGGCGTCGCTGTTGACGGCCCTGACCGCGGCGACCTCGCTGAAGACCCGCGCCCGGATGGCGGACGCGGCGGCCGGGGCGACGGGCGTCGCCGAGTCGGGCCCGGCGCCGAGCCTACGCGATCTGGCGACCCTGGCGTTCCTCGCCAGCCTGGCGTTCATGGCGATGGAGATGGTCGCCGGGCGGATGGTGACGCGCCATCTGGGGTCGAGCGTCTACGGCTGGACCAGCGTCATCGGCGTGCTCCTGGCCGGGTTGAGCCTGGGCAACTGGTGCGGCGGCCGGCTGGCCAACCATATCCGCGACGAGAAGCGGGCGAGCTGGCTGTTCCTGATCGCCTCCGTCGCCCTGCTCTGGATCCTGTTCCTGGACAACCAGCCCGAATGGTTCCGCGAATGGTCGGGGCAGGGGATCGCCCCCAGCCTGCTGAGCCGGGCGATCGTCATGAACGAGATCACGATCTTCGGCGCGCCTTACGACGTCACCTGGCCGTATCGCGTGTTGCTCGTGGTCTCGCTGGTCTTCTTCCTCCCGGCGGTGACGATGGGGACGGTCTCGCCGGTCGTCGCCAAGCTGGCCGTCGACCGCCTCCAGCGCCGGGGACGCGCCGGGACCGCCATCGGCGAGGTCTACGCCTGGGGGATGCTCGGCAGCATCATCGGCACGTTCCTGACCGGGTTCGTCCTGATCGACGTGTTGGGGACCAAGGGCGTGCTCCTCTTGCTGGCCGCGGTCCTGGCGCTCGCCGCGACGATCCTGGGGTCGGTCCTGCACGCGGTCTGGGCGGGGATTCCGCTGGGGCTCTGCGTCATCGGCTTCCTGCCGATGCAGTGGACCGAGCAGATCGGCGAGCAATGGTCGATCCGGGAACCCAAGGGAGACTCGGCCACCGTCGAGGACGCCCTGGCCTACGCCGACGAGAGCAACTACTACTACATCAAGGTCGACAACGAACCGTTGGCCAACGGCCTCCAGCTTCGGACGCTGGTCCTGGACAACCTGATCCACGGCTACTTCATCCTCGGCCATCCCGAGCGGCTGGACTACGACTACGAACACATCTACGCGATGGTCGCCTACCGCGCCGCCAAGGCCGCCGGCAAGATCACGCTCGCGTCGCCCGCCGCCCCCGCGCCGCCGCCTCCTCCGCCGTCCGACGGCTCCCAACTTCCCGACCAGGTCTTCGCCGACTCCCCGACCCCCAAGGCCCCCGCCGCCGCGGCCGGGCCGCCGTCGGACCAGGAGATCCTGATGTCGCCGTCGCGGTCGTGGATGCCCGAGATCGCCGAGTCGTCGCTCAAGACCCTGTTTCTAGGCGGCGGCGCCTACACGTTTCAGCGCCACATGCAACACGTCTACCCCGGGACCGGGGTCGACGTGGCCGAGATCGACCCGGCGGTCACTCGCGCCAACTTCGCGGCCACCGGCCTGCCGAGGGACACCCCGATCGAAACCACCTGGGGCGACGCCCGCCAGTTCGTGGAGCGCAACCAGGACTCCAAGCAGTACGACCTGATCTTCGGCGACGCCTTCAACGACTTCTCCGTCCCCTGGCACCTGACGACCTTCGAGTTCAACGAGAAGATCGCCCGGATGATGGCCCCGACCGGCGTCTACATGATCAACATCATCGACGCCTACGAGTCCGACGCCGAGGCCCTCCGCAAGGCCGAAAACGATATCAAATCCCAGAAGGTGACCGACCCCGGCGTCCAGGAGGAGTTGCGGAACTGGCGGCTCAAGCAGGCCCATCGCTACGGTGGGTTCCTGGGCGCCTGGACCAAAACGGCCAGGCTGACCTTCCCCCACGTCTACATCTTCGGCACCAACGCCGAGGTCGGCGACGGCGCGCGCGAGACCTTCGTCGTGGTGGCGAGCAAGCAGCCGCTGGATCTGGACGAACTCGGCGAGCGCGCCGACGACCCCCGCTTCTTCGTGAAAAACCATAAGACCGTCGCCCGGGTCTATAATGCCGAGGACGAAGCGACGGTGGTGGACCGGCGGTCGCGGGGGATCATCCTGACCGACGACTACGCCCCCGTCGAGAACCTCCTGGCCCCGG
>Ga0209916_1002098_pt1 | contig 11658 bp, 8 predicted proteins | sample ThiBio_1000_plan_FD_183956 | JGI IMG/M metagenome (GOLD analysis project Ga0209916, IMG submission 183956) | Wastewater bioreactor microbial communities from Cape Town, South Africa - Thiocy_solids_2 (SPAdes) | ecosystem: Engineered > Bioreactor > Thiocyanate-remediating > Anaerobic-Aerobic ... | reverse complement strand
GAGGCTAACAGCAAACTGTTGATTTTATGAAGATTGCTTCCCGGGCGCCTACATTATTCCCCGTCAAATCAAAGAGTTGCTTGACGAGGCTAAGCGTTACTATTTGCACCTAAAACAAGGTGACACCAGGAACAGCATTGACAGAGCGCCGATCACCGCACTTCCGAACAACATCCAGCCCATGCCGACCTGAAGCGCAGCATGGGTAGGGATCTTCTTGGGTCGTGTTTTAGCGCTTGTGCTATGAGGATTGGGATGACGTTGCCAGTAACCAGGTGCCTCATATAACCCGTATTGCCTCAGCTGGCGCAATAGAGGATGCGCGAATCGCCGGGCCAAGCGCTGCAGCCTGACCAACTAACAGCATCATCAGTACGCCCAGCGGCAAGTAGAGGAACGGCAGTCGCGGAAGTTCGTAGAGCTGCATGAGTCCCAAGTTCAGCGCATAGGCGCTTGCCAGGCCTACTAAGTTGCCTAGACTTACGATGAATGCGTTTTCGATTAAGAAATATTGCAGGATGTCGAAACGAGTCGCACCAAGGGCTCGCCTTACCCCGATCTGTCTGCGGCGTCGCGAAACCCAGAAACTTGTCAGACCGACGATTCCCAGCACTGTGGTTAAAAGCGTGGCACCGACGATGGTGGCAAGAATGGAGATCATTGACACGTCTCCTTTAAAGTATTCAGTTCGCAGGATCGACATCGTCCGGGTGTTGTCTTCGTCGACGATTACCCCGGGAATCACGCGCCCAAGTTCGCTACGCACCGTGTTGACGATTGCTGCCAACTTCTCAGGGGACGCGCGGAACACATAAGTGCCATATAGTCCACTCCCTGGTTGCATGGGTACAATGACTGACCAGTCCGCTTTAAATCTCGGTTGCAGTTCGAACTCAGGGCGCACGAGATGGCGCATCGTTCCAACTACTGTGAAATGCCATTGGTTAACCCAAAAGTCCTTTCCCAAGGCAGTCTGTCCCGGCCACAACGAGGACGCAAGCGCCTGGGTCACCCATACGTTCGCATTGCTGGGTAATGCTCCCTTGGCCGGCTGGAAGTCATCGGCCGTCAATTGACGCCCGGCACTCAGCTCTAGGCCGAGCACCTTGGGCGCATCCGGCCCCACTGCATAGAAATGGGCAGAGGCAGTCTCGCGCTTCGACGCTTGGTCGAGACGAATGCCAAAGTCGGCCTGGCGTGACGAAAAAGGTACGGTGTTGACCACGGCGACGGCTGATACGCCGTCGAGTCGCCTAAGAAAGTTCAGCGCGCGTGCGTTGATGTCACTGGCTTGGCACGCATCGCATGCGGTGATCTTCGCGAGACCGAGTTCCTTGTCGCTCACGCCACTTTGGACAGACACCGTCGCCACGGCATCGCTGAGAAGATAGGCCGCGTTACAGAAAACCGCGAGCGTGAGCCCAATCTGCGCGGCGATCAGCACGACTGGCATCTTGTGCCGTCGAAGCGCGGTAAAAATGGGCGACATGTACATATAGGTCATTCACTCCGCATCTGCAACGCGGGTGCCGTCTTTGCCGCGCGCAGCGCGGGCACGACGGCGACGAGCATGCCACAGACAATCGACATGACGAAAATCGAGATGAACATTGGAAGATCAAGGTAAGCGAGGTCGGCGTAGCTGAACGGCTGTCGCCTCACCACCATCAGGCCACACAGCGTCATGACGAGTCCACCGATGCCGCCCAAGAGACCGATGGCCGCAGCCTCAACGAGACATTGCCAGAACAACCCAGCTTGCGTTGCGCCGAGTGCACGTCGTAAGCCGAACTCGGCACCCCTGCCGGAGAACTTCGCGAACAGCAGCCCGACGGTATTGCAAAGGCACACGAGTAGGAACGCGAATGCCATAGCTACCTGCAGCTTCACCGTGTCTGGCACGACACCGTTGTAGGAAAGCCATTGGGCAAGCGAAGTCAGACGCACCTTTGGTTTAACGTCGAACCGCCCGAGGTCGCGTTGTTGCCCCGCATAGCCTTCGAGAAACCTCTGGTAGCCTGCCACGGCTTCTGGGTTAGGTAGTTGCACCCACAACTGCACCCACAAGCATGACGATGTACGCGTCAGATCCGCGCCCGCCGTTGGCTCGCGCCAACAGTACCAAGCATTGAAGTCCCCACGATTGAGTTCGACACTCGTGGCGAATGGCATGATGATGTCTTCGACCTTACCGTAAAAGGTCGAAGCAGAGTCGCGCATGATTGCGCCACCAGCCACCTCATAAAACTTGGGTTGCGGACGCCACGGAGCCAGCACCCCTACGATCTCAAACGATTCGCTCTTCACCTTGATGCGTCGGCCCACGCTGTTTTCGCCTTGGAACAGCCGCTTGTTCAGCGTATCTGAAATGACGACGACTCGTGCGTGATGTACCTCGTCATCCTTCGACCATGACCCGCCAAACGCGAAGGGCACGTCGAACATCGGGAAGAAATCCGCATTGGTCGACAGGAGCTGTCCGACAAAAGGTGGGACGGTGCCAGTCATGGCATCGATTTTTGAAGCGTTGGAGACGACGAGCGCACTACGTGAGGCGGGCCCGGATTGAGCCAAGTCGACAGCGGTGCGATAGTCGAGAAGGTCCCATGGTGCCTTAGCGTCAGTATGCTGTGGATCGCCGTCGAGCTGGGGATAGAATATCGTCTCACTCCGACCAGGCAACGGATCACCCGATAAGAGGTGGTAAACCGTAATGGTTGTCATGCACGCGCCGATTCCGACACTCAGCGCCAGCACCATAAGCGCGCTGAGTGCACGATTGCGCCAGATGGCGCGGAGCGCAAGGTCCAAATAATAAAACAGCATATCCAATTCCGTTTTTATTTCCGCCTTGTGCCAGGGCTGGCATGAACAAGGAAATTACATGGTGACTGCAGAACCCCTGCCGCGTTACGCGTCGAGCATGAGATCCTCGTCAACATGGTGACTCGCAGTAAGTAGCCGCTCGAATACACCATTGTTCGAGGCGAGCACATCGAAGGTTCCCGTCTCGACTACTTGGCCATCGTGGATGACCACGAGCCGGTCAGCTTTGCGCATCGTGCCCAAATTGTGCGCGATCACGATCAGTGAGAGGCCATCCTCTCTCGCCTTCTCGATCATGGCGCCTTGGATACGCTGCTCCGTGAGACTATCTACGGCGGATGTCGCTTCATCGAGGACGAGGAGCCGCGATTTACGCAGGAAGGCTCGTGCCAACGAGATGCGCTGACGCTGGCCGCCACTTAGCTTGACACCGCGTTCGCCGACGATCGTGCTGAGACCCTCGTCGAGCGCCACGACGAATTCATCCACGCACGCGTCTCGCGCGGCCTTCTGCACATCCTCATCACTGGCATCCACACGAGCCATCCGAATGTTCTCGCGGATCGACGTGTTGAAGAGGAAAACATCTTGAGAAACCATCGCAACATGTTCGCGAACCACGCTGACTGGCAGGCTCCTGATGTCGATGCCATCCAGCAAAATCCGGCCCTCGTCAGGGTCGAATAGGCGGCAGATGAGATTCGCTAGTGTCGTCTTTCCGGAACCGCTTGCACCCACCAGGCCCACCACCTCTCCTGGGTCGACGCGAAAATCGATATTGCCTAGGATACGGCGATGTGGGTCGTAGCCGAAGGAAACACCGTCTACCTGGCACGAGCTATTCGCGGGCATTCGCACACTTGCCTCCCTTTCGGTCGGATCAACGACGGTCGGCGAGAGTTCCATCAGTTCAAAGATGCGCGCCGAGGATCCGAGCGCGGTCGCGATATTCCCGTAGATCACTGAGAACACGGAGATGCTCTGCGTGATGTTTTCCGAGTAGAACAGGAACGCAATCAGCTGGCCCGCTGACATGTGTCCTGCTAGTACTTGCGTACCACCGTACCAAAATACCCCCACTGTCACGATTGAGGAGAAAAAATTCAGCGTACCGCCAAACAGTGAACTCAGTCGTACGGAAAGGATGGAGGCCGTGAGCGCGCGATCAATGGATCCAGAATACGTTTCGTTCAACGCGCCTTCCCGGCTAAACAATTTCACCGTATGGATGCCGGAGATGCCCTCGCTCGCGACTGCAAGTGCGTCGCCGGAATGATCCCTGACACGCCGGGCCGCCCTGCTAATCCGCGGCCCGAAGCGCGCCGACAGCATCGCCGAGATTGGTGCGAGGAAAAGAATCAGCAAGGTCAGCCGCCAGTTCATCGCGAGCATGACTACGAGTGCGCCGCAGAAAGTGAACAGCTGGTTGAGCGAGCTGACGATCGTCTCGGTCACGGCGTTGCGGATGGTCGCCGTGTCAGAGTGGAGCCGCGATGCCAGCTCACCGAGCCGCTGGTTGTGGAAGAAACGCATATCCAGCGCGATAATCCGCGAGAAGAGGCTCTTGCGCAGGCCGTTAACAATGATCTCGCCTGAGGTGTCCAATAAGTAGCCACCGGTGAATCCAATAGCCGCCCGGGCCATGAAGATGGCGAACAAGACAAACGCGAACGAATTAATGGCGACAAATCCCGCGGCCCCCACGGCCGCGTCTACCACCTTCCCGATGACAAGCGGGAAGGTGAGCGAGAGACCGGTCGAGGCGAGCACGAATAGAACGCCTGTCGCAACCCTCAGACGAAGCCCTTTTATCAAGGCGAAGAGCTTCTTCGCATCGCTCAATCTGAAGTGTTCAGTGGCCATGGGTCGCTGTCTCCTTATACACCGTCACCGGGAACGCCCGTTCGACGTATCGAATAGCTCATCTGGCATGAGCAGCCTCGGCCGATCATTGACGAGTCTGTCGAGAAAGATACCGATACCCGCAGTTCCGTATCCATAGTCGGAGCAGACACGGAAGTGGTCGAAGCCACCAAAAGCGAGGCCCTGGAACTCGCCTTGCTCTGTCCGGCTGATGCCATAAGGCAGGATGCCGTCGGCGAGGTGGCAGGCACTCCTGATCAGATCACCGGGAGGCCCTGACGCCAGTTGTGCCATGTCGATGAGCAGTTCGCCCATACCCGACAGCCCCTCCATCTGCCAGATCTTGTTGGAGAACCGCTCACTCACCGATCGCGCGCACTCCTGCGCCGTACGTAGGTAATTTTCGTTGCCGGTCGCAAGCCAGGCCCGTAGTGCGACGGCGCCTATACCAGCCGTACCCGCCATCACATGCGGAGTGTGTGGTTCGTTCGGTGCGGATTCTGCGAACTGTCGCCAGAGTACCTGCCCGGCACGGTCCGCCCGAAGCGAGAGATCAAAGTCGAGCGCAGCGGTGCCGTGCCGAAGCAGGTCGTCGCGCCTCGCGGCGACAGCCGAGTAGATGAGAAATAGGGCCACGCCGCTCTGGCCTGCGGCGAAGCCGAGTGGTGTCCGTCCATCAATTGTCCAGTGAATGCCCTCGACGCCGACCTTCGCTTGGCCCACGATCCGTTCGGCTAGTTCAACCGCGCGGTCAAGATGGCGCGTTTCGCCAGTCGCAAGGTGAAAGCGGATATGGGCAAGACCGATACCCGCGAGGCCGGTCAGCAGTCCGTGCGGCAGATCGGAGACCTTGTGATCCGCCGCTGCGTCGAGCATTGCGGTCGCCTGATCCACACGCCCGCTGTCAAGCAGCAGACTTGCTACGCCTGCCAAGCCGGAGAACAATCCTGGCGGACAGTTCATTGTGGTGGCCCGAGCAGCAATCCAGTCTAGGGTCGCGCTGTCCACGCGTCCGCGATGACGAAGAAGGAAATATGCGCAGCCGGTCGCACCGTGCATCAGGCTAACGGGGTTCGTCGCCCATATCTCGGCCGATCCGGGCCATAAACGGTCTGACCGGGTAGGAGTGACCGAACTGTCGAAGAACCGATCGATCTCGACCAAGACCGGTGCGTAGGCTGCCCGATCATGTACTGGCGACTGCCTCGCCAGCGTTGGGAAAAGCGGCCTTTTGTCATCGGGGGGAGCGATGCTATCCAAGTACGCTATGGCATGATCGATGTCCCACCGCTCCGCGGGATCCTGCTGCGTTAGGCCGCGAACGATGTCGGCTAGACGCATGGGTAGCCCCAAATCGGCGAGGTTCATGTCGAGCTTCCGAAATAGGCCCTCTCTGTTCAGGTCGAAACCCGACGCGCTATATGTAACCAGGTCGAGGATCAAGACACCGAATGCGTAATAGTCGTCAGCCAACGACGGTTTTCTGTCGGCTCGCTGATCCGCCGAGGCATAGCCGGCCGTCCACCCTGCGACCCAGTGCGAATCGATCGTGAGGTCGTGGGAGAACTCGAAATCGACAAAGCGCACCTGTTCAGGAGGGATAACCAGCACGTTTGTCCGGGTCAGGTCACGCAGGACTACGCCGTACGAATGCACTGCCTTCAGGGCGGTGGCGATGTTGCGCACGACTACTGCCAAGGATTCGAAGGTCTGGTCCGGCGTCTGACTTTCGCTCGAGAAGTAAAACGCCATGGAATGGCCCCAGAGCGTGTCAGCATCATTCAGCCGCTCCTGTACGAGAAACCAGTGCCCTTCCTCTTCAAAATGATCCACGTAGCGCGGTGTGAAGCCGCAGCCGTCCAGCTTGTGGAGGATCGCCGCTTCCTTCTTGAGTGTGTAGCCAGGTTCGAGACCTTCAACGCCTAGGATCTCGCCGAGCAGTCGGCGTTGTTCACGCACCACGACCTGTGAGCCGTCTCGCTCGTCTACTCCGTAGTACATGCCACCCTCACCGCTGAACTTGATCGCCTTCTCGACGCGGTAACGACCGTTGAGCAACACACTCGAACGCGGTCGTTCAATGGCGTTCGGCAATGTTTCGTCACCCAAGTCGACATTGAGGTTCAAAGGGTTGAACAAGCCCGGCTTGCGTGTATCGTCGACCCACGAGCCGTCGCCCAACCGGTACCCCGGAATTCGGTATCCGTATGCATCGAGTCGGTAGTCCTCGATGTGCGCGCCGTAGCGGTAGTGGACGACCATGCTGTTTTTATAGCTCTTATCCGTGAGGACATGAGGTCCGGTGAATTTACCCGTGAGCTGGTGCAACGCCTCGATCACAGGCTTGAAATGCTCCACTGATGAGGGATAGACAGTGATGAACTTGCCGACCTGCGCGCGAGGCCAGTTCTTGTTCAACGTCAGTTCGTGCATCCGCTGGTCGGCACAGAATTTAAACGGCACATTTGCTTTGACCAGTTCGGGTACGACGAGGCCAAGCATGTCCTTCGCCTGCGTAGGAGTAACGGAGAGATGGATCTTCCATCCGTGACCTAGCTCGATAGCGCCGGAGGGCGTGACTTCGGTCCACACGCCGTGATTACTGACATGCCAATCAGTCGGCACAAATGACCTGACGACATCTAAGTATTCGTCTGAGGGTACCCGCTGACTCAAGGACTCGTAGAACACCTTGTTCAGAAGCGTGTACATCATGTACGGATGATCTTTCACAGTCCCTCCGATCGCTGTCGTCAAGTCAAGGCATTTCCGAGATCGCGCGTCGCCATCACGTTCCAACGAAAAGGGGTGGGCACGTGCCCACCCCTTCCTATCGCTTAGCCGCCTTGACCTTCGTCCTTCGTCTTGCTGCTGACGCTGGACGTACAGCTCTGCCACGAAAGGCAGGAAAGCACTTCCAGGGCATTCGAATCGAGATCAAGGGTCTGCAAATGCATTACGTTTGTCATTGATTCTCTCCTTGGTTCAACTTACGAGCGAGGCCTGTTCCCGTTAAGCGGCTTCCAGGCCGACGTGCAAATCCTATTGGATTTGCGAAGTGAATTGATAACGAGAGTAATAGCTCATGTCAAGGGAAAATATCTATTCATCACGAAATAATTGTGCAAAAATGCGCCATTCAATTAATGGCGCAAAAAAACCTGCCATCTACGTACAAGACGAGAAGCATGGGGGCGATAAACAATTGAATTTGCACCATATGGCGCGATTAAAGCGCCAGCAATGGAGACTACAAATTCAAATTGCCCACGATTGGCGGCATTTGCTATGGTTAGGTCGAAACGTCGACATCTCTTCCCTGCATGGAATTGACCTCCTGTACTGGTTTTCCCGTGTCGTCGTGCGGAAAATACACGCGCTCGCCAGAAAATAAAAAGTGCTCAGCGGCCTCATGGAGTTCAAACTCTTTAACGAGCTCGAATGCGGCGTCAACGATAAACCCATCACTCATCCTTGGGCAAATGAAGATCGGACGACTATAATTTTCGATTAAATCTTCACCAAGAGAGTCTTTCATCATCGTGCTTATCTGCATTTGCGCGAATCCACTCCGCTCGATAATTATTACCTTCCAGTCACGATAGGTAATTCGCGCGACCAACACTTTGAGTTCCGCAATTTTCGATGGCGGAAACCCCCTCACAGGGTGCCTCACTTCGCAGTCAGTCAGGTGATCGCTCAGCATCCGGTCCAAGCTGCTCTTGAGTGAGATAAAAGAGCTCATCGATAGATTTCCCTATATTACCAACCGATTTTGGGGAGCCGTTCTACACGGGCACGAACAGTCGCGAAACATCCAATATGCTTACCGCATAAGCCAACACGGGCAGGCAGCGTCCAGGAGTGTGTAAGCGTCACATGGGCGACTGTCACTGAAGAAATGGAGCGGCGCCGTCGCCACGCGCGTAGTGCGAGGTACATCGCGCCAAGCTAGTACGCGACAGAAACGACAGTGAACACATTGCAAGTTCACTTTCAGCCTCGACCGAGGCGGCATAATGATCACGACAAGTCCCCGTATGCCTTTTTCTTTACCGACGTTACATCGAGGCATCAGGGGATGTCTGTAGGCAAAGGACTACTTTTGAACCCGCCTTAAACAGATTCATGTGATGTCCGTCTCAAATTTCACGTGCAATCCGCGCAGTCCGTGGCAACGCAGCAGTAACGAGAACACCAACGGCCTTCTGCGCCAGTACGATGGCTATGGCGGCATCGGCTACTACCATGTGTCCGACGAGTCGCCGCTTCATCCCTTGCGGTGTCAATGAAGCGATCTACATCCTCCGCATTTTGCACTGGGTCCCCATGGCATCGATCGAACGGACTGCATACCCGCGCTTCAAACGCCATCCTTCGACCGCTGAACTCGAACAGGTTTACACCCCCACCAATGACGAACTTTCGCTAGCTACCAAACACGTTCGCGAGCCCGCCCGTCGCCTGAGCTTCCTGCTCTTACTGAAGGGATTTCAGCGGCTGGGCTACTTTCCTGTCGTCGATGACATGCCCCTGGCGATCACGAGATGTGTTCGCGATGCCTTGCGTCTGAGTGGCCATGCACGTCCGGCGACTCTGGAATCGCGCACGCTCTATCGGTATCACGCTGTCATCCGCCAATGGTTGGGCGTGACAGCCTTCCGCGACCGCGGCATGCACGTCGCTACCCGCGCCATGGGAGCGGCCGCGCAGGTGATGGATCATCCGGCGGATCTGATCAATGCATCGATCGAGCAACTCGTTAAAGACAAGGTCGAGTTGCCCGCCTTCAGTACGCTGGATCGGATGGCGAGGCGTATCCGTGCCTTGGTCAACCAGCGGCTGTTCAACCTGGTCCAACAACGCCTGTCGCCGTCCGACATCAGCCAGCTGGACGCGTTGCTTGATGTCGAGTCCGGCCGCCGCCAGAGTCCGCTTCAACTGATCAAGCAATTGCCCAAGCGCTCTTCGCTGCAACATTTCCAGCGGCTGATTGAGCATATTGCCCGGCTCTCGAATCTTGTCGGTGAGGCTCACCTCCTGGCCGGCGTACCCGAGACCAAGATCAAGCATTTTGCGGCGGAAGCAAAGGCGTTGGATGCCGCCGAACTACGGGATTTCGGTGCGCCAAAACGGCACCTGCTGCTGCTCAGCCTCATTCACCGGGCTCGCATTCAGGCCCGAGACGACTTGGCCGCGATGTACATCAAGCGGATGAACAATCTGCATCGCCGTGGCAAGGAGGAGTTGGACCGACTGCGTGTCCGCCATCGCGAGAAGACAGAGGCCATCGTCGCCACCCTCACCGACGTGATCCAGGTGCTGGATACGCACTTGAGCGATACCGAAGCGGGACGAGAAATCCGGCAGCTCTTGAGTAAGCGAGGTGGTATCGAGGTGCTGCAGGAGGACTGCGCTGCGATCAATGCGTACAGTGGTGACAACTACTACCCGTTGCTGTGGAAGTTCTTCAGGAGCCACCGGCCCACGATCTTTCGTATGGTCAAGCTCCTTGAGCTGTCCACGACAAGCGAAGATCGTTCGTTGGTGGAGGGCCTCGCTTTGGTGCTGGAACACGAATCCCGTCGCGGCGACTGGATCGACGGGCCCGTAGATCTGGCGTTTGCTAACGAGCGATGGCGGCGCGTCGTGTCCCATCGGGCCGAGGATGGCACCGTTCGTCTGCACCGCCGGCAACTGGAGGTGTGCGTCTTTTCCTGCCTGGCCAACGAGCTGAAGACCGGCGACATGGCGATCGGCGGCTCCGAGGAATATGCCGACTATCGTGGCCAGCTTTTGACCTGGGACGAATGTGAAAGCCGGCTGGCCGATTACTGCGGCCAGTTGGGTTTGCCCACTGATGCCGCGATGTTCGTTGCGCAGCTACGCGAAGAACTCACCCGGACGGCGGAAGAGATCGATGCCGCGTATCCGGACAACAACCAGATCGTGATCGATGACCGTGGGGTTCCTGTTCTCAAACGCGTTGTTGCCAAGGAACCCACCGAATCGGCCAAGGCGCTGGAGACCGCCATTCTTCAACGTATGCCGGAGCGCAACATCCTCGACATCCTGTGCAACGTCGTCCATTGGGTGAATTTCCCCCGACACTTTGGCCCGCTCTCCGGCTCCGATCCCAAGCTCGAACGCGCCACCGAACGCTACGTCCTGACCACGTTCACCTATGGTAGCAATCTGGGACCCGTGCAGGCGGCACGGCACTTCCGGGGCGCTGTGACACCGCACATGCTCTCTTTCGTCAATCGCAGGCATATCAACGGCAAGAAATTGGACCTAGCGATCAAAGACATCATCAACGCCTACAACACATTGCATTTGCCCAAGGTCTGGGGAGACGGGAAGAGCGCGGCCGCCGACGGGACGAAGTACGACATGCGCGATCAGAACCTGATGGCCGAGTACCACATCCGTTATGGCGGCTACGGCGGCATTGCCTATCACCATGTCTCCGATACCTATGTCGCGCTGTTTTCCCACTTTATCCCGTCCGGTGTGTGGGAGGCGATTTATATCATCGAAGGCTTGCTGAAGAACAAGTCCGATATCCAGCCGGACACGGTGCATGCCGATACCCAGGGACAGTCGGCTCCGGTCTTCGCACTGTCGCACCTGCTTGGCATCAAACTGATGCCGCGTATTCGCAACTGGCAGGATCTGAAATTCTTTCGGCCTTCAGCCGAGACACGCTACGAACACATCGACACGCTGTTCAAAGACACCATCGACTGGGGGCTCATCGAAACCCACTGGAAGGATTTGATGCGGGTGGTGCTGTCGATCACCGCTGGCAAGATTTCATCCGTGACGCTGTTGCGCAAACTGAGGTTCGGCCGGGATTCTGGAAATTTTCGCAAAATGAGCAATAAGTCCTTGAGGCTACAAGGTAAATTTAATGTCTTTGGCCATGGCGCTTTGGTATCGCTCAAAGTCCAGTGAGTAGTGGCCTAG